>ENA-OZGX01000019-OZGX01000019.1-human-gut-metagenome-genome-assembly--contig:-NODE-19-length-76515-cov-14.233050_pt1 | contig 76515 bp, 69 predicted proteins | sample MGYA00244040_ERZ653674 | MGnify/ENA primary metagenome ERZ653674 (study PRJEB26926, sample SAMN06165232) | human gut metagenome | biome: ENVO:00009003; feature: ENVO:2100002; material: ENVO:00002003... | reverse complement strand
TTATAAAAAGTGCGCCGAGTGTTGCGGCTACGCCCGCAACACTCGGCGCAAAATTTATATAAAAGCACGGGGTCGAGGGGCATGATGCCCCTCGCGGGGTCAAGGGGCAGAGCCCCTTGTACACATCCCTCGCGGGGTGCAGGGGCAGCGCCCCTGCGGGCACCAAGGACAGCGCCGCTGCATAAGTGGCGGCGGGCGGCATATATTGATAGGCAGGCAAGGAATTTTGAGGTGGGATATGGAGACGAAGATATGTTTTGTTGAGGCAAAGGATGCGGGGAGGGTGATCCTCGGCAGGAGCGCGGAGGGGTATCTTTTGCGGGAATTTGCGGCGTTCGAGTGCGTGCGCGCGGGATGGGAGGACGCTGAGAGGACGGCGGCAGAGCTTGCGGGGGAGGGCGTTGTCGCCGTCATCCCTCTCGACATGCCGCTGGTGACCGCGGAGGACATCGCGAGGGGCGCGGAGTGCATGAAGAAGCACAAGCTGGGCGAACTCATCCTGGGCGACGAGGATCGCGGGGCGAAGATGGTGCGCGCGGGCGGGGGACGGAAGGGCTATTTTCTCACCTCGCCGCACTTCGTCAAAGTTGATGGTGCAAAAAATCTTTCGGTGGTGTATAATCAAATGAAGGAGCGCATCCTCGGGAAACTGCTCGACGCCGGGGTGTACATCGCGGACACCGCGAACACCGTCATCGACGACACGGCGGTCATAGAGCCGGGCGCGGAGATCCTGCCCTTTTGCAGGATAGCGGGCGGGAGCGTCGTGAAAAGCGGCGCGCTGATAGAAGGATCGCACCTTTCGGACTGCACCGTGGAGAGCGGCGCACACATCGTCATGTCTCATCTTGCGGGCACGCGCGTGGGCGCGCGAAGCGAGGTGGGGCCGTTTGCGCGTCTGAGAGGCGCGGAGATAGGCGAAGGCTGCCGCGTGGGGGACTTTGTGGAGATCAAGAACTCCCTCTTCCGCGACGGCGCGAAGAGCGCGCATCTTGCCTACATCGGAGACGCGGAGGTGGGCGCCCGCACCAACATCGGGTGCGGCACGGTGTTCTGCAACTACGACGGCAAGCGCAAGCACCGCACCGAAGTGGGCGAGGGGTGCTTCATCGGCGCCAACGTCAACCTCGTCGCGCCCGTGAGGGTGGGGGACGGGGCGTTCGTCGCGGCGGGCACCACCGTCACCGAGGACGTGGACGCGGGCGCATTCGTCATCGGACGTCAGCGGCAGACGGCAAAGCCGCGAAAAGACACGGACAAAACTTCGTAGACGGAAGGGCAGCCCTTCCGCCGCGGGAGGGCATATGTACGTAGTGGTAGGGCTCGGCAACCCCGGCACCCGCTATCGCAACACCTATCACAACATCGGTTTCATGGTCGCGGACGCGCTGGCAAAGAAATGCAAGCTGCGTTTTTCGGGCAAGGAATGTGCGGCGCTCACCGCCAAAGGCAGGGCGGGCGGAGTGCCTTTCGTCATAGCCAAACCGCAGACTTTCATGAACCTCTCGGGCGAGAGCGTCAAGCAGCTCGTGAGGAAATATTGCGACACGGAAGACGAGCTCATCGTGGTGTACGACGACGCCGATCTCCCCGTGGGCAGGATGCGTCTCCGCGAGGAGGGGAGCGCCGGCACGCACAACGGGATGCGCAGCATAGTGGCGGAGCTCAACACCACCTCGTTCAAGCGCATCCGCATCGGCATAAAGACGGACGAACTCGCGGCAAAAGAGGTTCAGATAGTCGATCTGGTGTTGTCAAAGGTCGATTATGCAGATAAAGCCGCAATAGACAAGTGCGTCGGCGAGGCCGCCGACGCAGTCCTTGCCCTCATCGCGGGGGAGGATATACAGCGCGTCGAAGAGAGGTTGAACCGCAGGAAATGAAGCCCGCCGTCCTTGACACCCGCAATATGGGCGAAGGGCTCGCCGCTCTTTCAAAGCTCGGGGACGCGCGCGTCCCCGGGGAGCTTCAGGCAGTCTCCGTCGTCCGCATAACGGACGGCGCCAAGGCGCACATCGCCGCTGCCGTCCCCGCAAAAAAGATCTATGTCGCGCCCGACCCGCCGGCGGCGAGGAGCATGTTCTCGAAGATAAGCTCCTTCCCGGGGGTGCGGGCTGTTTTCGTTTCACACCGCGACGACGTGCTGATGTGCCGCAACTCCTATTCCATGCGCGGCGCGATGCAGCGCGCGGAGGCCCTCGCTCGCCTGGCGTGCGGAGACGCGGACGTCGCCGTGGTGTGCGCGGACGCGCTCATGCAGAAGTTCCCGCGTGCGGAAGTGCTCGCATCTCTCACCGTGCGCTTCGCCCGCGAGGACGTCATCTCGCCGCAGGACGCGGCGGACAGGCTCGCGGCGGCGGGATACGCCCGCCGGGATATGGCGGCGGACCCCGGTGAGTTCGCGCTGCGCGGCGACATCCTCGACATCTGCACGGCGGACGGAGCGTACAGGGTCAACTTTTTCGACGATCTCGTGGAGAGCGTGAAGAGCATAGACCTTGCCACAATGCTCTCGGTGGACGACCTCGACGAGATAAAAGTTTATCCCGCGACGGACGTCGTGTTCTCGGCGGAAGACGCCGAAAGAGTGTTCAAAGCACTCTCCGCAAGGGCGGGCGGCAACCGGATCGCGGCGTCTCTCGCGGGCAAGGTCCACACGGGCGCGGCGCCTGCCGACCTTGCGTGGGCGCAGGTGTTTTCGCGGGATAATTCCGCGTTTTTGTTCGACTGTTTCGGCGAGACTGCGGGGGGAGTGCCGCCCCTCGTCATCTTTGACGAGCCCAAGGTCGTCTCCGACAAGATAGACATCCTCACCAAGGAGTTCCGCGGCAGGATAGAGCCGCTCGCGAATGCGGGCGAGATCCTCCCCGAACACGCGGACGCGCTCTTCACGCCGAGCGAGGTGAGGAGGCGGATCATGCTCTCGCGCAAGCTCTCCCTCACCGCGTTGGATCTGGGGAACCCCCTCTTTTCGCCGACTAAACTCCTCACGCCCAAGACCCGTCCCGTCACCAAGTATTATCTCGCTCCCGACACCGTGGGGCAGGATGTCAAAAACTTTGTGCTGAGCGGCTTCACGGTGCTTATATGCACGGGGAGCCCGGAGAGGGCAAAGAGCGTGCGCGACAGCCTTGCGGAGCAGGACGTAGGCTCGGAATATTCCGCAGACGGCGAGGGCACGGCGAAGGTGCGCGTCACCCCGCTCGCCGTCGAGACGGGCTTTGTGTATACGGCGGAAAAGCTCGCCGTCATCGGCGTCTCGGAGTGTGTGGGCAAACGGCGCGGATCGGGCATTACTGTGCCGAAAACGCAGTTTACCGCACCGAAAGCGGGTGATTATGTGGTGCATCGTGTGCATGGCATAGGTCTGTGCGAGGGCACCACCATCATGAAAGCGGGAGAGTTCGAGAAGGAATACGTCGTCCTGCGCTACCGCGACGGGGATGTGCTTTACGTCGCCACGGATCAGATGGACAACCTCCAGAAGTTCGTGGGCGAGGAGCACCCGAAGCTCAACAAGATAGGCGGCAAGGAGTTCGCGCGGGAGAAGGACAAGGTCAAAAAGTCCGTGCGCAAACTCGCCGTCGACCTTTTGAAACTCTATGCCGAACGCGAGAAAAAGAAGGGGCACGTCTATTCCCCGGACACGGTATGGCAGAAGGAGTTCGAGGACGGGTTCGAATATGAAGAGACCGCCGATCAGCTGAAGGCGATCGAGGCGGTCAAACAGGATATGGAGCAGGGCAAGATCATGGACAGACTGCTCGTGGGCGACGTCGGTTTCGGCAAGACGGAGGTCGCTTTCCGCGCCATGTTCAAGACGGTGATGGACGGGAGGCAGGCGGTGCTCGTCGCGCCCACCACCATCCTTGCCCGCCAGCATCACGAAAATCTCGTAAAGAGGCTGGAGCCTTTTGGGGTGGAGTGCGCCTTGCTCACCAGGCTGCAGACGCCCGCCGAGAACGCGGAGACTTTGCGCAGGCTCGCGGACGGCAGCCTTTATATGGCGATCGCCACCCACAAGGTGCTGTCCAAGGGGGTGGAGTTCAAGGATCTCGGTCTTTTGGTGCTGGACGAGGAGCAGCGCTTCGGTGTGGAGCACAAGGAGACGCTGAAAGCGCGCAATCCTCTCGTCAACGTGCTCACCCTCTCCGCGACGCCCATCCCGCGCACTCTCAACATGGCGCTCTCGGGAGTGAGGGACATTTCGCTGCTCGAGACGCCGCCCAGGGGCAGGCTGCCCGTACAGACCTATGTCACGCCCTATTCCGACGCGCTCGTCGCGGACGCCATAACCCGCGAATGCGCAAGGGGAGGGCAGACCCTCGTGCTCCTGAACGACATCGACGCGCTGGACGGTTTTGCGGCGAAACTCGGCGCTCTGCTCCCCGCGGAGACGGGCATCGTCACCGCGCACGGACAGATGGCGGGCGGCGAGCTGGAGCGGCGCATCGCGGCATTCTATGAAAAAAAGTACGACGTCCTCGTCGCCACCACCATCATCGAGAACGGCATCGACCTCCCGGACGCAAACACTCTCATCGTCGTGGACTCGGGCAGGTTCGGGCTCTCGCAGCTCTATCAGCTGCGCGGGAGAGTGGGAAGGAGAGGGGTGCTCGCCCACGCCTATTTCACCGTCCCCGAAAACGGGGCGCTCACCTCGGACGCGGAGAAGCGCCTGCACGCGCTCATGGAGAACACCGAGATAGGCAGCGGGTTCCGCGTCGCGCTCTCCGACCTTTCCATAAGGGGAGCGGGCACTCTGCTCGGCGCGGAGCAGCACGGGCACATCGAGCGCGTGGGCTATGAGATGTACATCGAGCTCCTCAACGAGGCGGTCGAGGAGATGCGCACGGGCAGGAAGCCCGAGGAGGCGAGAGAGGTGGAGATGAAGGTGGACGTGCCCGCCTACATCCGCGAAGGCTATGTCAGCGGCAGGGACAAACTACGCATCTACAAGCGTATCGCGGGGGTCGCCACCGCGGCGGAACGCGCCGCCGTCGTCGAGGAACTGACCGAAGTCTTCGGCGCTCCAGACGAAGCGCTCCTCAACCTCATCGACGTTGCGTTGCTCAAAAATCTCGCCCGCGGTTTCGGCGCGGCGAAGATCGTCGTCAACCGCAACGGAGCGGGGGTGTTCTTCGCGGACGCGGGCGTCTTCGGGGACGAGACGCTGATGAAGACGGTCGCCTCGCACAGAGAGGACGCCGTGCTCACTTCCACCGTGCCGCCCTCTCTCATCTTTGACGTCAAGGGGCTGCCGAACGCGGCGAAACTCGCCAAACTCATCGCCTTTTTCGAGGAAGCGGTGTCTTCGGGCGCCGCCGCGTGATTTTCAGCTTTTTTCAACCTCGGGATGCTCTCATGGTCGTATGCCGGACCGGAATAATACGAACCAGCCTCAGAGCAATTCTTTTCGGTGCTTTTACACAGCCGAAACTTGCCAATATGTAAACTATTGCCTGCGTTCCGCCCGTGCAAAATCATCCGAAAATCTCTTGCTCTGAGGTGCGAGCAGTTCCGCGCCAGCCGATTTTTGGCTGAGCAAGGAAGTCGCTGCAGCTAATACTTGACTGTATTAGCAAGGCGAATGACGCGGTTCAGGCGGAAATCGGCGGCGCTGAACCTGGTTCGTATTATTCCTGTCTGGCATGGGCGAGGGAACAGCACAGCACGGTCCTGTCGGGGCGGCGGGGAGAGAAAACGGGCGCGGACGCCCGGGCGCATGAGGGCGGCGGAGGCGGGCGCCCGTCCTTGCGTACTGCGCATCCGAACTTGTCCCGCGCCTTGCGCAACGCTTCGTTGCTCGGCGGAGAAAGTGCACATTCCCGCACTTTATCTGTCCTAATAAGAGTTTTAACTCGGACTTTGTGCAATATCGCGTGCAAACCGCATATTTTGCAAAATGATTGACACCCGTATTGCTAAAATGGTAAAATTTAGATGACCGAAGAGGTTGATATGCTGGATTTTGTCACTGCGATCATCGGCGTATCCTTCACCGTGCTTGCCATTGCGGTCACGGTGGCGGGAGCGAGCATCCTTGTGTGTGCCGCAACGCTGATCAAAAATCTTCCCCGTGGGATCCGCGCGCTGAAAGACGCGACCGAGTCCTCCGTTTACGCACTCGCGTTTTGCGGGCAGAGCGTTGCGGAGGAGGTGTGGTTTTCGCGTTTGCAGCGGATCTTCGGCAAGTATGTCCTCTTCGGGTTCTGCGGCATTTACGTTTCGGTAGTGAAATTCCTTGCGGGCAGCGACGAGCGCGCCGTCATCATGCGCACCAACGCCGTCCACATCGTCCCGGAGAAGACGGAGCGCGCGCACGGGCTGTGCACTCATTCCCCTTTCGGCGCCGCCTCTCCTTCCTTTTCCAAACTTTCCGTCGTCATGAAGCAATGAGCCTCGCATCCGTCGGGGCACACGTCGGCGCGCAGGTGCGCGCTCTTCCGCGTTACTTTCTTTTGTAATACTTTTGTAAGAATTGCGTAAAGACAAAGTAATGAACGCGCGGTAAAATGACTTAAAGACGTGTGCACCGTACGGACGTATGCGCGTGAGCGCGAGCGCCGCTCGGCGCACCCGCCGATGGCGGGACACCCCCGAAAGGGGAATCCACCAAGAGAAACAGCAGGAGAATGTTATGCTTAAAGTAGAAAACCTCAGAAAAGTCTATCCCAAGAGCGACCGCGTCGCAGTCGACGACATTTCCTTCGAACTGCGTCCCGGCGAGATTTTCGGCTTCCTCGGTCAGAACGGCGCGGGGAAATCCACAACCATCAAGTGCCTCACCGGCATCCTTCCCTTCGAGGGCGGCACCATCGAGGTGTGCGGCTACGACATCCAGAAGGATCCCATCAAGGCGAAGATGAACATGGGCTATGTCCCCGACAACCACTCCGTCTACGAGAAGCTGACGGGCAGGGAATATGTCAACTACGTCGCCGACCTCTACCGCGTGTCCAAGGCGGACAGGACGGAGAGGCTGGAGAGATATCTCGACCTTTTCAAACTGCGCTTTGCCATCGACAAGCAGATCAAGGCGTACTCCCACGGCATGAAGCAGAAGATCTGCATCATCGCCGCGCTCATCCACGAGCCCAAGCTGTGGGTGCTCGACGAGCCCATGATGGGTCTCGACCCGCAGTCCACGGCGGAGATCATCGCCTATATGCGCGAGCATTGCGCCAAGGGCAACACGGTGTTCTTCTCCAGTCACAACCTTGACCTTGTCAAGAGGCTGTGCCATCGCGTGGCGATCATCAACGAGGGTCACCTCATCGATTGCTTCGACCTCGCGGGCAACGAGGAGAACAAAGCCAACCTCGAGGAGAGGTTCTTCAAGATCACCGGCACCTACGAGAAGAGACTGTTTGAAGACTATGTCGCGCAGGAGCAGGCGGAGATGCGTCCCGATATGCCCGTCGAGCAGGCGGATGAGACGCCCGCGGCGGCCCCCGGCTATTACGGCTATGCCGCTCCCGAGCAGTCCGACACATACGCGCAAGACCCCGGCTATTACGGCTATGCCGCGCCGGAGCAACCGTACGACCGGGCTGCGGGCTCTGACACGGAGGAGGAGAGATGAACGACAAGATTTCCTGGCTCAGCGTGAGATCGCTCGTCAGGCTGGAGATGCGCGCCAGGTTCGGCTCCAAGGTGGACACCACCCCCAAGGACAAGGCAGGCAAGGCGCTCGGCATCATCTTCACTCTGGCGATCTATGCGATCCTCGTCACGGGCATCTATTTCCTTGCGGAGATGTTTGTGAGAAGGTCTCACATGCCCTTCGAGTTCCTCGTCGTGGCGATGACCTTCGCGGTCTGCGTGACCACTCTGGTCTCCATCGGCAACGTGGTGAAGAACCTCTATCTCAGCGGTGACAACGAGCTGCTGCTCCGTTTCCCCGTGAGCGGCAAAGAGATCCTCCTTGCCAAGTCCATCTATTGCTTCATCCACAATGTGGTGATCAATCTGCTCGTGATGCTGCCCGTGTGCATCATCTACGGCGTGGTGGCGTCCGCGCCGGTGGGCTATTACTTCGTGGCGCTCGCGGTCATCCTCGTCGCCATCCCGCTGCCTTATGCCATCGCCAACCTGCTCGCCATCCCCGTCATGATGGTGATGAACCTGGTGAAAAACCAGTTCCTCCTGGTGCTCATCCTGCTCATCGCGGCGATCTGCGGCGTGTTCATTCTCTATATGACCGCGCTCTCCGGCGTGCTCGAGTATATGCGCGACGAGGGTGAGAACATGTTCTCGCCTGCCGTCATGGACATCTTCAGGAACTTCGCGAACAGCGCCTATCCTTTCCGGTGGTACGCGATGATGCTGGGCGGTTGGTTTGCCGGCTACTCCTCCCAGGAAGCGGGGCTTTCCTTCCTCTTCATCTTCCTCATCACGGCGGCGCTCGGCGTGGGGGCGTACTTTGTCACCACCCGCACCTACTACAACATCATCCTGAACGGCATCGAGACGGAGAAGGTCTCCTTCCAGAAGAAGATCCCCAACATCAAGCGCAGCGTTTTCGGCACTCTGCTTCACCGCGAGTTCTTCCTCATCCTGCGCTCTTTCAACTACTCCTTCCAATATCTCGCGATGGCGGTCGCGGCGCCCGTGATGGTCTACTACTGCAACGACCTCGCGGCGACGATGGGGCAGAATACAGTCGGCGCGGCGATCGTGCCCGGTCTCACCATGCTCGTCATCATCATATTCAGCGCCATCATCGTGTCGTTTGCTTCCACCTCGATCTCGCGTGAAGGCAACGCCTTCTATCACACCAAGATCGTGCCCGTGAGTTACACCACTCAGATCATTGCCAAGCTCTTCCTTTACGGCGCGGTGGGCACGGCTTCCGTGGTGCTCTCCACAATAGTGGTGGCGGCGGCGTTCGGGACGGAGCAGGCCGGCTATCTGCTCAGTTCTCTCGACATCGGATGCATCTTCATCATCTCCGAGATGATCACCATGGCGCTCACCTGTCTCGCCATCGCGGCGGACGTCAAGTCGCCCACCTTCAACGTGGTCGGCGACGGCGAAATGGTCTCCGCCAACAAGAACATGGTGCTCTCGCTGCTGGTGGGCATCGTGGTGGCGGCGCTCTTCGGCGTGTTCACGATGGTGTTCAGCTTCCTGCCTTTGCAGATCGGCGAACTGGTCATCGTGCCCCTCGGCGAGATGAACAACATCTATGCCATCCTCGGAGCGCTGTCCGCGGCCATCCTCGCAGGCAGCGTGGCGGCTCTTTTTGCCAACCTCGAGAGACGCTATCAGAAGATCGCGCCCTGACGGGGCACGGGTCTTCGGGAGAAGTTATACATTATGAAAAAAGTAATGATAGGCATACTCATCCTCATCCCCCTCGTGGTGCTCCTCGTGGTGGGATTGGTGACGACCTTCGTGTCCGTCAACGCCTACATCGGCGTGGAGAGCGTGCATCTTGATAAACACGAATTGACGATCGAGCTGCAGACCGTCTATAAGTTGGACGGTGACGGAGGCGTCTTCGAGGTGAAGGTGCTCCCCGAGATGGCGTTCGACCGCAGCTATGAGTGGACCATCGAGAACGTCCGCAGCAGAGACGCGGATTATCCCGATGAGAAAAACGGCGAGAACGGGTTCTATTATGTGGAGCTCATCGACGTCAACGGCAACCATGTCGACAGCATGGGATCGGGCGCGAGACTGCGCGCCAATGTGCATTGCAACTTCGAGCTCAAGGTGACTGCCGCGACTTACACCGACACCTGCTCGGTGGTGGTGGGCGGCGACGTGACCGCCGTCACTCTGGACAGCGAGATGACACTCAAAGTCGGCGAGCAGAAGTCCGTCGTCCCGCGTTTCACCCCGTTGGACGGCACCGTCGACAGTTGGGAATGGATCGTTACGGGCGGGGACGCCAATGTCGTGACCCTGGACCGCAACGGCTTTGTCACCGGCGCGAAAGAGGGTGAGGTCACCCTGCGATATAAGGCGATCAACGGCTCCGGCGAGGAAGTGCTCAGCAACGAGATGACGATCACCGTCTCCGCGAGCGCGAGCGCGTACGGAGATATAATCGGTACGCACCGTTCACGCTTTGCGCTCTCCGAGATAGGCGTGGATGCGGCGGACGTCGCGGAATGCTTCGGTTGCAGCGTCACGGGAGGCAATTTCTCCTTTGACGAAGGCGAGGTGAGAGCAGCCATCGAGTTCAAGAACGAGGAAGTCCTCATCATCAACCTCGTGGGCGAGAACGACATCGAGATCGTGGAGCGCGGCATCGTGCTCGGCACGGACGAATATGCGCTCGCCGTCAACGGCGAACCGCTCTATCTCACAGCAAGATACGCCTCCGTGTTCAGGCGCGGAGAGAGTGTAGAGGTGACGTGGAGCTCCTCTGATGAGGAAGTCGCCACCGTGGACGCGGACGGCGTCGTGCGCGGTCTCTCCAGCGGAGAAGTGACCGTGACCGCTCAGACCGCGGCGGGCGACACCGCAACGCTCGAGTTCCCCGTGCAGCGCAAAGTCGCGGTGCTCGTGGGCGCGGTGACGGGCGCCTCCCTCAAGGTGGGCATGGCGCGCGAAACGATATTCCCCTCCATGAAATATGACAATGGGAAGATCGTCGCCAACACCTTCTCCGTGGGCGTGCTCTATCCCTCTATGTTTGAGGGCGAGGACGAGGCGAGCTTCTATGAAGCGTTCGAGTTCACCTCCGATCATCCCGAGCTCGTCTCCTTCGGCGGAGAAGGCAGGCTCTCCAACGAGCTCGTCTTCAACTATGCGGCAATAACCGAGTATCTCGAGAGGGGAGAGACGGAGGACATCGTCGTCACCGTCAAGGCGAAACATCCCAAATACGCAAATCTGCCCGAGTACACCACCGCATCTTTCACGATGACCGTGGCGGACGCCATCGGCGTCACTTCCGATCCCGAGCTGCGTCAGGCGCAGCAGACCGACCGCAAGGCGACGGTGCTGCTCAATGACATCCACATGGAGAATAATTCCAATAAGGATGCCGAAGGCAACTTCACGAAGACGAGCAACATCTACACCTACAACAACGTCTACGGCAACGGTTTCACAATCGAAGCCGAGAAGGATCAGTTCATCGGCAAGACGGAGCCCTTCTTCCAGGTGTATGCGGACGACGTTCTCATCTCCAACCTCACCATGCGCCCCAATGCGTTTTCGGATGAGGAGATCGAGGGCGGCGATCTGACTATCAACGACGCCAGCACCTTCTCCACCGGATATTGCATCAAGTACAATGTCAGCGGAAGGCGCAGGACGACGGGCGAGGGCGACGAGGTCACCCAGACCAAGGGCGCGAGGATAGAGTATTGCCTGATGGAGAATGCGGCCACTCTCATCCAGCTCTCCGGCGCGGAAGTCGAGATCGAAGGCTGCATCATGCGTAATACGGGCGGCGTGGCGATCCACGTCCGCAATGTGCGGGAGAACGCGGGCAACAACGTGACGCTTCAGCATTACAACAACCTCACGATGACCAACTGCGTGATGTCCAACATGGTCGGCACCGCCATCAACTTCGACTACAACAACAACTATTACGTCGAAGACGCGACGACGCGCTCCACCTTCACACAGAAGGGCTTCCTCGACATCTACAACTGGCAGCCGAGCGACAGCCTCACCCTCATTCCCTCGGATACCCTCGAAGAAGTCAAATTGCCCGAAGGGCTGCAAGGTCTGCTGTTCGGCTTCATACAGAACGCCTTTGACACGGAGCCGTTCATTGAGAGTTATCGCCGCAGTTATTTGGGACAAAACCAAATGCACCTCGGCTTTATCTCGCTTGGACTTGCGGGCCCCACCCGCATCAATGACGGCTATCTCCCGGACGGCAGAAGAGTGCTTGAGGACGGGACCATAGAAGGGACGGATGAGAAAGCCGACCCCGATCAGGTGAGCTGGAACATCACCCTCGAGGACAAGAGGTTCAAGCGTTTTACCAGTAATGATATTAAATCGATCAAGGATCTGGCGGGTCTGCTCTCCGGCGCGCTCGATTTCGTGGAGAATCTGCTCAATAATCCGCTCAACGTCTGGTCGTACGACGACGACACGACGGACCTCGTTCCCGGTGTGACCTACACCGTCAACGCCAGGCTCATCGACAGGCTGCACGGTATAGGGGTCTGACCCTCAATGACTTGCAACGGGGGCGCGGCATGAGCCGCGCTCCCGAAAAACAGAAAAAAACCGCGGCTCATGCCGCGAATACCATTGCCGCTCCGGTGCCGCGCGCACCGCGACGGAACGGGCGTGCGCCCTTTGAAGGCTGTCTTCCGGGCGCCGCATTCCCGCCCGTCGTAAAAAAGGAGGTCTTATGAAGAAGATAATGCTCGGAGTCTTGGTGCTCATCCCCATCCTCATCATGCTGATCGTGGGTCTTGTCACGTCCTTCGTTTCGACGCAGGCATACATAGGCGTGGAGAGCGTTTCCATCGAGGAGGACTATGTCACCATCCTCTTCTCCGAGGTCTCCTCCGACGCGAACGGCAGAAAGATCATCGATTTTGACGACCATATGACGGTCACCGTCCTCCCCGAGCGCGCCGCCAACAAGACTTTGGAGTGGCGCATCGAGGGCAACGTGGAAGGCGCGACGGAGGAGATCCCGGGCGCCGAACTCGTGCGCGAATACAACGGAGACTATGTCCCCGTCGACACCAACACCGACGGCATCGCGGAGCTCACGGGCTATTGCACTTTCCGCGTGTCGGCATCAGCCGAGGGCTTCTCGGACAGCGTCATCGTCGAGGTGACGGACGCGGATGTGGACAGCATCACTCTCAAGGGCGAGAGCAGTCTCGTCACCGGCGAGAGGACGATGCTTTCTCCCGTCTACACTCCTGCGGGCAGCATAGTCACGCAGGGCAGATGGGCATCGAGCGATGAGAGCGTAGCGACGGTGGACGCCAACGGCGTCGTCACCGCCGTGGGCGAGGGGAGCGCGGTCATCACCATGTCCGCGCACCGCGACAAGGAGGCGGAGGAAGCCCCCGAAGGCGCGGACGACAGCGCGTTCTGGGTGGAGAGTGCCGGGTTCACCGTCACGGTCGGAAAGGGCGTGAGCCTCTTCGGCAATGTGATATATACGACGTCATCCGACGTCACGCTCGCGGGCGCGGGCATAGAAGGGGCGGAGGCGGTCGCAGGCTGCACCGTGACGGACGGCGTCCTGAGCTTTGCGGACGGTGCGGCGAGTGCGGTCGTATCCGTAGGCGGAGTCGAAGTCGAGTTCGTCCTTTGCGGTGAGGACGACTTCGTCATCCGCAACGCAGACCTCTTCTCTTACGACCCCGACGCGGAGACTCCTTTCACCCTCGGTATAGGGGAGATCCCCCTCGATCTCGACGCCGTGCCGCTGGACAGTTTTGCCTCGGGAGAGGTGGAAGTGACATGGTCGTCTTCCGATGAAGAGGTCGCCGTAGTGAACGAAAACGGTGTTGTGACCGCACTTTCGGAGGGAGAAACCACCGTTTCTGCCGAATATGCGGGAGTGACCCGCTCCCTCAACATCCGCGTCGTGAAGAAGGTCTCCATCTTCCGCCTTGCCGTGGATCAGAGCTCTCTTGCGGTCGGTCTCGCCCGCGAGACCATCTTTGCGTCTTACCGTTTCGACCCTGAGGCCGATCTCTCCGATCCCGCCGCATACGACAGCGGCATGACGCATTTCGTGGACAACGTCTTTGTGGTCGAAGCCGTGCTGCCCACTCCTCCCGAGAGCGAGGAGGAGAAGGCGGACTTTTATGCCGACTTCATCTTTAAGACGGACAAGCCCGAGATCGCGAGTTTCAACGGCAACACCCTCGTCTTCCACGCGGAGAACATAACGGAGAGGACGGAAGTCACCGTCACCGTCTCGCCGCGCTATCCGAGGAGCGCCACCGTTGGCTCGCAGAGCATCACCCTCACCATGCATCCCGCGGTCGAAGTCAATGACGTCAACGAGTTCTTTGTCGCGGCGCGCGCCACGCAGTATTACACCAAATACAGGGGAGACGTCGCCGACGGGAGCAACGTTGTCCTTTATAAAGACCGCACTCCCGCATATGACGGCGACATCGTGCTCGGCTCCGACATCCCCTATTGCGACATGGAGACGGGTGAGTCCCTCGTCAGCGTTTTCGAGGAGGTGAGAGCAGAGCTCGAAGACCCGACCTATAAGGCGGAGCTTTGCTGCAGCCTCTACGGCAACGGGCACAACATCTACGCCTCCCGTACGTTCATCATCAACGGGTTCAAGAACGAGGGCGGCGACAACTACGATCATCCTCTCGTCGAGGTGCGCGAAGAGAACGGTGTGGTGAGCAACGTCACCATCACCCCCAACTACGATATCGGCGACGAGATCACTTCCGCGAACGACGCGCAGGGGCTCAAAGGCTACGCGCTGCGCATGCGCACGCTGGGGCAGAAGACCAAGTACGCCACGCACGATCCCGCGCAGGAGTTCGTCAACGACTCGCCCACCGTCTGCCGTGTGGAGTATTCCATCCTGCAGAATGCGTCCAGCGGTCTCGGTCTCGACGGCGTGGACTGCACCCTGGACGGCATCATCGTCCGCAATACGGGCGGCACGGGCATCTATGTCGCAACAAACATAGACACGGGGTGGGACCTCAACTTCGATGATACGAAGGGCGACGTCAAGTATAGCATCGTGCGCATGCACAACGTCACCATGTCCAACATGATAGGCACGGGCGGCAACCTCGAGTTCAAGCGCTTCACCACCGACCTCGGCGCAGGACAAAACCCCGACGACCCCGCGGGCAGGACTTATTATCAGATCGCGCTCGACAACGGTTGGTACTCCAAGCTCTATCAGACGGGCTTCCTCGACATCTACAACTGGCAGCCCGTGGACAATCTCAGCATGCTCGATCCCTCCACCGCAGGGGATTATGGCGGTCTCGTCGAAACTGCGATGCAGATCCTCAGCGGCGCGCTTGAAAGACCGGAATTTGATTATCTTTCCAAGCAGTACGGCGGCATCAAGTATGTCCACTTCGGCATGATATCCACCGGTCTCAACGAGAAGAGTTTTGCGGAGATGCACTTTGCGGGCGATCGCTTCTCGGAACTTACCACAGAGATGCTGGGAGGACCGCTCGATACGTTCATGAAAGATAAGCCCATAAGGGTATTCTGCTACACCAAGTCCGAGACCGAGATCCAGCCCGGCACGACCTACACCATCAACAGCATGTTCATCGACAGGCTGCACGCGGAGTGACGCCGCCATGGCGGAACGCAGGCAATAGCTTGCTTGCCCGTAAAGTTCGGTCGCATAAAAGAGTCGTGAAGAGTTGCGTTGAGTCGACGGCATTGTGTCCCGCGCGCTCCCACAGACATCAAAGCACACCCCGCGCCGCGGCGCGGGGTTTATGTTTCCCGCGGTTTCCCGTTCGTGTTTCTGCCGTCTTTCCCTTAGCTTTCGGTTTTGCAGATGCCTCGCCGTATCGGCAAGGCGGATGACGGGGTTCAGGCGGAAATCGGCGGCGCCGGACCCGGTCCGTATTGTTCCGGTCCGGCATGCCGGACCGGGCGTCTTCGACTTGCGGCATACCGTCCTCTTTCCCTGCCGCATTTTTCTCGTTTTCCCTCCGCCGCACTCCGTCTCCGCGTGTTTTTGCGGGAGAAGTGCAAAATACGTCGCTTGACATCGCGCGCGTTATTTATTAAAATTAGTTTCAGATCGTCATGCGCACATTGGCGCGAAAAGAGGGGATAATGTCAAAAAACATCGGTCTTGTGCTTGAAGGCGGCGGCGTCAAGGGAGCTTACGAGCTCGGCGCCCTCATCGCTCTTACGGAAAAAGGCTATACTTTCAGTGCCGTCACGGGCACTTCCATCGGCGCGCTCAACGGCGCCGTCATGGCGTCGCAGGGCATCGAGAAGCTCGCGGCTTACTGGGAAGAGGCAAAATATTGCCCGGTGTTCGACTTCGACGACGATACAGTGGCGCGTTTCCGCCAGAAGGACTTCGACCTCGACCTCATCATCGCCACGGGCAAGAAGCTGCTCTCCGCAAGAGAGATCATCCGCGAGTCCTACGAGCACACCCTTGGTTTCGTTTATAACAGGCTGAGCGAGGAGGAGATCCGTTCAAGCGACATCGACTTCGGCTGCGTCACCTACAACATCTCCGACATGGAGCCCTTCGAGGCGATGAAGAAGGACATCCCGGAGGGCAAGCTCATCGACTACATCGTGGCTTCCGCGTGTTTCCCCATCTTCCCGCCCAAGCAGATCGACGGCAAAAAATTCATCGACGGCGGCGTCTACGACAATATGCCCATCAATCTTCTCGCCCGCACGGGCTGCAAAAAGATGGTCGTCGTGCGCACCAACCCCGAGTCCAAGCAGCCCAAGCGCAGAATAGAGCGGGACGATCTGGACATACTCTACATAATCCCGTCCTCCAACCTCGGCAGGGCGATGGCGTTCTCACCCGAGCGCATCGAGAACCTCAAACAACTCGGCTATGCCGACGCAATGCGCATCCTCACCGAGGCGGAAAGCGCCGCGGCGGACAGCGCCTCGGAATGATATGTCCGACAACAGACTTCTGCTTATAGATGCCAACAGCATCATCCATCGCGCCTATCATGCGCTCCCGGGGCTCACGACGTCCAAGGGGATGCATACGGGCGCGATCTACGGTTTTCTCAACATATTCCTGCGCATAGTCAAAGAGCTCGCTCCCACTCACGTGGCGGCGGCTTTTGACCTCAAAGCGCCCACCTTCCGTCACAAACTCTATCCGCCGTATAAGGGCACCCGCAAACCCATGGACGCGGAACTCGCGGAGCAATTCGAGCCCCTCAAGGAGCTGCTCGCGCTCATGAAAGTCCCCGTCGTCTCCATGGAGGGCTACGAGGCGGACGACATCCTGGGCACCCTCTCGGCGCACACGACAGACGACACCGTCATCCTCACGGGCGATCGCGACAGCTTCCAGCTCGCGAGCCCGACGACGCGCATTTATTGGACGAAAAAGGGAGTGAGCGAGGTCGAGATCGTGGACCTTGCGCGCCTTGCCGCGGACGGCTTCACCCCGCAGAGTTTCATCGACTATAAGGCGCTTCGCGGCGACCCTTCCGACAACATCCCGGGCATCCCGGGCGTCGGGGAGAAAACCGCAAAAACCCTGCTTGACAAGTACAAAACGCTCGATGAAGTGCTCGATCATGCAAATGACGAGAAAGGCAAACTCGCCGAAGCGCTCGCGAACGGGCGGGAGATCGCGTTGCTCAGCCGCACTCTCGCCACCATAGAAAAGGAGGTCCCTCTTGATGTGAGAGAGGAGGATCTGCGCTTTGCGGGCGTCTATCCCGACGCGGTGCTGAAAAAGCTCCGCGAGCTGGAACTCAACTCTCTCATCCCCCGCATGGCATTCGAGTCCGCGGACGGCGCGGCGCCTTCCCGCAGGGCGGAGAAGACCGTCGTCACCCTGAAGACCGCGGAGGAGACGGAGGCTCTCCGGGGCGGAGACCGCATCGCGGTGCTCGTTTCCGACACGGTGAGGTTCTCATTTGACGGCGAGACGGAATACGTCATAGAGTGCGCGGAGGATCTGTTCTCGGACGGCATGAGTTTCGATGACGCGGTGGACGCGGTCAAAAAACTTGCCGATGGCAGGATGCTCGTCTGCTGCGACTTCAAGGCGATGAAGAAGAAGTTCGGCTTCGCGCCCGCGGGATTTTTCGACGTCATGATCGCGGCGCACCTCACGCGGGGCAGCGCTCCCATCAAATCCGTGGAAGCGGTGCTCGGCGCCGAAGGCTACGACATCGGCGCGGCGGAGCTCATCCGTTATGCAGACGAAGCCTCCGCTTCCCTCAAAGAGCAGGGGCTGGAAAAGCTCTTTTCCGAGATAGAGCAGCCCCTCGTCCCCGTGCTCGCCGCCATGGAAGAGCGGGGCATCGCGGTGGACGCTGACAGGCTCGCCGCTCTCAAAGTCAAGTATGAGGCGAAGCTCGCCTCTCTCACCGAAGCCATATATGCCGCGTCGGGCGCGACGTTCAACATCGCGTCCCCCAAGCAGCTCGGAGAGGTGCTTTTCGACCGCCTCGGGCTCAAACACGGCAAGAAGACCAAGACGGGGTGGTCCGTCAGCGAAGACGTGCTCTCCGGGCTCAAAGGCGAGCATCCCGTCGTCGGGCTCGTGCTGGAATGGCGCCACTATGCCAAGCTGCTCGGCACCTATGTCACGGGGATGCAGCCCCTTATCAACCGCGGGCGCATCCATACGGAGTTCAACCAGTGCGTCACCGCGACGGGCAGGCTGTCTTCCGTCAACCCCAATCTTCAGAACATCCCCGTGCGCGGCGAGGAGGCGAAGGACGTCAAGAGCGCCTTTGTCGCGTCGGAGGGGAGGGTGCTCGTCTCGGCGGACTATTCGCAGATAGAGCTCAGGATGCTCGCGCACCTCAGCGGAGACGAGAAGCTCATCGAGGCGTACAACAACGCGGAGGACATCCACGCGCTCACTGCGTCCAAGATCCTCGGCATCCCGCAGAGCGAGGTCACTCCCGAGGAGCGCCGCGACGCAAAGGCGGTCAACTTCGGCATCATATACGGCATGAGCGACTTCGGGCTCTCGGAGAACCTCTCCATCCCCGTCTACCGCGCCAAGGAGTTCATCGCAAAATATTTCGCCACCTATCCCAAGGTGAAGGAGTATATGGACTCCAACGTCGCTTTCGCCCGCGAACACGGCTACGCAGTCACCATGTTCGGCAGGCGCAGGAGCCTCGGGGACATCACATCGTCCAATTACATCGCGCGTTCCGCGGCGGAGCGTATGGCGATGAACACGCCGCTGCAGGGATCGGCGGCGGAGATAGTCAAGCTCGCCATGCTCGCGGTGGAAAAGCGGCTTCAAGGCATGAAGTCCGAGATGATCCTGCAGATCCACGACGAGCTCATCGTGGACGCCGCCGAGGAGGAGGCGGACGATGTGGTCGCCATCCTCAAAGAGGAGATGGAGAACGTCGTCAAACTGCGCGTCCCCCTCATCGCGGAGGCGAACAAAGCCAAGGATTGGAGCGAGCTCAAATAGGAGAAAGATGAAAGTTGCAGTGATAGGCGGCATCGGCACGGGGAAATCCGAAGTGCTGAAAGTCGCGCGTGAAATGGGGCTTGCCTGCCTTTCGGCGGACGAGATCAATGCGGAGCTTCTCTCCGACCCCGAGTATGTCGCAAAGCTCGCGGAGCGCTTCCCCGAGTGCGTCGTGTGCGGCGTGGTGGACAAACCCCGCCTCTCCGCTCTTGTCTTTTCGGACAGGAAAAGCAGGCTGGCGCTGAACGCCATCGCGCATCCGGAGATCGCAAAACGCATCGCCGCGTGCGACGCCGATCCTCTTGTGGTGGAGCTCCCTCTCATGCTCGAGAGCGGCATCGCGGACACCTTCGACGAGGTCATCCTCGTCACGGCGCCGCGCAGGCTGCGCCTGGAAAGGCTGCAGAAGAGGGGAGTGTCCCTCCCTCGTGCCAAGGCGGTGATGCGCGTGCAACTGCCCGTGTTCATGCTGAGGAGAGTGGCGACGCGCACCATCCTCAACACGGGCTCGCTCGACGAACTGCGCGCCTCCGCGCGCGATCTGCTGCGCCTGCTCTGCGAATGACATTTGACGCAACAAACACTTAAACATTGCATTCAGGGAGGAAAACTATGATTTCGGGCAAAAAGATCGTCCTTACGGGCGCAAACAGCGGCATCGGTCTCGAGGTGCTCAAGCTCCTCGCGGCAGGCGACAACACCATCCTTGCGGTGGACCTTCGCACGGACAGGCTCGCCTCGTTCGATCCCAAGAAGGTCATCCCCATGGTGTGCGACGTCTCATCCAAAGAGGGCGTTGACGCCATCTTCGACGAGGCGGCGAGAGTCCTCGGCGGCATCGACATCTTCTATGCCAATGCGGGCTTCCCGTACTATGAGACTTTCGATTACGTGGACTGGGACCGCACCGCGCACATCTTCGAGACCAATGTCTTCTCGCCCATCTATTCCTATCAGAAATACCGCGAATATCTCGGCGGCAAGGAAGGGCAGTTCGCCATGACCGCCTCCGCCATCGGCAAGATGGGGATGCCGGGCTATGCGCTGTACAGCTCCTCCAAGTTCGCGGTGCAGGGCTTCCAGCAGGCGCTCCGCCTCGAGATGCCAAAAAACATTAAGATGACCTGCCTTTATCCCGTCGCGACGGACACCAACTTCTTCAAGGCGGCGGTGCAGGGGCAGGAGGGCAAGGTCATCCGTCAGAAGCCCTTCCCCGTCCAGAAGCCCGCGCATGTCGCCAAGGCGATGGTCAAGGGGCTGGAGAGAAAGAAAAAGTACGTCAATCCCTGCAAACTCTTCTCGTTCGCGATGGCGCTCTTTGCGGTGATGCCCTTCGTGCGCAGCATCTATTGGGCGCTTGAGAAGAAGAAGCTGGACAATTTCGCGGCGCAGACTGCCGCGGTAGGAAAATAATACATAGGAATAAACAGGCGGGCGGATATCTTCCGCCCGCTCTGCGCGAAAGCGGAAAAACGAATAAACAGGGAAGGGGAAGTTCCATGTTGAAGAGATCTGTTTTGGTGGCTGCCGCCGTGTGCATCGTCGCGATGTCGGTGTTGGGCATGTCGGCTTGCGTGTTCGACTCCGACAGCAATGTCATCCTCGCCAAACACCACTTTACGGTGGAGAAGTACGACCTGCCCGAGGGAGTGGCGTCCCTGGAAGTGGATTCCGACTACGAGACGGACGGCAAGGGCAGCTATGTGACGAACGGGGAATATATCCGCTTTGAGATGTACCTCTTGTCGGGTTACGAGCTCGGCACTCTCGAACTGCACATCAGCGACGACAAGTACGGGGAGAGGAACCTCGAGTTCACCCCCTACGAAAGCCACATCCCCGGCAAGCCTGTCTACCGCACGTCCTTCTACGTCTACGACGACTTCAACGCCTACCTCGAAGGCGCTCCCGTCAAGACCGCGGAATGACTTTCGGGCGGCGGGGGTGCCCGACGAACGCCTCAGCCGTATCCGAAAAAGAAAAACAAACAAAGAGAGACCGAACATCCGTTCGGTCTCTTTGCAGTCATTGGGGGCGGAGTGCGGTCATCCCTCCCGCGCGCTCTTGCGCTGGGCACGGTTCAGGCGCTCGAGAGAGGAGGCGGCGCTCATCTTGCGGAGCACCTGCGTCACGAGTTTTTCAAGCGCGGAGCCCTCTGTATAATCCGCGGGCATGAGGAAGTCTATGCGCCCGTCGAGGAGGAGCTTCTGCACTCTGTCCGTGCTCTTCGCCGCGGGGTCGTAGACTCCGACGGCGGTGCCACCGCCGTTCTTGACGACGCGCATCGCGGGGATGTCCGTCACGCTGTCGCCGATATAGATCATGTTCGTGAAAGGGATGCGGCGTGCCTCTTCGGGCATGAACTCGTTGACGGAGTCCTCGTCGCCGAGGTCGCAGCAGCCTTTGCTTATCCTGAACAAATATTGGGTTTTAGTGGTGTAATTGACCACTTGACACGGCCAATACGGTTTTTCGTCGCCATCGTAGAGGAAGGACGAGGCATAGATGCCCGCAAAGTTTTTCGCGATCGAGGTGCCCTCGACGATCTCTTTCAGCCCCGCCGAGATGATGTAGTGCTCCACCTCGACGCCCGCGCTCTTTGCGGCTCTCCCGATGCGGCGGAACCAGCTCTCCACGCCGGGGTAGAGCTCGATGTCTCTGCCGAGGCGCCTGAAATCTCCGCGCGTCACGGCAGCTCCTTCCGCGGACTTTTTCAGGATGAGCAGCATATAGGCGAGGATGTGATCCATGCCTTCCCGCTCCGCAAGTTCCCCCGCCTCCCGCCAGAACCCCTCGGGCGAGCAGTTCAGCTTTTCGATGAGCCCGAACTCCTGCATGTCCTTGGGAGAGAGGGTCTTGTCAAAGTCGTAGCATATCGCGACGACGGTCTTTTTCGCGAGGATGTCGTCCATTTTCCCTCCTTTCGGGCGCTCGGCTCAGACGGTGTGCACCGCATTCCCGAAGGGCAGGAACGCCGCCAGCACGCTGCCCGCATACAGCCGCACCATGAAGTCGTTGGGGTGATTGGTGTAATTGCCCGAGATGTCGATGTAGATATAGCGGTTGTCAAAGACGGTCTCGCCCTGCTGTTTGTTCCCGAGGATGGCTGCGGAAATGTCGTACATCCCGACATAGGTGCATCCGGACTTTTCGCCGTTCTTTTGCGCCGTGAGCGCTCGGACGGGCTCGATGTAGGAGGATTGGATGCCGAAGAAGACGGAGCTTGGGTTGGGGATGAAGCAGCCGAGCACCGCAAAGTCCGCGTCGGAGGAGTGCAACCTTATGCCGTCTATCATCCTCTCGATGTTGTCCGTGAATGCGGCGGGCGCGACATTGAGGGTGCCGTCGTTCATCCCGAAGCCTATCATCACGAAGTCGAAGCCCGCAAGGTCTGTCTCGCCGCCCTCGACGAGTTGCACGCCGTAGTCGGATGTCTCGCCGCCCACGCTCACGTTGACGAGTTCTATCATGTCCGCGTCACCGCCGTAGAAGCGCGCGGCAAGTTCGTTTTTTATCAAATCGAAAAACGGGGGGAGCTGCGGCTCGAATCCCACCATGGACGAGGCGCTCATCCCCACAAAGATGCTGTCGCCCAGCACCAGGATGCGGACGGGCTCGCCCGCCTCGAGCTTGGCGGTGAGCCGCGCGAAGTTTTCGGGGGTGTATGCCTGCGGCTCGAAGCCGAGGTCCTGCTCGGTGTGGTCGAATGCGTACGTGACGGAGAGGTGCCTTGTGCGGGTGAGACTGCCTTCGCTCACCACATGACTGCCGCCGTTCAGACCGCCGCGGTCGCTGTATGCCGCAAGAGTGGGGTTGACGCCGTCCGAGAGCTCCTCCGGGATGCTCCTGCCGTCCAGCCAAAAGTCGCGGAGATAGGGCATCCCGCCGTCCGGATCGACGCTTATCTTCCGCCCTTCCACCGTGTAGTCGTCCGCGTCGTATTCAATGCCGAGCGTGTAGTCGCGCACGCTGATCACCCGCGTCGGTTCATAGGCAAGATAGCCGACCGCCGTGTCGCTGAACGGGTGCAGGATGGGGGTCACCACCTCGTTGTACACCACGGTCTCGTCCCCGTAGGTGTTCATCCAGAACGGAGTCACCGTCTCCGCCGCGCCGTAGACGTAAGCGAGCTCCTTCGGCGCCTGCTCGTCGTTGCACGCAAAAAGCCCCGCCGCAGCACAGCTCACCACCGCCGCCGCAAGAACGCAAATAGCCGCCTTTTTCAACCTTTTCATATCCTTCCCCTCATGATGCCGGATCGTGACGATGCGCCGCCGTTCGAACCGCGCGCACTCTCGTAGTAGCCACACCCCGCCGTGACGTTGCCGCCGCCCTTCGCAGCCGCACCTCACGCCCGCCATAGTCGCTTCCCGCCGTGACGACGGCGCCGCTGCCCGAGCCGTTCCGCGCACCTTTCGCAGCAGCTTCTCACCGTGACGACGGCGCCGCTGTCCGAACCGTTCCGCGCGCCTTTTGCAGCAGCTTCTCACCGCCCCTCTCCGGCATCTTCTTTCAAACACTTCTATCATCTCACACCCCCGCCCCGTTGTCAATCCCGCATGCGCGCAGCCCGAGTATCCTTGTCGGACATGGCGCGAGTTCTTGCATTTTGTCCACGGTCGCGGCGCCGGCAAGGCGCTAATTAAAGCTTTTTTTAAATTAAATAAATATTTGCGCAAAAAATTTTTTCGCGAGTTTCAATTTTTGATACACCGATTCTTATAATTGTTCATTGGAGACGCAATATGAAAAAAAAGATTTTTGAACCCGTTTCAACCAACTCGAATTCGGTCGTGCATTACACCGATACGGTCACTGTGGATCGTTCGATGGGAGTGCATGTCCCCAACGGTTACAGCGCCATCGTTTTTGCGGACGAGAAGGTGTTGTGCCGCATAGATCCGTGTTCGGAGAAGATGCTCTCTTCCTACGGCAGGGATGTCCTCGGCAAGAAATGTCGGGTCGCTTTTGTGCGCACGAAGGAGCTCACTCCTCTGGCGTGGGGGTTCGGGAACATCCAGATCAACAACGAAAGGCTCCGAGAGGCGTACCGTGTCGGTGCAAGCGGACAATATTACATAGATATCGTCAGCGTGCCCAAGCTCGCGTCCTCGTTTGCGGGCGAGAGCGACATAACATCGGAGAAGCTGAGAGAGCTCACCTTCCCTATCGTCAGGAATGTCGGGACGGCTCTTCTCGGCGGTTATTTCGCGGGGACGGACATCTCGGTGTTCGAGATCGCGTCCAAAGCAGGCGAGTTCAGATCCCGTTTTCTCGAAGTTTTGCAAAGCGAGAAGATGTTCCGCGACATCGGGCTGAATGTGAAAGACCTTGCCGTGAATGTCATACATGTCAACGAGGAAGACCTCGAGATGATCCGTTCCCGCATCAACGGTCAGAGCAATGCCGCGGATGCCGTGCAGCCGAAAAAGCCCGAGCTTGCCACAGCGGAGCCCACGGACGACGAGATTGAAGACGTGATGGATGAGATGAGCGCGCTCATCGAAAAAGAACGTGCGGGTTGGGATGCGGCACTTGCATCCGACGAAGAAGAAAGCGATGCAGAGGGATATCCCGATGACGAAGACGAAAATGAGGAGGATGAGCAATGAGGAAATATTCCCCGTCGGTAAAACTCAACAACGAACTTAAAGACAAGATCGAAGGCGAACTCAAAGCGCTTGTATACCGTTTGGAAAAGAGAAAGCGGAACGAGCGGCTGGGTGAAGGCGCAGTTGATGCCGCCATTGCCCGGATGAAAGAGCAGATCGACGCGCTCGCCGAAAGCGTCGGCACGGGTGATGAGAACGTGGGGGCGATCGCAAAGGATGCGGAGCAGCGCATTGCGGAAGTTAAGAAAGCGGCGGACGGAGACGCGACGCACCGTCTCGAGGGCGCGGTCGACGATTTGTGTTACACCATCACTCTTTGGACGGATGTGCTTGCCGGCGCGACGGAGCTCACCACGGAGGAGGCGGTGAAAGCGGCAAGAGTAGGCCGCAATCGCAGGAAACTTAATGAGCGCCTTGCCGAACTCGCGGAAGTCAAAGAGAGTTTTGCGGAAAACGACAGGCGGTTGGAGCGCGAGATCTCCGCAGTGGAGCGCGACCTTTCCGAATATGAGCAGGCGATGCTCAGAGAGGACAACGAGCGACGCATCAACGATCTTTATCGTCAGATCAAGGCGGCGAAGAGCAAGATCGACATGCTCAACACTCGTCACGGCAACTATTCGGCGTGCTACAACCTCATCGACATGATCTATGCCAATGCGCAAGAGATGTTGGAGGCGACGGATTATGCCGCCGAAGAACTCGGAAAGGTGCGCGTGCTCCTCGACATAGACAAACTCAAACATGTCATCGTGGAGCCGGACAAGGCGATGGCGATCCTGAGGCGCATGGACGCGGACATCAAGGCGCTTGCCACCAGGACGGCGACATTGGACGAGAAAGTGTTCGGGCTGGACAGCGGGACGGCGTCGGTGAGTTCGGACGCGCTCGCATACAAAGAGGAACTCATGCGCAAACAGCGCGAAAAACAGGAATTCGACGCGGCAATGAGAGCTGCGACGATCGATAACAACAACAGCATCACGGAGGGCAACAAAAATGGCATTATTTAAGACCAAGCAGGAAAAAGAGATCGTGGAACAGATGGAAAGAGAAGAGCAGATGCAGGTGTTCACCGATCAGATCGAAGAGCTCAAAAAGAAAAGAGACGAGTATGCCAAGATCGCGGCGGAGGCCGAAGTCAACGGCGACACCGAGACCTACAACATCGCGGTCAACGCGCTCATCGACCTCAACGATTCCATCAGCGGGCTCATCCAGACCAAGGCGAACTTTGACATCATCAATGTGTCGAACTCCATCGCGACCAGCATGACTATGGCGATGAGCGCACTCGACAAGATGGCATCGGGCAAAGCCGCCAGCGTCGACATGCGCAAGATCCAGAAGGCTAATGTCAAGATCTCAAAATATATGCGCGGCATCAAGATCTCGCAGAAGACGATGGCGAGCGCGATGAAGCGTTCCAACCCCGCGAACAAGGCGCGCAGCGACGCCGAGATCGCATCCGTTCGTCCCATGATCGATGCGGCAAGGGCGAAGCTGTCGGGTATGGGTGCGATACCCATGACATCCGGGCTCGATCTTTCCGCAGAGATAGAGGCGGAAAAGAACAAGATCATCTGATATGACCGTACAGGAACTGAGAAACCTCTGCAACAATAAATATTCGCAGGCGATCGAAGGTATGGAGCAAGGGAAAGCCGCCGCACAAGTCGCGCGGCTTTTGCTCGATGCCGCGGAATGTCTGGTTGAGATAGGCAGAGCGGATATTTCCAAACGAGTAGAGTGCGAGCGTAAAGCACGATTGTTGCTTTCCGCTGCCCGCGTGCTCCGAGAGAGCGGAAGCGCCGATGCGGCATATCGCATGCTCATGGGGAAGGCGCTGCCACAGCCCGCTGCGACATTTCCGACCGTGTTCGCGATGCCTCATCCCGCAGAAGTCGATGTTGAAGACGATGATGAGATCGACGATGACGATGTCGACGACGAGGACGAAGAAGATGATGATGGAGACGAGGATGAGGACGAGGAAGAGGACGATATCGCCCCGTCTCCCGAGCCGCAACGTCCCTCAAAACCCGTCGGGCTTGAGGATGCCGAAAGATTGTTGAGGGAAGCCTCGGCGAGCTGGAAGCGTCCGGCGCCTCAGCCGTCTTCGGCAGGAGCGCTCAAAGGCTATAAATTCGCGTGGGATGAGTTGCCGAAGATCTCGTTTAGCGATGTTGCGGGATTGGACGACGTCAAAGAGGTGGTCATGCGCAAGGTGTTGCTGCCTCTCATGAACCCGCATCTTTATGAAGGATATGTCAAAAAGAACGGCGGCGGGGTGTTGCTTTACGGACCTCCGGGGACGGGCAAAACCATGGTCGCCGCCGCGATCGCGCACGAGATTGGTGCAAAATTCTGCACCGTGGGTCCGTCCGATCTTGTCCTCGGCGGGATCGGCAACTCCGAAAAAGCGGTGGTTGCGCTGTTCAAAGAGGCAAGGAGTTTTCCGTGTTCCGTGATCTTTTTCGACGAGATGGAGTCCATCTGTCCCGTCACGACGCAGGCCCAGGGTGCGCGGCAATTGCGTTCCGAGCTCTTAAGACAGATCCAGGGTATGGAAGCATACGGAGAGCAGAACGATCACATCCTCTTCCTCATCGCTGCGACCAATAAGCCGTGGGACATCGATCCCGCTTTCGTGCGTCCCGGGCGTTTCGGCACGCGCATTTACGTCGGTCTTCCGGATGAGGAAGCGAGGCGGTATATGATCGAGAACAGACTCAACAAGATCCAGAGCTCCGGCAAGGTCAGAGTGCACGACATCGACATCGACGATATAGTCGAGAGGACGGAAGGTTTCAACGGTGCGGACATGACCAATCTCACGGACGAGGTGCAGGAACTCTCCGCATTGCGCAGCGTAAAGACGGGCATCAAGGAGATCGTGCAGTACGATTTCGATATGGCGCTAGAAAAGATCACCAGTTCCGTCCAGAGCAAGGATCTGCAACGCCTTGAACAGTGGCAGGAAGAAAACGGTTGAGAGAGTAGACAATGGGAACGGAAAAGCTTAAACCGAGCATATGTCAGGTTTGCGGTGGCAATCTCAGAGACTACGGTACTTATCTGAAGTGCAAATGCTGCGACACGGAGTACCAAGTCCAAGAAAGTCCGTCTTTGGCGGAGCAGGATGCGTATTTCAGGAAGCAGGAGGCATTCTCTGCCGCGGAAAGAAATCTGAGCAAAAATTCTCCGGATTTTGACGAGGCGGAGAGTCAATTTGAGCTTCTCATCAGGGATTATCCCGACTGGAGCGCGGGTTATTGGGGGTTGGTGCGCGCAAAGTTCGGCATAAAGCTCGAGCACGATGCCGACGGGCGTGCCGTCCCGTCGTGTTACAAAAGCGAATACAACGATCTGCGCGGTACCGATGAGTACAAGAAAGCGATCCGACTTGCCGAGACTCCCGAACTCAGAGAAAACTATATCAAGATCGCCGCTTACATCGCCGATGTCGCGCGCGAATGGTATGAAAAGACGAAGAATATCGATTATGACATTTTCATTTGTCATAAATCGTCCGAAGACGGCGGCGCGGACACGGAAGACAAGGCGGAGATGCGCGAGTTGTATTTCGACCTGCTCAAAAAGGGCTATAAGGTGTTTTTCAGCCCCGAATCGTTGCAGGGCGGCGAGAAATACGAGCCGTACATTTACAATGCTTTGGACAAAGCGCAAGTCCTCATCGTTTACGGCAGCAAAAAAGAGTATTTCACCGAGACATGGGTGCAAAACGAGTGGATGAGATACCGCCGCGCGATGGACAAAAAAAGGAAATTGCAAGGCTCTCTCATCGTCCTTTACAAGGGTTTCAACCCTAAGGAACTCCCGCTGGGGCTTCGCGATATACAAGCCCTCGACTACAGCAAACGCCCGAATTACAATGACCTCATCAAAGCAATAGAAAATGTTTTGGATGCCGTCAGGCAAGTGCGTCGCCCGCCTGTGTTGGAACGCACCAGCATCACCATAGAAAAGACCGCGCGCAGGAATGAGACGGTGGGTGAGAGCATCGGGACTGTCGAGCTCGGAAGCGCTGTCGCAAGCAAAAAAGCAAGCGGCGCACGCCTTTCCGTCAATATGCGTGAGGTGGGCAAAGGCGCTCGTCTCCGAAAGAGCACGCAAAGTGATGATTTTGGCACGGCATTGACTTGCCTCAGGGAAGGCTATTTTGATACGGCGCGCGACTTCATGGATGTGTGTTTGCGCGAGGACGAAAAGAACGGTGACGTGTGGCTTGCGGAGCTGTGCCTTAGGCTGAGAGATGCCTCTCTTTATGACCTGATAAAGGGCAACGGCGACATCGGTGCGTCAAAAGGGGCGATAGTGGAAAATATCGACATCCTGCAGAATGCCATCGAATATGCCGTTGACAAGCAGACGGCGGAAAGGCTGCTTTTTTTTGTCTATACAAGGATAGAGCAGTTGCTGTCCGCAAGCGAGTTTTCCGCTAGAGATGCCGAAACGGTCTCAAAGCTCTATCTGCTTTGCGGCGATTATGCCTCCGAAAATGTAGAGCGCATCCGCAAATTGTTGTGCATAAAGTCCGAGCGGTTGGTGGAACACGAACAGACGGATGCGCTGGACTTCTTGGTCAGCCATATCGCCGATGCCGCCGAGCGGGCGGCCTTGTTGCTCGTTATTGTAAGGGATAGCCTGCACTATTGCTATTTTTCTTTGGCTGAGCGGTACAACACGCAATTGAAGGACCTTAACGGACAGGATCGCGAAACTTTGATCAATGACTTTTGCATCGCGAACGAAGCGGCGCCCTCCGAGCTTTCTAAAATCCGTGAACTCGATCTGTCTCCGTTGGAGAGCGGGCTTGAACTCGTTTCCAAGGCGGATGCGGAAAGCGTCCTTAAATTGCTGTGCAAATGGGAAAAGGACTTTTTGAAGGCATACTCATCTTTCAGAGTGGCGGAGCGATATTTCTCCTTCATCGTGCGGTATGATTTCACGGATCGCGACAAATTCATCCGCGAGCATGTGCCGTACTTTGCCAATATGGCAATGGTGAGCAGCAGATCGTTTTTCGAAAGCGTCCTTGCCGTCCATCCGGACCGCAGCACGGACTTCCATGTCAAGTGCCGTTGCGATTATGCGGATGTCGAGCTCTCGAACGGGCATTTTCCGGAAGCGAAGGCGATGTATGACAGCGCGCTCGCGCTCGATGCGGGGTGCAACAGGGCGCTGAAAGGATCGCTGTGCGTCCGTATGAATTGGACGGGTTCCGGCGACGATGTCCGCATCCGTGACATCGATTGGAGCGGCTGGGATAAAGAGGCATTTGAAAAGGTCCTGCAAACCAGCTCGTCGGAAGCGGAGCAGGCAAAATTTGTCTCGCGGATGAGCGACTTATGTTTAATGTACATGCGCGCGCAGGCGGGCGCGCAAGGCGATTGAGGAGGGCATATGGACAACAAGGGAACAGAACGTGATATTCGTGAATTTTTGCCATCCCCGCTTCTTGAAAGCCCCATCGCTCCCGATGTCATCGCAGAAAGCGGAGCGGTCTTTGTAAAACTGCTGCAATATTTTCCTGAATCTGCGGATAAGGAACTTTATGCAAGGGTTTTGGACTACTCAACCTTGTGTCTGGCTGCCGGCGATTTTCCGAATGCAGAAAATTATGCGCGCATGGTGTTGGCTCAGGATGACGACGGAAAGCGTTCGGCGGAGGCGACGTTGCTGCTGCTTTTCGCCAAATTGAAATGCCGCACCTATGATGAGTTTTTGCATTGCACAGAGTTCGCGGACAATATGCCCGAGTATAGAGATGTCATCAAGGCATACAGCATAAACAGTGACGCAATGGGCTGCGCGATCGCATTGAGCAGGGCAAACGCCGCCACCGTTGCGCACGACAAAGAGGTCGAAGCGGCTCGTTTGGCAGCAGAGGCGGCGCGGATAGCAGCGGAAAAACAGCGCGAGGCGGAACGCATCGCAGAGGAGGCGCGCCGCCGTGAAGAAGCCGCGCGCCAAGCCGCGCTCGAAGAAGAAAAGAGAAAATTGTTGCGCAAAGCCCGTGCTTTGCAAGTTTGGAGCCTGGCGGCTTTGGCGGTCGGGTGCGTTTTCATGCTCGCCGCCATCGTAGTGTGGGGCATCGAGGGTGAGTTTATGCCGTACACGGCACCTTGGGTCGCAGCGCTCTTTGCCGTTGCCGTCATCTGCTTTGCGGCGAGTGTCTTCATTGTCATCGGCATGGTGCGCAGTAAATTAGGATACTTGGGAGGCGATGCGAAGGAATGAGGTCGAAGAAGGGCTTTTTCGGAATAAACCTCATCCTTGCAGCCGTGGTGCTCATTTTGATGGCGGTCACCGCAGGTCTTGCCACGCACGCCGGATATGACGATGTGCAGGACGGGTTTTATTATCAGGACTACGAAGACGGAGTCCGCATCGTATGCTGCGAGCTCGAAGGTGATGTCGTCATCCCAAATTACCTCGACGGCAAGCCCGTCCGTTCCGTTGCGCGAGCCGATGTTGACGTGTTCAAAAACGCCGACGCCGTCACTTCGTTGACGTTGCCTTCCACATTGCGCGAGATAGGGAGCTACGCCTTCAATGGCTGCTCCTCTCTGACCTCCGTCACCATTCCGGACAACGTGTTGAGCGTAGGCGAAGGCGCTTTTTCGGGCTGCAGTGCGCTTGAGACCATGACATTGCCGCTCATCGGTTATCCGCTTGGCTATGTTTTTGGCAGGGAACTCTTCGCCCATGCATCGTCTTCCAGGCAACCTTATGGTTATGATGATGATCAGTCAAGAGAGTATTTTGACTATTATATACCTGTGTCACTCAGCCATGTGACTGTGACCGGGGAAAGTATCCCGGCAGGAGCCTTCAGCGATTGTTATTTTATAGAATCAATTACCATTACAGATGGTGTGACGGACATCGGCGAGGATGCTTTCATTGGTTGTAAAGGCATGACTTCTGTCATTATCCCCGATAGCGTGACAAAAATAGGAGAGAGCGCTTTCAACGGCTGTGCATTCAAGATAAGCTGGGGTGGAAGACCGCAAATTAAGGAAATCGGAAGTCAGGCCTTCTACAGATATGATGGCACAAGTCTTACTATCCCCAATAGTGTAACGAGCATAGGAGATCATGCCTTCGCATATTGCGACTCTCTCACCTCGATTACTATCCCGGACAGCGTGACGAGCATAGGGGACTATGCCTTCCGGAATTGCGACTCTCTCGAGGCTGTCAACATCACGGATATCGGAAAGTGGGCAGAGATAGATTTTGGCGGCTATTATGCCAATCCGTTGAGTAATGGGGGGGCGCTATATCTTAACGGCGAACTTGTCACTGAACTTACGATCCCGAATGGTGTGACAAATATAGGGGATTATGCTTTTGAGGACTATGATTCTCTCATCAGCGTCACGATACCCAACAGCGTGACGCGCATAGGAGGGGATGCTTTTGCTGATTGTGATAATCTAACATTCATTATTTTTGAGGGCACGATGACCGAATGGGATGCTATCAGGAAAGGGTATGCATGGGAATATTGGGATCTTCAATATGTGCAATGTTCGGATGGTAGGGTATATGTTTGAGTGTGCGGAGATGTGTGTGGCGTCGCCGAGGATGACATCGGCGGCGGGAGGCAATGTATGAGAGTTAAAAAGAGCTTTTTAGGCATGATCCTCACTCTTGCGGTGGTGGCGCTCATTCTGATGGCGGTCACCGCAGGTCTTGCCACGCACGCGGAATATGACGGCTATCATGACGGGTTCTATTACAATGACTACGAAGACGGGGTGCAGATCGTCCGCATCGACAAGACGGGCAAGGTGGTCATCCCGGAATATATCGACGGCAAGCCGGTGCGTTCCGTCGCCGCCATCGATTATGACGCAAACAGATATTATTACAAAAGCTTATCCACCGGATTCGTTTTCGATGCGCCCGACAAGGTGACATCGGTCACATTGCCGGATACATTGCACGAGATAGGCGACTATGTGTTCCTCGGATGCAAAAGGCTTGCTTCCGTCACCATTCCCGACGGAGTGACGAAGATCGGCAGGGCGGCATTCCGTGATTGCACATCTCTCGTCACGGTGAAAATGCCGGACACGGTCAGGTCGATAGAACAAGAAGCCTTCTACAACTGCGATCGGTTGAGCGACATAGAGCTCCCCGCCGGGTTGACATCGATCGGGAGCACCGCGTTTCATGAGTGTGCAGCGTTGAAGAACATAACCATACCGAGCGGCATCAAGAGCATAGAAGGTGAGACTTTCTGCGGTTGCGCAGGTTTGACTTCTATCACCATCCCGAACAGCGTGACGAGCATAGGGAACGGTGCTTTCAACGGTTGCAGCGGCTTGACATCCATCACCATTCCTAACAGCGTGACAAGTATAGGTAGTGGCGCGTTCAGCAGATGCCGAGCTCTTTCCTCCATCGTCATCCCTCTCAGTGTCGCGAGCATAGGTAGCAACGCTTTTAACGAGTGCTCTTCGCTCACGATATACGCCGAGGCGGCTTCTCGTCCAAACGGCTGGGTGTATGAGGGCAATTACAGCAATGACGACAGCTGGAACCCGGACGATCGTCCTGTTGTGTGGGGATATAACACGTTCAGCAACGGCATTGCATATTACGAAGTGAGCACACCCACGGGGACGGGGCTCGGAGTCGCGCATGTTGACCTTACGGGCAACATTTCCATCCCGTCCAGAGTCAACGGGATGCCCGTCGTTTCGATCGGATACGGCGACGATAGCGTCTTTGCGGATCCTGCTGCCATATATTCCGTCTCGCTGCCGAGCACGATCACCGACATTGCCGCCGACGCTTTCAGGAATTGCTCTTCACTCAGATCCATCACCATCCCGAGCAGCGTCAAGAGTATAGGAGATTCGGCTTTCTACGGTTGCAGCAGCTTGGCTTCGGTCACGATGTCGGGCGGAGTGACGAGCATCGGCTCGTGGGCGTTTTATGAATGTTCGGCGCTCACTTCCGTCGAGCTGTCCGATGAACTGACGAGCATAGGCAGGAGCGCATTCAGCGGTTGCAGCGCTCTTGCCGCCATCAACATCCCCATCAGCGTCACGAGCATAGCCGATGACGCTTTTGAGGATTGCTCTTCGCTCACGATATACGCCGAGGCGACTTCCCGTCCCGACGGCTGGGTGTATGAGGGCAATTACAGCTATGACGACAACTGGAACCCCGACGCCCGCCCCGTCATGTGGGGGCAGTCTTATTCCGGCGGCTTGCTTTACAAAAAGGTGGACGACGGGGTGGAGATCGTCCGATGCGATTATACGGGCGATGTCGTCATCCCGTCGACCATAAAAGGTGAGCCCGTCGTGGCTCTTTCGCCCACATCTTCGAGTGTTTTCGAGTCGCCTTCGCAAGTGACATCGGTCACCCTTCCCGCCTCATTGAAGCGTGCTTCGGAAGGTGTGTTTTACGGGTGCACGGAACTTAGTTCCGTCACCATGCCCGTTGTCGGCGGCGAAGTCTCGCGCTTCGTCGACCTTTTCCGCTCATATAGCGTCAATGTGCCGCAAGGGCTCACCGTGGATGTCATCGGCACCTCGTCCATCTCGGATGCCACGAGCGCTTCCGAGGGTTACTTCACAGGGAGCGGCATAAAAGAGGTGAGCATCGCCGGCAGCGTGGGCGCGATCGGCAGCCACGCATTTTCCGGATGCACCTCGCTTTCGACGCTGACATTGCAAAGCGGCGTCACGAGCATCGGCACATCCGCTTTTGAGGGATGCACCTCGCTTGCCTCGCTCACCGTTCCTTCCGGCGTCACAAGCATGCGCAACAACGCTTTCAAAGGTTGCACGGGGCTCTCGGGCGTCAGGATCACGAGCATAGCGGCGTGGTGCGGCATCGACTTCGAGAGCGAGCTCGCCAACCCGCTCACCGAAGTGCACAAGCTCTACAACTATGGCAGGCTCGTGACCGACCTCACCATCCCGTCAAGCGTAAGGAGCATCGGCGCTTATGCATTTGCGGGCTGCACCCCGCTGACCTCCGTCACCATCCCCGACACCGTGACGAGCATCGCCCCCACGGCATTCTTAGGATGCAGTGCCATCGAAAAAGCGACGATGCCCGTTGCCTTGATGTCGGCGGTCCCGAAAGAGGCGTTGCGCACCGTAGTGCTCACGAGCGGGATCGCGCTCGCAGACAATGCCTTTGACGGTTATGATGCCCTTGTGTCCGTCACGCTGCCGGGCACCATGACAAGCATAGGCAGCAACGCGTTCGCAGGGTGCGCATCTCTTGAGGAGATCGTTCTGCCCGCCGCGCTTGCGACCATCGGGAGCCGCGCATTCGAGGATTGCACCGGCTTGGCTTCCGTTGCCATCCCGGACAGCGTGACGAGCATAGGACAATATGTCTTCTCGGGGTGTCCCGCCGCGATCGTTTGGGGGGATGCGCCATCGCTCACTTCCATCGGGGGGTATGTCTTTGCCGAATACGCAGGCACCGCCATCGCAGTCCCGCACGGTGTAAGATCCATCGCAGGCTACGCATTCAACAATTGCGCCGCCCTGACCTCCGTCACCATCCCGGACAGCGTCACCGCAATAGGTCAATACGCTTTCAGCGGATGCCCCGAAATATCATCCCTGGTGGTGGATGACGCCAACCTTATATATCATAGTGCCGGGAATTGCATTATAGAGACGGCAGAAAAAGAGTTGGCGTTCGGATGCAAAACAAGCATCATCCCGTCGGATGGCAGTGTGACGGCCATAGGAAGTCATGCGTTTGACGGCTGCAGCGGGCTGACCTCCATAAACATCCCGAACGGTATAACAAGCATCAAAACATATGCGTTTAGAAATTGCAGCGATCTGATCTCGATCGCGCTTCCGGGCAGTATCGTCAGCATAGGGGCTTATGCGTTCGATGATTGTGTTGGCTTGACACAAGTCAGCACGGATGGGCTTGCGGCTTGGTGCGGCATATCGTTCGGCAATGCTACGGCGAATCCGCTTTACTATGCGCACGACTTATACATCGACGGCGAGAAATTGATTGAGCTGGTCATTCCGGACGGAGCAACAAGCATAAAAGGCTATATCTTTTATAATTGTACATCTTTGACATCCGTCTCTCTTCCCGACAGCATCAAGAGCATAGGGGGTGGCGCTTTTAAGGGATGCAGTTCTTTGCAGTCACTTGTTATGCCCGAAACTGTTGCTAACATAGGGGAAGGAGTGTTAAGTGGATGCAGAAGTTTGATAAGCGTCACAATTCCTTTTGTCGGTGAAGCAATAGATGATTCCTCGTTGACGGGCTTCGGGTATCTTTTCGGTGCGACACACTATAGCCAGAACGCTACCTATGTGCCGTCGTCGTTGCGGGAGGTCATTATAACTGCCGCTACGCAAATTGGTTATAGAGATTTTTCGGGTTGCAGCGGATTGACTTCGATCACCATCCCGAGCAGTGTGACCGAGATAGGAGATTATGCTTTTGAAAAATGCAGTGGGCTTGAAGAGGTACATATCGGCGATGTCGGTGTATGGTGTGGCATAGATTTCGGCGAGGAAGATACTACCAATCCGCTTTATTATGCGAATGAATTATATTTGAATGATAAGCTTATAACGGATCTTGTCATTCCTACCGGGGTCAAACGCATTGAAAGTCGTGCGTTTGCTTAACCTCGCCCGAACACTTTTGAACAGCAATATTCATTACTTTTCCTCCTATATCTCAATTAAAACGGACTTTTTGCAGACGCTTTTGAATTTTGGTTCAAGGCCTTTTTTATTTCTGCCTTTGTAGGAATAGACATCTACGGAGACTTCCGTTGTAAAAATGAGAGAACCCCGAAGGCTTTCACCTTCAGGGTTCTCGGGCTTATCGTCTATTCTTCGTTTTGGTTTCGGCGGCGTGCCTGTGTAGTTCAGTATCAGTTCTATGCGGTCTTCATGGACATACACCTTATCGACAAGCAAGTCTATCATCATTTCCGGCTCTTGCTTTACGGCTTCTTTGAGATAATCCGCGATGGTTTTCTTGTCCAAGACGACCTGCTCCTGCATACGCTCGAAGATTAGCTTTTCTTGCAACTCGCGGCGCGTTGCTTCAAGTTCTTGCAGGCGTTCTTTGGTCGTGTCGGTTATGATGCCTTGCTCGATGGCTTTGAGAATGTTGTTGATGGCTTTGTTGATCTGCGCCAATTCCTTCTCCAGCAGCTTGACGGGGTTTTCTCCAAGCAGTTTCGCGTTGTGCTGCCGGTATATCTCATCCACGACCAAAGCAAGGTTTGCGCCCGTCAAGGTGTTTTGCAGGGCTTGAAGGAGGATGTTGTCCAGCAGGTCTTTCTGTATAAACTTTGCCGTGCAGTTCTTCTTGCCTATGGCGTTCCAGCACTTGTAGTATTTTGAAACGCGCCCGGACTTCGATGTGCCGCTGTAAGAGGTCATCCTCGTGCCGCATTGTCCGCAATACACGCGCTTGCGCAAAAGGTAAGAGTAGTCGGGAACATGGTTGCCGTAGCGGTTGGCGTCTATCCTTTGCTTGCAACGCTCGAAGAGTTCCGGCTCTATGATGCGAGGGTAGATGTTGTCATAAACTTCTCCGTGCAGGACATATCTGCCCGTGTACTTCTCAGCGTGCAGTATCACATAGATGTTGGCGGAGCTGAACGGCTTGCCTCGGTAGAGGATACCACGCTCGGCAAAGCTGATGGCGATCTCATTGCCGCGTTCACCGGCAGCGTATCTTTCAAAGATCTCTTTGACGATGGGACCTTCCTCTTCGTGGATATACACCTTTTTGTTCTCGGTGTAGTAGCCGTAGTTGAGTTTGCCCGCGGAGTGCAAACCCTTCAAGCGCGTTTCCCTTTGTCCGCGTCTGGTCTTTTGGGAGAGTTCTTCGCTGTAGTATTGGTTCATGCCTTCCAGCAAGCTCTCCAAGAGAATACCTTCGGGACTGTCTGGGATATTCTCCATAGCGGACAAGATTTTTATCCCGTTGTCCTTCAAGTGTTTCCTGTGCATAGCCATCTCGAACTTGTTACGAGAGAACCTGTCCAATTTGTAAACCAGCACATAATCCCAAGCCTTTTTGTCGCTGTCTTTCATCATCTGCTGAAAGGCGTCGCGGTTGTCGTTCGTGCCTGTTGTGGCTCGGTCTATGTACTGATTTACGATCAAAATGTCGTTACGCTCGGCATAGTCGTTGCAAACGCGGACTTGTCCTTCAATGGACTGTTCCGTTTGTCGATCACTACTGTACCTCGCGTAGATCACCGCAGTTTTCATTTTCAACCTCCTGTTTTTTAACTTCAAGCGCAGAATAACCCTCAAATAGGAAACCTATTTTCCTATTAGAAAAAATTTTCCGTACTTTTCGTTTCTTCTTGCGCTGTCTTTCGACAGCCACCGCCAATCAGGAAAAGGCGCAGCCGGTCAAGCTGTTTTAGAGGCTGAAAGTTTTTCGGTAAAAAAATATTGCCGTGTAGATTTTTCCGTTTTGAGTTTTACGCCATATTTTTTTGGCTTGACAGCAAGACTTTTTCTGATACCCAAAAGAGGAGAAAGACAGTTCAAGGCTCTTTTGATACAAAAATTCCGCTTATCCTCAACGACATCCTCGTCATTGTGTTGAGAATTTTCGCATTATGTGTTATACTCAATGTATCTCTTAAACAGGACACATAGATTATGGCGAAGAATACGGACACCTCAATCAAATTGCTTGTCCTTTACGACATTCTGTGCAAGATGACGGACGAGGATCACGCGCTTTCAACGAACGAAATCATAGACGAGCTGGCAAAGCGCGGCATTGCCGTTTCAAGGAAAGTCTTGCCTTCGGACATTGCGCTGCTGAACAAGTACGGATACGAGGTATGCTCGTACACAAAGAAGGCGAGGTACTATTATGCGGAGCATCAGTTCTTCGATACGGCAGAGATCACAATGCTTGCGGATGTGGTGAAAGCGTCCAAACTCACAGAGTCGAGAAAGGAAGCCATCATTTGCAAATTGTATTCCACGATAGGGGTATATAGGCATCCCGATCCCGACAACATCGTTTTCTTGGACACGCAGAAAAGGGTAGGCAATCCGAGTATCATTTACAATATCGACGCGATAGAAACGGCGATCAAGCAAAACAGGAAAATTTCGTTTCTTTACTTTCATCTGAACGAAAATAAGGATAAAGTATATCATTGTGATAAAAAGAGGTATGTGTTCAACCCAATTTCAATGATCTGGAGCAGGGATAATTATTATCTTCTCGGCTATGACGACAAGCACGAAGGCGCCTCCCGTTACAGGATAGACAAGATGGAAGATGTGAGGGTGGAGGAAGAGCCTCGCGTTGAAAAGGAAGAGTTCAAGGACTTCGATCCGGACGCATACCGCAAGCAGGTCTTTTCCATGTTCGGCGGCAGGTTGGAAAAGGTAACGATACGCTTCGATCCCGAACTCTTGGGCGATATATACGATAAGTTCGGAACAGACCTGCGCATTCAAAAGACAGCGGACGGGATGTTCAGAACGGTATTGGAAGTGCAGGTCAGCAAAACATTTTTCCTTTGGGTGGTAGGCACTCTTGGAAAGGTCAAGATAGTAGAGCCAGCCACTGTGAAGAAAGAATTTAATGCTTTCGTAGAACAAATTATGGATAATTATTGAGATGGTCAGAGTCTATATAGGGAGAGGGCAAAAATGGCGAATGCAACAATAAAAGTGCTGATTTCCGAAGAGCTTCACAAGGTCTGGGATTTTGTCTTGGATATTAAGAATTATGCCGCTTGGAGAAATGATTTGAGCAAAACAGAGGTTGTCAGCGATAAACAGTTTATCGAATACTCCAAAGACGGCCACCCTACAACCTTTAGTGTGACGCGCGTCGAGCCATACAGACGATGGGAGTTTGATATGGATAACGGCAATATGTCAGGTCATTGGACGGGAGTTTTCACTGCCAAAGGAGAGGGAACAGAGATAGTTTTTACGGAGCAAGTTAAAGCTAAGAAATTACTAATGAAGCCTTTTGTAAAGCTGTACCTGAAAAAGCAACAGGCGCAATTCGTGGCAGATCTCAAGAAAGCATTGCAAGAATTTTAACCTATTATGGAAAACTATTGCGCTCAAAGCAGCCCACTTGATGGGCTGTTTCTTTATGCCAAAAATTTTTTGTTATAAGTCTCTTATTCGGGACACATCTATATTGTCATAAGATTTCGTTTGTGCTATACTCTAACACGAACATAAGTTCGCATTAGGGAGGCAATATACGGATGAGACCGAAGAACGAAGAGACGAAGAAAAAGATATACGATTTTATCAACGAGTACATTCAAACCAATCGCGTAAGTCCTACCGTTCGGGAGATAGCGAGCGCAGTAAATTGTGCGGTTTCGAGCGCATACAAGTTCATGGTTCGGCTGCAAGAGGAAGGGCTGATAAGCATTGCTGGCAGGCGGCATATCGTATCTTCCGTGAACAGTTGGTCTATGAAGTCCGCTCCTATTCTCGGCATGGTGGCTTGCGGTAAGCCACAAACGGCGATACAGGACATTCAAGGGTATCTTCCCATCAATACGGAGTATTTCGGTTCGGGCGAATATTTTGTCTTGATGGCAGAAGGCGACTCTATGGTGAATGTAGGCATAGACGAAGGCGATCTGGTCATAGTGCGCAGGCAGTCCACTTGCGAAGACGGGCAGATAGCCGTCGTGCAGATAGAGGACGAAAGCGATGACGAATGCTCCGCCACATTGAAGCGAGTATTCCGAGATGAGAAGCATAAGCGTTTCCGCCTGCACCCGGAAAACGATACTATGGAAGATTTCTACGCCGACAATGTAGAGATAATCGGCATTGCGGTAAAGGTGCTGAAGAATTTGAGATAGAAACCGGATTTTTCCCTTGTTCGGCTTTTATACGGGAATACAAAGTCTTTGCCCCGATGACGATTGTATTCCAAGATAACCTGATGTGACCGTCTTAGATACCGGAGTTCCCGACCGTATTGCAAGTAGGTCAAATTTACTCATCACTTTATCACGGGAAGAAAGGAGAACGATTTTGAGATGGCAGTAAGAAAAATGAAGGTGAAAGCGGTAAGGGTAGTATGCAACAACTGCTTTCAACAAACTATCGGAATCAGGGATGAAACCGGCGTTATCAAATACCGGTGTTCCCATTGCGGCGCGCTGACTGTGTCGAAGGTAATGGGCAGAAGGCATGTGCAATACGATATGTACGCACCGCAAGGGCAGGAGCTTATGGACGACGATGACGAGCCGTAGGTAAGAGGAACAATATAATGAGGAACAATATAATAAGGTTTTGCGTAGGCTTATGGTCGGTCTGAAATAGGGACAATGTAAAGCCATAGGAAAGGCAAGATCTGTCGGTCGGTTAAACCAGACGCAAATGAGAGGCCGCCGATAAATGATGGATTTCTTTAGGTAGAAGTCTGTCGTTTATCGGCGGCTTTTTTGTTTGCGAAAAAAGCCAGAAAAAATTTTTCAAATAGGAAAAAAGCCTTCCTATTTGGATTTTAGACTAACGCCAAGAAAAGCGAAAGGAGGTGAGAATCGGATATGACGGCGAGTGAACGCAGGAATGCCATACTTGAAGTTTTGTGCTTCCGTAGGTTTGATACGGTAGCCAATCTTGCGTTCGAGTTCGGCGTTACGGACAGAACGATCCGCAACGACATTTTGACGCTGTCGCTGGAGTATCCGATCTACACCACCAAAGGCAACGGAGGCGGTATTCATGTAGACGAAAAGTACAGGCTCGGAAAGACCTATCTCAAGGACGAGCAGCAGGAATTGTTGGAAAGGCTCTTGCCCTCTCTCGACGGGAAAGACGCCGAAGTAATGAAGTCCATAATCAGGACTTTCGGATTGAAAGGAGTAACGAAATGAAAAGGAAAGCGGCAGCGGAATATGTGGTCGAGGTCAACGGGACGCCCGATTACGCAAAAATACCCAAGCCTGTTTTGGAATCGGTCGCCAAGAAGTTTCTTGAGAACATTCTGAAACGGCAGAAGGAAAAGGACGAGGGATAAATCTATGGAAGAGATACGGAACAGCAGCAACAAACTTGTCTGTCGGTTGGATAAGGCAAGGCGAGTGGTAGAGATCGTTATCAAGGGCTGCAAGACCACGATACGGTTTCTCGACGACGGGACGGTCGAGATAGAGAACGCGAAAACGGCGTAAGTCCCGAAAACCAAAAACAACATATCCGCAGACCGCAAGACGGCAATGGAAAGCAAATCTCAAACGCTTTTTATGCCGTCTTTTCGTTTGCGGAAAGAAACCGGCTCTGCGGATTTCCAAACCAAATTCAAGGAGCAGAAACATGAAGAAGTACACCTATTATTTTGCAGACGGCACGAAAAGCACGATAGATGTAGAGGACAAGTGGTACGACATCTTGAAAGAGATGGACGAAGCGGAGCGTAAGAGCAAATACAATTACGACCGCCACAACAAGTCCGCCTCGCTGTTCGATTACGAAGGCGACGCCTTTGTGGACGATAAAGCCGATCCGTTCGGAAACCTTATGCGAGAAAAGCAGCGCGATCAGTTGGACGCCGCCATCGCCTCGCTTACGGACTGTCAGCGCGAACTGTTCGAGATGGTCTATATCGAGCGCAGAAAAGTCATTGATGTTGCAGAAGCGCAGCAAGTTAGTCAGCAGGCTATTACGGACAGATTGTGCCGTATCAAGAAAAAATTGCAAAAATTTTTGACTGACACCCTTGTATAATGCGATTTTCGAGCCTAAATAGTGAAGGCACTTCAAAAAGGAGGATGAAAAATGCAAAGGTTCAGAGTGGAATGCAATTTCGGTTGCAGGTACTTCAAGGACATCGTGAAGGCGCAGATATACTTCGAAAAATGCAGGAGCAAGCATCTGGAAGTGGAGCTTTGGCAGGTTTCGTATCTGTATTGTCCGCTTCTCGAAAAGTTCTCCGCAAGGCAAGACCTGCTGACATTTTCGGGCACTCGTTACCCGATACATTAAGTTAGTCCGTGAACGGCTCAAGAGTTAGACCGATGTTTCTACGGCGCAATGTGGCCACCGCCGTAAGTTCATCGCCGGGGACGAAGAGTTCCGTTTAGCAGCCGTTCAGCGATTATATCCGCGCTTACCCTGCGTTATGGGTAAAAATTCAAAAAGGAGCATCACAATGGCAAAGTACGATGAAAGACGCTGGACCGTTCCTTCCAAGCGCGCCAAGAGCTACGCCGAGGAAAGGAAGGCAAAGGTCCATCAGCACGGTCCGAAAGAGGGCAAAGAACTCACGGACTACGAAGCGGGTATGCGTTCGGGGTACCTTCAGTGCCAGTCCGATCATGCCGGCACTTACAAGTACAAGAAGGCGCTCGCGGAAGGGAAGTCCAAGGCGGAAGCCAAGCGCATTTCCAGACAGAAAGGCAAAGCCAAAAAGTAAAATCGGGAGGATATGAAACATGGCAAAGAATAACAACGGCAAGATTTTCGTGGAAAGGGAGACTTTCGAGAAGAACGGAAGGACTTTCTTCTCCTACTTCATCAAGGGCGTCATTCGCGGCAAGGACGTCAAGGTGGCGGTCGTTCCGCCCGACAAAGGCGGCTATACCGTGCTGGATATCGTGTTCGGCAACGAAATGTCGGCAGAACTCATCTTGAAGCCGTATGAGATCAAGGACGAAGCCACCGGCAGGGTGATCGCAGGCAATTCCTACGCCGTGCAGTCGGTGGACGAAGACGGCGAGATCTACGAGTGCAGCGTCAAGCCGTACCGCAATTCGGACAAGGCTCTGCTCGCCATGCTCGTCAAAAGAGCGGCGTAAAACAAAGCGCATGTGCGGCTTACGGGAAACCGCGAGCCGCATTTTCTAATCTTTTGGGAGGTAAAACATGAACAACGAATTCTATGAACACAAGAAATCGGACGCGGTGAAATGGATCATCGTGTTCGTGCTCATAGCGGTGCTTATCGCAGGCGTTGTCGCTTCTTTGGCGGTTTCTCTTTCGGATAAGATAGATACGGAAGAACCCGAAACCGAAACTGAAACTGCGGCATACGCCAATGATTTCACCGCTGAGTGCTTCAATTCGCCGAATGTCAAGCTGGCTATGAGTTCTGCTGCAACTGTTGCGGCGGATAGTTCGGTGAGCAAGACATTGACGGCAACGGTTTATCCGTTGGATGCGACCAACAGACTCGTTGATTGGTCTATCGCATGGAGCAATCAAGGCAAGAGCGAAGATGTGACGGATTATGTGACGGTGACGCCTACATATGACGGAAGCAGCGAGGCGACCGTAACCTGTTTGAAACCTTTCGGTTCCGATCAGATCACCATCACGGTTACAACTCGTCAAGGCGGTTATACGGCGACTTGTGTTGTCACATTCCGCGGCGTGGCTACTTCCATTTATCTCACTTCGAGCGTGTCGCCAACCACGAATTCCGGCAGGGGAGAATACTACGATCTTCCCAGCAAAACCTCCACGACCTTTACCGTCAATTTGAGCAATGTTTGGGATACGGTCGGTTCGTATGACTTGAGCGCGGAGATAAGCGCAGTGGGATCGATTTATGTGTGCGATGTATTCGGTGATTCTTTCGGCGGATCTACAAATGAGAACGTCAGGCTGATAGAGATATCCGATCTTATGGAGTATCTCGGCGTAACTGCAAGCGTGAGCGGCAATACCGTAACCGTAACGGCTAACAAGGTTTTGGACTCGTTCTTCTATTCGCACAGCGAGGGTGATGAATACGGCACGGGAACATGGTATTACAACGATTATGTGTACTATGAGGATTGGATGGAAGGCATGGGAACGGCTTATTCGGAAGAGTATAAGGAAGGCGCCGCATACAATGCGTCTCACATCGACTCCTGCTACTATCTTCTGAAGGTAACCGACAGCATAAGCGGCTTGTCCACATCCGTGAAATTCTGGGTTAGTACCGGTGTGTCGTCTGTTCAACTCAGCGAAAGCGCGATCTCTTTTTAAGGTGAGCCTATGAGCAGGAGTGTACAAACAGGCAACGCGGTTGCAAAAGTTATAGGGTACATACTGCTCGTGCTGGTCGTGGTCGGAGTTATAGGCGTGATCGTCTATTTCACGGGCGGCTTCACGAGCGACTTCAAGACCTTTTATGTTTCGGTGGACGGCAAAGATGTTCTTACGAGCGCAGGCGGATATAAGATCTCGCAGGAAATGCCCCTTACTGTTGATGTGAAGTACACATTCGGTTCAGCCGGCGGTGATGTCAGCGGTTATTCCGTGAAAATCGTCCCTCATGTCGTTGAAGGCAAAGACTTCGACTTTACTTTGGATGATCAGGTATATTCCTTTCAGGCGGAAACCGACCTTACTGCGGGGTTCAACATAGCGCGTGAGGAAACTTCTTTCACGATAACGCCCAAATCTGAAAACGGCAATGTGGCAAATGTTTTGCAGGCGGTATATCCCAACAACACGATTGGCGGCTGTGAAGATAAAGGTTATGAGGATATGTATTCGCTTATCGTTACTTCGTATAACGGCGAAGCGAGCGTTACGCTTCATTTCTCCATACTGCATGATGCGGCAGGGGTTACATTGGACAAGGAGGTGATCGTATTTTGAGCACGGTAAGGCAAAGATTGTTCGTCTGTCTTATCGCGATAGTTATGGTGTTCGGCGTCGTCGTTTCGGCGGCGCCGAATATCGCTTATGCGGAAAGCGGCGAACTCAATTACGACAAGACAAGTGTCATGGACGACCTTACCTCTTCCACCGTGAACGGGCAGCCCTTCGATGTGAAGGACTATCCGTATGACGAGGACAGTCAGGCGCAGATCGTCAATTTCGTGGAGTATTGCTACTCGTACAAGGGTAATATGCAAAGTAACTACGGGCTGTATGTCTATGTGTATAATCCGCAAGGGCTGAACATCTCCACGAACAGCAAGAGCAACAAGATCCAGATGGCGGTGTCGTATGATTCCGAGGGAAAGCCGAACAATTATGCGAAGTTTGACCTGCAGTTTTTGAGCAAGTCCGAGGACAGCAACTACAAGAACCTGTTCTACAAATTCAAGGTGGCAGACCGTGAGATAAACGGAACGACATTCAAGGACAGGGTGAACAGCAACGAGCGCAGGTACGATGTTTCCGGCATAGAACTTGTGACTTACGGAGCGAACAACGCGACCGAATATCCCGTCAACGGAACATACAAATTTACCGGCTATGCGGCAGGATACGGTCCGGACGCGGGCGCGAAGAGTACGCTTGAAAGTTCGGTGGAGTATCTTGAAACCATCACGCTGGACGTCAAGCACACCTTCTACCGCACGCAGACTTCGAGTAAAGGAGCAGGGTATCAGAATCAGTTGGATACGGTATATTTCGCCGTGCCGCAGCGGTTCTTCGATACTTACGGCAAGTTGCAGCGCATCAAGGCGGAATGGTATGAGTACAAGACCAAAGACATCGTCGTGACGAGTAATCAGGAGTTTTACGATCAGGCGTATCCGCATATCGGGGAATACTTCGGCTACAATCACAACGATTCAGTATTGTCTCTCGGACAGCAAGCCGGTGACGGCGGTGGCGGAATGATGGTCGCAAAATGGGGCTGGAACCTCGGCAACAATTATCTCCATGTGCCTGCGGACGCGCTGTATTACCTGTTCAAGGTGGACGACATCGAGGAGTACGATCCGTATGCGGACATCGTGTCCATAGGCGGCGTGGAGAGCAATACGCTGTACGAGTACATAAAGAACTACAACAAGACCTTCGATAACGGCACGCTGCCCATTAAAGACGGCACGATCAGCGCGGACTTGTTCGCGGACGACATCGACGACTACCGCAAGATGGATACCGAGTTCGGCAAGATACAGCAAGGCTATTCGTATTATGATTTCGACGCCGATGTGGATTTGCAGAAGCTGACGAGCTGGCAGGAAACCGATCCGTCCTTCTGGGATAATTGGGTGAATTGGGGCTTGTGGGATACGATATTCGGCGGCATTCCCGAGGAGGAAAGCAAGACCGTTTCGCCCATCTACATTGTGCAGGAAAGCGATCTGGACGGCAACGACAATGAAGTTGCGGACAGGCTTCTCATCAATGCCAACGATGTGCAGGCACTCCGTGATTATTTCAAAGACGCCACAACGGTCAGCGGCAAGGACGATGAGAAGAAGCAGGTCGTGTTGTTCCGTTTCGCCACTACGGACTACTATTCCGCAGCGGTGGACATCATGGAACTTCGTACCATTCTTCCGGACAAACATACGAGCGGTCAGGCATATCGTGCTTGGGAGAGCGTATTCTTCGATTTTGACATTATCCAGCTCACCTTCAACCGGGACGGCGTATATACGGTCATTCCCGTGGTGTCCAGCCCTATGGATATCGTCAACGCGATAACTCCGCCCGTGCAGATGCCTTCCGAGTGGGAGTGGTGGCAGATCCTGCTCGCCATCGTGCTGATAGTTCTGCTCATCATCATTCTGTTCCCGATATTGCCGTATATCCTCAAATTCCTGTTCTGGCTCATCTGTCTGCCGTTCAGGGCGATAGCGGCTCTGTTCAAGGGGATAGACAACCGACGAAAGCGGAAAACGAAAGCGAAGGCGCAGAAAGAACCTGCTATAAAGCAGACGCAGAAACCGCCCGACGATATGGACGGATTGGAGGTGTAAATGAAAACGGTCAAGAGAATCATTGCGGTTGTTCTCTTGGTCGTGGTGGGAATCGTGGTCGGCTATCTGTGTTATACGGGTAGCCGGCTTTCCGCCACGCAAGAGATAGCGGCAGCCTTGGAGGTGGTCTATGAACAGGCGCAGAGTATTTAATATTTGCCTGTCCGTGTTGATTACGGCGGCATTTGCGTTGCTTGCGGTGTTCGTATTTTCGGACTCATATCTTCGTTTCGGAGAAGCCGTCAAGGACTTCGGACTGTCGGTAGGGTATTACTTCTGCACGCTGTTCGGGATAGAGCATAATATTGTGCCGTCCGTTACGGAGTATTCTTCGGTGATGGATTGGAGTATTCTGCTTCCATCTGACCTTGAGGGCTTCACTTCGCAGTCGAAATCGTTCTTTGCTCTTCTCATAGACGGAGAGAACTTTGCAAGCTATTGGGCGAAGGTCGGAGATGTGATGCTCGTGCTGCTGAAAGTCGTGGCAATCATGCTTCCGTGTTTGCTCATCTTATGGCTGGTCATCTGGAGGCTGTACAAGAGCGGCAACACCAAGCACAACAAGGACACCGTGCCGCTGAAAGTGTTCAAATCATTTTCACGATGTCTGTATCAGCCGTTGAAACGGACTGTATTGTCGTACCGGGACTTTCTTACGGAGCATCGCGCGGTATGGATCTTCTGGGCGGTGATGTGGGCATTCCACTTGAATGCGGCGAGTATCGTCACGGGCTTTCTTGCGTACTATTTCTACTTCGTGTTGAGCTTTGATGTGGCTAACCTCTATGTGCAGGTGTGCAAGCTGTTCATCGACTTGCAGGTCATCTTCCGGCACTTCCCGTGGTGGTGCATCGCGTTTGTCTGCTGGCTGTTGTTCGACCGCTGGCGGAAGAACATTGCGCAGAACAGACTGCGGCACTTCGAGGCGAGGAATTGCGGCTTCATAAACGAGCTGCCTATAGTCAGTATGGCGTGCGGCTCAATGGGCAAGAAAAAGACGACGCTCATCACGGACATGGTGCTGTCGCAAGAGGTGATGTTCAGGCAGAAGGCATTGGAGATTTTGCAGCAGAACGATATGAAATTCCCGTACTTCCCGTGGATCGCTTTCGAGGACGAACTGCGGCGTTGTATGGAGCATGGCACGGTCTACAACCTCGCTTCGGTCAAGGCTTGGATAGCGTTGAAACGGTCAAGGTTCTTACGGCACAGAAACGCGCAAACGCAACTTTACGGATACGATTACGCGCGTTACGGTACCACTTTTGACGATTCGCTCAAGATAAGCCGTTTGTTCGAGGTTCTGGAAACCTATGCGCAGGCATACTTCATCTATGTCTTGGAAAGCAGCCTCATCGTGGCGAATTACTCCGTCCGCACGGACAATCTGATGGCAGACAACGGCAACTTCCCGATGTGGCTCACGGACTTCTTCCCGAAGCGCAGACGGCCTCAAAGCAGGCACGCGCATATCCTTGATTTCGATGTGTTGCGCTTGGGCCGCAAGGTCTTGGAAAACAACCCGAAGGCAGGCAGTTTTGAGTTCGGCGTGGTAGGCATTACGGAAATAGGAAAAGAGCGCGGCAACAATCTGGAACTACGGGAGATCAAGAAAGGCGCGGAAGATACCAACCAGAAGAACGACCTCTTTAACTCGTGGCTGAAAATGTGCCGGCACTCCGCGACTGTGGACAACTTTCCGTTTATAAAGGTATTCACGGACGAGCAAAGACCGGAGTCTTGGGGTGCGGATGCGCGAGACCTTGCGGACATCATCAACATTGCTTCGTGCGGAGATATGCGGCTGGCATTGCCTTTCTACACGATAGAGGAAATGCTCTCGGAGTGGGCGTTCAACCGCTTCCTGTCGCTGTATTACGACTTCCGTTTCAGGCGCGGGGACAATACCTTGCTGGTGCATATCCTCAAAAGCGTTGTCGCATGGCTTTGGCGGAGAAACCTGCGTATCTACAATCGCTTCGGCTATTCCGTTCTGAAGATAGAGAAAGAGCGCGGCACGATGGACGGCAAGACGGAGAATAAGAAGTATTACCTGATGAGTGCGAAGATCTATTCGCAGCGGTTCAGCACGGACTGTTTCTCGGACTACTTCAACGATATGGCAAGGCGCAGTTATATGGGGCTTGCGGACTACTTGGAATACGCTACGGAAAAGGCTTCGGTTGAGGAATTGAGGATGCAGAACAGTTATTTCATCAATTCGCTGTACAGGGACGCGGACGGCGACAGTTCTGCGTGATTTAGGGCTGTCCGCTTCCTTTACGGCAAAAGGAGGTAACCATGTCTTATGGCGAATGCAAGGTGTATTTTGACGGCAGTCACTACATAGCGATACCGCACACGACAAGGCCGTCAAGACGGCGTTTCCGTCCGCCGGAAGAAGAGATAGAGGTGACGGAGCAGGAAGAGCCGCAGACCACGGAACAGGAAGAACCCATAAACGCAGAAGAAAGCGCACCGTCCATTGATGACGATGCGTCTTCTTTGCCTGCAACGAACAAAACGCAACTGAAACCGACCGTTGAACAGAAACCGAAAACGCGGACGATGACGCGGAAGGAACTCTTCGAGGAACTGTATCAAAAGTCGGCAGGGCAGTCCCGAAGCGCAAGGAAGAAGTTTATCGTTCGCAACTTGAAACCGTACTTTAAGGACGAAGATAGCACGATAAAGTATGTGGAAGTGCAATTTGAGCGGAAATTGCGGAATCTGATATGTCGGCGTATCAGGCTCACGCGCAAGGTGAATTTGCAGGACTTCAACTACTTTTGCACTTTCACCTATGATGGGGCAAAGCATACCGAAGAGAGCTTTATGAGGAAGCTGCGCGGATGCTTCAAAATGATGTGCCACCGCAAGGGCTGGAAGTATGTCGGGGTGTGGGAGCGTTCTCCCGAAAAGCAGCGGCTTCACTTCCACGGGCTGTTCTACATTCCGGACGGAGCAATGCCCGGAGAACTCGTTGAAGTCAAGGACTATTCGCCGATCAAGAAGAAGGTACAGACGACGATCCAGAACACCTACTTCAACGAAAGGTTCGGAAGATCCGATTTCAAGACGGTGGACGACCGCTCTATGCTCGGAGAGGCGATAGCGTATCTCACGAAGTATATGGAAAAGACCGGCGAGAAGATGGTCTACTCGAAGGGGCTGCCGCAGTTCTTCATCTCGGACATCATGGACGAGGACATCGTCTGTACGATAGGGAATGAGGAAAAGAAGCTGCTCCTTTACGACGATTTCTCGTGCTGGGATGAGGGCTGCTATATGGGACAAGTCAGCAAAGGCGTCATCGACCAAATGCGAAAGTGTAATTGAATATGGGACGGATACGGAAAGAAGAAAGGGAAGTGTGACGGTGAAAGCGGAAGATCGCCCAAGCGGGTTAGCGGGCGACTCCGCTTCCGTCATCACTTTTCTTTTCCGCCTTCAACCGGGTTTGGTCGAGTGGCGTGTGCTTGTCGCGGCGGCGCGTCAGCGCCGTCGCTCTCGTATCAAGACAAGCACACGCCACGGTTGCAAGAGATGAAACTTTTCAGATAATTATTTGCTTTTAGTAACCGATATATCGGTTTTTTTATTTGAAATATCGTTCTTATTAGTTGAAATATCGGCTAAATAGTGGTATAATATAAAAAACCTTGACGAGGTAGAGGCAATGGTATCGTACGTTAAGCTATGGAAAAAGCTAATAGACTTGGGTATGAAGAAGAAAGATCTTAAAGAAGAGACGGGTATAGGTTCGACCACGCTAACGAAACTGAATAACAATGAGATTGTTTCTATGGCGGTTATGATAAAAATATGCGAAGCGTTACATTGCAACATTGGCGAGGTAATGGATATAATTTATGAGTGATAAGAGATTAAAAGGCATATCTTTGTTCGCGAGCGCTGGGATTGGCGAAACTTATTTTAAGGAAGTCGGAATAGATATCTTGGTGGCGAACGAGTTGATAAAACAAAGAGCGGACTTATACAAAGCAATATCTCCGGAAACGAATGTGATTTGCGGTGACATTACTAACGATGCGATTTTTGAGAAAATTGTTGATGCATCGCCGAAACCTTTAGATTTTTTGTTGGCTTCTCCGCCTTGTCAGGGAATGAGTGTCGCTGGTAAAAATCGACATCAGGATTCATTGGAAACGGATCAACGTAATTATTTGATTACGTATGTTGTTAAGGCAATAAAGCGTTTGAAGCCCACGTATGTTTTAATCGAAAATGTTCCGACATTACTAAAAATACAGCTTAATTACGCGGGGAAGTTGCGTACTGTCGTTGAAATATTGAATCTCGAATTTGGTATGCAATATGATATTGACAGTAAAGTCGTTGATTCATCTGATTATGGCGTTCCTCAAGTTCGTTTGCGCGCCATTATAAAGATGAACAAGAAGGGGAAATCTTGGAAATGGCCAAAAAAATGCGTCCACAAAGTGACGGTAAGAGAGGCGATTGGCGATTTGCCATCATTAGAAGCCGGGCAGCAGTCTGGTATTAAGTGGCATTTTGCGAGACCGCATTCGCAAGAAAATATTTTATGGATGCGCCATACTCCAACTGGTCACACCGCTTTTGAGAATCCGGTTTATTTCCCTCAAAAAAAAGACGGGACTCCTGTAAAGGGATATCATTCTTCGTATAGAAGAATTCGATGGGACGCGCCCGCGCCAACGATTACTATCAGAAATGATTGTATCGCTTCTCAGCGCAACGTTCATCCCGGACGGCTTCTTTCAGATGGCACGTATTCCGACGCTCGAGTCTTGACGCCGCTAGAGTTGATGATATTAGATTCGCTTCCTGCCGATTGGAATATACCTGACGATACGCCTGAATTATTAATCCGGCAATGTATTGGCGAATCGATTCCGCCGCTCATGCTTAAAAGGATTGTCCAAGGTATTGATTTGGAGGATGATTATTACATGAAAAACAATGAGAAGATCAAAGCGATTTCTTTATTCTCTAGCGCTGGGATTGGGGAATTGCTACTGCATAATACAAATGTCGAAGTTATTGCCGGGAATGAGATTTTACCTAAACGCGCAGAATGCTATAGGCATTTTTATCCGCATGCAGAAATGGTGTGTGGAGATATTTTGGACGATTCGATTAAAGAACGCCTCATAAATATTGTCAAAGAGAATAATGTTAAGATGTTGCTTGCAACGCCTCCTTGTCAGGGATTGAGTACGTTAGGAAAAAATAAGGTTCAAGCACATTACGAGAAAGATAAACGAAACTTTCTTATTTTAAGGGCGTTAGAAATAATAGACACTTGCGATTTCGATTATATTTTGATCGAAAATGTGCCTACTTTCATCGAGATGTATTTTCCTTACAATGGGGAATATTTGAAACTGGAAGAGATTTTAAATCAAAAATACTCCGATAAATACTTTATAGAAATTAAAGTACTCAATGCAAAAGATTATGGAGTTTGTCAATCAAGACCGCGAGCAATAGTTAAGCTTTATAAAAAGGGATTGATTTGGGGGTGGCCTACGCCTCAGGCGGAGATACCGCTTTCTCAAGCTATTGGGAAACTGCCTTCATTAGAAGCGGGACAAGATTCCGGCATTCCTTGGCATTATGCAAAACAGCAGAATGAGCGAGCCGTTCTCGCATTGCGGCATACTCCCACAGGTAAAAGCGCTTTAACTAACGAGGTATATTATCCCAAGAAAGAAGACGGAACAAGGATTAAAGGGTTCCATAATACGTTTAAGCGCATGACTTGGGATGAGCCTTGTCCTACTAGAACGACGTTTAGCGGGAGCATGAGTTCGCATAATAACGTGCATCCGGGAAGACTTCTTCCCGACGGAACTTATTCTGACGCGCGCGTGCTTACTTTGCTTGAAACATTTATTGTGTCTTCGATTCCGGAAGATATAGATTTTCCTAAAGATTCGACAGATACGTTTATTAGAACCGTTATTGGTGAAGCTATTCCGCCAAAACTTCTTTTTGAAGTAGTGGATAAGATTGGGAGGGAGTAAAAATGCCGATTACTGTATCGCGTGATAAATGGATCTTATATAAGCATACATGCAGTTATGATATGATCAAGGCTGTCGCTTTAGATGTTAAAAATAGCTGCAAAACCGATGTGTCCGATTTGGAGCGGCACAGAATGCAAGAACGTCTTGCCGCATTGGATTTGTATAGAACAAGAAATCCTCAAGAGCGTCCGTTAGATTCTATTAATCATAGGATCAATACGCTTGAATTTTGGATGTTCGGGTATGAGGATAAGTCTGGTGGAGAAAAGAAGTTTATTTTTAGTCCGCTTGGCAATCTGTTTTTGAAATATATTTCAGACGATCAAAAGTTGAGAAAAATTTTTATTGCAATGTTGTTTGCTATGCAATTTCAGCATCCGGCGAATGGGACGAGCCGTGAATTTCAGCTATACCCATTTCGGTTAATTTTTCAGCTTCTGACAGACGAAAGACTGAACGGACGCCTTTATAATTATGAGGAGGAGCTTATCCTTCCGTTTGTAAAGGAAGTTACGCCTGAAACTTATGAGCAAATTGTAAGCGAAATACTGTCAATTAGAGATTTGTCTAACGCGGAGCTCGCAAATAAATTTAAGTCAGACGAGCATACATACGTAAACACAGCGTATGAATGGGAGTATTATACGCAATCATTGCTGAATCAAGTAGGTATAATTAACAAGGTAGAGGGTGAAGTAATTTGCAAATTATATCATCCTACGAAGTCGAATAGCAAAAGTTTGCCAACCGGACGGAAAGCTTCTAGGGGGTATGTTACTATTTGCTCTGATGGTATTCCGTTTATTAAAAAGATGTTGGCGGAATATTCGTGTTTTGCAAAGCCTGTACGCCTTCAAGATCCAGAAAGGCTGTCGTTAGACTGCATTAAAGAAGTATATAATTTTTATCCTCAATTATTATTGCAGGAGATTGGAGAATCTGATGATTTGAGTAAACTTCTTGAATTGCCTAAATTAATCGAGAAGTATTCTAATAATCCAGAAAACGAAACCGCATATTTGTTTGAGGATGTTTTAACGGAGGGCTTCAACATGTTTTATAACATTGAGGCTATTAAGCGTGGCGGCGCTGCGCATACAGATATAGAATGTTTGTACATAACAAAAAAGAAAAAATTTGCGGTCGAATCAAAATCCACAGCCAATAAATTGCTTGGAATAAATGCCGGCAGGCTTCGCGAGCAAAGAGAAGAGATTGGAGGCGAATATACAATAGTTATTACGTCAAGATACGTTCCCGCAACCAAAAGAGACATTAAGGATTCTCCGATAGTGATTATCTTGGCAAATACGTTTGCCGAATATCTCTATAATCATATATTCCACGATGTTCGCAATTTGGACTATGCCGATTTTGATAACATCATAGTGAATAATTTAGGTAAGGATATAAGCAGTTTGGTCTCAGATCTGACGCTTGAACGATTTGCTGCTAACAGTTGAGTTATGGCTGATATATTTACGACTGAAAAGCGTTCTTCTATAATGAGCGAGGTTCACTCCAAGGGGAATAAATCTACGGAGTTGAAACTAATTCGCTATTTTAAAGAGAACGATATACATGGTTGGAGGCGAGGATATAAAGTGAAGGGACATCCAGATTTTGTATTTCTCGACCAAAAAATAGCCGTATTTGTAGACGGTTGTTTTTGGCATGGGCATGATTGTCGGAATACCCGTCCGGCCGATCATCAAGAATATTGGCAAAGAAAAAGAGAACGGAATATTCAGCATGATCATGAGATTACCGATAGATTTGAAGCTCGCGGTTGGACGGTGATTCGCATATGGGAGTGCGAGTTAAAGAAGAAAAATGAAAAGGGGAAAATCCATGAAATTATGGAAAAAATCAGAAGTGCTCAGGTGGAACGCGAATAATGCTCGAAATAAAGAATAAGTTTTTAACTGGCTACAAATTTATTGACCTGTTTTGTGGAATTGGCGGGTTCCATTTGGCATTAAGCTCCTTTGGTGCAAGTTGCGTGTTTGCATCGGATATAGATTATTATGCTCAAACCAGTTATCAAAAAAATTTTGGTATCGTTCCATATGGCGATATAACAAAAATTATCGTAAAAGATATTCCTCATCACGACATTTTGTGTGCTGGTTTTCCTTGTCAACCTTTTAGTATAAGCGGTAATCGCAAAGGATTTGATGATGACCAAGGTAGGGGAAAATTGTTTTTTAATATCATTGCCATAATACACGAGCATTTTCCTAAAATGGTATTGCTTGAAAATGTTAAAAATTTAGAGAAACATGATAATGGAAAAACGCTATGTAGAATCAAGACCGAACTTGCTGATGCTGGCTATACAGTCTTTGATAAAGTTTTGTGTGCTGCTGATTATAATATACCTCAAGCAAGGCAACGGATTTATATTGTAGCCTTTAGAAAGGATCTTGGCGTAAACGACTTTCAATTTCCGCAACATTTGCAAGGGTTTAACGTTCTTGAATCAATTCTGATTTCGGATACAGATAATGAGGTTGCTGGGAATTATTACATAAATCGTGAATGCGAAATATTTGGTGAGACAAGTGAAAAGGAAAATAGATTATTGAGAATCGGACAAATTGGTCTTGGACGCCAAGGTGAAAGAATTTATTCGATTAACGGTTTAGCGGCTACGTTGTCTTCTCAGGGAGGTGGTCTTGGAGGGAAAACAGGTTTGTATTTAATAAACGGCAAAGTTCGAAAATTATATCCGAGGGAGTGTGCTAGGCTTATGGGGTTTCCCGATTCATTTATTTTGGCTCAGACACAAGAAAGATGCTATAATCAATTTGGCAATAGTGTTGTAGTTGATGTGTTGCAGCATATTGTCAATCAGACAAGAAATATTTGGGAGGAACAATAAATGGCGCAATATGAGATGAATATAGATCTAAATGTTCTCAATCATTTGGGGATAAATTTGTATACAAAGATTCCGGCGGTTCTTTCTGAGGCTGTAGCAAATTCATATGATGCTGATGCAAAAAAAGTTGATATAATGATTTCCGAAGACTGTGTCATTATTACTGATGATGGCAGTGGTATGGATAATGAACAAGTCAATAAAAGGTTTTTAACTGTAGGATATCAAAAAAGGAATGATGAGAAAGAAACTCCTATATTCCATAGAAAACCTATGGGGAGAAAAGGAATAGGAAAATTGTCTTTATTTTCTATAGCAAATAATATCGAGGTTCATACATTCAACGGGGAAACAAAAGAGGCTTTTATTATAGATGTCAGTGAACTGAAAAGTTTTATTTCGAATCCTGAAAACAGTCGCCAACATAAAAATTATGAACCTACGCCTATTGAACCGTGCATTGAGAAACAAGGGACAATAATAAGATTAACGAATATCCGTAAAAATAGGACATTAAACAATCTTGAGAAAATTAGGACAGAATTAGCTCGCAGATTTAATGTGTTTAGCGAAAACTTTCAGGTAACTATAAATGGAGAGCCGTTAAGTTTAAGCGACAGAAAATATTTTGAATACGTTAGTAAAATATACACTTATGGGGATTGCGGATTTGCTATATCAGATACTTGTAAGCATCTGATATACGGCGAAGAGAAGAGAAATAATGAAATAGGGGATAACTATTCTGTTTCAGGCTGGATAGGGTTTGTTGATACACAAGAAAGATTGAAAACTTCAGATGATGAAGAAAATGCCAATAAAATTTTCTTGTTTTGCAGAGGAAAAATGGGGCAAGAAGATATCCTGTCAAGTATCAGAAATTCAAGTAACTATAATCAGTATATTGTTGGGGTAATAAATGCGGATTTCTTTGATGAGGATAGCTCAAATGAGAAAGAGGGTGAGGATATGGCTACTACAAGCAGGGAGAATTTTAATCAAGAGAGCGAACAGTATAAAGCTTTGAAAGAATTCTTATTAGAAGAAATAAAGTATATAGGTAATGATTGGAATCAAATTAAAGAAAATGAGGGTATAAAGAAAGCGGTTGAAGTGGAGCCAGCTATAGCAGAATGGTTCGAAAAACTTGGGAAAGATGAGCAGAGAGTTGCAAGGAAAGTGTTTGGTAACATAAATAAATGTTTGGCCATTGAGTCTGAAAGAAAAGAAATGACAAAATATGGAATATTGGCATTTGAAAAAATGAGATACGCCCATAATTTGTCGGCAATTGAAAATGTGAGCGGAGATTCATTAGTAGATATCGGTAAAATATTAGGAGGCATTGATGCGATTGAAGAAAGTTTATATTACCAGATTGTAAACGGACGTTTGGATGTCCTAAAAAAATTTCAGGATGTTGTGAGTAAAGATAAAAATGCATTAGAGAAATTTATCCAAAATTACTTATTTAAACATCTTTGGTTGCTTGATCCATCGTGGGAACGCCCTACATCTAATAACGAAATGGAAATAACAATCAAAAAACTTTTTAATGAGAACGTAAAATTAACTGAAGACGAAAAATCCGCAAGATTGGATATCTGCTTCAAGAATTTTGCGGGGAAAACGGTAGTTATTGAATTGAAGCGATACAATCGACATGTATCTTTAGGAGAATTAGTCGATCAAGTAGGGAAATATTCTTCTGCGATAGAAAAATGTCTTTCGATGCAAAATGATAACGCTAAAAACTATGAAATAATTATTGTGTTAGGACAGATTGTAGAGGGTGATTCCGATCGGATTCAAAAGACACTAGCCCAATCTCAAGCTCGTATAGTTTATTATGATCAGCTCATACGAGATGCTCAAAATGCTTATAAGAGTTACTTTGAAAAGCATGATGAGCTAAATGATATAATTGAAATTTTTAAGAGGTTGGATAGTTGATAATAATAGGTTTCATGTTGAAGTTCGAATATATATACATAAACTTATGAGCCAACGTAAAAAGCCGCATCGCTGCGGCTTTTTGTTGTTTACGCTGGGCTTATCAGTAGTTGATTGTCACCTCTAATTCTATCGGCTTAAATGTTACGCTGATTTGCAGGTCGTTTTCGATTTTTTTGGCAAGCAGTCCTGCGATGTCAAATACGGATAATTCGAGCAATTCATCTGTTGTATCGCAATCGGAAACTTCGAGAAGAGTAGAGTCCTCTTCATCAAAAGCAAGCCTTGCGATAATTTCGATTTCTTCTTTGATTTCCGGCGTTAGTTCTTTCGAAGCTTCGAGGATGAACTCCTCTCCATTTATCGTAACAATAAATGTTTTGTGGATGGGCTGCGTGAAGTCGAAAAGTTCTGACATCGAAACATTTAGGGCGTTGGCGAGCTTTTGTGCGTTTTCTATCGTAATATTTCGTTTGCCGCTTTCTACGCCAGCGATATAGGTTCTGTCAAGACCGCATATCGGCGCAAATTGTTCTTGGCTGTAGCCCCTTGCTTTGCGTAATTCTCGGATCTTGTTTCCAAGCTGTTGTTTGATCATATTTTTGTTCTCCTTTTCAATAGCATAGCATACTGTTACATATAAGTCAACGGCTTATATGTAACAATGTAAGGTGTGGCTTATGTAGCGTCACACCTGTTTTGTGAAGTAACTCTTGCCTTCCACCGTTATGCGGTTGTCCTTGATATCGGGCTGCCCGCTTTTACAGGCACGAAGGATGATGTGGACGGTATCTCGTTCGGCTTTCGGCATATCGCCTTCGTCGAATTTCTCCTCGTTCCCGACCTCTATGATCTTGAAGCCTTTTTGGATGAGGAAGGCAGAGAACTGCCACAGCTTTTCAAAGTAGCCGTTGCTGTCGAAGATAGCCGAAAGGTCTTGCTCGGGGTGGTATGCGGTGATTCTGAAGTAGTTAGACATAGTGTTTTCTCCTTTGCGGTCTATGCCGCGATCTGTTTGATGGTTCTGTTGGCGTAAGGCAGCCAGATTTTGTTGACATAGTGCAGAATGTCCTCGCTCGGTTTGTGGTCGTGTTCGCCGTAACATTGCAGGACTTTGTGGCTGTGCGGCGAGTATTCGAGCGTCACGAGTGGTATATCCGGGCTTTCCTTTGCGCGGACAAAGAAGATGAGCGATTCTTCTCTCACCATGCGTTGGTCGTAGTTCATCCGTCCCACGCAATGGTGCAACGCCTCGCCTTCACGGATAAGGTCAGCCGGACTCCTTGCGATGACGCAGATAAACGCGCTCCGTTTCGCGTGTTGCAGGGACAGGTATTTCTCCGCAACGGCGGCGAATTGCGCATACAGTTCCTTGCGCTTTTCCGCATCTTCCATAGCCTTTTTCGCGGCGTATTGGTCTATGCGTATGTCGTGCCAGCGTTTGAAGTCATGCGGGAAACGGTTCTTCTCTTCGGACATATCCAAGCCGAGGTTTTGGCAGGCTTTCAGATAGTCAAGATAGGTATGCGGATTGGTGCGCTTCTCCGCGACATAATCAAAGAGCCGTTCAAGGTCTTTCCCTTTGAACAGCTCCTTTATCGGTTCGAGCGCGCTGTCGTGGATCAGTCGAAGTTTCGCTTCCTTGTAGTGTTGAAGCTGTTCGAGCGGCTTCTTGGTCTTATACGCTCGGACGATGACATCTATGTAGTAGTGCCTGTCCTTAAGTGCCGCTTTGTTTGCGATAAGCCACTTGCAGAAGGCTTTGTCCGTTCCGCAGCGTTTGAGTATCGTCTTGCTCAACGCGATCCGTGAAAAGCCGAGCTTCATCAGCATTTCAAGCTGCGGATACTGTCGGTAGAGCCGTAAATACTTGAAAATATTGCAGCCCTGATACATTTTATACGCGGAATATTTGAACTCCGCCAAGCGGTCTATGAAATGCGGATTTACGATCTCCGCAAAGGGATCATAGTATTTGTCATACGCCCAGCACCAGCCGCGTTCGTACCATTGCCTGTGTTTCTGCAAGCCTTCTTCGTACCAGCCGAAGCGGAATCCCATGCCGGCGCAATAGCAATACTCCATGTCCTTCACGAAGCACTTATCCGAATTCAATCCGTGAATGGCGACCTGCTTGCAGTACCATTTTTTGTAGCGGTGTTTTACGGCGACGGTTACCTTCACAAGCTCGTTTTTCCAAGTGGTCAGGTAGGCGTAACAGCGCACATGACCGTCTGGGCTTGGATAGTATTTGCCGTCAAGTTTCCGTATCCGTTTCAGAATGTTTTTCGGGATAGGTCTGATGTCTTTTTCTTTCATGATTTCACCTCAAAGTAAGTTTGTCGCCGAACATTTCGTCCAGCTTGCAGAGCGCGTCTTTATCGAAGGCGGAAGTGTTAATGTCATTGTCAAGGTATTTCGGTTCTTCTATATCGCCGTCAAACTCGCGCATCTCTTCTTCGGAGAGTATCTCGCCTGTTTCAAGGTCAACGCCTTGTGCAGAAGGCAGTTCTCGCACTTCGTCGTCGTTTTCCATGACGACGAGCGTATGCCCGTTGCTCAGGATTTTGCCGAAGTACATCTCCGCAGTGTGATATGGGAAGCCGACCATCGGCACGCGGCTTTCAAGTCCGCAATCTCTGCCCGTAAGGGTAAGATGAAGTTCGTTTGCAAGCACCTCTGCGTTCTTGCCGAACACTTCATAGAAGTCGCCCAAGCGCATGGCGATAATTGCTTGCGGATACCTGTCTTGCACCTCCAGATACTTCCGATATACGGGAGAGGTGGAAGCCTGTTTCTTCTTGTCTTCCTCGGCTATTTCCGCCATGATCTCCTGTATCTCTTCATCGGAGGGCATAGCGTCTTCATCGGCTTCGGGCTTTTCTTCTTCGGGCTTGCCTTCGAGGTCTTCGCCCATAAGGTCGAACAGGGATATCTGCGGCTTGGGCTGCGGTTTGGGTTGCGCTTTCACTGTCGGCGCCTTTGCTGCCAGTTTGGACTGCGTCATGTATTCGGAGCCGTCCTCGTTGTAGAGCGTGCCTTCGATGCTGTCCTCTTCGAAATAGTGGACAGCCCAGCCGAATACGACATCGTCTTCGACCATAGCGTATCTCGCGCCCTTTTCGGCTTGCTTTCTTGCTTCTTCGGTCGCAAAGGACATAAAGCCGTCCATCGTTTTGCGGTTGAGCAGGATCTTGCCGTCTTTTTTGATGAGAACGCCGTTGTTGATTTTCCCTGCAAGGATATCCGAGGCGTTTTCTTCGAGATAGGTTTTGATACGCTGTTGTTCTTTGGTTTTCGCTTCCAAATTCAGTTGTTTCATAATTCATCTCCTTGTTCAAACGATTCAAAGGCAAGCAACAGTCCGAACGCTACGCCGCGTTTGTAAGTCATAAGCATGGCTGCGTCTTGACTTTCGGAGGAAAGTTCGAGAAATTCCTCAAAGAGGGCGTTGCTCTCTTCCGAGAGGGTAGCCTTTAATTTGTCATACACGGCGAACTCTTCTTTGCGGTCTTTAAGAGGGACTTTGATATCCTTGCCGCATATATTGCCGTGGTAGAGATCCCAAATCACGGATTTCATTTTTAGCCTCCTTAAAAGGGTAAGTCTTCAAGCAGTTCTGCTGCTTTGCTATCGAGGTTTTCAAGCGTCGTATAGTGGTTAAAGCCGCCTCGGTAGTCCTGTTCGTCTTTCGCCGTTCGGATGAGGATATGGCTGAACCATTCGTTCGTGAAGTACCTGACATCCGAGATGGATATGTACACGCACTTGTTTTCCGCGCTCTTGATAAAGGCGGAGAAGCAGTAGTGGTTTCTCCCGACATTGACGAGCTGCCAATGGTTTTCACGGCATATAGCTTTGAGGTAGTTGATGTACTTCGTCTGAAAGGACTTATAGTCCTCGCCGGTGTAACTCCCGGAAGAGAATTCATATCCAAGATACTTTTTGAGTTCTGCGATTTTAGCCATTGTTCGTTTTCTCCTTGATGATTCCGTAGATATCGTCTGCATAGTAGGTGCTGTTGAAGGGATTAAAAATCGCGGAGCATTTCACCCCGCGATAATCCACTAAATAGCTGTTGTTTCCGAGTTCTTCCAAGACTGTTATCTCATCCATTTGCCCATCAAGGGAGTGGATATGCGCTTGTGTTTTGAACGGTTTCATTTTCTGTATTCCTCCAAGTATGTTTTGTATTGTGTGCAGCTTTCAAGCAGCTGCATGACTTCGGGCATCATCTGCCCCTTTGTTTTACCGATGCAGGAGAGGATGAGCAGGTTTGTATTCGCGCCGAAAAGTCGCCTGAAAGCGTAATCGAGGACAAGCGTTATGTCCTTGTCCTCGCGTTCGCTCGTTCTGTTGATGGCGAATATCGCCGTCAGGATGGCTTGTACTTCGTTTGTGTGTTTCATAAGACCTCCTTTATTTCGATAGAGATATAGGTGCGGACGCCGTAATCCCAAGTATCGGTAATCATCCAATAGCATTCGGTTTCATCGGTGTCGCTACGGCGATCCAGAAAGTCGAGTTCGATTTTGTCGTCTTTCGGAACGCCGTTTTCCCATTCTAGTTCTCCAACCCACGAATTGTCCGGGTTCATTTCGTTTGCGATAAGTTCTTTGAACTTTTCGTAAGCTTTGTCATAAGTGCCGCAAACGAACAATTCTATGTCGTTGCTGTCTTCGGTGGACCAATCGAGTTTTACAAGATATACTTTCATCTTTCACCTCACGCAACTCTTCTGATACCGCCGCCGAAGCTCTGCACGATTATGTCGCCGAACTCCGAACACCATTCATCGTCTTTATTCCAGACATAGGCGTAAGCGCAGTGCCTGTTGCCGTCATCGTTCATTAAGTCGTCCCATTCTTCGGGATAGTCCGATACGATGAGGAAGGAGTAGCATTCGCCGAACGGAGTAAATTCGTGCGTTACGGCATAGACGAGGCATCCGTATTTCTTTTCGATAGCCTTCATCTTGGCATAGACTTCTGGTTCTTGGTCGATCCAGAAGCCGCCAAATCCTTCAAAGAAGCAAACTTTGTCGCTTTCGCGGAAGCCCTTGATATACGGCTTATAGATGTCCAGCCGTTTCATAAGCTCGATAGCCTTTTCTTTCTTTGCAATGTTCTTGTCTGTCATTTTCGTATCCTCCTCAAATGCAATTTTGTAAAGTTTCGAAGTTGTAGCCGATGTTCCGGAGTGTTTCTTCAAAGCCGAACCACGCCAGAAGGTTTTGGTTGCAAATATCCCGCGCAAGCGGATCTTCTTTGTCCCACTTGTCGCCGAAGAGTTCGGTAGGGGAGTAAAACCCCGTTCCGTTCATAAGGTCATACAGCAGAGAATTGATCTCCTGCCGATATTGCTTGTAAAAGCGCACCGTATCCGAATAGTAGATAAGTTCTCCGACAATTCCCGATTGGCAGCCATAATGAAGGACATCTGTGAAGATGCCCTTCTTGTCGTTGTAGTCGCTCCAACGGTCTATGACATAGTTGCAAACTCGTTTGAGCAGGGGACTGTCCGAATTGCGTTTGAGTTCTTTGATGTTCGCAAGAGTGAGTTTCATTCGTCCACCTCCTCAAAGTCGTCCAAGTCGATTTGATTAAAGCCTACGCCGTATTCGAAGTAGAGCCTGCCGCAATCTTCCAGCAGGTCAAATGTGTGAACACTGATGCGTCCGCGGTATGTCACGGCGACTGTGATCTCTTTCTTTTCTGTGTTGATGTCTATGAGGTTGAAGGTGATGAACTCTTCTCCGTCATAGAATTGGAATTCGCTCAGTTGATATTGTTTCTTCATGGTTTGTATCTCCTTTGTTATTTCGCAAGTTTGAACCAAATATAGTAGTTGACCTCTATATCCCGCTCGTTGTATTCGACGATTTCGTAGTAAGCGCCTTTGAATTCGTCTGTGCTGTTCATTACAGGATGGCAATTTTTCACGCAAGGGAAAATTCTGATATACGGCTTGCCGGTCTTGCTGACATTTGCCGTTATCAGGTCTTCATCGGTGATGTATCCGATACCTGTAACCTTGGTGTTTTCGACCTTTCCTAACTTGATGATCGAGTAGATAACCTTTTTCATTTGCTTCAAATCTCCTTATTTTTTATTTTTGCCTTTCGGCAGTGGCTAAGGACCACTGAATGAAGCACGAATCGGTCAGCCTGCAAGTGTAGCCTCTCGGAAGTCAATGATAAAGAAAAAATTATTGTGTCGGTTTGTTGTGCTTGATTGAAATCACGGAATAATAAAAGAACAGCCACACTCTTGATCGAGTATGACTGTTCTTTCTTTTTATGGCTTCTGCAATAATTTTTTCCGTTGACTTGCCGCTTAATTCTGTGGTACAACGACACCACGAAAGGCATAAAAAATAAGGTTTAATTCGCTATTTATTTAGGTGGCAATCTTATATGGTGTTCTAACGGGGTTAGGCAAAGGTGCCTTTAATAATTGTAGCGAACTAATTTCAGTCACTATGCCGGGTAGTGTGAAAGACATAGGAGAGAACGCATTCTCGAATTGCAATAATTTAAGTGCGGTGTACATCGCCGACATTTCCGCATGGTGTAATATAAAATTTTGGAATGAGAAAGCGAACCCTCTATATTACGCGCATGACCTATATTTAGGCGATGAGCTTGTAAAGGAGATTGTGGTTGCAAGCGATTTGAATCCGTTTGCCCTCTATAATTGCAGCAGTCTGATTTCCGTAGAAATTCAAAGCGGCGTGGACATCATCGGCAAGGATGCCTTCTACGGATGTGTCGGTTTGCAGGAACTCCGCATCGCCGACATTGCAAAATGGTGCTGCATGACTTTTGACAGTGCGGAAACCAACCCGCTTTATTATGCTCACAATTTGTATTTAGATGGCGGATTGGTGACGGACCTTGTTATACCCGTCGGCGTCGCGAGCATATCGGATCATGCCTTTAACGGGTGTACTTCTTTGCGCTCCGTGACGCTTCACGCAGGTGTTACCGATATCGGCAGCGATGCGTTCTCAATGTGCTCTGCGTTGACGGCAGTTTACATTGCAGATCTGACTGCTTGGTGCGGCATTGATTTTGAAAATGAAGTCGCAAACCCGCTTTATTACGCACACAATTTGTATCTTGGCGAAGAAAAACTCACCGAACTCGTGTTGCCTGAGGGTGTTGTGAGCATCGGCGATTATGCTTTCACGGGATGCAGCTCATTAACATTGGCTATTATTTCCGAAAGTGTGACTGCTGTCGGGGACCATGCTTTTGCAGGTTGTACCTCGTTGACGATCCATGCGGGTCCGATATCCATACCGTCCGGATGGTCAGCCACATGGAACCCTGCCGAATGCCCTGTAGTGTGGGGGCGTGGGTATGCCGACGGGTTTGTCTATGACAAGTCGTCTTCGGGAGTGACGATCATTCAAAGTTCACTCACGGGCGAAGTGGTGATCCCGGATAGTTTCTATAATACGCCTGTTGTGTCGATATGGCCTTCGGGAGCATTGTTCACGGCTCCCGCCGAAGTCACATCGATTATAATGCCGGACAGTATAACATATATCAAATACGGTTCACTAAACGGTTGCGGAGCGTTGGAGAGCATCGTTCTGCCGTTTGTTGGATACATGTTTGATTCAACATCAAAATCTTCCAGTAGGTTGTTCGGATATATATTCGGGGATTCGGCGTACAGCGGAGGCGTAAAGATAGAGCAGGAGTATAATGATGAGCTTACCGCGTCGTATTACATTCCGGCTGCATTGCGAAGTGTGACAGTGCTCGGAGGAAACATCGGTTATGGCGCGTTCTACAACTGTACGACCATAACATCGATCACAATAGGAAATGTGGAGAGCATACAATTAAATGCTTTCTATGGTTGTGACAATTTGTCGGAAGTTCACATGCTCGACATCGCCGCATGGTGCGAGATCAAATTTGAATACTCTGTTTCAAATCCGCTTTACTATGCCCATGATTTATATTACGATGGCAAACAAGTGACAGAGCTGATTATCCCCGACGGTGTGACGAGTATAACAAATTGTGCTTTCTATGGTTGTAACGGCTTGATCTCCGTTACCATCCCAGATGGTGTGACGAGCATAGGGAGTTCTGCCTTTAACGGTTGCAGCGGCTTGACCTCCGTCACAATTCCCGATAGTATTATGAGCATAGGAAGCTCTGCCTTTTCGGGTTGCAGCAATTTGACGGAAGTTCACATCACTGATCTCGCGGCATGGTGCGGGATCGAGTTCGGCGGTTCCAGCGCCAATCCTCTTAGTTTTGCTCATGCCCTATACTTGAACCGCGAACTTGTGACAGACCTCATTATTCCGGCCGGCGTTGAATTCTTAGGCGATTACGTATTTGCAGGGTGTAGTGGGCTGACTTCCGTTTTTGTCCCCGATGAAGTCACAAGCATAGGAGAGGGCGCATTTAAGGGATGTGATGCACTGGAAACGATGACATTGCCCTTTATCGGCGCAAGCAGAGATGCCGAGTATTATAACGCGGTATTCGGTTACATTTTCGGATATGAGACATATGATACTTGGGACAGTACTACAAACACATCGAGCGATTCATTTATAAATACTAAGTTGGGCGAAGTGGATGACGCGATATGGCAATATACCTGTCGCAATTATTCGCATAATAAGCGCTATGGTCGGCGCAGCTACTACTATTTCATACCTCTTAGCTTGCGTAAGGTCGTAATAACCGATGCATATTATGTCAGCACGGCGGCTTTTAACGGGTGTAGTATGCTGAGCGAAATCACATTGAATCACGGTATCGCCGAAATATATGACTACGCTTTCTACAATTGTGTCAATTTGACGACAGTCAACATTCCCGCAGGCGTGACGGCCATAGGCGATCATGCGTTCAGTGGGTGTAGTGCGCTGCCGTCGATCGAATTGCCTAGCAGCATAATAAATATTGGTGACAATGTGTTCGACTATTGCGAGAGTTTGGGCACGATCACCGTAGATGAGGGCAGTTTGAATTACCACAGCGCAGGGAATTGCCTGATCAAAACTTCGGATAAGATATTATTGGCGGGAGGAAATGCTGCCGTAATACCGTCGGACGGGAGCGTAACAAGCATAGCCGCATATGCTTTTTCGGGGCGTAGCGGTTTGGTCTCCGTCACAATTCCGAGTGGAGTTAAAAAGATCGGAGAATATGCCTTTGCCGATTGCGGCGCTTTGGTTTCCATCATGCTCCCCGATAGTGTAACAAGTCTTGGATCAGGGTTGCTTTCGGGTTGCAGCAGTCTTGAAACCATTACTCTTCCGTTTATAGGAAGCAAAGCAGGCATTACATCCGGCTCCGAACATCAATATCCGTTAGGATATATTTTCGGCAAAGATTATTATGCAGGGGGTGCCGGAACAAAACAAACATACAAATTCGGTTCATCAACCGCAACACAGACTTATTATATCCCACGGTCGCTGCGAAGTGTGATCGTTACGGGCGGAGAAATACTACAAGGAGCATTTTATAATTGCTCAATGCTCACAACAGTCACCATCCCTGAAAGTGTGACGAGCATAGGGAGGGAGGCTTTCTATAACTGTAAAAATCTGTCGGAAGTTTCTTTCAAAGGCACCATGGCGGAATGGGATGAGGTGAGCAAGGGGGTAGATTGGAACAGTTCGTGTCCGTTTGCGGTCGTGAAATGTTCGGATGGAGACGTGGCGGTTCGTTAGGCGCGGATGCGTTTGTGAGAGATGGCGCGACGGCGGGAATGCGACAGAGCGGCGAGCTCAGCAATATAACAAAAACAATGTTTAAGGTGAGGATATGAACAATCAACCTATGATAGAAGCGTATAAGAGCTTTCGTGAGCAGGGTATGGCGCTGTATAATTCGGGGCGCATTGCTGAGGCGAAGGAGATGCTGTTGAAGGCGGCGGAGTATGCGAATACGGTTTCAACGACATCACAATCCTATCAGGTCCGCATTGACTACCATAAATACGCGGTGGTGCTTCTTGACTTTGTGAAGAAGAATTGCGCGCCGAAGCCCGTGTCTGCGACGAAGAAGGCGGAGGAGGATGATGACGAGGTCTTCGAGGTGAAGCCGGAGAGTGGACCCAATATCACCTTCCGTGATGTCGCGGGGCTGGAGGATGTCAAGCAGCAGATCCGTTTCAAGGTGTTGGAGCCTTTGAAGAACCCCGAGCTCGCCGCGATGTATAAGATAAAGCCCGGGGCAAAGATCCTGCTTTACGGACCTCCCGGGACGGGCAAGACATTCATCGCGCGTGCCATCGCGGGTGAGGTGGATGCGAGTTTCTACGCTGTCAATTGTCAGGATCTCATTTCCAAATATATGGGGGACAGCAGTAAGAAATTGGACGAGCTGTTTGAGACCGCGCAAAAGAACGAGCGCGCCATAATCTTCTTTGACGAGTTCGATTCCGTTGCAAGCAAGCGCGGTGACGGTTCGGAGGGCGTAGATGCCGAGATGGCGCGGTTTGTCGCGACATTCCTCACCAAGGTGGACGGCTTCAAAAAAAGTGAGACCAACAAAATGTTGTTGCTCATCGCTGCGACCAACCGTCCGTGGGCGCTCGATCCCGCAATGTTGCGTGGAGGGAGGTTCGACACACACATCTATGTCGGAGTGCCCGACCAGCGTGCGCGTGAGTTCCTCGTCCTCAAAGCCCTCGACGGCATCCCGTTGGACGGGGATGTAAGCTTGCCGGGGCTTGCAAATGCGATGGCAGGATACGGTGGTGGCGACATCACCGCCATGTGCGATAAGATCCGCCTCAACGCATATATGCGCGCACTGCAGCTCGGCAAACCGCAGAACATCTCCGTCGACGACTGCAACAAGGTGCTGGCATCATCACACAACATGATCACTCCGGAGGATCTTGTCAAATTCGAGCGTTTCCGTCGTGGGGAGCAGGTTTGACGTTCGCGTTGCAGGCATCGCGGCAACATCGTTTAGAGATAGATATGGACACCGACGGGCTCATTCATGAGCCCGTTCTTCCGGTCTGGCATACCTGGACGGCATAATAAAAGGACGGCATTGCTGCCGTCCTTTGGATATTCGAGACCGGGTCGTATTATTCCTGTCCGGAATAGGGTCGGGTCATTCCCACTCGATGGTGGCGGGGGGTTTTGCGGTGATGTCGTAGACGACGCGGTTGACACCTTTGACCTCTTTCACGATGCGGGAGGACGCGGCGCGCAGCACGGAGTAGGGCAGTTCCACCCAATCGGCGGTGACGGCGTCGTGGGTGTTGATGGCGCGCAGGGCGATCATATGTTCATACGTTCTGCCGCCCGTGGCGTCCACACCGGTGGAAAGGCTGTCGTTGATGATGGCGAAATATTGCCACACTTTTGTCCCGAGTCCGGCTTTTTCTATCTCTTCGCGGAAGATAAAGTCCGCATCGCGCAGAATGGCGAGTTTCTCGCGAGTGATCTCGCCGATGCATCTCACGCCGAGGCCGGGGCCGGGGAAGGGCTGGCGGTCGACGATGAAATCGGGCAGACCGAGCGCGCGTCCGACCTCGCGGACTTCGAATTTGTAAAGGTCGCGGACGGGCTCCACCAAGCCCTCAAAGCCGATGTCGGCGGGCAGACCGCCCACGTTGTGATGGGACTTGACCAGCTTGTTTTTGCCGTCGGTGCCGCTCTCGATGATGTCGGGGAGGATGGTGCCCTGCGCCAGGAACTCCACCTTGCCGAGCTTCTTCGCCTCTTCCTCGAAGACGCGGACGAACTCTTCGCCGATGATCTTACGCTTCTTCTCGGGGTCGGAGACGCCCTTCAGCTTGTCGAGGAAGCGGTCCTCGGCGTCCACGGCGATGAGGTTCATGCCGAACTGACCCCTGAACACCTGCTGCACCTGCTCGAACTCACCCTTGCGCAGGAGCCCGTGGTTGACGAAGACGCAGATGAGGTTGTTGCCGATCGCCTTGTGGATGAGCGCGGCGCACACCGAGCTGTCCACGCCGCCCGAGAGCCCGAGCAGCACTTTCTTGTCGCCGACCTGAGCACGGATGGCGTCAACTTGCTTTTCGATGAAATTTTTGTCCATTGGTCCTCCTTGACGAGGCGCGCGGAGCGCCGACGCCCGTTCGCAATTTAATTCAGGAGAATTATACAACAAATTTTCCGTTTGCACAAGCGCGCGAACGGCGGGCGGGAAAAATCCTGCGGAAAAATGCTTTCCGTCCCCAAGAGAAAAACCGCACCCTCGGGGGCGCGGTCTTTATCGCAACTTGCCGATATGCATATTATTGCCTGCGCCATGTCGCCGCAAGGCAAAGTTCGCGACACCTTGCCCCCCCCTGCAAGGCGCCCGCATTAAAGCCTTCGGCTCATTTCCCTCGCAAATCGTGCTTGCTTTGATCCCACCGGGAAATTTTTCGGCGAGGATCCCACACTGCGCCGCTTTGCGCCCCCCCCCAGAAGCAACATCATCCGAAGATCTCTTGCTTTGAGGTGAGAGCAGTTCCGCGCCGCGGGCAGCGGAACGCTGCGGTCAGACTGCCTCCGGAGCGTCGCCGAGGGTCTGCTCGCGGGACTTTTGCAGGAAGGCTTTGGTCTTTTCGCTCTGCGGCTCCTCGAAGATCTGATAGGGCGAGCCCATCTCCTCGATGACGCCGTCCGCCATGAAGATGACCTTGTCCGCGACGTTGCGCGCGAAGTCCATCTCGTGCGTGACCACGATCATGGTGCTGTCGCCCGATTTCAGCCCCTTGATGACTTTCAGCACTTCGCCCGTGAGCTCGGGGTCGAGTGCGGAGGTCGGCTCGTCGAAACACAGGATGTCGGGGGAGAGCGCAAGTGCGCGCGCAATCGCGATGCGCTGTTGCTGTCCGCCGGAAAGTTCGCACGGATACGCCTTTGCGCGGTCACCGAGCCCCACGCGGTCGAGGAGCGCCTGCGCGCGCCTGTCGATGTCCCCGAAAAGGCGCTCGCGCACGGCGGTCTTTTTCGCCGCCGTCACATCGTCAAACTCGATGAGTTTTGCACGATGCGATGCTTTAAGCTGCTTTTTTGCCGCCTTTAACTCCTGCTTTATGAGTTTGCCGTCATTTTCGAGCGCTGCGAGTTCCGCCTTTTGCGAGGCGGTGAGAGCGGCTCTTTCGCGCCGTCTTTCCGCATCTATCGCAGCGCATTCCTTGCGGCTCTTTTCCTTGCCGAGAAGCTCCGCCGCAAGCTTGATGTTGGTGATGGCGTTGTAGTGCGGGAAGAGGTTGAATTGCTGGAAGACCAGCCCGAAATGCAACCTCTTTTTGCGGATATCCTCGGAGTTTTTCTTCTCCGCTTGCGCACCGTCGAAGAGCACTTCGCCGTTGACGGTGATGCTGCCTTCGTCCGCCGTTTCCAGGAAATTGAGGCATCTGAGCAGGGTGGTCTTGCCGCTGCCCGAAGAGCCGATGATGGCAAGCACCTCGCCGCGGTTGAGCTCGAAATCGATGCCTTTCAGCACCTCGTGGGCGCCGAAACTCTTTTTGAGACCTTTCACTTCGAGTATTGCCATATCACACCTTGTAGTAGCTCAGCTTTTTCTCCGCCGCACGGAAGATGAGGGTCAGGATGCCGACGAATATGAGATAGAACAGCCCCGTGAAGAATATCGGCCATATGAGCGCCTGTGCCAGCAGCTTTTCCGCCTGCATGATGAGCTCGGAGATGAGGATGACCCTTGAAAGTGCCGTATCCTTGACGAGAGTGATGATCTCGTTCGACATAGGGGGCAGTATGCGCTTCACCACCTGCGGCAGGATGATGCGGAAGAACACTTGTCCGCGCGTCATCCCGAGCACCTGCGCCGCTTCGTACTGTCCCTTGGGGATGGACTCGATGCCGCCGCGGAAGATCTCGGAGAAGTAGGCGGCGTAATTGACGGAGAACGCGATTATGACCGCGATGAACCGTCCCATGTCCGTCAGTCCGTAGTGTACGATGAAGTAGGTGTCGATCTGTGCGAATGCGTTATCGGTGCCGATGAGCCCGGGGAGGTAGTAGATCATGAAGATCTGCAACATCAGCGGGATGCCGCGGATGACCCATACGATCAAACGCATTATCACGCTGACAATTTTCACCTTGCTCATCGAGCAAAAACTCATGAGCAGACCGAGCGGCAGCGAAAACAGCAGCGTGAAAAAAAAGATGAGACAGGTATATCTGAACCCGTCCAATAAATAGATGAATACTTCTCCGAAAGTCATAGTTTATTCGACGCAAAGGAGGCGATAAAGCCTCCTTTGCGCAACGTAATTGGTCTTAGCCGAGCACGGAATAGTCCGTGATCAGGGCGTTCTGCAAGCCGTATTTCTCGGCGATCTCAAGGGTGGTGCCGTCCTCGATGAACTTCTCGAGCACTTCGTTCACACGGTCACGGAGCGCGTCACCTTTCCTGAAACCGATTGCATATTGCTCATCGTCGGAGCTGAGTTCGTCGATGATCTTCAGACCGGAATAGTCGCCCGCGCCGACGATGCTGTTGGCGAGCAGGTAGTCAACAACGGCAAATTGAGAGGCGCCGGTGTTGACCTCGGTGAGTGCGGTCATCTGGGACGTTGCGCCCTTGTGGACACAGTCGGGCATATTGGTCTCGACATATTCCTCGCCCGCGCTGCCGGTCTCGAAGGCACCGCTGACCGTGTTGACATTGAGGTCCGCGAAAGAAGTGTAAGCGCTGTCCTTCTTCACGACGACGCATTGCTTGTTGATCATGTACTTGTAAGAGAAGTCGACAAGTTGGTCGCGCGGGGTGCCGTCATCGGATCCGTTGGCGGTGAAGCCGTTCCACAAACAGTCCACGGAACCGGAATTGAGCTCGACATATTTCTGTCCCCAGTTGATCTCCTTGAAGATGACCTCGTCATAGCCGAGTTCCGCAAAGACTGCCTTTGCGAGTTCCGTATCAAAGCCGACGAGTTCACCGTTCTCCATATAGTTCATGGGCGGATAAAGCGTATATCCGACGGTGACGATGGTGCTGTCCTCATCGTTGCAGGCGGCGAGGCCGACGGCGACGGACGCGACGAGTGCCACGACGAGCACGAGTGCGAAGATCTTCTTTTTCATACATTCCTCCTGATGCCGCAAAAGGCGGCGATTACCGTGTCATTATACTTTATCTCGCTAAACTTGTAAAGCATTTATGACCTGTTTTTTTGCGAATTCCCGCAGGCATTTCGCGCCGCGTCTTGCGCCGATGTCCCGAATATCCCGAGCATCTGCAAAAATTAACTATAATCATTCGATGCAAAACATGCCGTATGCGGTCGGACAACTCTTTGTCGAGCGCACAAGATCATGCTGATCCGCCTGTGGTTTTGCGCATGTGTTTTCGGCGCCAGCCGCTTTCGCTCTTGTTAAATGCGTGGCGCTTGCGGACAGCGCGTGCTGACGTGCGCGGAAAAGGAGCTTGTGCGGGAGCGCTCGGCATTTGAGTGAAGCGCACGGGGGAAAATTTGTCGGGTTGTGCGGAACAACAATGATACGGTGTGCGCACGAGCATGTGTGCGCACGTGTGCGCGCGCGGCGCGCGTCGGGGCTTGATCGTGCGGAAAATTTGAAAAAGCGGGTCAAAATCCGTTGACAGGGGGAAAATGCGGTGATAGCATAAAAACAACTTAACAAACCGTTGACGGGAAGAAAACGGGAGACGGACTGAGAGAGAGTCGGCGATGGTGTGATGCCGGCAGGGACCGAACCCGATAATATGGGCCCCGGAGGGCCGAGGCGAAAGGTGACGAGTAGCCGAGGACGTAAAGCTCGCGTAAGAAGCCTGACTGTGTTGGCAGTCGATGAGTGGACGCGGCAGCGATGCCGTGTCAAGCGGGGTGGCACCGCAGAGTCTTTGACTTTGTCCCCGACAGCAAGTCTTGCTGTCGGGTTTTTTATTGCTCGGGCAAGATGCGGGCGCGGAGCCGCTCTCGATTGAAAACACGATGCGTGTTGCGACGAGGGGACGGCGGGCGCCGAAACACGAAACGTGTGCCAAAGGGGCACACAGGCAAAAAAGCATTTTTGACGGCGTTGCCGGCAGAAAAATAAAAAACGGAGGTAATTCCTATGAGCAAACAAGAGATCCCTTACAAAATCTACCTGACAGAAAACGAGCTGCCCAAGGAATGGTACAACGTGCGTGCCGATATGCGCACCGATCACCGTCCCCTCCTCAATCCGGCAACGCACGAGCCCGTGACGCTTGCGGAACTGGAGCCGGTGTTCTGCACCGAGCTTGCAAAACAGGAGCTGAATGACAAGGACGCTTATATCGAGATCCCCGCGCCCGTGCGCGACTTCTACAAGATGTATCGTCCCTCCCCCCTCGTGCGTGCATATTGCCTGGAAAAATATCTGGACACGCCCGCCGAGATATACTATAAGTTCGAGGGCAACAACACCAGCGGTTCCCACAAGCTCAACAGCGCCATCGCGCAGGCGTACTACGCCAAGGAGCAAGGGCTCACCGGCGTCACCACCGAGACGGGTGCGGGACAATGGGGCACGGCGCTCTCCATGGCGTGCGGCTATTTCGGGCTGGATCTCACCGTTTATATGGTGCGCTGCTCCTACGAGCAGAAGCCGCAGCGCAGGACGCTCATGAACGTCTACGGCGCGAACGTCATCCCTTCCCCCTCCGACACCACGGCGGTGGGCAGGAAAATGCTGGCGGAACACCCCGACAACACCGGCGGCAGCCTGGGCACCGCCATCTCCGAGGCGGTGGAAGTCGCTCTCACCAAGCCCAACACCCGCTATGTGCTGGGCAGCGTGCTGAACCAAGTGGTGCTGCACCAGTCCGTCATCGGGCTTGAGAGCAAGACCGCGATGGAGAAATACGGCGTCTATCCCGACATGGTCATCGGGTGCGCTGGCGGCGGCAGCAACCTCGGCGGTCTTATGTCCCCCTTCATGCGCGACAAGCTGAAAGGGGAGAGGGACCCGTACTTCATCGCGGTGGAGCCCATGAGCTGCCCCTCTCTCACTCGCGGCAAGTTCGCGTACGACTTCTGCGACACGGGCAAGGTCACCCCGCTTGCGAAGATGTACACGTTGGGCAGCGGATTCATGCCCGCACCCTCGCACGCGGGCGGGCTGAGATATCACGGCATGAGCCCCATCCTCAGCCAGCTCTACCACGACGGCTACATCAACGAGGCGAGAGCGGTGAGCCAGGTGGATGTGTTCAAGGCGGCGATCGAGTTCGCGAGAGTGGAAGGCATTCTTCCCGCGCCCGAGTCCGCACACGCCATCAAAGTCACCCTCGACGAGGCGCGCAAGTGCAAGGAGACGGGGGAGAAGAAGGTCATCCTCTTCGGTCTCACCGGCACGGGATATTTCGACATGATCTCCTACGACCGCTATATGAAGGGCGAGCTCAAGGATGCTCCCCCCACGGACGAATCCCTCGCGGAAGCCGAGAAGGATATGCCTGAGATCTGACACCGCACCGTTGACATCTCCCGACGGGCGCGCGGCAACATCCGCGCTCCGCTGCGGAGAGGGACATCGAAGGGCGGCGTCAAACCATCGCGGGCAGAAAAGCGTCGGCGGTTGGTGACGGCGAGAGACCGTCGGCAAAAGAACTAAAAAAGGAGCAAAGCCCCGCGGCATGCGGGGCTTTGCTTTTGCGAGGGCAAGGCGGTTCGGAGACGAGCGTGGCGGGTAAGAAAAGAATGAGCAAAAGAAACAACGTAATAAAATGAGCGCGCGAAAAACGCGCTCTCGTCCCACCAAAAGGGGCGGTCGGAAAGCCCGCAAAAGGATCCTTTCTCCGCCCGAAAACCGTAAAATCATCCCGGATCCACAAGAAGGAGAGAAAACCCGCGGAATTTTCCCGCCCCTACTGTTCAGTGGGGGTTTGCGGAAAAGTACTATTAAAAACGCGGAAAAGTATAATAGTTTTCGCCGTTTTGTAGAATACTTGCCTGTTTTCGACACGCCATTGCGCCCCTTTCCGACAACTGTCGGTTTTGTGCGATGGCGTGGGGGCACCAGCGGGTGCGGCGGCGACGGAGCGCGGTGCCCGGCGTGTGGTCATTGCGGCGACGGAGCGCGGTGCGCTCGGCAGGGCACCGTTGTGGTGGGGCGGGGACACAAGGCGAGGAAGTGCGCGCGGAGGGGCGAGAGGACGGACGGAGGGAGAAGAGAGCCGGACCGTGATATGCGGTGAGGAAGGTGTGCGGCGAGGGGCGCGGGTCGCAAGGCGGGTGAGCGCTGTCTCTTATACACATCTCCGAGCC
>ENA-OZGX01000010-OZGX01000010.1-human-gut-metagenome-genome-assembly--contig:-NODE-10-length-112706-cov-21.557465_pt1 | contig 112706 bp, 115 predicted proteins | sample MGYA00244040_ERZ653674 | MGnify/ENA primary metagenome ERZ653674 (study PRJEB26926, sample SAMN06165232) | human gut metagenome | biome: ENVO:00009003; feature: ENVO:2100002; material: ENVO:00002003... | reverse complement strand
AAAAGAATTATAAATTATCACAATTGCCGAAAATTATTTGAATTTTTGTCTTTACTTTATACTTTAATTGTGATATAATACTTAATATATACAAGTAGAAGTTATTCTGCTTAATATTTTAATTGGATAATATAAACAGGAGGTTAGTACAATGAAAAAAGTTGTTTCCCTCGCATTGGCTCTTGTGCTGATGCTTGCAGCGTCTATTCCGGTATTTGCCGCACCAAGTCCTACAGGTACATACACTTATGTAGTAGTTGTTATTCCTACCACAGGCGGTAGCGGTGACTATGAGTTCACTACAGGCATTGATGAGGACGGTAACCAGAATGTTCACCTTACTCCAAAGCCAAAGTCTGGTTATTCTTTTGACCATTGGGTAATTGACGGTCCTTACAGAACCGATCAGCCGCTTACAGATGGAAATCTTGATATTATAATCACAGGTGATATTAAGGTAACTCCTTATTACACAATCAACGGTGAGTCACCTACACAGGCTGTAACAACAGATACTTCTGATAAATCACCGCAGACCGGTCCTTCAAGCACAATGCCGTATGTAATAATCGGCTTATCACTTATAGCTGTTGCTGTCAGCGTAACTATTGTTAAGTCAAAGAAATCAAACTAATTTTGCTAATAAAAACAGCTTTCGGTTTTCGAAAGCTGTTTTTTAATGCTTATTATAGTTAAAATTTACAGGAATATTGACGCGGTTGTCAATATTTGTTATAATTATTTGATGTGATTTATTATGAAAAAAAATCGAAATAAAATTCTTATCACAATTCTTGTTATTACAATTATTCTGTTAATTCTGTGCGTAATTTATGTTATGTATCAAATGAATACTCAACACAAAGAGCAGGACGATTACAGCAAACTTGCAAGTTCTGTGGCTCCGAGCATAGCCGAAGAAGTTACTTCCCCGTCAATTGACGAAACTCTTGCCGACAATCCTATTATAGATAATCCTATAGATTTTGAGTCGCTGCAAGCTCAAAATGACGAAATCTATTCTTGGATATATATTCCCGATACCAACATAAATTACCCTGTTTGCAGGAGTAACACAAACGATAATTTTTACCTGGATCATGATATTTACGGAAATTACAGCTTTTCAGGCTCTATTTATTCACAGTATTGTAATTCTATATATATGCATGACAGGGTAACCGTACTCTACGGCCACAATATGGCAGACGGAAGTATGTTTGCCGATTTATATAAATTTACAAATACGGATTTTTTCAATGACCATGAGTATTTTTACATCTACAGACCTCAGCACAAACTTACCTACCGTATAGTGTCGGTTTATTCATATGACGACCGACATATAATGAATTCGTTTGATTTTGATGACGACAAGGTTTTTCAGGAATACCTTGATTATATTCAAAATCCCAGATCATTCACAAAAGTTGTAAGAGATAATTCGGAGCTGACAATCAATGACAAAATTGTCACGCTAAGCACCTGCCTTAATTCAGGTGACGGACGACTTCTTTTACAGGGGGTGTTAATAAAAGATGAACTCACAAAATAATAACGAAAACAGCAATAATACGGATACTGCTGATAAAGAAACCAAACATTACGATAATATTTACAGCAATTCAAATAATCAGCCTTCTCAAACAGGCGAAAGCGCGGCAAGTGATGATGAAAAAGGAAATGTGCAATACGCCGACCGTAGTATAAGAGATGATATTAACGACTATAAGTTTGTTAAATCGTATAAAAGCCACGGTCATCATAAGCACCATCACCATCATCATTCAAGCAAAGAAAATTCCGATGATGTATTATTGGTACAAAGCTCACGCCCTGCAAAAGGCAGTTCAAATAAAATAAAGAAAAAAAGTTTGAGTACAGGCAACGAAAAATATTTGCTGGAATACGACGAACTTGTAAAAAGCAATCACCCTGCGATGGGTTCTAAGGAACAGAAAAAAGCAATTAGAGAAAATCAAAAAATCAAGAAAAGGCGTTTTAAAAAATGGCAGAGAGTAATACTCACAATTATCAGTACAATTCTTGCGCTTGTTCTTGTTGTAAGCGGGCTTTTGGTATGGTTTATTTACAACGGCTCTAAAGAATTGCTTGACAATACAAATATAATTTCGGCTCCGTCAAATGTAGTTGTTCAAAACGGCGGTCAATATGTTGTGTATAACGGACAAACATATGAATTTAATAAGAATATGACAAGTATTCTTTGTATGGGCATCGATAAAAGTTCTTTTGACGGTGCAAGCGATATAAAAGGTGAAAACGGTCAAGCCGATGTTCTTATACTTGTTGCTATGGACACCTCGACAGGCGAAACTAAGCTCATTAATATATCAAGAGATACAATGACCGATGTTGCGGTATATTCGGCAAGCGGTTATTATGTGGAAACTGTAAAAGAACAGATTTGTCTTTCATATGCTTACGGCGACGGCAAGGAGTCAAGTTGTGCAAATACGGTTACCGCCGTTGAAAGACTTTTCTACAACATTCCGATTAATTCATACTTTGCGCTTGACCTTGACGGTATATCAGCTCTTAATGATGCCGTAGGCGGAGTTGATGTTGTTTCTCCCGAAACCATAGGCGATTTTAATGAGGGTGAAAGCTACCACCTTGAAGGTCAGAATGCAGAAACTTTTGTTCGTTCAAGAGATATGGAAAGCATAGACGCAAACAGCAAGCGTATGCAACGACAGCAGGTATATCTTGATTCATTTATGAATACGGTTCTTGCACAGACTAAAAATGACATTACAACACCTGTAAGCCTGTTTAATGCCTCTGCCCCATACTCATGCACAAATCTGAACCCGTCAAAAATTTGCTATTTATCACAGAATATGCTTAGCCACAACGGTATGAATATGACAATGGTTTCCGTACCGGGTGAGCTGAAAAAAGGTGAAGTTTATACCGAGTTTTATGTAAACGAAGACGAGCTTTATAAACTGATTCTTGATACTTATTACAAACCGTATAACGGATAAAGCGAAAGCTGAAGTCGATATAAAAACGACTTCAGCTTTTTATTTTGAATTGCGTTCTATCATTCCAACAAAACCCGTAAAACAAATCCCTCATCACGGAAAAATGTGGGAAATATTTGTTGGCTTTGCCCACACCCACGACCTTTGAAAAGGTCGACCAAACTTTTAGAATTGCTTTTCAAATTTATTCCGCTAAACAAAAATTATAAATCAACACAAAAGCTCCCGTTTTTGTATCGGGAGCTTTTAGTTACAGTTATGTATTAAAGTTATTCCTTAGTTTCTGTTTCTGCAGGAATATCGCTTGTACAGTGTGGGCATTTTGTAGCCTTGATTGAAATTTCGCTCTGACAGAACGGGCAAATCTTTGTTGTGGGTTCTGCCGGTTCTTCTTGCTTTTTGCCGATTGCCATAATCTTATTTACTAATTTAACAATAAGGAAAATGACAAATGCCATTATAATAAAGTTAATAACCGCAGTTAAGAACTTACCGTATCCAATCGAAACATCGCCTATTGTAAGCGCATACTGGTCAAAATTCATTCCGCCGAACAAACCGAGAATCGGTGAAATGATATCCGAAGTAAGTGAAGTTACAATTGCCTGAAAAGCAGCACCGATAATAACACCGACTGCAAGGTCAAGCACATTGCCTCTCATAATAAAGGTTTTAAACTCGCCAAAAAACTTTTTCATTTCCTAAACTCCTCTGTTAAGATATTTTTAGCAGTTGCCATAACCGCAAAAATACAGAATAATGCAGGACAAACACTTTCCCACTAATAATAGTGGGAAAATGTTTTTGATTAAGTTAATAAACTGAATTATAAAACAGCCTTATGAAATTTCTTTTTGCCTTTTTTAATTACAACATAGCCTTTTTCAAAAGCAGACTTAGGAACATTTGCATATACATCTGTTACCTTTTCATCATCAACGGCAACACCGCCCTGCTGAATAAGGCGTCTGCCCTCACCCTTTGACGGAATAAGCGCACACTTTGTAAGAAGATCAAGAATTGCGATACCGTCATCTGTAAAGTCAGCGTCCGTAAGCTCTGTTGAAGGCATATTGTCTGTATTTGCACCGCTGCCAAACAAAGCTCTTGCAGCCTCCTGTGCCTTGTCTGCCTCTTCCTTGCCGTGAATAAGATTTGTTACCTCATATGCAAGAATCTCCTTAGCCTTGTTAAGCTCACTGCCCTCAAGTTTAGCAAGCTCATCAATCTGCTCAAGCGGTAAAAATGTAAGCATCTTTAAGCACTTGATTACATCTTCGTCGGCTACATTTCTCCAATACTGGTAGAAATCGTAAGGACTTGTCTTTTCGGCTGAAAGCCATACAGCGCCGGACTGGGTTTTGCCCATCTTCTTACCCTCGGAATTAAGGAGAAGATTAATAGTCATAGCGTATGCGTCCTTACCGAGTTTTCTTCTGATAAGCTCTGTACCGCCGAGCATATTGCTCCACTGGTCGTCACCGCCGAACTGCATATTACAACCGTACTTCTTATAGAGAGCATAGAAATCGTAGCTCTGCATAATCATATAGTTAAACTCAAGGAAACTTAGTCCCTTTTCCATTCTCTGCTTGTAGCACTCTGCTCTTAGCATATTATTTACAGAGAAGCAAGCACCGACTTCACGCAAAACATCAACATAGTTGAGGTCGAGCAGCCAATCGGCATTGTTTACCATAAGTGCCTTACCGTCTGAAAAGTCGATAAAACGCTCCATTTGCTTTTTAAAGCAATCAACATTGTGCTGTATAGTTTCTGTAGTCATCATCTGACGCATATCTGTTCTGCCTGACGGGTCACCGATCATAGCTGTACCGCCGCCGATAAGAGCAATCGGCTTGTTGCCTGCCATCTGTAAGCGTTTCATAAGACAAAGTGCCATAAAGTGACCTACATGTAAGCTGTCAGCAGTAGGGTCAAAACCGATATAAAATACAGCTTTACCATTGTTGACAAGCTCTTTGATTTCTTCTTCATCTGTAACCTGAGCGATAAGACCTCTGGCTACTAATTCCTCATAAACTCCCATTTTATTATAAAATCCTTTCTGATTTTTTTCATTTGTTAATTATAAATCAAAATTTACAATAGGTCAATACCTAAACTTACATATAAGAACAGGGCTTTGACGGTTTGCATTTACAGTTAATTTATTTCTTTTTTCTTCTGTATTTTGCAAACTTATCTTTTGTCTGTTTTCCGTTTCTGTTACGGGAATTGTTTTTATTTGAATTGTAAGAAGATTTCTGACCTTTATTATTTCCCTTATAATTATTTTGATTACTCATTGGCTGAACAAGACATTTTGAATCATAACCTATCAAATCTTTTCTGCCTGCTTTTATAAGTGCTTTAATTACTTTCTGTTTGTTTTCGGGAATAAAGTATTGCAAAAGTGCTCTTTGCATTGACTTTTCTTCCTCTGTTTTCGGTACATAAACCTCTTTCATTGTATAAGGGTCTATGCCTGTATAAAACATACAGGTTGAAATTGTACCCGGAGTCGGATAAAAGTCCTGCACCTGCTTTGGATGTATATTCTCCCTCTTACAGAACAGTGCAAGTTCCACCGCATCTTTCAAAGTAGAACCCGGATGCGAACTCATAAGGTACGGCACTATGTATTGGTCTTTACTCATACGACCTGTCAGTTTATAGAATTTATCGCAAAACTTTTTATAAGTTTCTATGTGCGGTTTACCCATTCTGTCAAGAACTGCAGCCGAGCAATGCTCCGGTGCAACTCTTAACTGACCGCTTATATGATACTTTACAAGCTCTTCAAAAAATTCATCACTCTGATCTTCCATAAGATAATCAAAACGAATACCGCTGCGAATAAATACTTTTTTAATGCCGTCAAGTTTTCTCAATTCTCGCAAAATATCAAGATACTCCGTATGTGACACCTGCATATTAGGGCAAGGAGTCGGAGCAAGACACTTTCTGCTTTTACAAAGTCCCGCCTTTTTCTGTTTTTCGCAGGACGGCAGACGGAAGTTGGCTGTAGGGCCGCCCACATCACTTATATATCCTTTAAATCTCTTATCGTTAAGAAAAGACTTTGCCTCGTCAATAACGCTCTGTTTACTTCTTACCGTTACCGCTCTTCCCTGATGAAACGCAAGCGAACAGAAATTACAAGCGCCAAAGCAACCACGGTTATGCGTAATTGAGAAAAGTACCTCCTGAATACCCGGTACACCGCCGAGTTTTTCGTAACACTGCGGATACCATCTTTCATACGGTAACGAATACACATAATCAAGCTGTTTTGTGTCAAGCGGCTGCATAGGCGGATTCTGAATTAAAATAAAGTTGCCGTGGCGCTGAATAAGAGTTTTGCCTCTTACCGCATCTGCCTCTTCGAGCTCTTTTCTGGCAGCAATTGCATAGTCCTTTTTGCTCTCACAAACTCTTTCGTAACTCGGCAGTTCCACAACGGTTTTCGGAACATAATCGCTTGTCTTTACAGCGTAGCAAATACCACGGATGTCATACAAAGCCTCTACGGGATAACCCTCCGACAAGCGCTTTGCCATTTCAATAGTTTGCAGCTCGCCCATTCCGTAAGAAATAATATCTGCTTTACTGTCAAAAAGTACAGACGGCATTACGGTGTTTTTCCAATAATCATAATGAGCAAATCTTCTTAGCGAGGCTTCAAGTCCGCCGATAATTATTACCGAATCGGGATAAAGTCTGCGGATTATATTTGAATAAACAGTTACAGCTCTGTCAGGACGCTTGCCGTTTTTACCGCCTGCCGTATAAGCGTCATCACTTCGCTTACGCTTTGCAACGGTATAATGTGCAACCATACTGTCTATATTGCCTGCCGTAACAAAAAATCCGAGCCTCGGTTTGCCAAACTGTAAAAAGTCGGCGTCATTTTTCCAATCAGGCTGAGAAAGGACTGCAACCTTATAGCCACAATCCTCAAGCACTCTTGTAATTATGGCAGCACCAAAAGACGGGTGGTCAACATAACTGTCGCCCATTACATATACAAAGTCAACTTCGTCCCATCCACGGGCTTTAACCTCTTTTATATTCATCGGTAAAAATGCCATAATATCACCTATATAATTTATTCATCGTCACTGCCCATAATATTACGGTGTTCAAGCCATTCATTATAGGTCATAAGTACATCTCTAGGTTTTGAACCCTGATGAGGGCCTACAACACCCATCTGCTCCATATCGTCTATCATTCTGCCAGCTCTTGCATAGCCTACCTTGAGCCTGCGCTGAAGAAGTGAAGTAGATGCCTGTCCTGCTTCAATTACGCATTTAATTGCGTCTTCCATTTTTGAGTCAATTTCAATATCATCGCCGCCTCTGTCATCGCCCTTTTTACCCTGAGTAATTTCTTCTGCGGCAATTCTCTTGATTTTTTCTTCAATCTCCGCATTATATTGAGCGGAAGAAGATTTTTTAATATAATTTGTTACACCCTCAATTTCCTCATCGGAAGCATAGCAACCTTGCACACGCATTGGTTTTGGCGCACCTACAGGCAGGAAAAGCATATCGCCTCTGCCTATGAGTTTTTCCGCACCGCTGAAATCAAGGATAGTTCTTGAATCAATATTTGAACTTACTTTAAGCGCAATACGGCTTGGAATATTTGCCTTGATAAGACCTGTAATTACATTTACCGTAGGTCGTTGCGTTGCAACAAGCAAATGCATACCTGCGGCTCTTGCTTTTTGAGCAAGTCGGGCAATGTACTCTTCCACCTCACTTGGAGCTGCCATCATAAGGTCGGCAAGCTCATCAATTGCAATTACAATTCTCGGCATTTTTTCCTTTGGTACGGGTAAACCGTTTCTCTCAAGTACAGGCTGAACAAGCTCGCCGTCTTCATTTTCTACAGGCGGATTTTCTGCCATATACTTAAGATTTTCTTCTATAAGCTCATTGTATGCGTCAATATTTTTACAGTAGTATTCCGAAAGAATCTTATATCTCTGCTCCATTTCGGAAACCGCCCATCCAAGCGCACCCGCCGCTTTCTTAGCGTCGGTTACTACAGGAATAAGCAAATGCGGAATACTTCTGTACTTTGTAAATTCAACCATTTTTGGGTCAACAAGCAAAAGTTTTACTTCGTCGGGTGTAGCTTTGTAAAGGATACTCATAAGAATTGAGTTTACACAAACAGATTTACCCGAACCCGTTGTACCAGCAATAAGCAAGTGAGTAAGTTTTGACAGGTCGGTAACCACAATTTCACCCGAAATATCTTTACCGAGTACGCAGGTAAGTTTACTCTTTCCTCTTCTGAATTCATCGGAGTCAATCAACTCACGCATAGTAACCATACTTACAACCTTGTTCGGTACTTCAATACCGACTGCGGCTTTGCCCGGAATAGGAGCTTCGATTCTTACTCCGTTTGCGGCAAGGTTAAGTGCAATATCGTCTGAAAGGTTTGTAATCTTGCTTATCTTTACACCCGGAGCAGGTGAAAGTTCATATCTTGTAACAGACGGACCACGGCAAATATTTACTATAGATGCTTTTACATTAAAGCTGTCAAGCGTATCAATGAGTTTTTTCGCATTGTTATGCATTTCTTCCGCAGCATTTTTATCGTTATTGTTTTCTGAAAGACTTAACAGCTGAATAGGCGGAAAATGATACTCGGGCTTTTCTTCTTTTTCTCTGATTTCAACAGGAGAATAGCTTGCATTTTCAAGTTCTTCTTCAAAGCTGTTTTCTTCGTTATGTCTGTTCTCTTCGTATGACGAAACAGGCTCGGGTTCTGTTTCTGCTTTATGATTCTTTTCATCAAAGTTTTTGCTTGCTCTGTTGATTATGTCCATCAAATCGTCAGAAACATTTTCATTTTCGTTATGTTCATTCTGTATTATTTCTTCTTCGTATTCTTCACCGTATACTTCCTTTTCGGGACTTTTGTAAAACTGCGGCTCTTCAACTTCATCTGCAACTTTTGACGCATCTTTAACATCTGCTTTGTAGTCGCAGTCAACCTCAAGTTTTCTGTTAAGCTTTGTTTTATTATCATCGTGAGTGCTTTCATCAAGAGGAATATCAATGCCGCTCCTCTTGCCTCTGCGTTTTTTCTTTTGAGGAGAAACTATGGTTTTGTCATTCTCTCCGCCTGCAATAAACATCTCACGCTGTGCCTCTTCCGACTCACGCTCGGCAATGTACTCACGCCTTACCCTTGCTTTTTCTTCGCTCTTGTGCTTTACATATGTAACACCTTGCTCAACCTTTGATGCGGCAGCTTCTGCAATATCATTGATTGAAAGATTTGTAATGCCGAAAATAACGGCAAGCAATACAAGAATACAAATCAATACCGTCGGAACATTTCCGATTAACGATGCCATAGGATAACCAAGCAATCCTCCGATAAAACCGGCGCCGAATGTAAAGTAAGATTCACTTTCGAAAATATCGAGATAAAGTTCGCCTGCACAGGCAAGATAACCTCTTTCCGAATGAGGAGTGCCTGTTGCAACATAAATCAATGCTCCTATCAGCAAAACAATAAGTATGCAGAGTGCTACCTTACTTTTAAAATGCTGTATTTGCTTTTCCTTGTCCGTAATGATTGCCATATACATAAGAAAGACGGGAACAAGAAATGTTGCAAAGCCAAATACTCCAAAAAGTGCGGAACGAACCGTACTCCATAAATTTACGCTCTGAACAAATATTAAAATTACAAAAAACAGTGATAAAGCACCAAGGATAATTGCTCTTATCCTTGGTGTCAGCAAAGGTTGTGATTCAGGTATCGGTTGACTTTTTTTAGTGTTTTTTGCTTTTGAGGAGGTTGATTTACCTGAAGCTTTCTTTTTGGTTGTCTTTTTCTGGTTTGCCAATTTATACTACCTCCGCTAAAAGCATTATTGAATCATTGCACCGGTAAAGACATTTGCTCCTGTGTTCATTTCAATGCAGGAAATAACAAGGAATACTATACCTACAAGTGCAGTATATACTACGAAAATTATCATTTTGTCGGTCTTTAAGAACCATTTGAAAATAAGAATTGCAAAGTAGCCTACAATTGCAGAAACTACCATACCAACTATAATTACCACAGGGTCAATTGATATGCCCTCCGGACTTTTTATTGCGTCAACACCCTCAAGAAGAGCTGCCGCAAGTATTGACGGAACACCGAGAACAAATGTGTAGTCAAGCGCTTTCTGCTTGTTTATACCTCTCATCTCACCAACTGCAAGAGTTGAACCCGAACGGGAAATACCGGGGAAAATTGCAGCAACAAACTGCATAAGACCTACGCATACAGCGTCAAGAACATTAAAGCTCTCTTTGCCTGCCGAATCTTCGCTGTGCTTTACATTTTTTAAATGCTTAAAACCTGCGTTTGAACCGATAGTCCTCTTGTTGCAGATAATACCGACAGTAAGCAAAATACTTGTAATCATCAAAGAAATCGAAACCACAATCAAGTATCTTTCGCCTGTAAGAACATCGGCAAGATCTTTAATTTTCATATCCGTGCCCGGAATAGGCAGGAATAACAGGAAAAGCGGAAGAAGTCCTATAATGAGCATCATAATAAGATTTCTTTCGTAATTCATCTCTTTCCATTTAAATTTACCTGTAAATACATCTTTAACAAGTGAGAAAAATTCCTTGATAAGACTCCATATAAGCTTATGGTAAAAAGCAACTACCGCTACAAGTGTTCCCACATGGAGCATAACATTAAAGAAAAGGTTATTTTCCGTTGCGCCCAAAATATGCTGTGTAATAGAAAGATGTCCGCTGCTCGATACAGGCAAAAACTCTGTTAAGCCCTGCACGATGCCCTGAATGATTGCATCAATAATTGACATAATATGTACTCCTTTAACCATAAAATATGTAAGGGCGACTTTTGACCGCCCATATAACCGCATTTATTTATATGCGGTTACTGTAAAAAATAAAATTATCTGCCACGTTTTTTACGGGTCTTATTGCGTTTTATCATTGTGTACAGGCAGTCAATTGCATCCGAAACCGTGCCGACCTCGTCAATAAGGCCTTCACTGACAGCCTCTTCCCCCTCAAGAATCGTTCCGATGTCCATTACAAGTTCGCCCGTGTTGAGAACAAGCTCATTGTACCGTTCTTTTGAAATATCGGAATTTTCCGCAACAAAGGTTGTAATTCTGTCCTGCATACGCTGAAAATACTCAAAAGTCTGCGGAACGCCGAGCGTCAGTCCCGTAGTTCGCACAGGATGCACCGTCATAGACGCACTCGGTGCAATAAAACTCTTGTCTGCCGCAACGGCAAGCGGTATGCCTATGGAATGTCCTCCGCCGAGCACAATTGAAACCGTGGGCTTTTTCATTCCCGAAATAACCTCGGCAATGGCAAGACCTGCCTCTACATCTCCGCCGACCGTATTTATTAAAATAAGCAGTCCGTCTATTCTTTCGTCCTCTTCAATAGATACAAGCAACGGAATAACATGCTCATACTTGGTCGTTTTATTCTGTTGCGGAAGAATGTAATGTCCCTCAATCTGTCCTATAATTGTCAGACAATGAATTACGCTGTCTTTATGCGTAGTGAGCACCGAACCTGTTTCTTCTACCTGATCCGTATGCTGTTCGTCAATGGGACTGTCTTTTTCAAGCGACTTTTTTTCGGGCTGTTCGTTCGGATTTTTTACTGTATTATCAACCCTTGACTTACCCGATTTTTTTGCTGTGGTATTCTTTTCTTTTGCTTTTTGTGCCATATTAATGCACCTCCGAAAAATATTTTTTCCAAAAATGCGTTAATAATGTATTTGGCAATTAAATATTATAGCATTTATAGCAATATATTTCAATCTTTTTGCTCTTTTTTCTTAAAAACAATAATGATATAAAAGAATTATAGTAGTATAAAAGTAATAATGTTTTTTGGAGTGAATTTAATTGGCATCAAACATAGTAATGGCGATAGTAATTTTCGTACTTATTGCATTGTCATCGTTCTTTTCCGCAACGGAAACGGCATTTTCTTTTGTAAACAAAATCCGTATTCAAAAGAAGTCCGAAGACGGCGACAAAAAAGCAACAACCGCTCTTTTTGTTATTGAAAATTTTGACAAAGCACTTACCACCATTCTTATCTGCAACAATGTAGTAAACCTTAGCTGTTCATCACTTGCAACGGTATTGTGTATGGCACTTTTCGGCGACTACGGTTCAGCTATTGCAACGGGTGCAACTACTTTGCTTGTACTCACATTCGGTGAGGTGCTTCCTAAATGTTTGGCTAAAGAAAATTGCGATAGCTTTTCTCTTAAAACAGCAGGCATAATAAAGTTCTTGATGTTCATTTTAACCCCGCTTGTGTTTATCCTTGTACAATTCAAAAGCCTTGCCCTTAAGATTGCAGGCGGAACAGAGGATGCACCGAGCGTTACCGAAAATGAGCTTAAATATATAGTAGAAAGCATTGAAGAAGAAGGCGTGCTTGAAGAAAGCGAAAGCGAGATGGTTCGCCTTGCACTTGACTTTGACGAAAAAACCGCCGAAGAAGTCATCACACCTCGAGTTGATGTTACCTTTATAAGCGTTGACGATTCTCCGGAAAAAATCAAGGATATAATTCTTGAGAACAGATATTCAAGAATTCCTGTATATAAAGATACTGTTGACAACATTGTCGGCGTACTTCACACAAGAGATTATCTCGAAAAACTTGCGGACGGCATCGCACCGGATGTGCGTGACATAATGCAGCCGCCGTACTTTGTATTCAGAACTCAACCTCTTTCAAAAATTCTCAGCACTTTCAAGAGAATAAAAGTTCACCTTGCAATCGTTACCGACGAATACGGCGGAACTCTCGGTATTCTCACAATGGAAGATCTGCTTGAAGAAATCGTCGGCGATATATGGGACGAGGACGAAGAAATTGAGCACAACTACTACAAAATCGGCAAGAATGAATTTCTTGTAAACGGCGACCTCGAACTTGACGATATGCTTGCGCTGTTCGACCTTGACGAAGATTACATTGACAGTGACAGCATAACCGTCGGCGGATACATTCTTGAAAATGCAGGCAGTATTCCGAATAAGCGTGAAAGCGTAGAGGCAGGCGGTTTCCGCTTTACGATTATGGAAGTGGCAAATCAGAGAATTATTCGTGTTGTTGTAAAAAGACTTGTTGACGAAAATACAAACGAAGAAAAAGCAACAGACGAAAAAGAAAAAGAAGAATAATACATACAAAATAAAGAGCCAAGCACCCAAAGCCTTGGCTCTTTTCAGATATTGATACGGAGAATAAATTATGAGCAATACAAAAGAAAACATAAAAAGAGGCAGCTGCCCCGTATATAAAAAATGCGGTGGATGTCAGTTGCAGAATCTCACCTACACCGAGCAACTTAGCTTTAAACAGAAAAAAGTTGAAAAACTACTCTCAAAATTTTGCAAGGCAGATAAAATAATCGGTATGAACACACCATATCATTACCGCAACAAGGTTCAGGCAGCGTTCAGAACAGATAAAAACGGTAAAATAATTTCGGGTGTCTACCAATCGGGAACTCACCACATCGTCGGCATTGACGAATGTATGACAGAAGATGTAACGGCAGATAAAATCATAGTTGCCGTACGAAAAATGCTTAAATCTTTCAAGCTCACAACCTATGACGAGGACAAGCAGAGAGGTTTTTTAAGACATATACTTGTAAAAAGAGGCTTTGCAACAAACGAAGTAATGCTTGTTTTAGTAACAGGCACTCCTGTTTTTCCGTCAAAAAATAATTTCGTAAAAGCGATTACCAAACAGTTTCCCGAAATCAAAACAGTTGTTCAAAATATAAATCCGTACAGAACAAACCTTGTACTCGGCGATGTGCAAAAGGTACTGTACGGCAAAGGATACATTGAAGATATTTTGTGCGGATGTAAATTGAGAATTTCACCAAAGAGTTTTTATCAGATTAACCCTGTGCAGACCGAGGTGCTTTACAACAAGGCAATTGAATTTGCAAATCTGAAAGGCAAAGAAACAGTGCTTGACACCTACTGCGGAATCGGCACAATCGGAATTGTTGCCGCAAAGCACGGTGCAGGCGAAGTTATAGGCGTTGAACTTAACAAAGACGCAGTCAAGGATGCGGTGCAGAACGCAAGAGCAAACAATTTGAAGAATATAAGATTTTATCAGGGCGATGCAGGCGAATTTATGGAGGCAGTCGCAGAAGAAAGCGAAAAGCCCGATGTAGTATTTATGGATCCGCCGAGAGCAGGCAGTGACGAAAAATTCCTCTCTTCCCTTATAAAAATGTCGCCAAAAACAGTAGTATACATCTCCTGCAACCCCGAAACCCTATCAAGAGATTTGGCATACATAGATAAGAACAGCACATATAAAATTCAAAAAATCCAACCCGTAGATATGTTCCCACATACAGCGCACATCGAGACCGTAGTCTTGATGTCAAGAAAAGAGGAGTAAATCGGGATAGGTGGCTTAACGGTGTGGTTTGTGCGTATTGGTCAGGCTGTGCTGTTTTGGCAGGTTGGCTTTGATTTGGATACAAATAAGGGAATGCAGACAGCACACTAGGAGAAACGAATGGATAGATTTTCAGAGAAGAGTCTTCTTTCACTCGGAGATCATTATGTGTATGGACTCATAGATCCACGCAGTAAGCAAATTTTCTATATTGGAAAAGGCACTAAAAACAGAGTGTTCTTCGTGGATGAAAGATATGAGCAGGAATTTCCGTTGGATGAGAATGAAACATTCTACATTGGAAAGTCGATAGCCAGACTGAAGATGAATCAGTCGGCACAGAATCCGATTACATATCTGAATCCACGATAGAGAGACAAATTTCATATTTAATGAAATTGACAAATCGGAATTTACGGAGGAAAATAGTAATGGCACTGTTCTTACTGATTACATATATAGTAATTTTTACATTTCAAATAATATTATTTGTGATAACCATTCGCAAGAAAACAAAAAAACTTTGGCGGATATTGTTTTCGTCAGAACTAATTCCGCTGCTTATATCCATAGGACTGATGATTTACTTTAATAATCTTCCTGGATATGGATTTATGCCAGGACTAACTTATTTGGGAGAAATATTGTTTAGTTTTGGAGCGGTTGTTTTGTACTGTATAAGTTTCCTGATTTCTATATGCAGTTATATTGCAATTTCATATAAACAAAGGAAACGCTGAATAAATCGTTTCTGTCGTTTGTTCACAGTCCTCTCAGTGACATATTTTCGAGCGTTGCTCAAAACGGCGAAACGAATGCTTAGCATTAATCAGCTTTTTCCAAACTTAATTTGAGGTATTCCACTTGTGTGTTTATTTGAGTTCCTTGAATGAGCTTAAATATTATGTTAATATTTTAAAGAAGTTGGCGTGTAGTTGAGTAGAAAGATAAATCGGAATTTGAGGAGACAATGAAATGATTAGGAAATACGTTGCTTGTGATATAGATTCAGTAATGCAAATATGGTTGAATACGAATATTCAGGCACATAGTTTTATATCTCAAGATTACTGGAAAAGCAACTTTGATATGGTAAAAGAAATGATTCCACTTGCAGAAATATATGTGCATGAAGTTGACAATGCAAATCAGATAGATGGATTTATTGGATTAAATAACGACTATATTGAAGGAATCTTTATAAAAGATGTAGCACAGTCAAAGGGAACCGGAAAACAGTTATTGGATCAGGTAAAGAAAATCAAGTCCACTCTAAAATTGAACGTTTATCAAAAAAATGAGAGAGCAATTCAATTTTATCTGCGAGAAGAATTTAGTATCCAATCTGAATGTGTAGATGATAATACGGGAGAAAAGGAATTTACAATGGTATGGAAGTGCTAAATTCCAGTTTGTAGGGATGACATGAAAAATGAAGTTTAAGGAACAGAGCTTTCCCTGTTTGCCTATACAAATGATAGAGCAATTCAAGGTTATCACAGGCTCGAACCACTGGATTTCAAGGGAAAAGGTGCGTTCCGCCATTCCCGTGTACAATAGGGGGTGAGTATGTTTTTCGTTGAACAACCGAGCCATATTGAAACCATAGTATTGATGTCAAGGAAATAATCAAACAATCTATAATGCGGCTTGTTTGCTGACTTTTGCAGCAGTTTAAATTATACGCACAACTGCTGCAAATGCTTGGCTGTATCTTGCGGAAACATATCCAACACAAAATTTCGTTCAGGTTGTAGCCTCGGATTAGATAATGCAAATTGAGTGAGTGGATTAGATGTCAGTGTGTTTGGAGAGAATTTTATAGAACAAAAAGCTGACAGGCAATCCTGCAATTCGACCGTTTTGAGGGGTTCATGAACAGTGAAATAGATGTTAATAGAAATTAGATAAATCGGAATTTATGGAGGATAAAGCTGATGAACAACAAAAGGATAATTATAGGAGTCACTATTGGAATAATCGCAGCAATACTTTGGAGCGTTGTTTTTATAAATGTCTTAAATAGCATGGCTGGAATTGGAATCGGAATATGTCTGGGTATATCTTTTGGTATATCTGGCAGTCTTATTTTTTCAAAAAAAGATAAAGATAAATGATGATACAACTTCCAGTTTGCCAACTTGCCCTTTGAGAAGAGAATTTTACAAAAGAAGTGTTCTCTATGTTCTCAGGCGAGAAAGTTCTTGAAGATTTACGGTGTGATAACACCCTGATGAAAACAATGGTTGACCGCTTCGGAGAAGATGTGACAACCTTGCGTATGATATTACGTCTTTCAGAGTACAGACCGAAGTATCAGCTAGTCCAACCTTTTTCGGTTGGGTGTTTGGCTTTAATGGCAAGGTACAGATACTTGCACCGGAAAGTGTAAAAGAACAGTACAGACAGATGATTGCACAAGCCGATGAGGGTATGCAGGAAAAAGAAAACAAAGGACAGGAAATCTAACACTCCAAAGCATACGATGTCAAGAAACGGCAGAATCTTCCCGCAAAGCTCGCAGCATGAATATGCCGAGGGCGTGGAGTTTGAAGTTTATCCGTCTGCGGATACAACCGCCCCAAACTATCGTTGTGAAATTTGGGTAGCCGTGAACGAAAAAGCCAAGTAATAAGGACAGCAACTGCGAGTTGCTTGTTTGAGATAATGCGTGAGACTATAATAAAGGTGTAAGGGAGGTAGGAGTGCAATTAAATGATTCGCATACAGAACATATACTATATGCTTTCCTATGCGTTTCAGGTTCTCAACGAAGATGGCTATAAGCAGGTTGCTACCGAAGAATTCGAAAATGCAGCTGAACTATGTGCTGCCATATTGGTAAAAGGTGTTTCTTCTCAGCTAAAACGAGGATTGGGCAAAGAGTATATTGTTCAAACGGAGGAATTATCTACATTAAGGGGTAAAATTGATATTTCTGCTTCGGTAAAAGAGCAAACTATGCTGAGAAAACGCCTTGTCTGCAACTATGATGAGTTTTCGGTCAATTCATATATGAATAGAATTATCCGAACAACAATGGACACTCTCGTAAGAAGCAATATCAGCAAGGACAGAAAAAAACAGCTTCGTAAGCTCCTCATTTATTTTGCAGAAGTCGAACCTTTGAACCGTGAGAGCATAAATTGGAAGCTTCAATTTAATAAGAATAATCAAACCTATCAGATGTTGATTTCAATTTGTTATCTGATACTCAAAGGATTGCTACAAACAACCTCTGATGGAAGTACAAAGTTAATGGATTTCCTTGATGAGCAGCGTATGTGCAGGCTTTATGAAAAGTTTATCCTTGAGTATTTTAAGAAGGAACACCCCGAAGTTAAGGCGTCGGCTTCTCAAATCCCGTGGGATACAGATGACGGGTACAGAGAAATGCTTCCTGTAATGCAGAGCGATATTATGCTGAAACAAGGCGATAAGACATTGGTAATCGACGCAAAATATTACTCTCATACAACGCAGAAGCAGTACGATGTGAACACTTTGCATTCGGGCAATCTCTATCAGATTTTCACTTATGTAAAAAATCTTGATACAGGAAATACCGGCAATGTGTCGGGAATGCTGCTCTATGCTAAGACTGACGAATTGGTGCTGCCGAATAACAATTATAAAATGGGCGGAAATGCAATCTCGGTCAAAACGCTTGACTTGGATTGTGATTTTGCAGAAATCAGAAAACAGTTAGATGATATTGTAGGCTCTTGTTTTGAAACTATATGAGCCATTGGAGCTGATAAAGTAATGGATAATAAGAAAGCGATAATACTTGAATTATCGGTTGATAAGGACAAATATATATTTCCGAGCAGTATATCAGAAGCGCTTGTTGAAGCTTCTGATGAGTTGAGTGATTTGAATGTACAATTGAATGAAACTCTTGAAACTATTAAGAACTTGACTCCGAATTGCGATAAATATGATTATATTCTGTCTGCAAGTTCGGGCGCCTTATGTGGAATACTTGATGTCTTTCTTGTTGGAAAACCCGGTGAGTCGTCGTTGGGAGATATGACGGATGAATGGTTTGCAAACAGGACGATTGATTTTGCCCAATTTTGCGGTTATCAGTGCGGAAATGACTCTTTATCATCAGCGGTAAGCTATCTTGAGCAGAAATTCAAAATTCCTTATGACCAAAGTGTCGGAGGCGGGGTGTTTCGAGAGTTAATAAATCTGACTCCGAGTAATCATCACTTCAAATCACTGGGACATAATCCGACTTTGTTAGGCTTGTTCTTTTCTATTCTTAATCAATTTACAAATACTTCTGATTTTATATCAGACGGCGAACTTATATCTTTGAACAATTCTGACGGGAAATTTGAGCTTAAAGGCAATAATATACCCGGCAAGCTCTTTTGTGGCATTGCAAATTGGATTGGACATTTAATTTCAGATGTCTCCGGTTCTTCGAGCAGTAAAGGTAGAGGTATGGGCATACCGTCGCCAATATGGTCTTGGAGTAACGATGTAATAGCAATAAAGAGAAAACTAAATGTTCCTGCATCTGAATTTGATAAATCTGTAAATGATTTGGCATTGAAGATGTTTGAAAAAGGATATGACAGCAGATTTCAAACAGCACAAGCTATTCCAGTATTTATCAACGAAATGGTCGTCAGGTTGTTTTATTCGATTCGACGCCTGATAAAATACTACACCTCGACGCCAAAAGAAATAAGAAGCGGTAAGTTGTTATGGAAAAATTGCGAACCTTTTTCAAATGCAACGGTAAAAAGAATGTTGACCGTTGCTCACGGTACATTCTGCTTAATAGATATTGGAGATGCTTCAATTCGGGCAATCTCGACCGGTGGCGGTAATTTTAATGTTGTTGAGTTCTTTATGAGATTAAATATTGTAGGCGTTGGGCGCTTTACAATATCTCTTTATGGAGAAATTAAGCGAGGAGTGCAAGCAATACAAGTTTCCTCTGATGGTTCATTCATAAAAAGAGAAAAAGTTATCGTTGATGATTACATAAATGGCTTAATGACGCTTTCGGAGGCATACGATGACAAGGAACTTTTATCTTTTGTTGCAGACTTGAAAGAAAGTGGGCTATATAAAGAGTCGTTTGAAAAAACAGTTCTACTCGCAAAGAAGCGCAATGTGCCTGAAGATGAAACCATAAAATCAAAAGCAGAAATAGACGCCTATTTGAAGTGAACCCCAAAGTTTAGACAAAAATGTATTAAGTATTTTGAGAATGAGTTCGGAATTGTACCGGGCTCATTCCTTTTAGTTTGAGAGAAATTCTTTCATTGTTGTAGTAATGAATGTATTTCTTCATTCAAACTTTTTGTTCAATACGGATTTCACTATCTTTTGTAACTCTGTCTTTCCATATCTATTTGAAAAGTATTGTGCTATCGAAAATAAATCCGTGTCTTTTGTGATTTTAATATTCAATTTATGAGCGCATTCTTCCAACAGCTTACCCCAACTTGGGAATCCGACACTACAAGAACTTCCTGCCCCCAAAAACAAGGATGATTCATCTCTAATAATATGTTCTGCCATCTCATTTATAAACTCTTTTTCAGTCATACTATCCTCACCATAATTAGTAGTTATCGTGTGTTGAAAATAGGACAGATGGTTTGGTTCTTGGTAGAGTATTTATTGATTGAATTATTTTTAATAAGCTAAAACAACAGATGAGATTTTTGCTATAACTTTTGCTTTTGCGGATGATTATAGCAATAATGAGAAATTTAAAATTATAGGGGGAAATCCTATGTCGAATCACCAAGCTTCGGAACAGATGATAGGCTATTTATATCAGGTTCGATTTGCGTTGGCATTATTACTAGATGATGATAATCCCAACTCTCAGATAAGTATAGAAAAGAGAGATATAAGAATCCGCCCGAAATGTCAAGAAGCATTTGTAATGCGAGGAAGTTACCATATTTTAGCCAATCAGCTTAGGGTGGGTTGGCATAAGGATTTTTATGAACGACTCAGACAACTAATAAACACATAGGGAGGTGGTTGCAAATGAAAAGTTGGAATATGCGAGCTCATGAGATAGCCTATCTTCTTAATCCAGCGTTTTGTGGAAGAATATTATATGCAACCATTAGGACTTATGGCGAAAAAACTAATCGCCCCCTCCCGTTTCCTCTTATCTATTTGGTATTACCTCTTGTATTGCACAAGGAAACAAGAAAGTGTATAAATAGTCGGACACAGTTGTTATCGTGGATTCAGCGGTATCCGCAATTGCTAATTGATTATCCACAGAGAGCAAGAGATTTAATACCTATTACAAATGAATCCGTGGAATTTCTTTTACAAACAGGAAAAGTTGTTTTAACACCGAGTGGAGAACTTGAGGTGCCTGCCAACACACGCACTTTGAGTAAAACCAAATATGCAGATGATGAGGTAATTGAGTGTATAACAAAAAGCGAACATATTGCTAAATGGTTTGCAGGTGCTGGAAAGGTTGAGACTATATATAGAATTGGGGGTGAGACCATAATGCAAATACGAGAACTTGTGTTATATGGTTATAATGGTAAGGTAAGACATCTTCCATTTTTGCTTGGACAGGTTAATATTATTACTGGAAGATCTAAATCGGGTAAATCTGTAGTGGGAGAGATTATTGATTATTGTTTGGGTGGGGATTCTTGTAATATTGCGGATGGAGTTGTTCGTGATAACGTATCATGGTATGGACTCTTGCTTCAGTTTGATAGTGAACGTGTATTTGTGGGGCGCAAAAACCCTGATAAAGGTCAGCAATCAACAAGTTTTTGTTACATTGAAGTTGGCGAAGAAATTGAGGCTCCTAAAGAACTCAATTTCTCGTCTAATACAAATGTTGCTGGAATTGAACAAGCATTAACAAGCAGGCTAGGAATATCGGAAAATTTGAATATACCGGACGAGGGACAAAGTCGATTACCATTAGCTGCCAATATAAGGCATGCACTGTACTATTGCTTTCAAGGACAAGATGAAATTGCTGCCAAAAATTTCCTGTTCCATCATCAATCTGATGACTTCATTACGCAAGCAATCAAAGATACTTTGCCATATTTTCTAGGAGCTATTAGTGAAAAAGCCTTGGGTATGAAGCTGCTATGATGATATGGATTTTTGAAAGGAATGAGGAAAGTGGCTGAACTTTTGCTTGTGGCAGCTGTATTTGAGATTTGCCGAAGAATGACCCGTCACAGGCTTAAAACGGCTCACTTTTATATCTATTTAATAATTTTGACACCCAATGAAATCAAATCTTTTTTCATTCTATTTGCTTTTTCTTTTCCGAAGCGACACCCCGTAGCTGCTTCTGAAAGCTTTACAGCCATTCCTATTTTAATGGCCCCCTTTGCAGTTGCTCCCACACAACCGCAAAGGTCAAGTCCGCATACTGTGATTTCCGAATATTCTTTTGTAGTCACAAAGCTTTTGAAGCTTCGCGAAGTAAAACTATTAGGCAGATTTTTTTCAAAGTAATTATCAGATACGATATCCACATCAGGATAAATTTCAGCACCAGATGTACCTTTTATAGAAAAGCCTATAAACCATTTATTTGTGATAATATTGGGGAATTCTTGCCCAACATAAATCACATCATCACCCCGTTCACTGAACTCGCTAATAAGACTATTGACAGCGTTTACAAGTTCGGGTGTGTTATAGGAAAACATCTTTTTTCTTCTATTCCAAAGATAATCGTTCTGCATATCTACAACTATAAGCGCTTTCTTGTTTGACATATTAATTTCTCCTAATCTAAAAATCTGTTTATATTCTGACAAATATACAATTTAAGTGTTTCATCATCGGTGAGGTCGATATTACAGGAGCTTTTTATTGTCTCATAACGCAGAACTGAAAGTTCGTGTATACTTGTCAGCTCAAACGCAATCAATCTGCAATCTTCTATGGTTTTTCTTCCGTTAAAATGTTCTACAATAAATGGTAGGCTTTCCATACCAAAATCATCATTGCGATTGAACAATATATATTTTGTCACCGCTTGCGAATAGTTGTAATTTGCAATCATAAGCCTCATCATTTTAAAATGCAATTCAGTAAGCTTCTGTTTAGGCGACATTCCCGATGACATAATCTTTATAAATTCCGTATCGTGTTTTTGAACATCTGACAAAAGCTTTCGAAACACCTCATAAAGCAAACCCTCTCGTGAACCAAAGCAATAATTAATCATTGCAAGATTTACTCCGCTTTCTTTTGCAATAGCTCGAGATGTAACTTCCGAAGGTTCACTGCAATCCGTCATAAGTTTTGCAGTTGAATTTAAAAGAGCATTTCTTGTTGCTTCAAGGTCACGCTTTATTTTATCTGACATTGTATCACCTCACCTTATTAAACGTGTTTAATTATATTATACACGCTTTTTTTCAATTGTCAAGCACTCGCTTGAAAAGAAAGGACAACAAATCTGAGAAAGTATAAGAAATCCTGTTCCATCTCCGGCCTCGTCAAAGCCCTTGTCAGCCTTTTCAAGGGCGGTGTTGTTGAAATTCAGTTCACGCTCCATGCCGTTCAGAGCCGCCTGCGCATTGTTAAGCTGGATCTGCCGGCTTTGAGTACGGCGGTCGTTCTCACCGAAAGACTCTGCCGCATTGGCAAGAGCAGAACGATGCGTTTCGATTTTCTGCTTCTGACTGTCGATTTCCTTGTTCAGAACCTCGCTGCGAGCGGTTAGGGCTTCTGTGGATTAGTCGTTCTTGTCGAACTACGAATCCACCGATTTCATTTCAGAACCGAGAACCTTGAACGAATTGTTTATCTCAGCGAGGGATTTCTTGAACTCCTTTTCGCCCTCAAGACCTATTTTTAAGCCGAAATTCTCGGACATTCTGTTTCACCTCCTCGAAAAAAGGGCATAAAAAATGAGCCTTGCGGCTCGGGGGATATAGGAAAAGGAGCAGCCTGGGTGGGTGCTCCTTTTGTGGTAAACTGCTCGATAAACGGGAAGTTGTTATTTATTCATATTCTCAACTAAGCTTGTAGCCTTTACAGTCATCTCCACCCAACCCGGCACAAAACCGTGTTTATTATTCTAACATTCATTATAAATTCTCCAAAGTTTCTATCATTTCCCGCCAATCCCTTACGCTCAAATATTCAAAGTCGGCATTGGCATTATTATTTGTATCGCTATAATAAACAGGAAAAATTCCTGCGTTATTTGCACCGACAACATCATTTGAGTAGCTATCCCCGCAATACCACACCTTGTCAGATGTCAATCCGGATTTCATCAATGCAATTTCAAATAGACGCTTATCGGGTTTTCGTATCATATAATCACAAGAAGATATTATAAATTCTAACCGATTGTTAGGGAGTAATCTGTCAAAACGCTCCTTTATTGCTTCGCCTGACCACGCATTGTTGCTGATTACCGCAGTACGAATACCTGCTTGATTAAGATAATCTATCATTTCATCTGCATAAGGCATAATTGCTCCTTGTGAAGCAGCAGTCCAAAAAATTATTTCGTGTTCCAAAGGCGTCAATGAAAATTTTATGCCCAAATGTTCGAATGCAAGGCGGTTTCCGACTCTTGACGGAATGTCATATCCAAGAGTATTCCTTACACTTTCGATTTCTCCGAATATCTTATTTACTTCACTCTGAATGTCTTCAATCGTGCAATTGTTTGGATTTTTCACTATGTATTTCATAAGTTCGACGTTTCCTCTGTCAGAATTCCAATCAGGCTCGCAAAGCAAAGTATGTCCATAGTCAAAAATAATCATTTCGGGTTTTGTTATTTTCATTTTAAATTACCTCAGTATTATTTGATATAGTATTCCAACAGCTTCTCATCAATAGGAGCAATCGGCTCTTTATCCTTAATATCCTTGTAAAACGCCAACTTCGCCCTCATTTCAAGTTCATTTTTTATGTTCGTTTGTTATTGATAACATGTAAACCATGTGCTTGCACAAAGTGTAAACCATGTTACTCTTGACAGAAAACCGTCCCCTACAGTATTATATATAAATCAGCAAGATAAATTCCGATTTGTAGGGCAGATTAACTGCCCTTATAAACTTATTATACCACGCATTTCCACTTATTTCAACCGCTTTTCCAATCAAATCCCCATCGGCACAGCCTCATCAATATCCGCTTTCTGCTTAGGCTTTGCAACCCTATAAAAACTTGAAGTAGGATTACAACAGTTTTTCTAATTCTATCAGTAACTTTTCTTTCATATCTTCTAATTCTGTCTTTGAAGGGCGGTTATTATCATTGTACATTTTTTCCATAGGATACCACCAAACAGGTCCTTTTCCGTTGTTGCCATAGTTTTCTATATCTCCGCTTTTCCTTGGAAATAGGTGCCAGTGCAGATGTGTATCGCCATTGCCTAACAATTCATAGTTCATTTTTTCTGCTCTAAAAGCGTTTGAAACCGCTTCGGCGACTATGGACATTTCCTCTAAAAACTTAATCTTTTTCGAATGGTTTAATTGAAACAGTTCTGTTTTATGTTCTTTGCAAAGAAATAATGTGTAGCCCTTAAAATGCTGATTATCACCAATAACTACATAACCCGTTTGCAATTCTTTAACGAAGTATGGATTCGTACCATTGTTGATCATTTTAATTCTGTCGCATATAAAGCACATACTCTAATCCTCTCATTTTCTGTTTGTCCGGAATAATAACTGCTTGTTCAAGACTATTATAGCATAATCATTATGTCAGTCTGCTTTATAAATGAAAAAATTATAAAATCTTTTCCATATACCCATAGGTAAAAGGGAAAAAATCATATTTTTTGGTTCCTGTATGTGTAAATCCGAATTGCTCATACCAATTTTTTAATTTTTTGTTTTCCTCGACTATTCCGATGTTGATTTTTACGCAATTTGCTTTTTTGGCAGTATTAAAGGCATGAAATAATAGCTCTTGACCGATTTTTCTGTGTCTGTATGCCGGAAGTACACATAAATTATTTAACTCACACTCATTATTACTCTGCAATAGCAATGAATAGTAGCCAACAATTTTCCCGTTATCCCAAAAGGCATACATACGTCTATGCTCACCGAATAAATGCCACTTTAATCTTTCTTCAGTAGTTGCGAATGCTGTGAATTTAGGTGCATTTTCAGCGGTAAAGCCAAACTCGTCAGCAACTGTGGCAAAGCTGACTCTGATTACATTTACACATTCGCAAATATCTTTTTCTTTCACTTCCTCTATCATGGTAAGTACCTCCGAATTTTGATTTAGGGGCAGTGCGTTGGTTCTTAAATAAATTGTATCATATAAAACTTAGTAATTCAAGAAATATTTGCAAAAAGGCTCAACAATCACTTGATGATGTATGAGAAAGAATTTCAAGCGTTCACGTTCACTGCTCATCAAGCCTTTTAACAGCTTAAAATACACGGACAAACAAGCCGTGAATATTAAGCTCTCGTATTAGGCGGATATTATATAAATTGTAATGTCTGTCTATTGCATTTTGTTGCCGGATTGCGCAACCAACCAAAATATGATAAAATAAATTCCGATATAAAACAGGATTTAAGGATTATTTAATAATTTCTATGCTACAATGTAATCACAACGATAAAAGGAGCTAGGAAATGTATTTAAACATACTGAAAAAAGACCTTAAAAGCAAAAAAACTATGAATATGATACTGCTGGTGTTTATTATACTTGCGACGATGTTTGTATCTTCAAGCGTAAACAACATTTTAAGGGTTACAACGGCGCTGGATGATTATTTTGAAATGGCGAATGCACCTGATTATCTGGTGACAACAATGAACAAAAACCTTGCCGTTGACATTGATGAAACAATAAGTTCAGCGAAAGCGGTTGACAGCTATGCTGTGGAAGATGTGCTGTTTTTAGCACCTGACAATTTTATCTTCGGGGACAAGGACATAACCGCCAAAGGCGGCACGAATATAGTTCAGAGTGACATAGGTATGAATTATTTTCTCTCTGACGGCAGTGTCCTTGAAAAAGTAAATCAGGGCGAATTATATATAACGGAAAATAAAGCAGCCGCTATCGGCGTTGAAATCGGAGATAAGCTTACCATAGAATTGAACGGCATCAACTGTGAGTTAATATTCAAGGGCAAGATAAAGGACGCACTTTTCGGATCAAATCAGCTTACTATAACCCGTTATATAATCAGTGTTGAGGATTATAATGCACTGACTTCAGCTGAAAATGCAGAGGAGTTTTACGGCGGCTCTTTTGTTTACATACATTCCTCTGATATTGATACACTTGTAAAGCATATAAAACCTCTTGCGGACAACAGTTTTCTTACATTTGACAGGGCTTCTATGGAATTCTGTTATATTTTTGATATGATGATTGTGGGGCTGCTCATTGTGGTAAGTGTTATTTTTATTGCTGTCGCTTTCATGGTGCTGCGTTTTACTATCACCTTCACGCTATCGGATGAATTTCGCGAAATCGGCGTTATGAAAGCAATAGGTATAGGCAATTTCAAAATCCGTGGGCTTTACCTTGTAAAGTATCTGGGGCTTTCTGTAATCGGCGCAGTAATCGGACTTGTATTAAGCTTCCCATTCGGTGAAATGCTAATGAGCGTATCATCGCAGAATATTATCGTAAGTAATTCAAATCCGATATTTGTAAATATTCTCTGCGCAGTGCTTGTGATTGCGGTAATTCTGTCGTTCTGCTATGGCTGTACGGGTAAGGTCAGAAAAATGACTCCGATTGACGCAATCCGAAACGGTCAGACGGGAGAACGTTTCCGAAAAAAGAGTGTAATGAGCCTCGTTGAATCAAAGCTCCCTGCAACACCTTTCCTTGCTCTTAATGATATTGTAAGCAGCCCAAAGCGTTACAGCATTATTACATTCACATTCTTCCTATGCCTTTCCCTTATGCTTATGCTTTCGGCAACCGTTTCAACTATGAACAGCGACAGTCTTGCCGCAACTTTCGGCTGGGCAAACTGTGACATATATCTTGACAGCAAAATGGTTATGGAATGTATGCTGGAAGGCGGCGATGAAAAGCTGGAGAAGCACCTTGATAATATGGAAAAAACTCTTGCTGAAAACGGTATTCCCGCAAAATGTTATCAGGAAATGATGTTCTCTCTGCCTGTTGTTCACGGAGAAAAGAAAAGTAATATTACAATCTATCAGGGTACAGGCACGACAATGGATATGTACGAATATACCGAAGGTACCGCACCGCAGAACACAAATGAAATTGCAATAACCCGAATTTCCGCAGAAACACTTAATGCGAATATCGGTGATACTGTTACAATTAAAACTGTTGACGGGGATAAGGAATATATCATTTCGGCATTCTTTCAGTCAATGAATATGCAGGGCGTCGGTATCAGGCTGCATAGCGACGAATATATAAATTACGTTCAGGCAAATGGCGGTATCAACACTCAGATTAAGTTTACCGATAATCCCGACAGTGAAGAAATACAGCGGCGAATAGGTGAAATTCAGAGAATTTTTCCCGATTACGAAAACATAAAGACTTGCGCTGAAGCGGTAGCGGATATGGTGGGAGTAGCCGGAACTCTTGACACCGTAAAATCACTCGTAGTTATGCTTACAATCGTTTTATCGGCGCTCATAACCGTACTTATGGAACGTTCCTTTATCTCAAAGGAGCAGGGCGAAATCGCTCTTATGAAAGCGGTGGGAATGAGAAACGGCAAAATTTACGCATATCATACATTACGCTTTTTATTCGTTGGAATTATTGCGGTAATTATCGGCGAAGCTTTAGCGCTACCGTTAACGCATCTTTGCATTGACCCGATTTTCAAAATGATGGGTATGGAGCTTGCGGTCGGTTATGTCATAAACCCTGCGGAAATGTATCTTTTATTCCCTCTCGTAATTCTTCTGACAACAACCGTCAGTGCATTTCTCACTTCCCTTTACACAAGAAAAATCAAGTCCTCAGACACAGCCAATATAGAATAAGAAAGGAAACCGTTATGAACATCTTAGAAGTAAAAGACCTGTGCAAAACATATATCGTAAACAAGCGCCAGAACAATGTGCTTAAAAATGTCAGCTTTACTGTAGAGGAGGGCGAGATGGTAGCCGTTATGGGACCGTCAGGCTCGGGTAAGTCAACTCTTCTCTACGCCGTTTCGGGTATGGATGGCATTACCGCAGGCGAGGTGCTGTTCTGTGGTAGGAATATCGCAAAAATGGGTGAAAGGGAGCTTGCCGATTTAAGACTTGACGAAATGGGATTTATCTTTCAGCAGATGTATATGCTGAAAAATTTAACAGTGCTTGACAATATCATACTCCCTGCGGTACAATCGAATAAGAATACCGAAACACGAAAAGAAATCGTTCGGCGTGGGCAGGATTTAATGCGTAAGCTGGGCATTATCGAAATCGCCGACAACGACATTAACGAGGTTTCGGGCGGACAGCTTCAGCGTGCCTGCATCTGCCGCAGTATGATTAATAATCCGAAAATGATTTTTGCCGATGAACCGACAGGCGCACTCAACCGTACATCATCTGACGAAGTTATGGAAGAGCTTGCAAAGCTAAACGCCGACGGTACGACAGTTATGCTTGTAACTCACGATGTTAAGGTTGCGGCAAAATGCACAAGAGTTATGTATATAGTTGACGGCAATATCAGGGACGAATATAATCTCGGCAGATGTGAAAGCAATTCTCAGGTGAGAGAGCGTGAACGTGCGCTGAATAACCGGTTACTTGAATTAGGGTGGTAATATGACCGATATTTTAATTGTTGAAGACAACGAAGAACTTGCCGATATACTGTGTGATTTTCTCCGTGCGGAAAACTACACGGTATCTGTTGCCAAAACAGGTGAAAAAGCCTTGTCGCTGTATGAAAAATACGGCGCAAGGCTTATTGTGCTTGACATAATGCTCCCCGGAATTGACGGCTTTGCGGTGTGCAGAAAAATTCGTGAAGAAAGCGACACGCCCATACTTATCGTAAGTGCAAAGGTCGACAAGGAGGACAAGCTGAACGGGCTTATTCTTGGTGCTGACGATTACATTGAAAAGCCGTATGACATTGACATAATGCTTGCAAAAATTGCAGGTATTTTCAAGCGTCGGTACGCTGTTGATGAGCTTATCGACGGGGATATTCGTGTCAATAAGGTTAGCAGAACGGTATGCAGAAACGACATACCTATTGAAATGACTGTAAAGGAATTTGAATTACTGGTATTGCTTATCGAAAATAAGGGCAGGATTCTTACAAAGGAGTATCTATTTAATCAGATCTGGGGCAGTGACAGCTTTTCGGAACAGCAGACTCTCACAGTGCATATAAAGCGGCTTCGTCAGAAAATCGAGGACGATCCGAAAAATCCGAAGCATATACAGACGGTATGGGGAGTAGGCTACAAATATGAAAGCATTTAACAAAATTTTCGCCTTAGCGGTGGCGGTTATAATTACGGTTTTTGTTACGGCAAATGCGATACTTCTTAAGGATAGCACCGGCGGCAGACCATATCTTGTAGAGGTTTCAAGGCTTGTAAACGAAATCGAAAACGGGAACGCTTATGACATTTCAGATTGCAAATATGTAACGGGCGTAAGCGAGTACGCCGAGGGCTTTTACAATTCCAACAGCGACTACGTTATCAGAGAGATAAACGGCGAGTTGTACCGTTTTGATTATACCGCTGACGGAAGCGTTGATAAGGCGGAAACAATAATTGTTGTCAACGTAATCCTTAGCATAATGTCTGTGGTAATCATTGCGGTTATGGTTTACATAAGGGCAAAAATTCTCGCTCCGTTTGAGAAGCTCTCTGATATTCCTTATGAGCTTTCAAAGGGTAATCTTACTGCACCTGTAAAGGAAGCGAAAAACAGGTTTTTCGGGCGATTTGTCTGGGGTGTGGATATGCTCCGGGAGAATATGGAGCAGCAGAAAGAGCGTGAATTAAATCTGCAAAGGGAGAAGAAAATGCTTTTGCTGTCCTTGTCGCACGACATAAAAACTCCCTTGTCGGCTATAAAGCTGTATTCAAAAGCACTCTCAAAGGGGCTGTATACCGATAAGGAAAAACAGCTTGAAATTGCCGAAAACATCAATGCCAAAGCTGATGAAATAGAGGGATATGTTGCTGAAATCATCACTGCTTCAAGAGAGGACTTTTTAAGTCTTGATGTGAATATGGGCGAATTTTATCTGTCGGAGCTTGTAACAAAAATCAAGCTTTACTATACCGAAAAATTGTCGCTCATAAAGACTGATTTTTTCGTCGGAGAATATGGTGATTGCCTTATAAGCGGAGATCTTGACCGAAGTGTCGAGGTGGTTCAGAATATAATGGAGAACGCAATAAAATACGGCGACGGCAAGGAAATTTCAATCAGCTTTTCCGAAGAGGAGGGCTGTATTCTTATTGCTGTGAAGAATAGCGGCTGTACGCTTCCCGATACGGATCTGCCGCACATCTTTGAAAGCTTTTGGAGAGGTGCAAACGCAGAAAACCTGAAGGGAAGCGGACTTGGGCTTTACATCTGCCGACAGCTAATGCACAAGATGAACGGCGAGGTATTCGCACAGATCAAGGGCGGAGATATGTGCGTAACGGCGGTGTTCGGGAAAACATCTTGCGATAGGTGGGTTTGAAGAAGCTGTAAAGGACAATGTTTTCGGCAACAGTAAGGGGAATGCTTGGAAAGCATATTGCAGGGATAAATTCACTTGAAGATTTCCAGTATTACATCCGAACGCTTAAATCGTGGTTTGACGGTATTATCTGTTCATTTGCTACAGTTACATCTATGGCTTCACCGAAGGCTGTAACAACAAGGTTAAAGATTTAAAGAGAAATGCCTACGGCTACAGAAATTTCAATAGATTTCTTCACTGTACTATCTGCGTTTTTTATTTTTCGTACCTCAACTGTTGAAAAAGAGCATGGGAACGCCATAAGCGGTTTGTGGGGATTGCGAAGCCTAAGCAGTAGGCGGATATTGATGAGGTTGTGCCGATGGGAATTTGAATGGAAAAGTGGTTGAAAAAAGTGGAAATGCGTGGTATAATGGATTTACAAGGGCGTTGGATCTGCCGTATAAATCGGGATTTGTTGATTTTGTGAATTTCGATTTTATATACTATGTGAGGTAATCAAAACATGACAAATAAAGAGATACTTGATATTGCAATGCAGCAATCTGCCTACGATACTAATGCGAAAGCATCTGATTTTCTTTTAGACACAAATGTATTTGTAAAGTCTGAGATTGGGCCATTGGCAAAAAAATATTATAAAGAACCCATTGCCTGTAATTTGGTTTCATATGGTAATAATATAGTTGCGTCTGTAAAAGGTGAATATAGAGAAATTGTTGAAAGCTACCTAAGCAAATATGAGTTTTATCATTGCTTTGAAACTCCTAATATGCATTGGCTAGATGAACGGATGAAAGAAAACGGATACCGTGTTTGTTTTATGGCAGAGTATTTTTTACCGGATGTTAATGGCTTGAAGAGAAGAGAATGCAACTATCCTCTTAAGGTGTTGGAACAAAAGGATTTTGCAAATTTATATCTTCCGATCTGGAGCAATGCACTTTGTGAAGATAGAAAGCAACTGGATGTTCTTGGGGTTGGTGCTTATGATAATGGGAAACTGATTGGGCTTGCAGCCTGTTCTGCGGATTGCGATGATATGTGGCAAATTGGAGTTGATGTTTTACCAGAGTATCGCAGGCAGGGGATTGCTTCCTCATTAACCAGTAATTTGGCAATAGAGATAATGGATAGAGGAAAGGTGCCTTTTTATTGTTGTGCCTGGTCTAATCTTAAATCTGTTAAAAATGCATTGCGGAGTGGTTTTGTGCCGGGTTGGGTGGAGATGACTGTAAAAGCTGCAAGCTTAGTTGAGAATATGAATAAATAACAACTTCCCGTTTATCGGACAGTTTAACACACAAAAGGAGCAACAGTCAATGCTGCTCTCATATATCCCCTGAGCCGTTTTACGCCCGTTTCAACGAGGTGACGCAGAATGTCCGAAAATTCAAAAAACGGAACGCATCTCTTGTGCCTGCGGCACCGTTGAAAAGGAGATGAGAAATAATGGTTGATTCATTAACGCTATACAATGCTCAGTTTCACAAAGTCAAGCTGACGGAAACAAACGGCACAGTTCATATCGAAACGGCTATTCTGTACGAAAGCGGATATGATGAGGCAATAATAGGACTTACTAACGGTTATTATTACAAAGAGCATGAGATAAGTTCTATTGAGATACTTGATTGAGTTTAAATGCGGTGCAAAGAATCCGGATAGTCAAATCCGTATAGTCGGAATTGATTGCAGAAACCGATTATGTGCTTCGCACTTACAAATAATTAGCTGCACCACAGCAAAGGAGGCGAATTAAATGGAATTGTTGAAAAAATGCAATTTTGTATTATTAGCTCTTTTTATATGGGGTTTGACAGTTTTATACAACGGCGTAATCGTGAATTATCTGGCGAATCTGTTTCTTTCTTTTTCCAATCCTTCTTGGCTTGGATTTATAGTTCATACATTGATACAATTATTGATTATATGCATACCGACAATAATTGTGATAAAGTACCTTGATTTAAATGTAAAACAGTTGTTGTTTTCAATTCCGGTTATGTATCTGCTGTTTGCGGTTTATTCTCCGCCTGCCTTATATATGTTTGTATTTACGGGTGAATGGAACGGCTTCTGGCAACAATCTCATCCTGCTATGTCAGCGTGGATGGCTTCGTTGCTGATTACTTTACAATACGGCATTGTGATTTCAATTACAAAATTAATTGTTTATTTAAAAGCGACATCAGAATGAATAGGCAAAACGGGAATTGTTGGATTTATAACGGGCGGGATGCATCTTTATGATGTGGGCGATTGCTGTAAGGAGGGATTACGAATGACAGCACAAATTGGTGATATATATAAATATAAAAAGAAAGAGTTCACCGGCGTGGCTCTATCTTCTGTGTTGCTGTTTGACCCAAAGAATTACGGAATTGAGCCACATGCCAGTTCGACTGCTTGTTGGCGGGGATATTGGTGTGAATATGCGATTGAAGATGATGAATTGTTGCTGAAGGATTTGTACCTTTACAATTCAGATGATAAGTATCCGCCGTTAAACGGCGTAGAGGTATCACTGCCGGAGTTTAAGAAATACAAGATAGTTGATTGGGTTCAATTGTTCATACAGACTGAAAATCACAACTAGTAGAATGGACATATATTATGGACTTAATGTAGGTTTGTTAAGTAATTCCATTTAAAAATCAAAACAAATGAAAGGGCGTTTATTATGTTTATCAAAATCAAGCACGGATTTGACGGGAAAGGTAAAAGGGCGGTTGCGCTGTTGGCAACGGTTACACTGCTTTGTGGTTTCACAGGATGTGCCGGTAATGAAGCAAGTAGTGCTAATTCCGATAGTGCTACAAGCGCGTTGCTAAGTACACCTGGTGTAGAATCGAAAGATTCACAAGGTTACTCCGATAACATCAATTCATCCGATGCACAAAACGAACAAAGCGAAGTTAAATCGGATTTTGATTTTGATGAGGCTGTGAAAAACATTACGCTGTTTGGGAGTAAAATATCTTTACCGTGCACGATAGAGGATTTCGGGGAGGATTATTCATTACTTGAAACAAATTTAACAACGTTCGGCGATATCTCATCATGTAGTATTTTATATCAGGGAAAAAGCATCGGAACGGTTTCTCTGATTGGGTACAAAAATGATGGCAATCTTAACGATAAGAAAATTGTTTCTTTGTCATTAGGATTTATTGCAAAAGATGTAGGTGCGAGCGATTCGCTTAAAAATTCATTGTATGAGAGCCGCGGTTGGTACAATGGTTTGATTGAAGTTGATTTTGCCGGATTGTCATTTGAATCAACGAAAGTTGAAGTGGAAAGTTTATTTGGTAAACCAGATAATAGTGATGATGATTCTGCGGATTATAAGTTTTATTCCAATGACCAAAGCAACAGTGTCGAAGTAAGGTTTTATCAAGATAAGGTAAAACAAATCATCGTATATATGAATGGAGAAAATAATTACGAGCAACAACAGTGATGCTTTAAATTTCTTGGAAGATGTTCAGAACGCAGTAAATATATATAAGGTGCGTAATGCCTTAGAGGCAGTTTCAAATGCGGTCTCCGATTTAACCAAAAACTTTCATTTGAAGGCATCAATTTACGGCATTATGTCGATACATAAATGAAAGAGCAGGCGAATAATTTTCCGTTTATCGGGCAGTTAATTAAACGAAAGGGTGAGTATTATGTTTAGCAAAACCAAGCATGGGTTTGATGGGAAAGGCAAAAGGGCGGTTGCGCTGTTAGCAACGATAACTTTGCTATGTAGTTTCACGGGATGTTCTAACGGTGAAACACCATCTCAAACGGACCGCAATATAACCTCGGTCGGTGTGTCGAATAGCGTAAATGAAACCGGATTTGACATTGATAGAGTTAGAAAAAGTATTATCATTAAAGGACAAACGATTGAAATTCCTGTTAAACTCGGCGAAATACCAGAGGGTTGGAGCTACAAGTTATATGATGAGAAGGACGTTTACCTTCGTGAAAATCAGTTCTTGGCAACAATGTATTACAACGGAAATGAAATGTATATAGCAGCTTTGGAAAACTTTTTTCCAGATAAGCCGAAAGAAAGTATTATCTATAATTTAACCATAGAAACAGATGATTGCTCAATAGATGGATTAGTTCCGTTAAAAAGTACAAAGCAAGAAGTGGTTAAAAGATATGGCGAACCCGTTCCAAAGGTTAGTGATGATGATTACTATTTTTACGGAATAGTGAACGGAGAAAGTAAGGTTGGCGGTAGGCTGAACGACCATAGTTTAGGTATTCGTTTTGACGAGAGTGATACCATTACTGAAATCAGCATAACTTATGCCGATTTGAGTGTAAATTATTGATGAGAGGAAAATAAAACAACAAAGGAAATTAGTGTGGAATTGGAAAAGGAACTTACGGATACATCTTCAGGATGTGGTCGATTGCTGTAAGGGACACATCGGACACTTTAAAAATCAAAACGGTTTGCAGATGGCTGACTTGATTCAGCCGCCTGCAAACCGTTGTTTTATATTTTAACCGTGAACATAAGCATATTGGTGTTTTGTTTATCTGTGGTGTCGGTGCGGGATTCTGTAGCGGAGGCAGATACATTTTCAGCTGTTATCGATCCTTTGTGGAGTTCTGCTATTGCCTGAGCTACCGATAAGCCGATACCGTAGCCGCCGTTTTTCTGCGTCCTTGCGCTGTCGCCTCGGTAAAAGCGGTCGAACAGCTTTTCGGGGTGGTCTATAGGCTCGCAGGTGTTGGCGATGCTGAGTGTTATGTTCTTTTCGTTGCCGTAAAGCTCAGCCCTTATGACACCTCCGCTTTCGGTATATTTTACCGCATTGTCAAGCAGTACCGTCATAAGCTGTACTATACTGTCACGGTTGCCGCTGAGCCTGATGCCTTTTTTTATGTTCTGTTCAATCATTATGCCTTTGAGGGCGGCAGGCTCTATAAATGCGCCGACGGTATCTTCTGCCGCAGTGCTTATATCGAATTCGCACATTGGGAGCTTTGTTGAGCTTTCATCCATTTTGGCAAGCATCAGCAGATTCTGCATAAGTCCGCTGAGCCTGAGCGTCTGCGCACGGATATTCTTGCTCCACTTGTTTTCGCCGTTGTGAAGCTCCATTGCATCTGTATTGGCAAGGATAATGGCAAGTGGTGTCTTAATTTCGTGACCTGCGTTTGTGACAAACTGCTTTTGCTTTTCAATGCTTCGTGCAACAGGGGCGATAGTTTTGCGGGAAAGAAGAATTACGAGCAGTAGCATCATAAGCCAGCCGAATATTCCTGCACCGACCGATATAAACAGTACGGTAAAGAAGGAGCTTATCTGCATACCGTTGTCAAGCAGGATGATAACCTTTCCTTCTGCACGCTTAGTTTCGCTTATTCTGTACTGAAAGCCGCTGTATGTGCCTGTTCCCGCAGCGTTATTTTTAAGTGCTTCGGTAATAGCGGCCGCTTCGTCCTCGGTAAGCGAGGATATATGAGTTACATCCGTCCTTATGATATTGCCGTTTTTGTCAATCGCAACGGCGGCATAGCGTGCAGAATCCACTGCGTTTTTATCGTGTCTGCCAAAGCCGTTGTTCTTTTTATCGTCGAGCGGTTTAGTGCCGTTGTTCTGCGGCGGAAAATCGGGATTATTCTGACTGCCGGATGCGCCGGTTGTATCTGCGTTCCACTTTGTTGAGGTTTCAAAGCTGTAGCAGAGCATTTCCATAAGCCTGTCGTTATCGCCACTGGTGGTGAGATAATTGAAAACGTTTATTCCGCCGATAAGCACGACAAGCAGAATTGTTACCGCCAGCATAGCGGATATGATAAACTTTTTCTGAAGCTGTTTTACCATCAGTCAGCATCCCCGATCTTTGCAAGAGTATAGCCAACACTGCGCTTGGCTCGGATTTCAATATCCGCACCGATAGCGGCAAGACGTTTTCTTACATAGGATATATATACCCATACTGCGCCGCTCTCTGCATCGCTCTCATAGCCCCAGACCTTTACGAGAATATCCTCAGTGGAAAGATAGATGCCCTTGTTGAGCATAAGAAGCTCCATCAGCTTGTATTCTATCTTGGGCAGGACAATAGACTGCAACGGTCCTTTAAGCTCGCAGCTGCTGAGATTGAGCGACACATTGCCGAATGTCATTATATCTGGCGTGAACCTGTCTTTTCTGCGGAGCATTGCTCTGACACGGGAAAGAAGTTCGCCCATTACAAACGGCTTCGGCAGGTAATCGTCTGCACCCATATCAAGCCCCACTATCCTGTCCTCGACCTCAGCCTTTGCGGTAAGCAGGAGAATGGGAGTGGTGTTCCCCTCGCTCCTTAGTGTTTTAAGTACCTCCAAGCCGCTCTTTTTCGGCATCATTATATCAAGAATTATCCCGTCATACTGTTCGGCTCTTGCGTAATCAAGAGCGTCGGCACCGTCATAAACCGTGTCTACCGTATAATTATGATAGGTCAGAATGTCGGTTACAGCCTCAGCCATACTGACCTCATCTTCTGCAAACAGGAGCTTCATAATATCACCGTCCTTTATGATATTGATATTATAGTGCGGTTAGCTTAGAACAGCCTTAGAGCGTATAAGATTTTGTGCGAAATCTGATGTCGGATGATTTGCAAAAGGTTGTTCCGGTCTTTATAAGCTGACATATTTTTTACAACTGTATTGTTCGTTTGTAATATTGAATGATTCGATGTATGGGATACTGCCATCGTATATCCATCGTTCAATAAATAACGGCTTTACAGCAAACAGTCGTTCATTTTCCAATGAAGAATAAGCGTCAAATGAACCCTTGAAGCATTTTTGAAATATGTCGGAGAAAAAATCGTTGTCCAACGGGCGACCTATTTCTTCACATATCCCTTCAATTTGAATATTATCAATACATAAAGCGACATTTTTATTAAATTTAAGTTGATGATATTTTTTCATAGTAACATCTGTCTGAAAATAGAATTTACCATTAACCTGAATAACGCTCATCATCCTTGATGATACTTTATTATTTTCAGAGGTCGAAAGAACCATTTTTCTCCCTTGTCCGAATTCTGCAAGAAAAGCATTGTATTTATCATTGAAAAGACTCATATTATCACTCCGAATTCCGATTTGTCTGTAAGTTGCTTTTAATAATCATTGATTATATTGTATCATAACAGGGTGTTTTTTTCAACAGCTCAGCATTTACTTATATCCGGCGAACGTTGCCGGAACAATCAGGCATATACAAAAAAAAGCTGCCGCATTGCGACAGCTTTTAAAAGCGTTAATTATTCTGCAGATGTTTCTGTGCTTGTTTCAGATGAGGATTCAGCTACTGAGGAATCAGCGGAAGAAGCATCTGAAGATGTTACAGAAGAATCTGTCGATGAAGCATCGGAAGATGCTGATGAAGTTGATGAATCGTCACTTGTAACGGAAGATGTTACAGATGATGTTGCGGAGCTTGTTGTCGAAGAATTATCCGACTTGCTGAAGTTACCGCTGTACATAACGACGAAGTTTACAACGAGAGCCACAACAAAGAAAATCACTGCGGCAATCTTTGTAAGTCTGTTCAGCTTAGCCTCGTTTGAACGGCCTGAATTTCTCTGATAATAGTTGTCTGCACTACCGCCTGTAATCGTCTGCGACATACCCTGCTTTGTATCCTGCATAAGTACCACGAGTACGATGAAAACACAGGCAACAATCAGAACAATAGCACTGATTATTTCTAATATTCCCATTTATATGTCCTCCTTATAGGAATACGGGTAAGTCCGAGATCTGTTTATCGTACAAACCCAAAATTATTCTAACACGCAAATGCTATTATAACATAAAAGAAAATGAAATGCAAGTGTTTTCGGGAATTATTTTAAAGCGGAAAGAGCTTTTTTTCCTATATCGTGGCGGTAATGTGCCTTTTCAAAGCTGATCGTATCCACTGCCTTATAAGCTGTGTCGAGTGCTTCCTTTAATGTATCGCCGTAAGCGGTAATGCCGAGAACACGTCCTCCTGCCGTAAGGAACTTTCCGTCCTCCAGCTTTGTGCCTGCGTGGTAAACGAATGCACCCTCGCACTGACCGTTTTCGTCAAGTCCGCTTATCACCTTGCCTGTTTCGTACTTTTCAGGGTAGCCGCCGCTTGCCATTACAACGCAGGCGCATGATTTATCGCTCCACTTGATGTCAAGCGTATCGAGTTTTTCTTCCCAGACAGCTTCGATTATATCCATAATATCCGTTTCAAGCAAGGGGAGAACCACCTGCGTTTCGGGATCACCGAAGCGGCAGTTGTACTCAATTACCTTTGCACCGTTCGGGGTCAGCATAAGACCGAAGTAGAGGCAACCCTTGAACGGTCTGCCCTCAGCCGCCATAGCCTTTATAGTAGGCAGGAATATCTTTTCCATACATTCCTGCTGTTTGTCGGGGGTGTAGAGGGGGTTGGGCGCTATCGTACCCATTCCGCCGGTGTTAAGACCCTCATCGTTGTCATAAGCACGCTTGTGATCCATAGAACTTATCATAGGTTTTACTGTTTTGCCGTCTGTGAACGCAAGAACGGTTACTTCGGGGCCTGTCATAAATTCTTCGACAACTATTTCACTGCCGGATTTGCCGAATTTTCCGTCAAGGAGCATTGAACGTACTGCGTTTTCTGCCTCCTGCTCGTCCTTTGCGATTATAACGCCCTTGCCGAGTGCAAGACCGTCACACTTGATAACGGCAGGGAAGCTGTTCTGCTTTTTGATATATGCTATAGCCTCGTCTGCGTCTGTGAAGGTTTCGTAAGCCGCAGTGGGAATGTTGTACTTCTTCATCAGAGCCTTCGAGAAAACCTTACTGCCCTCAAGAATAGCGGCATTTGCTCTCGGTCCGAAGGTCTTGAAGCCCTCTGCGTTTAGCTTGTCCACCATACCCATAACCAGCGGATCGTCGGGGGCTACGAATACATAGTCGGGTCTGAGCTTCTTTGCAAGCTCAACACAGCCGTCAATATCGGTTGCCTTTACATTAAAGCACTCGGCATATTTCGAGATACCGCCGTTGCCGGGTGCGGCATACAGCTTGTCTACCTTCTTAGATTTTGCAAGGGCTGTTATTATGGCGTGTTCTCTGCCGCCTCCGCCTATTACAAGTACGTTCATGTTAAAAATACCTTTCTTTCTTTTGATTTATTCATTATTCGATGATAAGGCCAAGCAGCTTTGCGAACATTGCCGCCTGCCACACATCGACCTTTGCGCCTTTAAGCTCTGCTCCCGTATCGGAAACGGTAAGACCTTCGATATTACAGGAGGTGAAATCAAGCCCTGCAAGCTTCGTGCCGAAAAACACAGACCTTGCCAGCGTAACGTTTTTAAGCTCCGTTTGTTTTATCTCACACGAAGAAAACAGAGCGGAGGAGAAGTCGGTATCCGTCACAGCTACCGATTGCAGCTTTGAACGCTGAAAATCCGACAACTCAAAGCTGCCGCCGTCAAAGCTGACGTTTTTATAAAATGAGTATTTAAAAGCCGTCCCGACAGCCTTACAGGAGATGAACGAGCAGGCTTTGAAATAGCTTTCGGAAAAATCGCTGTTCGAAATATCACAGCCCTTGAAAACGCAATCTATAAAAGTGCATCCGGTAAAATTGCAGGCTGTAAAGCGGCATCCGTGAAACAGGCAGTTTCTGAAACAGATAGCCGAAAAATCGGTTTCGGCGCATATCAGCCTCGAAAAATCCGCCGCAATAAAATCCGATTCGTCATCACGCACTTTTGAAAGCTCGGCATCAATATCAGTTACCGTAAAAAGATTATCGGGCAGCTTCGGAGCGGTCAATGACGCAGATAATGACTTTAATTCTGCTGTCATGTGTTTACCGAATTGTCAAACGACATTGACCCGAGCGTGTATTCAAGCGCCTTTGTGACCGCTTCTTCGTTATTGTCAAGGTGCAGAGCAATCAATGTGTACACTTTATTGCCGTGACGGGCAAAATATATGTGCTGTGTTGCGGCAACGGAATTATCTCCGTCAGAAGATTTTACAGTTCCGTAAAATACGTCGGTGTTGCCGATTTTAACCATGCTCTTGGTCGATGAATCGACATTATCACCGACGACATAATAACTCATGAATTCCTCGCCGATCTCGGCTACCGTTCTGCCTTTAGTATCTTCGTCCTCATCGCTGCACATAGCAACTATATTAGATGTGACCTCGCCGTCATCGGAATAATGTACAAGATAAAGCTCGTTTTTATCTTCTTCATATTCGCTGATGCCGGTATTGAAGTATACTCCGTCATCGTACATCAGAGAAAATTTGTTTATTTTATACTTGGTCGGACTTCCTACGGGGGTATACTGCGCAGGGGCAGAGGACGGTTTTTTTGTTTCGGACTTGTCAGTAATTGACGTGTTCGGGGTTTCGGGCTTTGCGGTCGTTATTTCCGCTTTGGTTGTTTGCGTTGATGTTGCCGCAGTAGTTACTGCGGTAGTCTGAGGTGTCACTGTCTGGGGAACGGGGGTTGTTGATGATGTGGTCCGGCTATTAGGATTTATGCCAAGCGGGTTTTCAATCGTTTTGGAGCAACCGCACATTCCTGCGAGAATTGATGCGGTACAAATCAATAATAGGGCTTTTTTCATCGGTCTTTCCTTTCTTCCGCTTTTATCGGCGGATGTTGAAGAATATAGAACGGTGTGGACTCTATGGTGAAAAATTCGGCATTTGACGGCATGATATAGCGAAAAATTACCTCGTTGTTTTTCGTGGTTATCTTTACAGTAAAGCCTTTTTGTTTTGTAAACAGTTTCATTGGCTTGTAGGTTACGCTCTCAACGTCCGTGTATTTGAAAATATAGGTATGACGTTTGCTTGCTATACGCATTGTGCGGCTGTCTGCCGTGTATCTGTATTGCTCCTCACCGCCAATAATAAATAGTATATACCATATCGGCAGAATCGGTAGGATGATGCTAAGTGCGATTCTTATAATAATATAGGATATGGCAGACTTATAAATATCCGCTATTACAATGTCATCGAATGAACCCAGTACCAATAGCGCTATAAATACCTCTGCGACACAGGCAGCGATAATTTTCAGTATAATATATGGCGAAAGAACTCTGAAAGAGCCGCTCTGCCTGAATTCAAATCTGCCGTCAAGGATGTCTTTATCTGTATAAGTAAAATGCATAGTGATACCTTTATTGTAATTTAAAAATAACGGGCGGACGTGCCGCCCGTTTACTGAGCTTATCAGTGGTGGAAAAGTCTGATTCCCGTGAATGCCATTGCGATACCGTACTTGTTGCAGGTGTCTATAACATTATCGTCACGGATAGAGCCGCCGGGCTGTGCTATGTATTCAACACCGCTTCTGTGCGCTCTTTCAATGTTGTCACCGAAGGGGAAGAATGCGTCTGAGCCGAGCGAAACACCCTTCATTGTTGCAAGCCATGCTTTCTTTTCTTCTGTCGTGAATACGGCGGGCTTTACCTTGAAGATGTTTTCCCATGCGCCGTCTGCGAGAACGTCCATATAATCTTCACCGATGTAAAGGTCGATAGCGTTATCTCTGTCGGCACGTCTTATATTATCAACAAACTGTAAGCCCATAACCTGAGGTGACTGTCTTAAGTACCAGTTGTCAGCCTTTGTACCTGCAAGACGTGTGCAGTGGATTCTTGACTGCTGACCTGCGCCGATACCGATAGCCTGACCGCCGCAAGCGTAAGCTACGGAGTTTGACTGAGTGTACTTTAATGTAATCATTGCTATTGCAAGATCTATCTTTGCGCTCTCGGGTATATTCTTATTCTCGGTCACAATGTTTGAGAACAGCTTATCGTCAATAACCAGTTCGTTTCTGCCCTGCTCGAAAGTAACGCCGAATACCTGCTTACGCTCGATAGGCTCGGGAACGTACTCGGGGTCGATCTTGATTATATTGTAGTTGCCCTTTTTCTTTGACTTGAGAATTTCAAGCGCTTCGGGATCGTAATCGGGAGCGATAACACCGTCGGAAACTTCACGCTGTATTATCTTTGCCGTTGAAACATCGCACTTGTCCGACAGAGCGATGAAGTCACCGTACGATGACATTCTGTCAGCGCCTCTTGCTCTTGCATAAGCACAGGCAAGGGGTGACAGCTCGCCGAGATCGTCTACCCAGTATATCTTTTTGAGCGTGTCTGTGAGGGGAAGTCCTACAGCGGCGCCTGCGGGTGAAACGTGCTTGAATGATGTTGCGGAGGGAAGACCCGTAGCCTTCTTAAGCTCACTTACAAGCTGCCAGCCGTTGAAGGCATCCATAAAGTTTATATAACCGGGCTTGCCGTTAAGCACTTCGATAGGAAGTGAATTTCCGTTTGCCATGAATATTCTTGACGGCTTCTGATTGGGGTTGCAGCCGTACTTTAACTGAAGTTCGTTCATTGTTTTATCCTTTCGCTTACTTGTTTTTGTTTACTATGCGTGATTCGTACTTGCCTGTGGCAATGTCGATGTAACGTGTAAAGAGTGAAACCTTGTTGTCAGCATTGAGGTTTTCCCATACCATTGATGTGAACGTGTCTATATCCGTATCGGGAATAACCACTGTTTTAGGCTCGCCTTCGTAGCTCGGCAGGGGGTTGCCGTCACACTTGTAGGTGTGAATGAACTTGCCCTTGCCGTTTAAGGGATTGCTGTAAGCGTAGGTGTATCTCTGACATGATGAGCCGTCGCCGTCTGCGCTCTTCAAGATAGACATTGCAAAATTCATTTCGCCGTTGTCAAGGTGGACTATACCGGAAATTCTCGGTGTGTAGTTGGGTTTGTCATCTTCAAATTCTCTTGTTCTGAGAGCCTGCTCGAATGTCATCTGCTTGTCCATAAGCTCATAGATAGTGTCGGTCTGGTCGCCGTTTGTAACTATCGTCTTGTTGCCGAGAACTCTTACGGGTGCATAAATGATGAGGTGGGGATCTTCCATCTTGCTTTCATCGAAAGCCTGTGTTCTGATGCCCTCGCCGTCCTCTACAAAAATTCTGTTACGGCTGTTTTCGCTTCTGCCCATAATAAAGTAGGCGATTACCGCTTTTGTGCCGTCTGCGGATTTTCCTATCACGATGCCTCTGCCGTGATAAGCAAGAGAGTTAAGCTCTTTTTCAAGTGTTACAACTTCCATATAGCCTCCTGTTGCGGTTTTGCGTGGAACACGCAGTTTTCTGAATATAACTTGTTATAACGTCCTCAGAATCCCGTTTAGTCGGGAGAATGCGGACATAAGGTTCAATCGTCGATAACGGTTATGCCGTCTTTTACGGTTATCTTTCCCTCGCAGAAAAGACGTGCGGCACGGGGGAGAATCTTCCACTCAGCCTGCTCCATAACACGTTTCTGAAGAATTTCGGGGGTGTCGCCGTTTCTGACCTCAACTGCCTTTTGCAGAATGATAGGTCCTGCGTCACATTCCGCTGTCACAAAATGAACGGTAGCGCCTGTTACCTTTACGCCCTTTTTAAGTGCTTCTTCGTGAACGTGAAGTCCGTAGTAGCCCTTTCCGCAGAAAGAGGGGATAAGGGCAGGGTGAACGTTTATCATCTTATACCTGAACGCATCGCATACCTGCTCGTCAAGTATTGTCATAAAGCCTGCATAGATAACAAGGTCAGCCTGCTCTTCCTTTAAAGCGTCAGCCATAGCCTTGCTGTAAGCGGCAACATCGGCATAGTCACGTCTTGCGAGAACTCTTGTCTTGATGCCGTTATCTGCGGCTCTTGTCAGTGCGTAGGCATCGGGCTTTGACGCAATAACGCAGGTGATTTTACCTCCGCCGAGTCCTTCGGACTTTTCGGCATCAATAAGCGCCTGCAGGTTAGTTCCGCCGCCCGATACAAGTACAACGATATTTTTCATATTACTCAATTATGATGCCCTCGTCACCCTTGATTATTTCACCGATGCAGTAGCTTTCAACGCCTGCGTTTCTGAGTATCTGTACAGCTTCATCGGCATCGTCCTTGTCAACTACAACGGTCATACCGATACCCATATTGAAAGTATTGTACATATCGTGTTCGGAGATGTTTCCGACTTCCTGTAAGTGCTTGAAGATATAAGGCACTTCGTAGCTGTGCTTTGTAATCTTTGCTGTGAAGCCGTCGGGAAGTGAACGGGGAACGTTTTCGTTGAAGCCGCCGCCTGTGATATGCGAGATAGCCTTTACGTTCTTCTTTGAGATAAGCTCCAAAATGGGCTTTACATATATCTTTGTAGGTGTAAGGAGAGTTTCACCGAGAGTTTTACCTGTGGGGAGGACTTCATCGAGAACTTCCTTGCTGTTTATGTTGAACACCTTCCTTACAAGAGAGAAGCCGTTTGAATGAACGCCTGTGGAAGCAAGGCCGATTATGATGTCGCCTTCCTTTACGGTGCTGTTGTCGATTATCTTCGACTTGTCAACAACACCTGTTGAATAGCCTGCGATGTCATATTCGTCTTCGGGCATCATTCCGGGATGCTCAGCGGTTTCACCGCCTATAAGCGCACAGCCTGACTGTACACAGCCGTCAGCAACACCCTTTACTATAGCGGCTACCTTTTCGGGTACGTTCTTGCCTATAGCAATATAGTCAAGGAAATAAAGAGGCTTTGCACCGCAGCAGATTATGTCGTTTACGCACATAGCGACCGCATCTATACCGATCGTATCGTGCTTGTCCATCAGCATTGCGAGCTTGAGCTTTGTGCCGACACCGTCTGTACCCGAAACGAGTACGGGTTCTTTCATATCTGCAATATCAAGCTGGAACAGACCGCCGAATCCGCCTATGCCTGTAAGCACACCGGGGATATTGGTGCGTTCAACGTCCTTTTTCATCAGACGAACACCTTCGTAGCCTGCGGTAACGTCAACGCCTGCTGCTTTATAGCTTTCTGAAAAACTGTTCTTCATAATAATAATTCCTTCCGTTTGGGGACTGATGTCCTTATGTGGTGGTTTTTTCTTTGCTTTCGCTGATTTTCCTGTCGAATTTATCCTTGTGCATTTCCGTGGGAATATTCGTGGGGTATTCTCCGCTGAAGCAAGCGGTGCAATAGCCGCATTCACAGCCGTTTGCGTGTACCGCAAGCTTCTTTGCGTTTTCCACGCTCAGATAGCCGAGCGAATCTGTGCCTATTATGTCGCTGATCTCTTTTATCGAATGATGACAAGCGATAAGGTGTTCTCTCGAATCTATGTCGGTACCGTAGTAGCAGGGATTGAGGAACGGGGGAGCGGATACTCTCATATGAACCTCGGTAGCTCCCGCATCACGCAGTAATTTTACAATCCTGCCGCTTGTGGTGCCTCTTACTATAGAATCATCTATAAGAACGACACGTTTGCCTTTTACGACACTGGCAACAGCGTTCAGCTTTATACGCACCTTGTCTTCTCTTGACGATTGACCGGGAGAGATAAAGGTTCTGCCGATGTATTTGTTCTTGATGAAGCCGATGCCGTAGGGAATACCCGACTGGTGAGAATAGCCTATGGCGGCATCTATTCCGGAATCGGGAACGCCGATTACTATATCCGCCTGCACGGGATGCTCAAGCGCTAAGAATGCGCCTGCACGAAGTCTTGCCTCGTGAACCGATGCACCCTCTATGACCGAGTCGGGACGTGCAAAGTAGATATATTCAAAAACGCACAAAGTATGCGGACGCTTGCCGCAATGATCTTTTATGGAGCGTACTCCGTTTTCATCGAATACAACAATCTCGCCGGGGAGCAGATCTCTTACAAACTTTGCGCCGACCGAGTCAAGAGCGCAGCTTTCGGAGGCAACTATATATGTTCCCTCGTTTGTTATGCCGTAGCAGAGCGGTCTGAAGCCGTTCTCGTCACGGGCGGCGATAAGCTTTGCAGGCGACATGATAACGAGCGAATATGCGCCGTTTATCTTATTCATCGCACGGTTGAGAGCCTCCTCTATAGAGGGCGCTTCAAGCCGTTCCTTTGTTACAAGGTAGCTTATAACTTCTGTGTCGCTTGTCGTATGGAAGATAGAGCCTTGTTTTTCAAGCTCGTGACGTAACTCGTAAGTGTTTACAAGGTTTCCGTTATGGGCGAGAGCCATTCTTCCTTTATAATGATTTACCAGAATAGGCTGGGCATTAAGACGTGCATTTGCTCCGGTCGTGCCGTAACGCACATGACCTACCGCCATATTGCCCTGTCCCAGTCCGTCAAGGCGTTCGGGAGTGAACACATCGTTCACAAGACCGGTGTCCTTGTAGGAATTGAAAACGCCGTCATCGTTCACAACGATGCCGCAGCTTTCCTGTCCTCTGTGCTGTAATGCGAATAATCCGTAATATGTTGTTGCGGCAACGTTGGTCTTTTCTTTTGCGAAAACACCGAACACGCCGCATTCTTCATGCAAACCGCTTGTCAATGGAGTCATTCCTTTCCGTCCCAGCAATAAGTGCAAAGCTCACACTGTGGCTTGCCTATTGCCCGTACAGTTCCGTCAAGCGACTGGAATTCAAGCGATGTCAGCTTTAGTCTGCGGCATATTTCGTCACGCAGTTTCTTTCCACGCTCTGTGTTGGTGTCACTGTACTCGTCGATAAATCTGATACCATCTGCACCCTCGGCCTCATCAATTATCTGTCTTGCAATCAGCTCCATCTCCGATGTGCTACGGGAGAAGTTGAGATACTTACAACCGTACATTATCGGAGGACAGGCGCTGCGCATGTGTACTTCCTTAGCACCGTTCTCATAAAGGAACTCTACTGTTTCTCTCATCTGAGTTCCTCTTACTATGCTGTCGTCAACGAACAGCAGCTTTTTACCCTCAATAAGCTCGTGGACCGGAATCAGCTTCATTTTAGCTACCTGATTTCTCATTGTCTGGTTGGTAGGCATAAAGCTTCTGGGCCATGTGGGAGTATACTTGATAAAAGGACGTGCGAACGGGATACCGCTCCTGTTTGCGTAGCCTATTGCGTGAGGTACGCCCGAATCCGGAATACCGCATACATAGTCAACGTCGGGCAGTTTGCCGTTCTTTATATCGTTCTCCGCCATTATCTCGCCGTTGCGTGTACGCATCGTTTCAACGGTCACACCCTCATATACCGCATTCGGATAGCCGTAATATGTCCACATGAACGAGCATATATGCATTTTGCTTTCATCGCCGTCACTCAGCACTTCACAGCCGTCCGCAGTTATCATATCTATTTCGCCGGGACGAAGCTCTTTATATGTGCTGTAGCCGAGCTTCTGGAATGCGAATGACTCGAGGGATACGCAGTATCCGTCGCTCCTTTTTCCTACAATGATAGGAAGTCTGCCGTACTGATCCCTTGCGGCGATAATTCCGTCCTTTGTAAGAATGATAAGGGACATTGTACCGTCAATCTTGCTCTGGGCATATCTTATACCGTCGGTAAAATTGTCCTTCTGTGCGATAAGCGCACCGATGAGCGAGCCGGAGTTTATACTGCCGCTGCTCATTGTTTCAAAGTTTGCACAGCCGCTCTCGAGCAGCTCGGTTGAAAGCTGTTCGGCATTTCTGATTATGCCGATACTGCATATCGAATAAATACCGAGCTTTGAACGCACCAGCAGGGGCTGAGGGTCGGTATCGCTGATACAGCCGATACACAGCTTTCCCCTCATATCCGTAGCGTCCTGTTCAAACTTTGTTCTGAACGGTGAGTTTTCAATACTGTGGATAGCACGCTGAAAGCCTCTGTCGGGGCTGTATGCGGTCATACCGCCTCTGCGTGTTCCGAGGTGGGAGTGATAGTCTGTTCCGAAGAAAACATCGGTTATGCAGTCGTTGTTTGACGCCGCGCCGAAAAATCCACCCATATATTATCCTGCCTTTTCCTGTTAGATTCTTTTCAATTGTCGGGATTATTCGCCCATAAGACGCTTCATTATTTCAGCGTAAGCGTCCTCAACACCGCCCATATCACGACGGAAACGATCCTTGTCGAGCTTCTCGTGAGTTGTGCTGTCCCAGAAACGGCAAGTATCGGGAGAAATCTCGTCAGCAAGGATTATTGTGCCGTCTGAGGTCTTACCGAATTCAATCTTGAAGTCGATAAGGTCGATGTTGAGCTTCTTGAAGAAGTCAAGCATAAATTCATTTACCTTGAAAGCGTACTTTGAGATAAGGTCGATTTCTTCCTTTGTTGCAAGACCGAGTGCAAGCGCATAGTAGTCGTTGATGAAAGGATCGCCCAGATCGTCATTCTTGTAGCTGAATTCAAGCGTGGGGCAGAGGAGCTTTGTGCCTTCCTCGATGCCGAGCTTCTTCGAGAAGCTGCCTGCGGCTACGTTTCTTACGATTACTTCGAGGGGAACGATAGAAACCTTTTTAACGAGTGTTTCTCTGTCGTTCAGCTCTTTAACAAGGTGAGTGGGAACACCTGCTTTTTCAAGCAGACCGAACATATAGTTCGTCATTTTGTTGTTGATAACGCCCTTACCTGAGATAGTGCCTTTCTTGAGGCCGTTGAATGCTGTTGCATCATCCTTGTAGGATACGATAACAAGGTTGGGATCATCGGTTGCGAATACCTTCTTTGCCTTTCCTTCGTAAAGCTGTTCTTTCTTTTCCATTTTGTTTATCCTTTCTTCAGCGGCTGTGCCGTATTTATTGATTACATTATATATAGTACACCGATCAAAGCTCGGCAAGTACCTGCTCCATTTTTTTGTCAGCCTCAAGAACCTTTGCGGTCTGTGCTGCACGGTATGCCTTCATCTTTTCCATAAGGGCATCGTCTGATACCGCAAGGATCTGTACGGCGAGGAATGCCGCATTTGCCGCACCGTCAATAGCTACTGTAGCAACGGGAACTCCGGCGGGCATCTGTACTGTAGATAGAAGCGCGTCTATGCCCTCAAGTGCGCTTGCTTTTATCGGGATGCCGATAACGGGCAGGGGAGTCTGACCTGCGATAGCTCCGGCAAGGTGAGCGGCTTTGCCTGCGGCGGCAATGATAACGCCTGTGCCGTTCTTCTCGGCGTTTCTTGCAAACTCGGAAACCTCTGCGGCGCAACGGTGAGCAGAGAGAACACGAAGCTCTGTAGGAACTCCGAAGTCCTTAAGCACCTGAGCCGCTTTTTTTACGATAGGCAGATCGGAATCGCTGCCCATTACTATGGCTACTTTTTTCATTTACGAACATCCTTTCAGAAAATAAATAAAGCTGTGTAATCCAATTGCACAGCTTAAAAAATACACTTATTCTTATAATACGGCGTAGAAAAAGACATATATGAAAATTTACCGAAGCTTATCAAAGCTGTTGTAAGCTGTATTTTATTCATAGATCTCATGCTTTCCCTCCGTACTTGTTACTATATCATTTTACCTTATTTTAATAACAAATTCAAGTGCTAAAGCAGAAAATCTCTTAAATTGTGCTTTTTCAACAATAGTGCCGCTTTGTTTTTGTGCTATATGTACATTAATTACTTTACAAACTTTTTGTGAACTAAATTAACATAAAATCGTTTACACGGTGTTACAATTGAAGAATTTCCGATTATAGAGCGGAAAACAGGGAAAATCAGTAATCAAGTTGCAACCGAATTGTTACAAAAATGTAACAGATTTTTGTGCATGATGACGAAAAAGTGCCAAAAAAACATTTTTTGTAATCGTTTACGGTAAAAAAACACAACTACGGGCTTAAAATGCTTGCAAATTTGTGAAATGTGTGATATGATTATGTCAACGAGGAAAAAGTGAACAAAACTTTTGACAAGCTACAGGTCTTTTTAGTGAATTATCCATTGTTACATATACGGCAGTATATACCGTTATGTCACAGGAGCTTCAACCGGAAGCCTGTTCTTACCGAGGGATTGTTTACAGCTCCTCTTTAATGAGGCCGCAAGGTCAGGCAGTGAAAGCGATAGCTATTCACAACAATGAATACTTCTGGAGGAATTACCAATGAAGAAAAGAATTTTAGCAGCTGTATTAGCATCTGCATCAATTCTGGGCGCAGTAGCAGGCTGCTCAAGCAACGCTACAAGTTCAGCAGGATCTTCTACAACAGATTCGAGCAAGACTGAAGAATCAAGCAAGACTGATGATTCAAGCAAGACTGATGATTCAAGCAACGCAGGAACTTCTGATAAGTTCACACTTAAGGAAGGCGAAGGCAAGACTCTTAACATCGCTGTATGGAACGACGAGTTCGAGAACTACTTTAATAAGTACGTAAAGGATAAGTTGCCTGAGGGCGTTACAGTTAACTTCAAGAAAACTGAAAACACTAACAACGCTTATCAGAACAAGCTCGATGAAGACCTTCCCAAGAACGAAGCTGCATCTGCTGACGACAAGATCGATATGTTCTTATTCGAAGCTGACTACGCTCTCAAGTATGTTAACTCAGAGTACACACTTGATGTTAAGTCACTCGGTCTTACTGACGAAGATCTTTCAAGTATGTATCAGTATACAAAGGACGTTTGCACAACTCAGGATGGCTCAAAGGTACTGAAGGGTGTTTCATGGCAGGCAACTCCCGGTCTGTATGCTTACAGACGTTCAATTGCTAAGGACGTTCTCGGCACAGACGAACCCGATAAGGTACAGGAAGCTCTCGCTGACTGGACAAAGTTTGACGAAGTAGCTGCTAAGGCTGCTGACAAGGGTTACAAGATGCTCTCAGGTTATGATGATGCATACAGAACCTTCTCAAACAATGTTGCTGCTCCTTGGGTAAATGACAATAAGGAAATCATCATTGACGCTAACATCATGAAGTGGGTTGACCAGACTAAGACATACACAGACAAGGGCTACAACAACAAGACTTCTCTTTGGACTGATGCTTGGGCTGCTGACCAGGGTCCCGAAGGTAAGGTATTCGGCTTCTTCTACTCAACATGGGGCATCAACTTCACTCTTGCAGGTAACTCACTTGCAGTTAAGGAAAAAGACGGCGGTAAGCTCGAAGTAGGCAACGGCGGTTACGGTGACTGGGCAGTTTGCTACGGTCCTCAGGCTTACTTCTGGGGCGGTACTTGGCTCGCTGCTGCAAAGGGCACAGACAACGCTGCATTAGTTGGCGATGTTATGAAGGCATTCTGCTGCAACAAGGACTTCGGCGTTCAGTTCACAAAGGATACACAGGACTACTACAACAACGAAGCTGCAATGAAGGAGATCGCTTCTTCTGACTTCACGTCAGCCTTCTTAGGCGGTCAGAACCACATCGCTCTGTTCGTTGAAACAGCTCCCAAGATCGATATGAGCAAGATTTCTATCTACGACCAGGGTCTTAACGAGACATTCCAGGCTAAGTTCAAGGAATACTTCGACGGTACTGTTGATAAGGATACAGCACTCAAGAACTTCTATGAGGCTGCTATTGTTAAGTATCCTGAGCTCAAGAAGCCCGCTAACGCATAATCAAGGCTTTGTGGCTTAAACAATATTGACCTTCATCTTGACTGCGGGTTCTGTGAATTTGCAGTCAAGTATGTTAATGGGGCGAATTACGGATGTTTCCGCCTTATTAACATACTTGACTGCTCAAGATGGAGAATATACTGAGATTTTTATAAGGAGTGTTTTTATGGCTCAGGCAGCTAACGCAGGAAGTGCGCCGGTAAAAGCCAGAAAAGGACAAATCGGGAAATATAAAAAATGGGGCTACATATTTATGCTCCCGTTCACATTAGTTTTCCTTGTTTTCCAGGCTTGGCCGCTTATTCAGACTTTCTATTACAGTGTGTTCAAATACTTCAAGTCGGGTCTTAGTTGGGTAGGACCGGAGTTTGTCGAATTTGATAACTTTGTGGCAATTTTTGATATGAGTAAAGGTAGCAATATACTTGTGCTCACATGGAATACGCTTATCATGTGGGTACTGGGATTTGTTCCGCAGATAATCATTTCATTACTTTTTGCTTACTGGTTTACTAATGTAAGACTTCGTTTAAGATGTCTTGGATTCTTCAAAACTGTAATGTATATGCCTAACCTTATCATGGCATCTGCATTTGCAATGCTGATATTCTCAATATTCTCCGATATCGGACCTATCAACGAGCTTATCAAGCACACTACCGGCGGCGAGGCTTTCAGATTCCTCAGCTACACAGGCAGTACGATGGGACTTGTAGCGTTCATGAACTTCATTATGTGGTTCGGTAACACGACAATTCTGCTGATGGCGGCAATGATGGGTATCAACGAATCTGTTATTGAGGCTGCTGAAATCGACGGTGCAAGCAGCTCACAGATATTCTGGAAGATAACACTTCCTCTTATCAGACCTATACTCGTATACGTTATGATCACTTCGCTGATCGGCGGTCTTCAGATGTTCGATGTACCGCAGATCCTTACTAACGGTCAGGGAAGCCCGAATAATACTACCAAGACGCTTATTATGTATCTGAACGAACAGATCGGTACATCTAAGAACTATGGTATGGCAGGTGCGCTTTCAGTAATTATATTCATTATTTGTGCGGCACTCAGCCTGGTTGTTTACTACTTCTTCGCTGCTGACAGAAGCAACAAGAAGTCAAAAAAAGGAGGTAAGTAAGTATCATGGCAAAAAAGGAAAAGGTACTTGAACATACCTCAGCACTTCAGCAGAACAGAACAGATCCGGATATGAAGGTAAAGCCTACGCTTATTATTCACAGAATAATCTGTTATATCGTTCTTATCTTCTTCTCAATCCTGTGTTTGTTCTTCTTCTACATCCTGCTTGTTAACGCAAGCCGTTCACATTATGATATTATGTCCGGCTTTTCGTTCCTGCCGGGAAGCCAATTTATCAATAACTTCCAGAGTGCGATCTCAAATACAACGATACCTGTAATAAACGGTGTTATCAACAGCTTGATTATCGCAGCGTGTACAGCAGTATTATCAATTTATTTCTCGGCAATGACAGCGTATGCAATTCATGTATATGACTTCAAAGGTAAGAAATTTATCTTTAACTTCATATTACTTATCATGACGATTCCTACACAGGTTTCTGCGCTCGGTTTCTTCAGTATGTGTACCGACTGGGGCTTAAGAGATACATATATTCCTCTTATAGTTCCTGCTATTGCGGCACCTGCAGTGTTCTTCTTCATGATTCAGTACATGAAGAGTTCGCTTCCGATTGATATTATCGAGGCGGCAAGAATAGACGGTTCGGGCGAATTCAGAACATTCAACACGATCGTTCTTCCTATGCTGAAGCCTGCTCTTGCAGTACAGGCAATATTCAGCTTCGTTGCATCATGGAACAACTACTTCCTTCCTTCGTTGATCATTGATACATCAACAAAGAAGACAATGCCTATCATGATCGCACAGCTTCGTTCAGCAGACTTCTTAAAGTTTGATATGGGTCAGGTTTATATGTTCATTTTCATAGCAATCATACCTGTTATCATCGTTTATTTCTGCTTATCGAAATTCATCATCGCCGGTGTTTCACTCGGTGGTGTAAAGGAATAAGACAATTTTGTGTTAATATATTTTATACAGAAACGGCATCGGAAATTTTCCGGTGCCGTTTTGCTGTATATAATGCTGTGACAACAGTGCGTATTTGCCTTGTGGCATACAAGCTAAGAGTGTATGAAGAGCATAAGAAAATCCCCTGTTAAGCGATTAACAGGGGATTGGAGTTTATTCGGTTATGGATTAGCCAAGTCTTGCTTCGAGATCAGCGAGTTCCTGCTTTAAGCCGTCGGGGAGCTTGTCACCGAACTGCTTGTAGAATTCCTTCATCTCTTCTACTTCCTTCTTCCAGAGGTCTCTGTCAACTGCGAGCAGCTTGTCTTCAACTTCTGATGTAACCTCATCCTCGATACCCTTGAGGTTAATGTCACCCTTCTTAGGAAGGTAGCCGATAGGAGTCTTTTCAGCGTCGATTGTGCCTTCACATCTCTTGATGATCCAGTCGAGAACTCTCATGTTGTCGCCGAAACCGGGCCAGATGAAGTTACCGTTCTCGTCCTGCTTGAACCAGTTAACGTTGAAGATCTTAGGAGCCTTGTCACCAAGCTTCTTGCCCATTTCGAGCCAGTGTGCCCAGTAATCAGCCATGTGGTAGCCGCAGAAGGGCTTCATAGCCATAGGATCGTGACGGAGTACGCCTACTGCACCTGTAGCTGCTGCTGTTGTTTCAGAAGAAACTGCAGAGCCTACATATGTGCCGTGCTGCCAGCTGAATGACTGGTAAACCAGAGGAGTTGTAGCTGCACGTCTGCCGCCGAAGATGATAGCTGAGATCGGAACACCCTGGGGATTGTTGAACTCAGGTGAAATGCAGGGGCAGTTCTGAGCGGGAGCTGTGAAACGTGAGTTAGGATGAGCGAGCTTGTTGCCTGCTGCTGTGTATTCCTTACCGTTAACCTTGTTGCCCTTCCAGTCTGTTGCATTCTCGGGAGGATTCTTGTCAAGACCTTCCCACCAAGCTGTCATATCATCATTGTTGATAGCAACGTTTGTGAAGATTGTGTTCTTTCTTGTAGATGCAAGTGCGTTGTAGTTGCTCTTTGCGTTTGTACCGGGAGCAACGCCGAAGAAGCCGTTCTCGGGGTTGATAGCGTAAAGTCTGCCATCGGGACCCTGCTTCATCCATGCAATATCGTCACCTACTGTGAATACTTCATAGCCTGCCTTCTTGTATCCCTCGGGAGGAATAAGCATAGCGAGGTTTGTTTTACCGCAAGCTGAGGGGAATGCTGCTGTGATATACTTGATGTCGCCATCGGGCTTCTTAACGCCGAGGATAAGCATATGTTCAGCCATCCAGCCTTCCTTCCAGCCCTGGTAAGAAGCGATACGGAGTGCGAAGCACTTCTTGCCGAGCAGTACGTTTCCGCCGTAAGCTGAGTTGATAGACCAGATCGTGTTGTCTTCGGGGAACTGAACGATGTATCTCTTTTCGGGATCAACGTCAGCCTTTGAGTGAAGGCATCTTACGAAGTCGTTGGAGTCATCGGGCAGGTTCTTGAATGCCTGTGCACCCATTCTTGTCATAATGTCCATGTTGAGTACAACATAGATAGAGTCTGTCAGCTCAACACCAACCTTAGCGATAGGTGAGCCGATAGGTCCCATTGAGTAGGGGATAACGTACATTGTACGACCCTTCATAACGCCGTCATAGAGCTTTGTCAGCTTAGCGTACATTTCTTTAGGATCCATCCAGTTGTTTGTAGGACCTGCATTCTCCTTCTCTCTTGAGCAGATGAATGTTCTGTCTTCTACACGGGCAACGTCGTTTTCAGCTGTTCTGTGATATAAGCAGCCGGGGAGCTTTTCCTGGTTGAGCTCAATCATCTCGCCTGTTGCGATAGCCTCGTCACGAAGCGCCTTGAGCTGCTCCTCGCTGCCATCGATCCATACAACCTTGTCGGGCTGTGTGAGGGCTTTCATTTCTTCAACCCACTTTAAAACATTCTGATTCTTTGTCATAACCGATTGTTCTCCTTTTCTTTATTTTATCAGCTTATGCTGATGAAAGTCATTCGGTAGGGAATTACTGATACTGTTCATCGTACCTTGTTCCCCATTTACTATTATAAACTATTTTTTGCAATAGGTCAATAGCGAAATTGCAAAAACGGCAAAAAAAATTGCACAAAGTAAGCGTAATGCAACCGACTTTTTAATTTACGTCGGGAAAACTTATTACACTGCTGTATAACAGGTTTTCTTAAGGTCACGCTACCTTGTGCTTTTAATTTTACTATTTTAATATCTACTGATTTTAAAGGAATTAAATGTCAGCTTTAACTTCCTTGCGAAGCAGTATTATCGCAAGAAGGTTCGGTATTGCCATAAGGCCGTTGAAAAGATCGGATACGTCCCATACGACTGTCGCCTGAATCACCGCTCCCACGAAAGCGGTAACAATGAAAATTGCAAGATATACGCCTACCCACTTCTTTGTGAAAAGGTAAACGAAACAGCTTCTGCCGTATATCCACCAGCCTGTAACGGTTGTTATCGCAAAGATGAATGTTGCGATACTGAGGAATGCACCGGCAAAGTCACCGAGTCCGTCCTGGAATGCTATCAGCGCCATATCAAAACCAACGCTTGATTTCTGATCTGCACCGCTTGAAAGAATGCAGAGTGCTGTCATAGTGCAGATAATGATAGTATCAATGAAAACCGAAAGCATTGCCCACATACCTTGCGTATGGTGCTTGTCGGCGCTTGAGTTTGCATTAATCATTACTGAGGAGCCAAGACCGGCTTCGTTTGAGAATACGCCACGTTTTACGCCCCACTTCATAGCCTCGAGCATTACTACGCCGACAGTTCCTCCGCCTACAGCCTTGAACGAAAAAGCTTCTGTGAAAATGCGTGCGAATACAGAAGGAACATTTTCAATGTTCATTATAATTACAGCAAAACAGCCGAGCAGATAACCGCCTGCGGCTATCGGAATTACCCATGATGTAACTTTACTGAGGCGGTGGATACCTCCGGGTGCTATTGCGGCAATTACTGCGGCACAAAGAATTCCTGATACCCATAGAGGTACTCCAAGACAGTTCTGAAGTGCCATTGAAGCCGAATTCACCTGAGCCATATTACCTATGCCGAAGCTGGCACCTATACAGCAGACAGCGAACATTCCCGCAAAGAACGCACCGAGCTTTTTGCCGCCGAATGCTTTTTTTATGTAAGCAAAAGGTACGCCGCCCGTAAGGCCGTCCGATTGCACGGTTCTGTATTTTGCACCGAGATAGTTTTCGGCAAAACTGGTAGCCATACCGAGAAGTGCGGAGATCCACATCCAGAATATTGCACCTGCACCGCCAAAAGCAATAGCGCTTCCTATTGCGATAATATTTCCTGTTCCTACTGTTGCACCGAGTGCGGCGGTAAGGGTTCTGAAAGGCGAAACCTTCTTTCCGTCAGCCTCAGGCTGTTTTGTAAGGAGTGTACGCTTTATTATAGTAGGGAAGTGCAGTACCTGCAAGCATCTGGTTCTTATTGTGAAGATAATTCCCGAGCCTGCAAACAGTATAAGCACCGGTATGCCCCATACTATGTTTTCGTTTATCCACTCTAATATTTCCATACTGACTTGTTCCTTTTCATCAAGCACAGACGTGGGTGCCTGTACGTTTTATATATTGATTGTATTCCCGAATATCACCGATTATGACGGGGAAGCTTCACATCGCGATATAATCTCGGCATTTCAGGGTAATTTCCGATTAAAAATAGCATATAAAAAAAGTAAAATCTGATAAAATCTTGAATAGTTACTGCTTGTTAATAATTAAAAGCAAAAGTATACAAGTCGAAAAATAACCCCTCCGGTTTTCCCGGAGGGGCGTAAAAACCTATTCTATTCCGACTATTCAAAATTTTTGGGCTTTTAGATTATTTCGTGCGGATTATTCGCCGCAGTATTCCTTCTTGTAGTATTCAACAAGGCCTACGAGATCCTCGTAACGCTTCTTGGAGTTAGCAACAGCCTTATCGAACAGTACGTTAGCTCTTTCGGGGTTAGCACGCATAAGAGAGTTGTAACGAACTTCTCTCATCATGAATTCCTTGTAATCGCCTGTAGGAGCCTTGCTGTCGAGCGTGAACGGATTTGTTCCTGCGGGAGCAGCGGGGTTGAATCTGAACAGATGCCAGTAACCTGCCTGTACAGCTTCCTTTTCTACCTTCTGAGCGATTGTAAGGCCGCCCTTGATACCGTGGTTGATACAAGGAGCATAAGCGATAACCAGTGAAGGACCGTCATATGCTTCAGCTTCTGCGATTGCCTTTAAGCACTGGTTCATATCTGCACCCATTGAAATCTGAGCAACATATACATAACCGTACTTCATAGCGATACCGGAGAGATCCTTCTTCTTAACGTCCTTACCGCCTGCTGCGAACTGTGCAACTGCACCGATGTTTGTAGCCTTTGAAGCCTGTCCGCCTGTGTTGGAGTAAACTTCTGTATCGAATACGAATACATTTACATTCTTGCCTGATGCGAGAACGTGGTCAACACCGCCGTAACCGATGTCGTATGCCCAGCCGTCGCCGCCGAATATCCAGTTGGACTTCTTAGCGAGGTAGTTCTTAGCCTTGAGAACTGCATTCTTTTCAGCGCAGTCGCAATCAAGAGCTTCAAGAGCAGCAACGAGATCCTTTGTAGCAGCAGCGTTTGCCTTACCGTCGTTAGCTGTTTCGAAGTATGTGTCAATCTTAGCCTTAACGTCAGCGTTTTCAGTCTTTTCAGCAATTGCCTTTAACTGACCCTGTGCTCTGTGTCTTAATGTATCCTGAGCGATGAACATACCGAGACCGTACTCAGCATTATCCTCGAACAGTGAGTTGCCCCAAGCGGGACCCTTGCCTTCCTTATTTACTGTATAAGGAGTTGAGGGAGCAGAGCCGCCCCAGATTGATGAACAGCCTGTAGCGTTGGCAATGTACATTCTGTCGCCGAAGAGCTGTGTGATGAGCTTAGCGTAAGGAGTTTCACCACAGCCTGCGCAAGCGCCTGAGAATTCGAGCAGGGGCTGCTTGAACTGTGAACCCTTAACTGTTGTTTCCTTGAACTTCTCGTGAACCTCGGGCTTGTCGGCTACTTCCTTAACAGCGTAGTCGAACATGGGCTGTTCGTTCATCTGAGAATCAAGTGACTTCATAACGAGTGCCTTGTTCTTAGAGGGGCAAACCTGTGCGCAAACGCCGCAGCCTGTGCAGTCGAGAACAGAAGTTACCATAGCGAACTTCATGCCGGGAAGACCCATAGCGTCCTTCATCTTTGCACCTGCAGGAGCCTTAGCAGCTTCTTCTTCGGAAAGAATTACGGGACGGATAACTGCGTGAGGACAAACGAATGAACACTGGTTACACTCGATACAGTTCTCGGGAATCCACTCGGGAACGTCTACTGCGATACCACGCTTCTCATAAGCTGCAGAGCCCTGGGGGAATGTACCGTCAGCCATGCCTACGAATGTAGATACGGGGAGCTTGTCGCCTCTCTGAGCGTTAACGGGGATAAGGATATTGTTAACGAAATCAACGAGATCCTTTCTGTCACCTGTAGCTGTGTGAACGGGAAGTGTACCCTCAGCGTCAGCCCAAGATGCAGGAACGTCAACCTTGATAACCTCGCCTGCGCCCTTTTCGATTGCGGCGTAGTTCATTTTAACAATGTCGTCACCCTTCTTAGCAAATGACTTGTAAGCAGCCTTCTTCATATATTCGATAGCATCTTCAGCGGGGATGATGTTAGCGATTGAGAAGAATGCAGACTGTAATACAGTATTTGTCTTGTTGCCAAGACCGATCTCCTTAGCTACCTTGATAGCGTTGATGATGTAGAAGTTGATGTTGTTCTTAGCGATGTATGCCTTAACGGGAGCGGGGAGCTTCTCGTCAAGCTCGTCAACTGTCCACTGGCAGTTGAGCAGGAATGAACCGCCGGGTACAACGTCCTCAACCATATCGTACTTGTCGATGTATGAGGGGTTGTGGCAAGCTACGAAGTTAGCCTTGTTTACAAAGTAAGTTGACTTGATAGGCGACTTACCGAAACGAAGGTGAGAAATCGTAACACCGCCCGACTTCTTTGAGTCGTATGCGAAGTATGCCTGAGCATACATATCTGTGTGGTCACCGATGATCTTGATAGAGTTCTTGTTGGCACCGACAGTACCGTCTGAACCAAGACCCCAGAACTTACAGCAGGTTGTGCCTTCGGGAGTTGTGTTGGGGTTCTCACCGATGGGCAGTGAAAGGCCTGTAACGTCATCCTCAATACCGATTGTGAACCTGGGCTTTTCTGTGTTGTTGTATACTGCAATGATCTGAGCGGGGTTAGTATCCTTAGAACCAAGACCGTAACGACCTGTGAATACGGGTACATCCTGGAACTTGCCTGCCTGCTTGAGAGCTGCAACAACGTCGAGGTATAAGGGTTCGCCGAGTGCGCCGGGTTCCTTTGTTCTGTCAAGAACTGTAATCTTCTTAACAGTTTCGGGAATAGCAGATACGAAAGCGTCAACGCTGAAGGGTCTGTAAAGTCTAACCTTAACAAGACCAACCTTCTTGCCCTGAGCTAACATATAGTCGATTGTTTCTTCGATAGTATCGCAAACAGAGCCCATAGCAATGATTACCTGCTCAGCATCGGGAGCACCGTAGTAGTTGAACAGCTTGTAATCTGTACCGATCTCAGCGTTTACCTTGTCCATGTACTTCTGTACGATAGCGGGTGTAGCTTCATAGTACTTGTTGCTTGCTTCTCTTGCCTGGAAGAAGATGTCGGGGTTCTGAGCTGTGCCGTGCAGAACGGGCTTCTCGGGATTGAGAGCTCTGTTTCTGAAAGCGTCTACAGCTTCGTGGTCGAGCATCTTGTCGAGTGTTTCATAGTCCCATACTTCAATCTTCTGGATTTCGTGTGATGTTCTGAAACCGTCGAAGAAGTGAAGGAAAGGAACTCTTGCTTCGTATGTTGAAAGGTGAGCTACAGCACCGAGATCCATAACTTCCTGAGGGTTAGTGGAGCAGAGCATAGCATAGCCTGTCTGACGGCAAGCATAGATATCGCTGTGATCACCGAAAATAGAAAGTGCGTGTGTTGCAAGAGCACGAGCGGAAACATGAATAACGCTGGGCAGTAATTCACCTGCAATTTTATACATATTGGGGATCATGAGCAGTAAGCCCTGTGATGCTGTGTAAGTTGTAGTACATGCACCTGCTGCGAGAGAGCCGTGAACTGCGCCTGCTGCGCCGGCTTCTGACTGCATTTCTACTACCTTTACTTCCTGTCCGAAAATGTTCTTTCTTCCGGCTGTTGACCAGGAATCTGTTACTTCAGCCATTACTGAAGATGGTGTAATGGGGTAAATCGCTGCAACGTCAGTAAACGCATAAGACACGTGACCTGCGGCGTTGTTACCGTCCATAGTAAGTTTTTGTCTTCCCATGGGAATCGTCCTCCTTTGTTTTTGCATACGGTCATACCAAGACGTATGCTTTCAACTTAGTATTATATCATAATCGTTCCGGAATGTAAACCTCTAAAAGTGAAAATTTTCAGAATTTTTTAGTTTCCTGTACAATTTTTTGAGTCAGCTTAAGCTAACCCGATATAACTGTCTTTGAAAGAATGTTTTCCGCCGACAACGAAAAATATGCTCTGTATAAGATGTGACATGCGTATTTCCGCTATCTGTGCGGTGAAGGCGGCTGTGCCGCTGCGATCGGATATCTGTTGTTTCGATAATCTTTGTGAAAAGTAAGAAAAAATTTCCCGCTCCTCCTTGAAATAATCGCCGTTTAATGATACAATATTATATATAAACTTACTATGAAATTCGCTGCAACAGCAGTTATAGGAACGGAGCAGAAAAATTGATCCAGTATTTAAAGGATATCTGGGAGAATATACAGAGTGTTTTTGCAACAATGGGACTTGTTGATTATCTTGATATTCTCCTTCTTGCCTATCTCATATATAAAGGCATTAAAATCATCAAGGAAACACGGGCGGAGCAGCTTATCAAAGGTATAATTCTGCTGGCTATACTTTTCTTTGTCGTAAATCAGTTTCAACTGAAGGCGATGAAGGTTATAATAGAAACCTTCCTCAATGTCGGAATTATCGCTATACTTATTGTATTCCAGCCGGAGCTTCGCCGTGTGCTTGAAAAAATGGGACGAACCACAAAGGTGAAAAAGCTGGCTCTTAATTTTGAAAGTAAGACGGATGCGGCGACCGCCGACATACATAACTGTATAGAGGCTGTCTGTACGGCTTGCGAACAGCTTTCGCAGACCGCTACGGGCGCACTTATCGTATTCGAGCGTGAAACAAAGCTCGGTGAGCAGATAGACACCGGTACGATAATCAACGCAACGCCAAGCCCTGAACTTTTCGGAAATATATTTTTCCCGAACACACCGCTGCATGACGGTGCGGTGATAATCCGTGACAGCAAGGTATATGCCGCAGGATGTTTTCTGCCTAAGCCTCAGAAGGAAGAACTGATTTCAAAGGCTCTCGGTTCACGTCACAGAGCGGCTATCGGTATGAGCGAGGTTTCGGATGCGGTGATAGTTGTTGTTTCGGAAGAAACCGGTACTATATCTATAGCCGAAAACGGAAGTCTTACACGCTTTTACAATAAGGATACACTGCGAAAGCTGCTTACGGCAAAGCTGATTCCGGAAAAGCCCGAAGCAAAGAAGATGAAGAATAAGGCTTTAAAAAAGCATAAGAAAAACGCACCCGATGCGAAAAAAGAACAGGGGGCGGATAAATAATGAAGGAATGGATAAAGAGTTTTTTTCAGAATTTTGTAAAGAATCTTAAGAATATTATATTTGCGCTGATTATTGCAATCATTGTATGGTTTGCAATCTCGATGCAGATATTCCCTGATGTCACAACTCACGTCAGCGATATTCCGGTTGAAGTCAAGGCTACGGAATATATGACGGAAAATGCGCTTTCCGTAACGAACAGTTATGTTGATAAGATAACCGTACAGGTGACAGGCAAAAGATATGAGGTAGGAAACCTTACCGCAAGCGACTTCACAGCCAGTGCGGATCTGTCGGCTATCACGGCGCCGGGTGAATATAAGGTAAAGGTTAACGTAACACCGGTAAAGGACAACAGCTGTACGGTTGACGATGAGGGTCTGAGCGTTAAGCTCAAGGTCGAAAAGACGGTATCAAAAACGTTCAGCATTTCCGACGGAAGTATGAAGGCTGTGGCTGAAGGAGTTACAGCTACGGCGGGTATGAAGATAGACAGCGTTACCGCTGAGCCTTCGACTATAACGCTTACGGGCGACAGCACCGCAATAGACGCAGTGAAATCGGTCGAGATACGTTCTGTATTTGCAGGCGAAACCTCGGAGTCGGTTTCTTCAAAAGGTCAGATCGTTCTGCTTGGCAGTAACGGAGATATAATCGAAAATCCCGATATAAAATATGACAACGAGAGCTACACCGTGAATATAACGCTGTATAAACAGAAAACTCTGCCTCTTACGGTACAGTTTACGAACGTTCCGTCAAACTTTGATTTAAGCAGTCTTAAATACAGCATCTATCCTGAATCGCTCACTGTTTCTTCACCCGACGATTCGCTTGATTCACAGGAGAAGTTCGAGATAGGAACGATAGATCTCAGTCAGCTTACGACCAAGTATTTGCAGAAGCTGACGCTTCCGATAGCTTTACCCGAAGGATATAAGAATATCAGCGGAAACACATCCGCTATGGTTTCCTTTGAGGATGCGGAGAATTACACGTTCCTCAGCTATACTGTCCAGAAGGATAATATCCGTATTATAAATGCACCGGACAATTTCGATGTCGATGTTCTTACAAACGAACTCAGCGTCAATGTTACGGGTCCGGCAGATGAAATAGCGGCGCTTGCGTCAAAGGATATTTATGCGACGGTTGACCTTATGGGAACTACGCTTACCGCAGGGCTTAAAGATGTGACTGCGGAATTCACGTTGCGGGGAACAAAGGTCAGAAGCTGGGTTACAGGAGAATACAAGGTATCTATACAGGTAACCGAGAGGGCAGAGGATACTGCGGATTAAAATCGGAACGGAGATGTTTTCTTGAATATTTCATTGCTTTCACAGGCGGTCGGTACGTCTACCGATCCGCTTGAGAATGCGCAGGAGCAGATAAAAGAAGCAGAAACGTTTTTCAATCAAATGATAAACGCTTTTGTAGGATATCTGCCTACGCTGATTGCGGCGGCGATAATACTGGTTGTCGGAATGGTTATTTCCAAACTCGTGCTGAAAATGATGAGCAGGGGTATGAAACACGATGTTATCGACAAGACTGTTTCACGCTTTATTTATTCATTGGTCAGAATACTGCTTTATGCGCTGCTTGCTACTATTGTTCTCGCCGTTCTCGGCGTTCCGATGACTTCTATAATAGCTGTGATAGGTACGGCAGGCGTTGCCATCGGACTTGCGCTTCAGGACAGCCTTTCAAATATAGCGGGCGGATTCAGCATAATGCTCACAAAGCCGTTCAAAATAGGAGATTACATCAAGGTCGATGACGTCGAGGGTACGGTTGAAGCAATCAATATGTGGTATACCGAGCTTCATTCATACGATAATAAAGCCATCTTCTATCCCAACGGGCAGATAACATCAAAGAAGGTCACCAACTATACAACGCTTGGAATAAGGCGTGTGGATATGGTATATACGATTTCTTACAATGCCGATTTCAGAAAGGCGATGGAGGTTCTCAAAAGCATAACAGATGCTCACGAGCTTATACTTAAAGAGCCTGAGCCAAAAATCAGGATAACCGAGCTTGCCGAGAGCGCTGTAAGAATAACCTGTTATCCGTGGGTAAAGGCTGAGGACTACTGGACGGTATACTTTGACCTTAACGAAGCGGTCAAGGAGCAGTTTGATAAGAACGGTATTGAGATACCCTATAATCAGCTTGATGTGCATCTGAAAAAAGACAATCAGGATGCCGCTACTAAAAAATAAAGCAGGCAATAATGCTTTCGCAGAGCTGTCGCAGGCTCTGCGAATTGTTATATCGGACGATATACGGTAAGGAAAATTGATTTGCAAATGAGAAAAGGAGCTTTTTGTGGACAAGATACATCTGAAATCACCGTCAAACTGGATAAACGATCCCAACGGATTTATATATTATAAAGGTAAGTACCATTTGTTCTATCAGCATTTTCCCTATGCGCCGGTATGGGGCAGAATGCACTGGGGACACGCTGTAAGTGACGATCTTGTTACATGGGAGCATAAGGGGATAGCTCTTTATCCTACCAAGAAAAATGACAGGAGCGGATGCTTTTCGGGTAGTGCGGTCGAGCATGACGGGAAAATGCACATTTTTTATACCGGCATAAATTATCGTGAGGAAGATCCCGAAAATATCAACTGCGCACTGAATTACGGCTTTATAGCGTCACAGATGAAGATTGTTTCGCAAGACGGATATACCTTTGATAATTTCAATGCGAAAACTACGATAATTCAACCTTTGCGTGACAGCACTTCAGGCTCGGAATCCGACACCAGAGATCCTAAGGTATGGCGTGGCAGTGATGCGTGGTATATGATAGTCGGAAGCACCTATGACAATAACGGAAGATTCCTGTTTTTCAAAAGCGAAAATCTTGAAAACTGGGAATATGTGAATTATTGCGAAAAAAGAGGATTCGGCTGTATCTGGGAATGCCCGGATTATTTTGAAGTCAACGGTAAAGGCGTAGTAATCTTTTCACCCATCGGAATACTTGATGATAATATGACGTATGATTCAGCGTCGATATGCTGTTATTCGGATTTTGACGAAAAAAGCTGTAAAATGACTATGAGCGATGAATACAGTATGTTTGATTACGGCATAGACCTGTATGCACCGCAGAGCAATACGGACGAAAACGGCAGACGTGTAGTTATTGCGTGGGCGAGAATGCCCGAAGCGGTAGGTAATAATGAGAATAAACGCATAGGTATGATGTGTATACCTCGTGTGGTTGACATAAGAAATAATCACATATATTTTTCACCTCATCCGAACATAAGAAAAGCCTTTTCAAAAAAGAGCGGCAAGCCTTCGCATAAATCGGGATATATGCTGAAAACAGCGATAAACAACGGGGAGAGCATAAATGTCGGCGGTTATATCATCCGCCGTGAAGATGATATTATCATAACTGATCGTACAGCGGTTTTTATAAATGATAAAAATTACAGGCTTATTACAAAAACACCTGTTGTGAAAGAGGGGAACAGGCTCGAAATCTATGTCGACAGCAATCTGATAGAAATATATATCAATGACGGGGAATATGTGCTGAGCAGTGTGGTTTACGGATTGTCGGATATAATTGAAGGCGGAGAATACGAGATTTTCGTAACGGAATAAATATCTGAAAGGGAATATATCATGGAAGAAAAGAACACAAATGTTTCGCAAACGGAAGAAAATCCGGAGCAGAACAGCCCTGAAATATCGATTGAGAGTGAAAGCACGACCGAAGCGGCAAAAGCCGGCATTAAGACGGCAGTGCCTAAATGGCTTATCATAATTATAGCGGCTATGGCGGCGGTGATAATAGGGCTTTCGGTAACGCTCGCAGTGATTCTTGCGGGAGGGAAAACCGTCGATGAATCGTCATCATCGCAGAGCGGCACATCCGCAGATAACAGCGAAAACTCATCATTACCACAAAGCACGCAGAGTAATACTTCGACAGACAGCTCGCAGGGTGCTGTAACGGAAGACGGCATTGTCCTGCAATATTCCGTAGATAATTCGTGGGGCGACGACGGAAATCTGAATTACGGAGTTCAGTTTGGTATCACCAACAATACAAACAGCGGAATTTCAGGCTGGGAGCTGGTCGTTGAAATAGACGGTCTTAAAGGCTGTGAGGGCTGGAACGGCACATACAGCCAAAACGGAAATACGGTAACTGTGACAAATGCCGAATATAACGGGGATATTCAGCCAGGCTCCACTGTGGTTATCGGCTGTAATCTGAATACGGACAAAGAACTGAAAATAAACAGGGCAGAGCTTAACAAAACGCAGTGCGTTGTTAAAGCGGGAAATGTAAATCAGAATAATCAGAATAATCAGAACGCAAACGGTAATGGCACTTCCGAAGCAGATGTTGACACACTGCTTGAAAGGAGCAAGGACGGCGAACAGGGTGACGACTGGCTTCATACGGACGGAAACAAAATCCTTGATAAAGACGGTAAGCAGGTGTGGCTTACAGGTGTGAACTGGTTTGGATATAATACCGGCACGAATACATTCGACGGCTTATGGAACAGTGAGCTTAAGTCGTCCGTAAAGGCTATTGCCGATCACGGATTCAACCTTATCCGTGTGCCGATGTCGGCTGAGCTTATAAATTCGTGGGCGGCGGGAGAATATCCCAAGGCAAACTACAACAATGCCTACAACACAGAGCTTAACAGTATGAACAGCCTTCAGATATTCGATTATTTTCTGAAGCTGGCGGAGGAGAACGGTATTAAGGTTATGCCGGACATCCATTCCGCAGAAACAAATGCCTCAGGGCATACGGTGAATCTCTGGTATACCGACAAGGTAAGCGCAGAGGATTATTATAAGGCGCTTGAGTGGATGGCGGAACGTTATAAGGATAATGATACGATAATAGCGTACGATCTCAAGAACGAGCCGCACGGCAAGCCCTATGAAGCGGATAAAGCGGCGATATGGAACGATTCCGATTCGGCTAACAACTGGAAATATGTTGCCGAAACTGCCGCATCAAGAATACTTGCCAAGAATCCGAATGTGCTTATAATGGTAGAGGGTACCGAGATATATCCGACAGATATTAAGAGCAACAAGGATTTCAGCTCTACAAATGACGATGATTACTATTTTAACTGGTGGGGCGGTAACCTCAGGGGCGTAAAGGATTTTCCTGTCAATCTCGGAAAATATCAGAACAAGCTGGTGTATTCTCCGCACGACTACGGTCCTACGGTCTATCAGCAGCCGTGGTTTGAGGGCGACTATGATTTTGACAGCCTTATGCGTGACTGCTGGCAGGATAACTGGTTCTTCATCTACAAGAACAATACCGCACCGCTTCTTATAGGAGAATGGGGCGGATTTATGAAGGAGCCTAATCTTAAATGGATGACCTGTATGCGCCGTCTGATAAGCGAGAACCATCTTAACCACACGTTCTGGTGCTACAATGCCAACTCGGGCGATACGGGCGGACTTGTGCTTGATGATTTTTCAACGTGGGACGAAGAAAAGTACGCATTTGTAAAGGAGGTTCTGTGGCAGGAAAACGGCAAGTTCGTAGGTCTTGACCATAAAATCGCACTCGGTGAAAACGGTATCACGCTGAAGGATGCCAAGGGGCTTTAGAGCATGATTAGCGATGAAATTTAAATGCCGATAACGTCATGTCCATCCTTGCTAAAAGAGCAGGGATGGATATGATGTGAGGCGAATAATAAAATATGTATCTGCTTTACGGGACGTTTATTGTTACGAAATAGCGGCAATTTTAAGCTGTAAAAGAAAATCGAAAAATTTTCAAAAAAGTCTTGACATTTCATTTTTATTGTGTTATAATATACAAGCGTCAATGAGATGCGTGCTTTTAAAGCAGTTAATGAATATGCGGGTGTAGTTCAATGGCTAGAATCCCAGCCTTCCAAGCTGGTTGTGTGGGTTCGATTCCCATCACCCGCTCCATAGTTTTCACGAAAGTGAAAACTTATTTATTTTGATAAATATGAAAATGCAGACCATGCGCCACTAGCTCAGCTGGATAGAGCAACCGCCTTCTAAGCGGTAGGTCACAGGTTCGAATCCTGTGTGGCGTGCCATTTATGGTGGGTGTAGCGTAGCTGGTTAACGCGTCGGATTGTGGTCCCGAAGATCGTGGGTTCGAGTCCCATCTCCCACCCCATATTTATTAAGAACGAATGCCGCCTGCGCTGGCTTATAGTGCCGGCGGCATTCGTTTATACTGGGATATAGCCAAGCGGTAAGGCAACGGACTTTGACTCCGTCACTCGTGGGTTCAAATCCCGCTATCCCAGCCATGCGTAAATCCTCTCTGTCACTGCGATTGAGGGGGTTTTTCTTTTGGGGGATTTTTGTGTTGTGATTGGCAATTACGCCACAATTACGCCATTGTGTATTTGTTAACTGCTTCAGAAAGTATCTTATAATCATCCATGTGTGTGTAACCGCCGGTTACTTCTAAAGACTGATGACCGAGAATTTTCGATACAACGGCAGTCGGCATTCCTCGTGCCTGCATCAGCGTGCTATATGTGTGTCGTGTTGAATGCGGCGGTAAAACTTCTATAGGTTGCTTTCCGTCAGTCGCAAGTTGCTTATTAAGACGATCGAAGAACCACATATATCTGCTTCGCAGGCTTGATTCTGTGACAATGTAATCAGCGATAACAAACTTCTGAGCTCTGTTGATTTTTTCTTCAATAAAAGTCATTACATTCTTATTGATAGGTACTATTCGTTCCTTGCCGTTCTTTGGTAGGCCTATCGTTCCATCACGCTTAACAGCACTGTCGATAAGTACACAGCTACGTTTAAAATCAAACTTTCCCGGTGATAGAGCTCTCAGCTCACCGGAGCGTATTCCTGTTGACAAAAGAATGATTATCGGAAGCCCGAAAGTATCGTCGTTTTTTGCAAAATTTAAGATTTCGATTGCATCTTCCTCTGTGTAACTTTGCTTCTGCCCTGCTTTCTTCTTGGCTATCTGTGCTCTTGTAACGGGATTCTTTGTGCAATAATCGTTGTCTACTGCGTCCTCAAATAAGGCGTTCAACAAAAAGCGTAACCGCTTCCGAATACTTTGGCTGTAATCAAGGTTCGCAAAAAAATCGGTAATATGGATGGGCTTGATGTCACTCAAACTCATTTTGCCTATCTTATGATCGCTCACTTTTTGTAAGAGATACTTATATTCTTCAAACGTGCTTCGCTGTATGTTGTTTTTCTTGTATGTGTCCAGCCACACAGGAATCCATTCTGACAGCGAATAGTCGTCGGTTGCTCGCTTTGATTCTCCGCCGCTCTTGATAAACTCTTTGTACTTCTTACGGCATTCTGATTCCGTAGATCCGTAGAATCGGTAACGTAATCTTTTTCCGAAAATATCATAGCCATCACTTATGGTCAATTCTATTTGGCCTGTTTTAAGTTTTCTGAAACTTCCGTCGCCTTTTTTGCGTGCTCTCATAATAAACACCTCCTAATTTATTTCAATCCACGCCCTCAGAGGAGGGCGACATTACCACCCTGAATATCACTTTCAGCAAGGCAAATTTCAATCCACACCCTCATACAAAGGGCGACCATCGCTAAGGTCGTGAAATGCTACCTTAGCGGTTCTTTATTGTTTTGCTTTCCTTGGCCTATAAACATAGCCTCTTTGTATTTTTTCACGCACATCGGCTAATGCGGCTTTACATCTATTACGGACATCCTTGGTTACATTTTCATCTTCAATTGTTTTTAGATAATATTCTTCTGCGGATTTTGTATCAATTTTTACATAAACGTCACCGATTCTTATATAATCACTTGAGTTTGTACCTGCGTCTACTTCGATACACTTTTTAAGCATTTGTATTGCTTTGTCAAATTGGTACTCAGCATCGTATATATTGGCAAAAGTTGAGTAGAGATGCCACTTTGAATATAACACCGCACCAATGCGGTTAGTTATCGGTGGCAAATCTGTAGGGGATTCTAAAAATAATTCCCAATACTTTATAGCCAATGGACGCTCTGCCGCATGCATACGTGCGTATGTAGTAGCAACGGCTAAAACGTCTAACGGCTCACGTGAATTGTTATAAACACTTAAAATGAAATTGTTAAGAAATCGTCTACAGTTGCCTAAGACACATTCGGAGGAGCTGCTCATATAAATCAATCGCTCTTTGGAACCAACCTTTGTGTAAGCTTTTTGTAGGAAATCTTCGATAAAGTCACTTTCATCTTGCGATAAATCAAATTTTGATTTACAGCTGTCACATACTAAAAACTCGTTGCGCACTTTTTCGGTTTTACAAAGCAGACAATGCTTTGTCATAATGTTGTCAATCATATATTTGAAAGGTGCAGATCCCTTATAATACGTTGTGTTTTTAGTCGCCGTAAGGGCTTTTGCGGCAAGGTCATATCTGCCTATTTCATTTAGTGTTTCAATCAGTTCAATGTATATCGAGGCATTATCGGGTTGCATTTTAAGAAGCCTGGTATAAGTGTTGATTGCCTCAGCAGGATTATTACCGTTTTTGTATAATTCCGCAAGCATAAAGAGCATTTGCATTTTTGTATAAAAAGGATTGCTGTAATTACCGTCTATGTATGATTTTAATAATTCTGCGGCTTTGCTGTGGTTTTCTCCGAGATTTTTATATATGATAGCCAAAGCAAGTTTGTCGTGTGCGTTGTTGCTTGTCTTGCATTTTTCAATGACTTCGTTCAACTCGCTTTCAGTATCATCTAAATATTCCTTGTCAAATGAGCTTACGCCTTGTGCAAATTTGACATTATCGTATAAATGGTCAGGATCATGGATTTCATACTGCTTTTGTTTTAAAAATTTAATCCACTCCGATGGAGCAGGGGTGATGGTGTGTATTCCGTCATTTTCGTATTTTAATAACGGCTTAACATTCATTATTGCAAACTCGATAGCCGATAGCGTAACAGAAAAGCAGTCATTGCCTGACATAATGGCTTCTTTTGCATTTTCGATAGCATTTTCAGCAACTAAAATACGTTCCTTAAATTCATTACGTTCCATTTTCACCTCGTTATTTCAAACGCTTAATAACAGCGACTGCTTTTCCGATTATCCTTATAGTTTCAAGTTCTTCATTTAAATATACGAAAGGTGAATATCGGGGATTTTCGGCTTGTAATACGAGTTTATTTTCGCCATTGTAATAGTATACACGCTTTAATGTAGCTTCATCATCTATAATAACAGCCGCTATTTCTCCGTTTTCAACAATAGGAGCTTCCCGAATAAGAACGGTGTCTCCGTTTTCAATGCCCGCATTTATCATACTATCGCCCTGAGCTGTAAGACAGAAGTCCGCTCCATAGCTCTCGTCTACTTCAACGTATGTTTCGTGCTCTTCGTCGGCGAATATCGGTTCTCCACAAGCAATTTTGCCAAGCATGGGGAGTTTTATTTTCTTGACAGGTTTAATATTTGAATATTTTGAAACGTCTATTTCATCTTCGCTTGCTGACATTTCTTCGCCTGTGATAAGGGAAACCGGATTCATTTCTAACACTTTTGCAAGTTTTGAAATTTTATCTCTTTTCATATTAGAAATAAAACCGTCCTCCCATTTTTTTACTGTGCTTTTACTGACACCTACGGCATTACCTACTTCTTCAAGTGTTAAGCCGAGTTCAGTACGTTTTTTATTTATAAGTTCACCTATATTCATATAAGATAACCTCCTTGCTTGGTTTTCTTTATTATATCATGTGAGTTTCAAAAATGCAACTATTTTTTCCGATTTAGGCTAAAAAGTTTCCTAAAGGGGTTGACAGGTTACATATTTTGTGATATACTCAAAGTGTCCTAAAGGAAACAGAAAGGAAGTGATAAGGTGAATGTTAATGATTTATATGCTGAAATCGCAAGGTGTGGATTAACTGTTCCCAAACTTGCAGAACGCATAAAGCTGGATAAAAAAACGCTGTATTCTCGTTTGAAAGGCGAAACATCGTTTAAACAGCCGGAAATAGCAAAGATTTCAGAAGTCCTTGATTTATCTAAGGATAAGATATTCGCTATTTTTTTTGCCGATTCAGTTTCCTAAAAGAAACTGCCACAACAACCGGAGGAGGTGAAAATATGGAAGCCAACATTGAAAGAGAATGGGAAGAAAAGTACAAGCCTGCTATTCTCCGGCATAAGAAAGTGCCAAAGGAGATAGTAGCCGATTTACTTGACGTATCAACACAGACGGTTGATGATATGCTTCGCTCGGGTGATTATCATTTTGGTATTGCACGGCATTGTGCAGGCGGTAAGTACAAGTATGAGATCCATCCATTGCGATTTATAGCGTGGTACGAAGGAAGGTTACTTTGATAAGGAGGTAGAAATGAAAATATCTAAGATAATTGCCTACGTTGTTGCGCAGTTGTTGCGAATATGGGTGACAGCATTCGCAGGCATAGCGGTATATGTTCCGCTGTCGGCTCTCGCATACGCCGATCGTGGCTACAAGGCTATCGGCGGCGAAATGCTCCCCGTTGCAATAGTCGCTGTTGCGGTCTGGTACGGGCTGGGATGGCTGATGAAGGTATGGTATAGGGATATGATCGGGGGTGGACGCAATGACAGACCTTGAAAGGCTCGCCAAAGAAGCCACCGATCACGGCATGAGCTACGGCGAGTATGTTGCCTGGAAGGCGAAAGCAACACTGGAAGAGCAGCAAAACTACCGCCGGGCAAGGGAGGTGGCGGAGATACAAAGAAAGAGGGGGAAGAAATGAGCGAAGTTTTTCATAGCAAAGTTTACACAGACAGACCCGCATACGCAGATTTTGATGCGCCTGCAAAATTCGAGGCAATAAAAGCAATCATTGCAAGGAGGCTTATAGAACACCCGAACGCAATTTGTTCGTATTCGGGAGGAAGTGACAGCGACATATTGATGCATCTGATAGAGAGCGTAAGAGGGCTTTACTCGTTACCTCCTGTCAAATACGCATTCTTCAACACAGGGCTTGAAATGAAAGCTATCAAGGAACACGTTGCCGCAATGCGTGAAAAGTACAATGTCGAAATCACCGAGTACCGTCCGAAGAAAAATATCGTACTTGCAACGAGAGAATACGGTGTGCCGTTTGTTAGCAAAATTATGTCGGCAGGGCTTGAGGGCGTGCAGAAGAAGAATATTCCTCTTAGCATAGCCGATGAGTACGCAAATGCTGAGAATAAGATAGCCAAGAGAGCTGAATTAAAGGCTCGTTATCCTGGCTGTGAAACGACAATTAACTTTCTTTGTTGCTGTAATAGCAAAGGCGAGGAACGCCCGAACATTCAGCTCGTCATCAATTCCTCAAAATATATGCTCGACTTCATTAAAGAAAATCCGATACCGTTTAAAGTTAGCAATAGATGCTGTGACTACTGCAAAAAGCAAGTTGCTCACAGCGTTCAAAAGAATTTTGGCATGATAATCACAGGCGAAAGGCGTGACGAGGGTGGGATGCGTTCTGTACCTCGCTCAGATAACACGTCGCTGTGCTTTACAGAAACCGCAAGTGGTCAGTATCGTTTAAGACCGTTGTACTATGTTTCTGATGCAGACAAGGCTTGGTATAAGGAGTATTACGGACTCAGATATTCCGATGCCTATGAGGTTTACGGACTCGCAAGGACGGGCTGTTGTGGCTGTTCAATTTCGTCTAAGGCTGTTGAAGATTTGGAAAAAATTCGACCTTATGAGCCGAATCTCGTTAAGGCGGCGTGGACAGTGTTCGGCGAGAGTTACTTATATCGTCAGAAATACAACGAATACAAAGCAAAACGAAGAGAAGAAGAAAAGAAGCAAAAATCCTTTATTGAACAGCTTAGTCTATCAGAAGCGACAACAGAGTAAAAAAAGAGCTCCCCGAAGGGAGCAAAACAAATATTTAATTCACATTAAGTATAGCACGACAGCTATAATTTGTCAACTAATCAAACAAAAAGGCGCATAGCGTCTTAAATAAACAGGAGGATTTCAAAATGACAGAATTTAAGATCACAGTCGAGGCAACAGCCCTCGCTAACGCAATCGAGAACCTTGCCAGAGCAATATCGGCAAACGGAATGGGCAACACCATCCCTGCGGTTACTGCATCCGTTCCTAAAGTTGCTACGACTCAGGTGTCCACATCTGCACCTGCACAGCAGTTTGTTTCTGCTCCGACAGTTCCGACAGCAACAGCGCCCGTAGTGCCGGTAGCCGCACAGGTACCGGTTACTGTGTCGGCACCCGTGACCGCTCCGGTTCAGCAGTCCGCAAATGCCGCATTGACACCTATTCCCACTGCCGCACCTACCTATACACTTGATATGCTTGCGGCGGCGGGCTCAGCGTTAATAGATGCAGGTAAGATGAATGATTTGCTGGGCATTCTCAGTCGCTATGGTGTTAATGCGCTAACGGAGTTACAGCCCGCCGTTTATGGAGCGGTAGCCGCAGAACTCAGAAATCTCGGCGCAAATATATAAGGAGGTAGCAATATGCGTAATAAAATCCAGATTAGAATTCCCCGTTCAGCAGAAGGTCGCGTGATCAGAATATCTCCTGCGGCGGAAGCTGTTCTCGCAGAATTACAGCGCACTACGAGATTGCCAATATCTCAGATTGCGTCACAGATGATAATACAGGGTGCAGATTTTGTTGAAATAATCGAGGAGGATGACAATGCCAACACCTGAAAAACACGCACTGCTTTCTGCGTCAGCGTCATCAAGGTGGCTTAATTGTACTGCCGCACCGAGATTTGAAGAACAGTTTCCCGAAACCACATCACAGTATGCAGAAGAAGGAAGAATAGCTCACGCAATGTGCGAATTAAAGGTACTCAAAACCTTTACCGCCGGAATTAAGCCCAGAAGCTATACCGCACGAATAAACAAAATAAAGGAGATGCCCGGTTACAGTCCTGAGATGGACAGAACCTCAGACCTTTATATCGAGCACCTCAGTCAGTTAGCACTTTCGTATAAGTCAAAACCCAACATATCCCCGGAAGTACAGGTTGATCTTACAGACTACATACCCGGCGGCTTCGGCACTTGTGACTGCATCATGATAGGCAGTGATACACTTAGCATAGTGGACTACAAGCACGGTAAAGGCGTACCCGTATCGGCGGAGGGAAACACGCAGATGCGGTTGTATGCTCTCGGTGCTCTCAAGCGGTATTCTCCTGTTTACGGGAACAGCATAAAGAGTATAAGAATGACGATTGATCAGCCTCGTATCAGTGATGAGGTCAGTACCGAAACAATATCTGTAGAGGAACTGCTCGCTTGGGGTGAAAGCATAAAGCCGATAGCACAGACGGCCTATACAGGTCCGGGCGAGTTTGTGCCGGGTGAGCATTGCAGATTTTGCAGAGGAAAGGAACACTGTCGTGCCAGAGCCGAACAGTATACAGCCCTTGAAGAATTTAAGGATTGCGTACTACCCGGTACTTCCGGTGATCAGGACAAGCGTATTCTTTCTGACAGCGAAATAGGTGACCTGCTTACAAAAGGTGCTGAACTCGTGAAATGGTATAAGGATCTCGAGGAATATGCACTCGGTGCAATCCTTAAAGGCGTTAACATACCCGGTTGGAAAGCAGTCCAGGGGCGCAGTAACAGAGCCTTTTCCGATCAGGATAAAGCTATTGATGCAGTTATCAAAGCAGGTTATGATGAAGCCCTGGTGTATGAGAGAAAACCCAAAACTCTTACCGAGCTTGAAAAGCTTATGGGTAAAGCTGATTTTGCCGAAAAGGTCGGCGCTTATGTTATCAAGCCGCCCGGCAAACCTACTCTCGCACCCTTATCGGATAAAAGAGAGACGTACAGTCCTGCGGCCGCCGATTTTGCGGAGGTGGGCAAGTGAACGAACAGCATCTTGTAACTATATCGTTTCCGGAAGGTTATTTTAAGATTCTTTATGAGGACTATCTCAAACAGCGACCGTTGCCGGTTATAAAAAAGCTGATGCGGATCGCCTATGATAACTTTTCGCTGAATTCGCACGATATACGCAAAATATGGCATTACGTATTATCGGAGCAGGACACTAAAAGGCAGAAATGGCACGAAGAAAGCAAAACATACAGGGAAGAATATGTTGCTTTGCAGTTCCTGTTTGATTTAACCGAAAAGGAAATCAAAGAAATCAAGGCTAAAAATAAAAAATTGCTCTCGAACGTGATTAAAGCAAAGCGTGATTTCGAGCGCTGGTGCAAGATTGTTGCACTAATGGAAGAATTAAACGTCAAAATGGGCATTGCCCTTTAAGAAAGGAAAATATTATGTACCAGAACATAGCAACCAAAGTTTTAACCGGAGAAGTAAGGCTGTCTTACACGAATCTCACAGCCCCTGTTCCCTCGAAAAGTGATCCTAACGGCAAACCTAAATATTCGGTTACCATACTCATCCCCAAGTCAGACACCGCTACTAAAGCGGACCTTGACGCCAGCTTTATGGCGGCGTATAACGAGGGCATAACTACAAAATGGGGCGGAGCAAGACCGCAGGCTCAGTCGGTAATCCATGACGGTGACGGTCTCCGACAGAGCGGTACTCCTTATGGGGAGGAATGCAAAGGACACTGGGTGCTTACCGCAAGCAGTATAAACAAGCCTCAGGTTGTCGGTATAGATAATATCAACTGTGAATTGGCTCCGTCTGATATCTACAGCGGAATGTACGGAAGGGTCACGATTAACTTCTACCCCTATAATGCCGGCGTTAATAAAGGTGTCGGTTGTGGGCTCGGAAACGTACTTAAAACCCGTGACGGTGAAGTGCTTTCGGGCGGTGCTACAGCGGCAAGCGACTTCAACGGTTTAGGGCAGAGTGTACAGGTATACCCGCAGACCGCTCCTATTCAGGGTACGCCTGTGTATCAGCAACCTGTAGCGCCTGTTCAGCCGACGGGTGTCAATCCTATAACAGGGCTTCCTTTCTGATAAAGGAGGCCAAATGCACCACTTAAATATTGACCTTGAAACATTTTCAAGCGAACCTATCGGAGAAACGGGGGCTTTTAAATACATAGAAAGCCCTGACTTTGAAATCCTGTTATTCGCATACTCTTTAAATGGTGCGCCTGTTACGGTAATAGATCTTGCGCAGGGAGAGACAATACCGCCCGAGATAACAGCGGCGGTTTTCTCTCCCGATTGTATAAAACACGCATATAATGCCGCTTTTGAGTGGGGGTGCCTATCAAAGTATTTCGGTAAGGCACTTCCGCTTGAGCAGTGGCGGTGCACAATGTTGCACGGATTGTATGCCGGTTATACAAAAGGTCTTGATGCAACCGGCAGAGCTTTAGGGCTTCCTGAAGACAGGCGCAAACTTAACACCGGAAAGGCCCTTATCAGATATTTTTGTTGCCCGTGTAAAGCAACAAAGGCAAACGGTATGCGCACAAGAAATATGCCGTCACACGACCTCGAAAAATGGAAGCTGTTTAAAGAATATAACCGCAGAGATGTAGAAGCCGAAATAGAAATAGAACACAGATTATCAGCTGTCACGGTCCCTGACTTCGTTCAGAGAGAATGGGAAACTGATCTCGAGATAAACCACAGAGGAGTTGCGGTAGACATGGATTTTGTAAACGGTGCGCTTGAAATAGGAAGCACCACACGAAATGCGCTGATAGAAGAAGCCGTGAAGATAACCGGCCTTGATAATCCGAACAGCGTTGCACAGTTGCAAGGGTGGCTGGAAAACGAAACAGGTGAAGAAATAGAATCTTTACGCAAGGACACCGTAGCAAAAATGCTGACGGCGAATGATAACAGTGCCGAAGTACAGCGTATGCTCGAAATACGTCAGGAACTCGGCAAGACAAGCACTAAAAAATACAACGCTATAGAAAAAGCGGTTTGTCGTGATAACAGAGTACGAGGGCTTTTGCAATTCTACGGAGCAAACAGAACAGGAAGGTGGGCGGGTCGTCTTGTACAGGTGCAGAACCTGCCGAGAACTTATATTGAGCCTTTGCCGTTTGCAAGAACTCTTGTTAAAGACCGAAAAGCAGACGCTCTCAGATTTGTTTACGGAAGTGTTCCGGACACGCTTTCACAACTCATACGAACCGCTTTTGTTGCCGCAGAGGGTAATGTTCTTATAGATGCTGATTTCTCGGCCATTGAAGCCCGTGTTATATCATGGCTCGCCGGCGAAGAATGGCGGCTTGAGGTATTCCGCACTCACGGAAAAATCTATGAAGCGTCTGCTTCACAGATGTTCGGCGTTCCGATTGAGCTTATAAAAAAAGGCAATCCGGAATATGCTTTGCGTCAGAAAGGCAAGGTAGCGGAGCTTGCTCTCGGCTATCAGGGCGGTACTTCTGCACTTATTACTATGGGCGCACTTAATATGGGTATACCTGAAAGTGACCTGCCCGATATAGTGCATCGGTGGCGAGATGCCAACAGACGTATAAGAGACTTATGGTATGCCGTGGATAATGCAGCGGTTCAGGCGGTCACGAACGGCGGAGCTGTCGGTGTGCGTAACATTATAGTTTCCAAAGAATACAACGCCGCCTTGAATACAGACAGTCTGACAATTACTCTACCGAGTGGCAGAAAGCTCTATTATATATCTCCTCAGATCTATGAGAATCAGTGGGGATCGCCGTCGATTGCTTATATGGGTATGGATCAGAAAACAAAAAAGTGGAAACGGCTCGAAACATACGGCGGAAAGCTCGTTGAGAATTGTGTTCAGGCTATAGCACGAGATTGTCTCGCCGGAGCAATAACACGCCTGGAAGAAGCCGGACTTTCTGTTGTGTTTCATATTCATGACGAAGTAGTAATCGATTGTCGTAAAGATACGGCAAGCCTTGAAGATGTTATAAGAATAATGACCGAACCTATACCGTGGGCACCGGGATTACCTCTTGGCGCTGACGGTTGGGTCGGCGACTTCTTCAGAAAGGATTAAGAGAACAGTTTATGTTATTTGACCGAAAAATAACTATTTCCTGCGGGTCAAGCAGAAAAGCGACTGTGTGGAAAGCACAGACACTTATGCTGTCGGAACTGTGGGAGAAATTGAAAATCCCGGCAAGAAGCACGGAAACGCTTGCTGATTATATGAATATGAAAAAGGCTCAGCAGGATGATCTTAAAGATGTCGGCGGATATGTTGGCGGTACTCTTAACGGAACCAGGCGTAAGGCAAATAACGTTATTGGCAGAGACATAGTTACCCTCGACCTTGACAGTATTCCGGCAGGATATAAAGATGATATTCTGCGGAGAGTTGAAGCTCTCGGCTGCGGATACTGCGTTTACAGCACAAGAAAGCATCAGCCTTCCGCACCGAGACTGCGTGTAATACTTCCACTTGATCGCACTGTAACTGCCGATGAGTATGAGCCTATAGCACGAAAACTTGCTGAGTATATAGGTATCGAATTTGCTGATCCGTCTACTTTTGAAGCCTGCCGCTTAATGTACTGGCCGAGCTGTTGCTCAGACGGAGAATATGTGTATATAGTAGGCGATAAGCCTTTCACTTGCGCCGACGGTATTTTGGCCTTATATGCCGACTGGAGAGATGTCTCGACCTGGCCGAGCATACCGGGGCAGCAGGCTGTTAAGAAGCTGGCTGTAAAGCAGGGTGATCCTGATGCTAAGAATGGCGTTGTCGGCGCTTTCTGCCGTACTTACGATGTATATCGTGCAATGTCAGAATTGTTACCGGGAATATACGAGTCGGTTGATGATTCTTCAGAACGTTTCACCTATCTTGGCGGATCAACCACCGGCGGCGCTGTTGTCTACGAAAACGGCAAGTATTTATACAGCCATCATGCTACAGATCCGTGCAGCGGCAGGCTTGTAAATGCTTTCGACCTTGTACGGCTGCACAAGTTTGCGGATAAAGATGACGAGGCTTCAATAGGTACTCCGACAAACAGACTGCCTTCATTCAGTGCAATGTGCGAATTTGCGTGCGGAATAAATGAAGTTTCGGCACTGCTCAGTAAAGAACGGTATGATTCGGCGGTAAAAGATTTTGAGAGTGTAAGCGGTACAGCTGATTGTGTTGAAGATGAAAACTGGATGCAGTTGCTTGAGAAAAGCACGCAGACGGGCGCGATACGCTCTACTATAGATAATGTGAAAATAATACTTGAGCACGATCCTTTGCTTAAAGGAAAGTTTGCTTTGAATGAATTTGCAGGCAGGGGCGAGGTGCTGGCGGCGTTACCGTGGGACAAGAACAATAAACGCAGGCTGTGGGACGATAACGATATAGCTGGGCTGTATTGGTATCTCGAACGTGTATATAAAATTACCGGCAACGGAAAGATAGACGGGGCATTATCGCTCCATTCACACGCACACGCATTCAATCTTGTAAAAAACTATCTTACGGGGCTTAACGGTAAATGGGACGGAGTGCCTCGTCTTGATACGGTTTTCATTGATTATCTGGGTGCGCAGGACAACCCGTACAACAGGGCTGTTACCCGTAAGGCATTCACGGCCGCTGTTGCCAGAGCAATGACGCCCGGTTGTAAGTTTGATAATATGCTTATCCTGACGGGTTCTCAGGGCATAGGAAAATCAACTTTACTTGATAAAATGAGCCGAGGGTGGTTCAATGACAGCATAAGGACGTTTGAGGGCAAAGAAGCAAGCGAGCTTCTCCAGGGCGTATGGCTCGTTGAAATAAGCGAGCTTGACGCATTCAGACAGTCAGATGTAAGCAGAATCAAGCAATTTCTCAGCTTACGGGCAGACCGCTTTCGAGCGGCTTACGGAAGAAATGTTAAGGAACTGCCCAGGTCGTGCGTGTTCTTCGGTACTACCAATAATACTGAGTTCTTACGGGATACAACGGGAAACCGCCGCTTCTGGCCCGTTGACACGGGAGAACAAAAGGCTGTGAAGAGCGTATGGCACGATCTTGACAACGAAATAGACATGATATGGGCGGAGGCTCTGGTAAGATGGCAAGGCGGAGAACCGTTGTATCTCAGCGGTGAAATAGAAAGCGTCGCTAAGGACAAGCAGGAAGAACACAGAGAAGTATCGAGCAGAGAAAGTATAGTGCGTGCTTTCGTAGAAAAACAGATACCGAGCGATTGGCAGAAGTGGCCGCTTGACCGTAGAAGAATGTACTGGGGCGGTGCAGTTACCGGTGCAGAAAATCTGATGCTTGTAGAGCGCAGAAGCGTATGTGCCGCTGAGATATGGTGTGAGGCTTTAGGCGGGAACATCAAAGATATGAAAAATACAGACACCCGTGAGCTTAATGCTATCGTAGCTATGATGCCCGAATGGAAAAGGACGGAAAATCCTATACGTCAAGGACCTTATGGCGTAGTCAGAGGATTCAGAAAAACGTAACAATCTGCCGTAACAAACACGAAACAAAATAGGTTTTCGGTCAAAAACGTTACAAACGTTTGTAACAATTTGTAACAATTAAAAAGCAATTGTTACGAGAATTGTTACGCTATAAACCGCAGGGTTAAGCGAAAAATCTTAAAATGTAACAATTACAACAATTATTCTATATAGAGTAGTGTAAATAGAGGATTAGAGGGTATATATACGTTCTAATCCGCCTGTGTGCACACGCGTATAGGAAAAACATTGAAATTGTTACAGCCGAAAAGGAAAAAAGAGGAATTAAAATGCTTGAAAGTAATATTGAAAAATATCTCGTATCCAGAATTAAGCAGGAATGCAATGGTATGGCACTGAAGTTTGTATCACCGGGGTTTAACGGGGTGCCTGACAGAATCATATTTCTTCCCGGAGGAAAAATAGTTCTGGCGGAGCTTAAAGCACCGCAGAAAAAGCTTAAAGCCTTACAGACTTATGTCTGTGATCTTCTTGAAGCAACAGGCGTAAAAGTGTTCAGAGCGGTCGATTCAAAAGAAAAGGTTGACCGCCTGATAGAGGAGCTGAAAAGAAATGATATATAAACCGCACAATTACCAGGCATATTGCATTGACAGGATAGTAAAAGATCCTGCGATAGGCTTGTTTTTACGCCCCGGACTTGGTAAAACCTCAATCACTCTGTCGGCGATAAATACTCTGAAATATTATCACTGGAGTATCGGCAAGGCACTTGTGGTGGCCCCGAAAAAAGTTGCCGAGGGTACCTGGAGTAAAGAGGCAGGCAAGTGGGATCACTTGAAGCATCTCAGAGTAGTTACGGTTCTCGGCTCTCTGGCCAAACGTGTACGAGCTCTTAATACTCCCGGTGATGTGTATGTTATCAATCGTGAGAACGTCCCCTGGCTTGTCGAGTATTACCGGCAGGACTGGCCGTTTGATATGGTTGTGCTTGACGAAAGTACAAGTTTCAAGAATAGCAGCAGTAAGCGGTTTAAAGCAATGAAACTTATACGTCCGCTGTGCAAAAAGGTTGTGCTATTGACAGGCACACCATCCTCAAAGGGGCTTATGGATCTGTGGGCACAGATTTATTTGCTTGATGAAGGGGCGAGGCTCGGAAAAAACATCACGCAGTTCAGAGAGCGTTATTTCATAGCAAATACGCACGGCGGGCATTTTACGGATTACAAACCTAAAGACGACGCAGAGCCTGCCGTACTGAAAGCCATAAGCAATATCTGCATCAGTATGAAAGCAGAGGATTATTTGGAGCTGCCGCAGTGTATCGAGCATGAAATCCCGGTTATACTTGACGATAAGGTCAAAAAGGAATACGCACAGTTCGAGAGAGATTTACTGCTTCAGATAGACGAAAACACGATAACAGCACAATCGGCAGGTGTGCTTACGGGAAAGCTGCTTCAGTTTTGCAGTGGGGCTATTTATGATAATGATCACAAAGTTGTCAAGCTTCACGATTGCAAGATAGACGCATATATGGAGTACATAGAACGCCTTAACGGCGAACCGTGCATAACCTTTTACGGATTTCAGCATGACAAGGAGCGTATTCTTCAGGCACTTGCAAGGACAAAGCTTAACGTGAGGGTATATAACGGACCTGATGACGAAGATCTGTGGAATGCAGGCAAGATTGATGTTTTGCTTGTACATCCGTCAAGCTGTGCCTACGGACTTAATCTCCAGGCAGGCGGACGGCATATTGTCTGGTTTACGCCTAATTGGAGCTTTGAGCTTAACGATCAGGGCAAGTGCCGGTTATGGCGTCAGGGCTCGCCGTATGATAAGGTTTATGTGGCGTATCTGGTTGTTCAGGGCTGTGTTGACGAGGACGTTATGGCGGCTATAAAGGACAGAACCGATACACATGAGACAGTTATGAGAGTGCTTAAAGCGAGAATACAGAAGCTGAAAGGAGAAACTTAAATGAGTAGTTTTTATGAGTGCAAAATGAGACCCGGCTGTGTCGCCAGCCACGATAGGTATGGCAGTGTTACGCTTGTCACAGCTCTTGCGACAGAAGAATATCCCCAGTTATGGGTTGTTGAAACAGACGGTGAGCTAAAAATCGTTCGTGAGGATGAGTTGTACGATTATGGATACTATGGGGAGTGATAGAATGACCAAACAAGAACTTAAAGATTACCGTTACACCTGCAAGTGTAGCAAGCAGGAGGAAAAATGAAAGCTGTATTAAAATATCCCGGCGCAAAGTGGCGAATATCCGAATGGATTATCTCACATTTTCCCGAACACAAAGTATACTGCGAGCCGTTTTTCGGCAGCGGAGCAGTATTTTTCAACAAACCGCAAACCTACATAGAAACGATAAACGATATAGACGGGAATATCGTAAATCTTTTTAAGGTTTGCAGAGACAACCCGGAGGAGCTCGCACGGCTAATAGAATTTACGCCATTTGCCAGAGAAGAATTTGAGAATTGTTACGATAAATCGGATGATTCCATAGAACAAGCTCGGCGAACGCTCGTGCGGTATCATCAGTCTTTCGGAACGAGCAACAGCAGTAAAAAGTCGTGGAGAAATGTTCAGACCTACGGAGGACCGAGAACAGCAACCATGTGGAACTATCTGCCCGGAAGAATATCGGAGATTTGTGCAAGACTTAAAGAAGCACAGATTGAAAATATCGACGCAATAGAGTTAATACGGCGCTACAACGATGAAAATACGCTTTTATATTGTGATCCGCCCTATCTGCAGAGCCTTAGAAGGAAAAAAAATATGTATTCATACGAATTGTCGGAGGAGTACCACATAAATCTGCTGAGTGTACTTAAAGAAAGCAAGTCCAAAATCGTGTTGAGCGGGTACGATAGTCAGCTGTACAACTCAATGCTTTCAGGGTGGAATACCGATGAGAAGCAGACAACGGCTCAGATGGGTAAACATCGAGTAGAAAAAATATGGTTTAATTTTTGAGAGGAGGACGCAGAATGACATTATCAGATTTAGAAAAATACCGTGCAAATTGTGAGCTGCTTGAATGTATAGACAGGCAACTCGGCAAGAAAAAAGTGCTGATAAGTACTCAGGGTTCAGCGGGACCGCCGGCATATCAGCTTGTGACAAAAAAAGACGAAGGTTATATACACGGGCTTGGTACTGTATCGCTTCTTAATGAGAAAAGCCGTATAGAAGCCGAAAACGAGAAAATATGTGCTTTTATAGACGCAATACCGGTCAGAAGATTTCACAAGGCGCTGAAGCTGTATTGCATAGGCTGTGGATCTAAGACGTTTACATGGGACGAGGTTGCAGGTATGTGTGATGAAACGAGCGGAGAATCATTACGCAAGGCATTAGACAGATATTTCAAAGAATTGTCCGCTGATGTCCGTTAATGTCCGCAAATATCCGTTAATGTCCGCCATTGTCCTATTGATGTCCGAAATCAAGTGTGCTAAAATTAGAATGGGAAAACTACAACAATAAGTTTTCCTCCTGAACCCCGGCACAACGGTGTCGGGTATTCTTATACCCAAAAGAAAGGACGGTGTACCGCCAATGACCGAAAGACAGAAGAAATTCGCCGAATACTACGCTCAGTGCGGTAACGCCGCTCAGAGTGCGATACAGGCAGGATACAGCAAAAAGTATGCAAATACTAATGCTTCAAAATTACTACAAAATACTACAATTACGGAATACATAAAACAGCTCACCGAAGACGCCCAGACTGCACGCATAATGACCGCAAGAGAACGGCAGGCTTTGTTATCCGATATAGCTAATGATAAGCAGAACGAGCTGTCGGACCGTATCAGAGCTATTGACACACTGAATAAGATGACGGGGGAGTATGTGGCGAAGATACAGGCAGAAGTCAGAACTTCTGACAAGCTATCCGATGTATTTGCTCAGATAGGCGGTGAGGGGCTTGACGAGTAGTTTTCCTCTGTCACAGAAATATATCGACTTCATCAACAGCGTGCATAATGTGACAGCGGACTTTCTCGAAGGCACTACCGCAAGCGGAAAGACAACCGTCGGCGCAGGCGTAAAGTTCATGCGTATGGTGTCCGCAAGCCGAAAGAAGCTCCACGTTATCGCCGCAAAGACAACCGGCAAGGCAGAAGAAACGATTATTCAGCAGGACAACGGCATTCTTGACCTTCACGCAAACGCAAAGTATTTCGGCAACGGCGATAAGGATTATAAACTGCCGCATATCAAGTTCGAGGGAAAGATAATCTATGTTCTCGGATATGACAACAAGGATAAATGGCAGATGGCACTCGGCGCTCAGTACGGGTGCGTCTATATCGACGAGATAAATACCGCCGATATAGAGTTCGTCCGTGAGATGTCTACCCGAAATGATTACCTTATGGCTACTCTGAACCCCGATGATCCGGGCTTGCCGGTGTATAAAGAGTTTGTCAACCGCTCACGGCCATACAAAAAATACACCTGTGACGTGCCGGATGAAATAATGAAAGAGCTTACGGAAGAACCTGTGCCGGATTGGCGGTACTGGTTCTTTACTTTTCGTGATAATCTTTCGCTGACCGATGAGGACATACAGCGAAAGATGCTTGCCGCCCCGAAGGGTACTAAGCTGTACAAGAACAAGATACTGGGCTTGAGAGGGCGTGCAACGGGGCTTGTTTTCGATTTACAACCCCGTAATATAATTTCACTCGGTACGGCGCAAGGCTTTAAATTCGAGCGGTTCTCGGCGGGTTTAGATACAGCCTACTCGCAGTCTTCACCTGATACGATAGCATTTACATTTGTGGGAATCACGGCGGACCGCAAATGCGTAACGCTTGACGAGGAAACATACAACAACCGTGACCGTCAGATACCGCTTACACCGTCCGATATTCCGAAAATCTTTACCGAGTTTTTAGAGAAGAACCGTAAGCTGTGGGGCTTTGCAAAAGATGTCTACATAGACAGCGCAGATCAGGCAACGATACTCGAATGTCAGAAATTCAAGCGGCTTTCGGGAAGCCTGTATAACTTCATACCTGCGTTCAAGAAAACGAAAATAATCGACCGTATTCACTTGCAGTCAGCGTGGCTGGCGGCAGGTGATTTTTATATCCTGGAACATTGCAAAAATTACATAGCGGAGCTTAACATATACAGCTGGAAAGAGGATAAGGCAGAGCCGGAGGACGGCAACGATCACTGCATAAACTCCTGCCAGTATGCCTGGCTTCCGTTCAAATCACTTATAGGGAGCGTGAAAACAGATGAAATTTGACATAGGAGAGAAAGTCAGACAGATGTTTCTAAACTGGCTCAATATAAATCCTGCATCGGAGCAAACCTTTGTCCTGAACGAAAGAACGGGGCTTATGGCGGACATTCTTCGGGCAAAACTGTGGTACAGAGGTGACGCTTATGAGCTGTCGCAGTTCTTCAAGCAGCTCGGCTGCGGCACAAATTCTTTCTGGGGGAGCGTTCCCGATAACGAGAAAGTCCGCAAGATACACAGCGGCTTGCCTGCCATTATAGCCGATACGCTCGCCTATATCGTTTATTCGGATATGGACGATATAGCGGTCGAGGGCGAAAAAGGCAGAGCGGCATTTGAGGATATATCGCAGAACACGGACTTTACCGCACTTGTCGGAAAGGCAATAGTAGATACGCTCGTTGAGGGTGACGGCGCTTTCAAGATTTCGGTCGATGATACGCTGTCCTTAACGCCTATTGTTGAATTTGTGGGAGCCGACAAGATCGAATATCGCTATCTGAGGGGCGTGCTGTCAGAAGTTGTCTTCCGCAGTGCCCACGAAGACGGCAACAGGATATATCAGCTTGAGGAGCATTACGGCAGAGGGTACATTGAAAGCCGATTGTACGACCACAGCGGTCACGAGGTGAGCCTTGACAGTGTTCCTTGCCTTGCCGGCATAGAACAACGAGTAGAGTTTGCCGGGGATTATATAATGGCTGTACCGCTGAAGTTTTACGCTTCTAAGAAATATCCGGGCAGGGGCAAGAGTATATTCGACGGCGGTAAATCCGATTGTTTTGACGCTCTGGACGAGGTTATCTCACAGTGGTGGGACGCAATCAGAATGGGACGTGTGAAGCAGTACATACCCGATAATATGATACCACGCAATGCCGAGAACGGCTCGGTCGGAAAGCTCAACCAGTTCGGCAACAATTACATCACGATAAGTCAGCCGTTACAGGAGGGCGTTACCCCGAAGATTGAGGTAGTCCAGCCCGACATCAAGTATGACGCATTTGTATCATCGTATACAAACTGCCTGCTGATGTGCCTGCAAGGACTTGTATCGCCTGCAACACTCGGTATTGATGTCGGCAAGATGTCAAGTGCGGACGCTCAGCGAGAGAAGAAGGACGTTACGGGCAACACCCGGAACACAATAACGACAGCGCTTGAAAAGGCTCTGCCTGAGCTTGTGTCGGCTGTATTAAAGACATACGACAATATGCAGGGAAAAGCCCCGGAAGAATACGAGGTAAGCGTTGATTTCGGTGAGTACGGCGCACCCGACTTTGACAGTCGTGTAGAAACGGTCGGCAAGGCAAGTACCTACGGCATTATGTCGGTCGAAACGCAGGTCGAGGAGCTGTGGGGCAGTTCTAAAGAGGACGAATGGAAAGCCGGTGAAGTCAAGCGTATAATGCAGGAAAAGGGGCTTGCCGATGGTGCGACATCTGCGGTAGGTGATGAGCTTGCTTAGTTTCAGAGATATTGCAAGGATATTCGAGGAGATAGAGTTAAGGCTCATCGCTTCGCTGAAACGTAATCTGTCACGGCACAAAGCTGAAGAAGAAAAAGAAGGCTTTGAATGGTCTGCGTGGCAGGCTGAAAAGCTCAATAACATTGACAATTTCCGCAAGGAGAACGCTCAGATAGCGGACGAATATGTAGATGTTATTGACGATGAAACCCGACAGCTTATGACGGACCAGTTTCACGAGGGAGAGCATACAGCGGAGCAGTCGGTCATTGATGTTTCGGAAAGCGGCGTCAATGTTCCCGATGTTCCGGCACAGCCTCAGCCGCCCGAAGCGCCGACAGCTATACCCGATGATCACTTTTTCGGTGTCAACAAGCCGAAGATGGATAAGCTGATGGAAGACGTAACAACGCTTGAAAAGACCGCCCTTACCGCCGCTGTGCGTAATATGGACGATGTTTACCGCACAACGCTGAACAAGGTACAGCTAATGATGGGCACAGGCTCAATTACGCTTAATGAAGCAATCGACCTTGCAACAAGGGACTTCCTCGACAAAGGCATAAACTGCATTGTATACGCAGACGGCGGGCGAGTTAATATTGCCGATTATGTGCGTATGGCACTGCGCACAACGTCCACAAGAGCAACATTGCAGGGTGCGGCTAAACGCTTTGCGGAGCTTGGCTATGATACCGTGCTTATATCGCAGTACGGAGGCTGCTCAGAAACCTGCGAGCCGTATCAGGGCAAGGTTTACATTGATGATGTATTCACGATATGGAACGGTGCGAGAAGCGGCGACTTCGGCAAGTCAAACTACTGTGACAAGTGGTTTATGCTGTTGTCTGTGGCAATCCGAGGCGGGCTGTTCCACCCTAACTGCCGTCATACTATGGGGCAGTACATAGAGGGGCTTACAAAGATACCTCAGCCGATTCCTGCCGAGAAGATACGGGAACAGCGAGAGCTTGAAGAAAAGCAACGGGCTATGGAGCGCAAGATAAGAGCGCTCAAACGCAAGGTTGAGGGCACGCAGGACGAGAAGAAGGTCAAGGAGTATAAGCGTAAGCTCCGAGAGGAACAAGGCAAGCTCAGAGAATTTATCAAAGAGCATGACGATGTTCTCCGCAGAGATTATTCAAGAGAGAAGATCTACAGCGGTAAGGGTGAGCCGAAGCAGACAGCTCCGAGAACGGAAGAAGCACCTATGAGTAAACTGCCCGAGAACACAACACCGCAGTTACCGGAAGTGATGCAGGATAGTCCAAAAGCTAAAAAGATTATGAGCGAGGGTGTTGACAAATATCCAAATTCTGATATAATTAAAACTGAACGGAAATCTAATATTCCCGAAGAAGTTATTAGTGATGTCAATAAGGCTGTTGAAAAAGTAGCTGAGGATTTCCCTGTTATTAAAGATCAGGTTGAGCCTATAGAATATGATGATTTGTATGATGCCCTTGGTGTAAACGGACTCAGAAACAACAGTGCAATTAACGTAATAAAATTATCTAAGCAGTATTGCTCTGATTATTCACTTTTACGCCAAAAGTTATCGGACGATTACAAAAATAAAGTAAGTTATCAGACAGATAATGTTGGCAGTCTTGCTTGTCATGAGTTAGGTCACGCAATTCATAAAATACTTGCTTTTAAGCGAGCAGGGTTAGAATACGGCAAGCCTATATCAGCGGAACAAAATATTCTGCTCAATAAAAAACTTAATGAAATTTGCATAGAAATTTACGAAGCCGCATTTGATGATAGCTTCGAAACGCCAGAAGCAATTTTTGATGAATGTGCAAAGCAGTTGGGTAGTATGGCTGTAATGCCAAATGAGTTGATTGCTCAAAGCTTTGGCAATTACTATTATGGCTCTGATAAAATGCCAATTGCTAAATCTATTATTGAATATTTTATAAAGGAGTTGAGTTAGATGTATGAAGTTAATGACCGCTTTTCTTATGCAAAAGGTTATTTTGCGATTTTCCCTAAAGGCTTTAATAGAGCTATGGGGGCGGGGACGATACATGAAACCGACGACTATATAATTTATTTCAAAGAAAACACTCCAAAAGAGATAGAGCGGCGTGTTGTCAAGGAATACGCAGAATATTACAAAGAATACATGAGAAAATTTATAGGCTAAACCGCCCACAGCAGTGAGCGGTTTTCTTATACCCGTGTGCAATTGGTTGCACTTGACTTGAACACAAACTTTGCAAAAACAGCCGTTTTTTGTGAAGTTCGGCGCAGATCAGAACCAAACTTAATAATTTTACCGCCCCTTTTGGAGCGGTATTTTTATACCCAAAAACAGAAAGGAAGAACTACAATGGAACTTAAAGACACGGTTGCACTTATGGAAAGCGCAGATTTCAAGGATAGATTCAAAGGTGAATACTACCAGACAAAGATTCGCTATGAAAAGCTACATGCAATGATAGTGAAGTATGAAGCAGGAACGCTAAATTTCGAGCCTAAATGCAGTATAGAACTGTTAAAGGAGCAATCAGCTGCGATGGGTAAATATCTGTATATGCTTGAAGTAAGAGCAACCATTGAGGGCGTTGAACTGTAAGAGAGGGTTATTGTTATGACTACAAGGAAATACCGCAAGAAGCCTGTCGTTATCGAAGCGTATCAGACAGACAAGGAAATGATAATACACACGCTTGAGGGTGATATGAAAGCCTCTGTGGGTGATTACATCATAACAGGAGTAAACGGCGAACAGTACCCCTGCAAGCCCGATATTTTTGAAAAAACCTATGAACCTGTTGGTAATATATCGGAATGAAGCACCTTACCGGGTGCTTTTTTCATACAAAAAATTCAAGAAAGCGAGGAAAAGCAATGGAACCCGAAAAGAAAACTCCCGAAGAGGAGAATAAGCTCGCTCCCGCAGCGGAGCAGAAGGACGAGCCCAAGCCCGAAGAGAAGCCAGCCGAAAACAAGCAGACGGACGATAACGGCACGGCAGAGAAGCCCGATGAGAGCAAGGCAGAGGACAAGAAGGACGATAAGCCCGAAGAAAAGGCGGATAAGCCCGAATCTGAGCCTGCGTCCGCCGTCCCTGATGCAAAGGACGAGGAGATTTTAAGGCTGAAAACGCAGATAGCCGCAATGTCGCTCGGTGTAAAGCCCGACTGTATGGACGATGCTGTGGCAATAGCCGAAAGCTACGTCAAATCCGGCAAAAGCGAGGACATCAACTCGGCACTGTCGGCAGTAGTCAAGAAATATCCCGATATGAAGGCTGACGTGGGCGACAGCAAGAAGCAGGGCGGATTCAAAGTCGGAGCAGGCAGTTCCGACAAGGAAGAAAAGCCCGACAACAGCAGACTTGATAACGCATTCGGTATCAAGAAAAAGAAGTAAGAAAGGTAAGGTGTAAAAATGTCAAACACAATCAACTATGCTGAACAGTATACCAATCAGCTCAGAGAGCTTTACGGTCAGGAATCAAAGGCTGACGCTCTCTATCACTCAAACTCTGACATACAGCTCAGAGGCGGAAAAGCAATCAAGATACCCACTCTGTCGGTATCCGGCTATAAGGACCACACAAGAGCATCGCTCGGCTTCTCTCAGGGTACATACGAGAACAACTACGAAACAAAGACGCTCGATCACGACCGTTCTATCGAGTTCGTAGTAGATCCTATGGACTTTGACGAAACCGATACCGTTGTATCACTGGCAAACATTCAGAGCCGTTTCGACAGGACGCAGGCAATCCCCGAACACGACAGCTATACATTCTCAAAGCTGTATGCCGAGGCTGTAAGAGTGGGTGCAACAATAAAGCACGACAAGCTCACGATTGAGAATGTCCTCAAGGACTTTGACGAGAACCTCAAGACGCTTGAAGATAAGGGCGTGCCGCTTGACAGAATGATACTCTATGTCACCGCAGACTATAAGACGATACTCAAGAACGCAGAGGGTATTCAGAGAACGCTCGACATCAAGAGCGGCGGCGGCATCGACAGACGTATCCATTCCGTTGACGATATAGGCAATATCGTTACAGTTCCCTCAGCTCGTTTCAAGACCGTGTACGATTTCACGGACGGCTGTAAGCCCGGTGTCGGCGCAAAGCAGATAAACTACATTCTCATTGACCCCGAATGCCAGGTGTCAAGAGATAAGTACGCATATATACATCTGTTTGCTCCCGGCTCTGACAGCAGAACGGCAGACAACTATCTGTACCAGAACCGCAAGAACAACGGTACATTTGCGATAGATCACCTGTTTATTGACGGCTGTATCATGAATGTATCTGCTCTGACGCAGACATTCACAGGTAACGGCTCGACAACTGCATTCACAGTGACCGACAAGCCCGAAAAGCTCATCGGCGTAACTGTGGACGGTACAGCGACAACAGACTACAGCTATGACAAGTCATCGGGCGTGATAACATTCAATACCGCTCCCGGCAACGCAAAGGCTATAGTCGTAACATACTAAGGAGGTAACTATGGTAGCAATAAAGGCAAACAAGCAGTATACTATCACGGAAGCCGAGAAGAAGTCATATCTTGCACAGGGGTATGACATAATCGGCGATAACGGGGCTGTGGAGCATTCTCCGCAGGCTACCGTGCCGTATGCCGAATATGAAAAGGCTCAGGCGGAGATAGCAAAGCTCCGTGATGAGCTTGCTCAGGTAAGGGCGGCAAAGACAAAAAAGGGTGAGGCTTAATGTACCTCACTTTTGCGGAATTTCAGACCTTATGCCCCGATAGCTCAATAACCGAACAGCAGTACAACGCTCTTGAAAACAGGGCGGAGAGCGACATCGACACACTGACCTTCAACCGCATAACGGCTATAGGATTTAATAATCTGACAGCGTTTCAGCAGGATAAGGTAAGGCTGGCACTGTCACAGCAGACAGCATTTGTTTTTGACAATGCTGAGCTGCTTGACAGTCCGCTAAGTTCCTATAGTATCAGCGGTGTGTCAATGTCCTTTGACAGCTCGAAGGTTATAAATTACGGCGGTGTCACTACAACACGGCAGGTTTATAACACGCTGTTGCAGACGGGCCTTTGCTACAGGGGGTTATAATATGAAATATCCGAAACTTGTACCCGAAAGGGTTTGTACAACGCCTTGTACCGTGTATCGTACAGACGGACTTAACCGTGACGGCTCAAAGAAACGGACGGTCATATTTGAGGGTAAGTGCTTCCATAGCGAGAAAGCACGGCAGAAATTATCCGCAGAAAAACAGCTTATAACGCTGTCTGGCGAGGCTCTTTTCTGCGGGGATATTGCCCCGGACAGCCCGATAGTTGACGGAGCTGTGGAGATAGGTGGCAGAGAGTACAAGATATACGGCTCGGAAAAGGCTAAAAACCCCGACGGGACGGTAAATTACACAAGACTGGAGCTGATATAGTGATAAAAGTAACCGTAAAGCTTGATAAGGCTGCAATAGCAAAGATTGAAAAAGCAGTGCTTGACAGTGCGCAAGCGGCGATGGAGCAGGTGGTTACCGAAGTACAGAACACAGCACCGCTTGACCAGGGCGACCTCATCAACGGCATATTTGTTCGTTCGGAAAAAAGCGGTAATACTGTCATCGCCACGATTGACCACAGTGCTTTATACTCTCGGTATCTCTACTATGGCAAGCTGATGATCGACCCAAATACCAAAAGTGCTTGGGCAAAGAGCGGTATAAAGAAAGAAGTGACCGACAAAAAGTTGAAATTCCGCAACGGCAGGACTGATCACTGGCTTGAGCCGTACATAACAGGTGACAAAAAGGATTTTGTCAAAAACTCGTTCACAAAAATATTTAAGGGAAAAACAGGCGTATGACATTACTTGAAACAGCCGATATGCTTGCTGATGTTCTCGGCATAGAGAATGTATACGCAGGCTGTATAAACGCAAATCAGGATAAGTGTATCGGCGTGTATGCGTCAAAAAACACCTATCCTAAGAAAATCAGCATAGGCGGTAAGCCTTGCACGAAAACACTTGAAAAGCACATCAGCGTACTGATGCACTGGACGGACAATCCGACTACAGCCGAGAGTGCGGCAAACGAAATACTTGATAAGCTGACCGATGTACACGGCTATACTGCCGGGGGGCACACGGTCGGCTTTTTGAGTTGCAGTGAGGCGCATAACGCAGGCAGAGATGAAAGGGGTATCTGCGAGTACGTTATTGATGTGACGGTTTATTACGAAAGGAGTAATTAACAATGGCTAACAAAACAGGAGTATATCCCGTATATGAAAATCAGTTCAAGATTGACAAGACAGGCGGAACAGGTGCGACAGCCGAGAATCTTGTAACTATTGCCGATATGGAGAGCTTTTCGGTTTCCATTGACGGCAATGTCGAGGAGTGGAAGCCGTTCGATCAGGAAGGCTGGACAAGAAGACTTGTGACAGGTAAGGCACTGACCGTCAGCGTATCCGGCAAGAGAAACATCGGTGACGCAGGCAACGATTATGTTGCAGGACTTGCACTCAAAACAGGCGCAGACAGCCACACAACTGTAGTGTGGACGTTCCCCAGCGGCGCAACGCTGACAATACCGTGCGTTATAAACGTGACGGAGTGGGAATCGGGCGATTCCACAGCGGTAGCACCTCTTGCGTTTGACATCATGTCGGACGGCAAGCCCACATTTACAGACACAAAGTAAAGGAGATAAATACAATGGCTAAGATGTACACACTTGATGAAAAGTTACTCGTGGGCGTTCCCGAAATTAGAATCGGTGAAAAGGTCTACAAGGTAGACGATCGTGAAAAGACGGTCAAGAAGGTAATGGCGCTTTACAATAACGGCGAAAAGAAGGACATTGAAAAGATTGACGAGATGTTCAAGCTGGCGTTCGAGCCTGCCGCCGCTAAGGAGATAAGCGAAATGAATATGCCGTGGGCGGCATATCAGAAGCTGTCCGAGATAGTAATATCCGCCATGACGGGACAGGAAGATACCGAGCGATTTCACGAGTAATGAAGTCTGGTACGACATCGAGTATGATCGTGAGCTGATACGGCAGTCGATAGCAAAACAGTATCACATACTGCCGTCCGAGCAGGACGATCTGCACTATTCCGACTGGCTGAGCCTTGTATCCGGCATTATGAATGATACTCCGCTCGGTCAGACAGTGCGGATACGAAGCGAGGATAACAAGGAGATGCTCAAACACTTTTCGCCGTATGAAAATCGCATACGGCGGGAGTGGGCGGCATTCAGAGCAAAGAAACAGCTTGCGGAGAAAACTCCAAAACAGATACAGAGCGATATAGCGGCTCTTGAAATGATGATAAAAAAGGCATTCGGGGGAGGTGAGTAAATGGCTGACGGAAACGGTGCGGCAGTAGGCACTATCAGTCTGTCGCTGATAATAGACGCAGAGCTTGACAAACAGCTTTCGGCTTTACAGAAAAGCATACAGTCGCAGTGGGATAAGGTCGGTGAAACCGCTGAAAAGGCACTTACCGACAGTGTGTCAAAAGCCGCCGATAAGGCTGTAAAGCCTGTTGAGGAAGTCGGCAAGGCTGTAGAAAAGACCGTGACGCAGAGCGTTGAAAAGGCTGTGCAGAAGGTCGAAAAGCCCGCCGAAGAGGTAGGAAAGACGCTTGAAAGCTCTATATCCGAAAGTGCCGAAAAGGCTTCCGAAACTCTGGAAAAGGCGCTTGTCGAGCCTGTAAAGGAAGCGGAAAAGGAAGCAGAAAGCCTTGGCAAAGCGATAAATAACAAGTATGAGTTCGGACCCGGTTATAGCAAAGAAGCTATGGATTTCGTGAACAACTATCAGCCGAAAAGCGATAAGAAGAAGTCCAAAGAAAAAGAGGAGCTTCCTGAAATTGATGTCGGCAGTTTTGAAATTCCTTCCGAACCTATCGACCGTCTGAACAAAAGTCTTGAGCTGACTAACGAAAAAATAGAGCTTGCACAGGAGAAGTGGAAACAGCTTAACAGAGAAATGGCGGCAATGTCTGATAAAGACATGGCAGGCGAAAAGGGCAATGCCATAATAGAAAAAATAAACGCTGTTGAAACAAGTATGCTGAAACTGCAGCAGCAGTCCGAAGCTACTAAAGCCAAGATAGATAAGGCGATGCAGGCGGATGCAGAAGCCAAAAAGCTGGCTGAAGCCGCACGGCAGGCCGCCGAAGCGGTAAACAAGATACCTGAAAGCACAAACAACATAAATCTGCAATCGTTACCTGTCATAGCGATGCTGATAGACAAAATGCTGCAGGTTAAAACAGCGGTAACAGAGGCTGCTGCATCAAACGAAAAAGTGCAGAGTGCGGTAGAAAAAACTACCGCCGTACTGGATTCGGGGTGTAAAAAGATTGAGCAGGTGCTGGAAACGGCCGATAAGGCGGCAAGCAAGATAATACAGCCTGTTTCAAAGGTGAAAAACACGTTGAAAACGGTAGGCACGGCGGTAAATAACTCGGTCATTGCTCCTGTGAAAAAACTGGTTTCCTCTTTTGCAAGCCATTTCAAAAGAGCAGAAAAACCTGTTGATAACCTTGAAAAGTCGGTCAAAAAAGTAGGTGCTTCTGCTGAAAAATCGCTCGGCAAAGCAAAAACTTCTGCCGGTGGATTCGGCAAGACAATAGGCGGACTTGGTAAAAGTGTCAAATCCGCACTTAAATCTACGTTTCTTATGGCAGGGCTTTATGCGGCGTTTCGTGGCATAAAGTCGGTAATGTCGGATGCTATCGGTGCAAACGAGGAGTTCGGCAACAGTGTAAAGCAGATAAAGGGCAATCTTCAGGTTGCGTTTACGCCTATAGTAAACGCTATCATGCCTGCGCTTAATACATTGGCATCCGGACTTGCCACAGCGACAAAAGCTATAGCGAGCTTTATTTCTGGGCTGTTCGGCACAACGTATAAAAAGTCGCTTGAAGCGGCAAAAAAGGTCGAAGCTGTCGGAAAAAAGGCTAAGGAAAACAGCCGTTTCCTTGCAAGTTTTGATGAGATGAATGTTGCTTCAAAGGACGAGAGCGACAGCTCCTCCTCTGATCTCTCTGCACTTGACAGCGAGGGCGATAAGACAGCCGAGGGTATCGGAAATAAGATCCGTGAGCAGATTAAAAAAGGGTTTGCTCTGCTGAAAAAGCAGTTTGCAAACGTCAAAAAGTATTTCGACACAAATTTTGCTCCGATATTTGCGGAGATAGGCAAAAAATTTGCACCCGTTATAGAGGGCTTCAAGGATAATATGAGCAAGGCCTGGAGTGATATGGCAACTCTTGCCGAGCCGTTCAAGAACTATTTTACAAATAATCTGACTCCGGCGCTTCAGACAGCGTTTAAGTCAATAGGTACGATAGCTTCAGGGCTTGGAGATACGTTTAATCTTGTGTTCGGTCAGCTGTGGGATAACGTTATTTTCCCTTCGCTGAACACAATGATAACAACTGTGTTACCGTTGCTGACAGATCAGTGGACGGCGACCGCAGAGGTTATGACGACACTCTTTGAAACCGTCAAGACAATATTCGACGAGGTTTTTGTAACCGGTGTTATGCCGATACTGACAACCTTGCAGGGCGTATGGAGCGATTTGTGGATAACCTCGGCAAAGCTATGGTCGCAGTATGGCGAACCGATGATGGAAGCTATTCAGTCGCTTATAACTTCAGTCGGTGATACAGTGCTGACGGTCTATAAAGAGTGGATACAGCCCGTTATACAGTGGGTATGTGACCTTATAAAATCCCTGTGGGACAAAGCAATAAAGCCTGTCTATGTAAAGGTCGTTGCCGTTGTCGCAAAAATCGTGGATTGCGTAAAAGCAGTATGGAATTTTCTAAAGCCGTTTGTCGATTGGTTCGTGAAAACGTTGGGACCCACGATAAAAAATGTACTGGCGGCGGTCAAAGGCGTTTTTGACACTGTATTTACCGCTATCGGCGATATAATCGGCGGTATTATTAAGACCTTCGGCGGACTGATAGACTTTATAACAGGTGTATTTTCAGGCGACTGGAATAAGGCTTGGCAGGGAATATGCAACTTTTTCAGCGGTATCTGGAACACAATCTGGGGCGTGATCAAAGGAGTTATTAATCTGATAATCGACGGTATTAATATGCTCTGGACGGGTATCTACACTGTAGTAAAGGGTATAGTTGACGCTATCGGCGGTGTGGCAGGCGCAATAGGTGATTTGTTCGGTCAGGACTGGCATTTCTCAATGCCTGAAAACCCTCCGCTGATACCTAAACTTGCAAAGGGCGGTCTTGCGTATGCGCCTACGCTTGCAATGGTCGGTGATAACCGTAATGCAGGAACAGACCCGGAGGTAATTGCGCCTCTGTCAAAGCTCAAGGACATAATCGGCGAAGGCGGAGATATGACGGAAGTCGTACTTCTGCTTCGTGAGATACTGGAGTTTCTGAAAGGTCTTAATCTTATCGCTAAGGGTGAGGTTGACGGTAAAACGCTTTACCGGTTGATAGTACGTCTGAACAAGGAGAATACATACAGAACGGGGGTAAATGCACTTGGCTAAAAATCTGATATGGGTTAAGGGTGTTCTACTCCCGCCGCCCGATATTGACGGCTATAATGCCACACGATGCAAGACGTGGGAACCAAACACCGGCAGAAATGCCGCAGGAACAACCGTCGGAAGCATACTTTGCTGGAAATACAAGATAGAGCTTAAATGGTCTTTTCTCACAGAAGCGCAGGTGAAGAGCCTGCGTAATCTGTTTGAGAATAAACCCGATTATTTTGCCGTAAAATTCGACTATGACGGCGAATATAAGGAGATAACCGCATACAGTACAGATCTCACCGCCACAGGTAAGCTGTACGCAGGAAGCGGCTATTATTACAAGAGTGTGTCAATAAATCTGATAGAAAGGTAGGTGATAGCTTGTATACAAATGTTTCGGATGATTTTCTGTCAGCCGTTAATGGTGCTGAGCCTGTCTACTGCTGCAAGCTGGATTTCGGTAATAATGTAACGGTGAACGATCTGTTCAGCGTAAGCTATTCGGGCGGATCGTGCAGTGAGAGCATAGTGCCGGGCGGAACTGTCATAGCAAACGCAAAAGTCGAGCTGTCGGCACTTCCTGCGACGGTCAGAAAGGGAAGCGCTTGCACGTTGTATTTTGGCGTGAACGGCGAATACGCACCGCAGGGAGTGCTTACGGTAAAGAAAATCGAGAAAAGCGGAGAACGGTTGTCGGTAACGCTTGAGGATAACATGACAAAGACGGAAAAAGGCTATTTTTCAAGCCTGTCGTATCCGTCCACAACGCTGAAAATGCTGTCGGAAATTGCTACAAAGTGCGGCGTTGCCTTTAATACTTCGGGGCTTACGGCGGTAACAATAAAGGACAAGCCGGAGGGCTATACCTGCCGTGAAATAATCGGATATATCGCAGGGCTGTACGGCAAATTTGCCGTTTGTGACCGTACCGGCAAGATAGCGTTCAAGTGGTTTGATACTACGGCGGTGCAATTGTCCGATTTTTGCTATGATACACCCACAGTTGCTACCGACGATATTACAGTCGGACGTGTGGTGTGCGGAGATTTTACAGCCGGCACAGGCACTGCGATAACATACGATTGCCTGTTTATGACTCAAAATCAGCTGAACACGGTGCAGAAGTCATTAAACGGATTTAAATACCGCACGGGTGAAATCCCGTTAAGGCTTGGCAATATGCTGATAGATGCGTGGGATATGGTGAGCATAACCTACGGCGGAGAAACTGTGAAAATTCCTGCCGCTACTATTTCCGTGGCATATAACGGCGGCCTGTCTATGACAATAGAAGCACCGGCTGAAGAACAGTCTGCGGACAGCGGCGAAAGCTATAAGTCGCCTGCGCAGAAGCAGGCGGAACGAATAACCGCAGATATAATCAGCGTAAAACAAGCATTACTCGAAAAAGCGGATATTGCAGAGCTTAATGCACAGATTGCAAACCTCGAAAACGTCTATGCCGCAAAGGCTGATATTACCGAGCTTTCCGCACAGATAGCCACGATTGACAATCTGACGGCTAAGAAAGCAGATGTTGAACAGCTGTATGCAAAGAAAGCGGATATAGATGAGCTTGTGGCCGATACGGCAACGCTTAAATCACTGAAATCCAATGTTGCAAACATAGATGTTCTGCTGTCGGGCAAAGCCGGCACGGGTGAACTGACATCTATAAAGCTGACTGTCGAAAATGCGGAAATAGCGACTGCGCTGATAAAGGACCTTACAGCCGCAAACTTCCGGTCAAAGACCATCGAAACCGATGATTTTACGATAAAATCAAGCAGCGGAAAATTGCAGATAGTCGGAAACACAATACAGATCAAGGATGTAAATAATACCGTGCGTGTCCAGATAGGCGAGGACGGTAAATCCGACTATGGCATTTACGTTACCGATGCAGGCGGAAAGATAATGTTCACCTCTTACGATGGCTTGCACGAAGACGGCATAAAGAGCGGCATTATCAAAAATGATATGGTAGCTGATGATGCACATATCAGTGGCAGTAAGCTGGATATTTCGAGCGTTATTGACGGTATCAACGCCGATAACAGCACCTATCTTAATACAAGTAAGGTTGTCATAGACGGAACATCTCAGACGATAAATGCAAAATTCACGGAGCTGACTGCAAGCATAGGCAGTATCGGCACCCGCACTTCCGCTCTTGAAAGCGACCTGTCGGGCTTTCGGACAACAGTGTCGGAAACATACGCCACAAAGTCAGCGGTTGACGGTATACAGATAGGTGGAAGAAATCTGCTGTATGACAGCACGGGGAACATCAAAAACGGCTGGAGCGGTACTACGGTGGTAAACGTCGGGGGCGGAATATCAGGAAATAGCCTTTCGGTTTCAAGAACCGGGTATTCCGGCAACGCAAGATATTTTGGCACGAACAAGCGGCACTTTCTGACGGATTTTAACGTCGGCACAAGTTACACTCTGTCGGCGTGGATAAAGGTCGGAAGCAATGTAGAGCTTGACGCAAGCGGCTATGTAATGGCACGATTTCGCTCGGCAGATGATAAAAAGCTGTATGCCCTGTCGCTGACGGTGAGCAGTCAGACAGAAAAAGACAAGTGGATTTACTACGAAAAGACGTGGACGATAAATGACAGCGACATAGCAAAGCTCGAATGCGTAGCTCTTGCACTTGATAAAAACGGCATGATCGAGGCTTGCAACATCAAGCTCGAAAAAGGCACTAAGGCTACAGACTGGTCGCCTGCTCCTGAGGATACCACAGCCGAAATAACATCGTTATCAAGCAAGCAGGCAAGCCTTGAGCAGACGGTAGATGGATTTAAGGCAACTGTTGAAAGCACATATGCAACAAATGACAGCGTAACGCAGAAGGTTTCCGCCGTAGAGCAGAAAGCCGACAAAATATCGTGGCTTGTGAAATCGGGAACATCGGCAAGCAGTATGGAACTGACAAGCGAGGCCTTGAAGATTATTGCGGATACCGAAATCAAAGGTGATGTGATTGTGGGCGGAGTTATCAAGAGCAGTAACTATGTTGCAAACAGCACCGGTATGAAGCTGTCGCTGGCAACGGGGGAGTGGGACAGCAAATACTTCAGAGTAAGCAGCACCGGCACTATTACAGCTACGGGCGGAACGATAGGTGGATTTACGATAAGCAATAATTCACTGTATAACGGGCTGGACACAATAAATCACAAAGAAGGAATAAACGAAACGGCTGGCGTTAATATCAGCGTTCTGGGAGGTTTTTCTGCGTATAACGGGGAATACGGAACTGAAATGAACAACGGACAAATACAGTTTTGTTCCTTAGGTAGAGAGCTTGGATACATTGCACCGACATCAACCGATTTCAGCAACTATGGGGTAACACGAATAGGCATAGTGGCTACTAATCAAATCGGCACAGCAGGATTATACGGACAAATAGATATAGGTTATCGAACTCATCTTAATAACAGCACTTATCAGCCGGCATACAGCGTGTGCTGTGATTCAAGGAAAGGCAGTAACGATGGATTTAATTCCACTTTTCACGTTAAAACTCGCTTTTCCAGTGGTATAGATGTTTCGGATATTTATTTCAGTTACGAAAATAAGACTATTTGCTCAATTGGTATTGCGGGTTACTCTGGGGTAGGTGGCTTATCTCCCGATGTGTACAAATGGTTGCCTGTATTTAACGATTATGTTGCATTCAAAAAAGGCATCTTTTTCGATTCTTCGAACCCGTCATTAATTTATCATGGTGCAAACAGGTTGCTGGCGTGTTCAGCATCAAAAATTGTGGTTGGCAACTCTAACTTAGCTCTATCGTTGATAGGTTCATCACTGACATCTTCAAGCACCATATCTGTTTCATCCGACGCCCGTATGAAAAACCACATAGCCGACTTGCCGAGCAGATCTGAAAACCTTTTTGATTATCTTGACGGAAAGTCGTTCTTTTATAACGGCGACACATCGACCGCTAAAAACTACGGTTTTATCGCACAAGATGTTTTATCCGCTTTACAAAAATGCGGGCTTTCGACAGACGATTTTGCAGGATTCTGTGATATAAACGGCGATGGCAGTCAGTATGCACTTGCGTATGAGCAGTTTATTCCGCTGATGTGGAATGAGATAAAAAGATTAAGAAAAGCACTAAGCGAAAGGAGTTAATTATGCTTAGAAGTAACAAAACAACACAGTTTGACGGTACAAGCTATATCACTGACGGAGAGGGCAACGAACAGACCGTAGCGTATTTCAGCGCTACCATAAGGACGGACAAGACTGTAACAATGAGCATGACAGTATCGAACGCCGAACTGTACGAAGAAAACAAAACCACAGTCAGAGCGGATTATACGGAGTTCCAGACTGCCGTATATACCGCACAGGACGCAGAGTAAGGAGAAGCTATGAAGTTATCAACTGTAGTAAATGCAATCCCCGTCATAAGCAAGCTGATGAGCAAGGAACTGCCCGTCATACAGTCGTATGCTGTGGCAAAGCTGGCACGGAGAATAGATGAGGAAACGAAGCTGTACAATGAGCAGAGGCAGAAGCTCTTGCAGAAATACGGCGAACAGGACGGTGATAAATACGTTATTCGCCCTGAAAACGTAGATGTCTGCAATGCAGAGCTTGAGGAGCTGCTCAACATTGATGTTGATATACCCGAAAAGATTGATATTCTCTCGACGAATGTCGTTCTGACACCCGCCGAGATGATAGCAATAGAAGATTTTTTAGCCGAATAGGCAGAAAGGACGAAAAAATGAGCAAGATACAGATAATTATTGACAGCATAGCAGGAGCTGTCGGAGCGGTTTTAGGCTTTATGTACGGAGAGGTTACGGGGCTGTTTTGGGCACTGATTGCGTTTATGGCACTGGACTATATCACAGGCGTTGTCGTAGCGGCTATTAACAAACAGTTATCCAGCGAGGTGGGCTTCAGAGGGCTTGCCAAAAAGCTGATGATCCTTGTGTTTGTGTCGCTTGGACACATAGCGGATATGTATGTTTTAGGCGGTACACCTGTGGCTATGTCAGCGGTTATGCTTTTTTACATAGCCAACGAGGGACTGTCAATTATCGAAAATGCGGGCAATCTCGGATTGCCCGTGCCGAAGAAGCTGAAAGATATAATGGTTCAGCTGAAGAAGGAAAGCGAGGAAGAATAATATGTTAAAAGTTAAGGGCATTGACATCAGCAGGGCACAGGAGCAGTTCGATTTTACGGCGGCTGTGTCGGCAGGCGTGAAGTTTGTAATTATCCGTGCCGGTATAGGCAGAGATGAGGACACCTACTTCAGACGCAATATCGAGCAGTGCAGAAAGCTCGGTATAGATTTCGGCTGTTACTGGTATGTTACAGCGACAGACACGGCGGAGCTTGACAGGCAGATAAATGCGTGCGTCAAGGCGATAGGCGATGAAAAGCCGTCATATCCCGTGTTCTGCGACATGGAGGAACAGCGTCAGATTGACAACCTCACAAGCAAGGAAAGAACCGATATGGTGCTTGAGTTCTGCGACAGGCTGAATAAGGCAGGGCTTCCGTCGGGAGTGTATGCAAATCCTGCGTGGCTTGAAAGCTACTATCAGAAGGAACGTATTGTTGGAAAGCGTGATATATGGCTTGCACACTGGACCGAAAGCCCGGATTATCCGAGTAGATATGACTACGGGCAGAAAATGTGGCAGTGGGGCATTGACAGTATCGCAGGCAAGGACGTTGACGGAGATATTTGCTTTGTAGATTATCCTGCGATAACGGCTAAATGGTACAGGGAAAATTGCGGCGAAAAACCCGAAAAAACCGATGATCCCGAAAAGCCCGTGAACGTATTTGAAAAGGGCGACAGCGTGAGGGTGAAGCGTGGTGCGAGATTTACGAACGGAGTAGAGCCGTATTCTTATGTATATGATACTGTCTATACCGTTCAGCAGGTGTCGGCAAGCGGTAAGGAAACGCTTATAGGCATCGGCTCGGTGCCTACCGGCTGGCTTTATTCAGAAGATCTGTACAAGGCGGAAAATGCGGAAATCACGGAAAACAATGACACAACGCAGAAATTCGCTGTAGGCGATAAGGTCAAGGTGAATTACGGTGCAAAGACGTATAACGGCGGTTCGCTTGCGTTGTTCGTGTACACAAATGTGTACGAGGTTATGCAGGCAGGCTCGGGCGACAGAGAGGACTATATCGTCATCGGTCAGGGCGGGCAGGTCACTGCGGCGGTAAGAGCGGAGGATCTCAAAAAAGCATAAAAATAACGCACAGGCGAACAGCCTGTGCGTTTGTGCTTTTATAACATGCTATTATGCTTATCTGTAGGTCGTGAATTCCTGTACCCAGTAATACTTATAAGCATCGTTATATGTGCCGAATGCTACGGCGAGATTTTCAAAATCGGGATTGAGAATATTTTCACGGTGACCTTTGGTGGAAGCCATCCAGCTGTCGACTACTCTCTGTGCGGTGGGCTGACCTGAGCCGAGATTTTCTCCGACGGAGCAGAACTTATACCAAAGCTCATCATCGCTGTAGCCGTATATGGTCTTGAAGTTTGAGCCGTCCGGTCGCAGATGGCTGAACTGCTGTTCAATTTCACTGCAACGTGCCTTCGCCGCCTTGTATGCGTTTGCATCCCACTTATAAGGCTTAAGTCCGTAGGAAACACGGATTTCATTCACGATACGGAAAACCTCCGCCTCTTCTGCGGTGCAGTTTACGGGGCTGTCGGTTATGACCTGTGCGGGAGTTGCATTATCCTGCACGGTGGGTTTTGCTGTTGCAGGAACGGTAGTTGCGACAGGCTTGCTTTCGGAAAGATAGTCGCTGTGGATATATGTGCCGTCATCGAGCTTATAGTAGCCGGTGTCTGTCAGTGCGGCGATATTTACCGCATCTCCGTAATATTTATAGGAAACGACCTTTGATCCTTGTAAGCCCTCTTTTCTTGCGGAACAGCTTGAAATGTTTATGTACATTGTGCCGCTACACTTCTTTTCTGTCCATGCGGGCTTTGGTGCGGCGGTTGTTGCAGGAGTTGTTGCCTTGGTTGTTGCGGGAGCTGTAGCCTTGGTTGTGGCCGCTGTGGTCTGAGTGGTTTTTGCTGTTGTGGTTACCGATGTTGTTGCCGATGTTGCAACGGTGGTTTCCTGTGCCTCGTTATGCTTGTTGGCTTTGGTGGGAAGCTTTTGTTCCTCGACAGGCGTAGTAGTGGAATATGATGACGCTAAACCGTTGTTGTAGCTGATACCCTCGTCATCGGCTTTGACTCCGAACCATGAGTAACGGCTTGACAGAACGCAAAGAGCGACTACGGCAACAAAACCGCATGATGCACAGCCGATTTTAAGAAAATTGCCGTGTGACTTCTTTTTCCTGTTATATGTCTGAATCCCGCTTTCACGGTCTTCTGTTTTATTTTCTTCGTTCGTGTTCATGGGTATCACCTGCCTTTTGCCTGAACTTAACGGTAAGCATAATTTCACATCTATATTTTAGCACAAATGCGTTGAGCGTGTCAACAGATACTGAAATTACCAAAAAATATTTGTAAGGGTTGCACAAATTAATGTGTAGCGTTTATGTAAAATCACAATAAAAATAAGTCTGTTAAAAATGCACTGTTATAAAAGCAAAAGTAGATGTATTTTTGTATAAAAGGGCGAAATGGTTACAAAACGGTAACAAAATAGTTACAAATTGTTGCGGCTTTGTAATCTTTTATGTTATAATGGCGGTGACGGAAAAGATTGCTGTCTTTCATGACGGAAGGAAAAGCAACCTTAAAGGTGTGGAGCGGGCATTATGCCCGTTCCTGCTTTTAACGGAAAAAGCGTTGATTTATCACCTGTCGTTCACAACGGTGGGTTATTATATAAATATATTGATTGTTTGGGGCGTATGCCCGTTTGATTTGGTTTATACGGAAAAGGATTGATAATGGGAAAACTGATGATACCCGATTATCGTGACGATATTGAGGAAACTATACTTCCTGACAGCGACAGTGAAAAGGAAGCGCAGGAGGCTGATGTAAAGCCTGCGGTTGCCGATACGTCGGAGAATCGGAATGAAGAAAGCAACGAAGAAAAAGATAAAGGCAAAACCGGTATATCTGCTGTTGCCGACAGAATCTTTGATTTTCTGGTTATGGCAGGGCAGTATTTCTGCCATATCATAGTCGATGTATTTTCAAAGCCTGCTGTATATGTGGCTTATGCCGCCGTGTTTATATGGAAGCATACGGCGCTTTTCAGGGACGCAGTAAAGAGGACGTTCTGCGAAATAGGCAGCTTCTTCTTTGCGCCTTTGTTAAAGTCAAAGCGTGTGCTTCAGCGTACAAACAGGCAGATAAGGACCGCAAAGGAGCAGGGCGACAAAAAGAAGGCGGCAAAGCTGTACGGAAGTATAGCAAAGGACGCAGTATTCGGCAAGCAGGGTCTTGCGGTAACGCTGTTCAACTATGCCGCACCGATTATTGCAATAGTATTTCTTATGAGCGTTGTCGGATATGCGACGGGTACAGACTATGCGATAAAGCTGACGGTTGACGGAAAGTTTGTAGGATATATCGAAAGCGAGCAGGTATTCAATGACGCAGAGCGTATAATGCAGGAGCGTATCACATATATCGGCAACGAGAAGAAGATAAGCATGGAGCCGGGATATTCGCTCGAAATGCTCGGTGACCAGGAATATCTGACAAAATATCAGCTTGCAAACAAGCTGCTTGAGCTGAGCGATACTCCTATCGAGTATGCATACGGAATGTACATAGGCGGAAAGTTCTATGGCGCACTTGTTGACAATACAGCGGTTGAGGCTGAGCTTGAGAAGATACTTGACGGCTACCGCACAAATGCAAAGGACGAGGACGTTGCCTTTGAGAAGGATATAGAGTATGTTCCCGGTCTTTATCTGTCGGACAGTATTGTGTCAAGTGATGAAATCATCAAGCTGATAAATTCCAAAAAGGAAGAAGCGTCCTATTACACTGTGGTTGACGGCGACAGCCATTCGGGAATATGCTCAAAGCTCGGAATAAGCATAGAAGAGCTTGAGACGTTGAATCCCGGTATTATGGATGAGGACTATGTGCTGAGAGCCGGCGAAAAGCTGCTCAAAACGCAGGAGGTGCCTTTCCTGTCGGTAAGTATTTCAAGAACGGAAACATACAACGTTGAAGTTCCGTATGAAACGAAATATGAGGACGACGATACACGCTATGAGGGCGTTGAAACGGTTTACCAGGAGGGCGAGACCGGTACGAACAAAATCACCGCAAAGGTGTATTATGTAAACGGCGAAGAGGTCAAGCGTACTATAAAGAAAACCGAAAGAGTGAAAGAGCCTGTAACGGAGATAATCCTTCAGGGTACTCTGCCTCCGCAGTCATCGCATTATTCAGATGCTTCTGCCGATACGGGCAAGAAGTATATATGGCCTGTTGACGGCGGCACATTCTGGGAGTGGGGTTGGTGGGACGGCGGTTATGCCGGACACAGAGGCGTTGATATAGGCGCACCTTACGGTACGGATGTATATGCCGGAGCAAGCGGTACTGTAATATTCGCAGGCTGGGACAACGGCGGACTCGGAAATGCCGTGATGATACTTCATCCCGACGGATACACAACGGTATATGCCCACAACAGTGAGATATTCGTAAGTGCAGGTCAGGAGGTAAATCAGGGCGAGTGCATAGCCGCAGTAGGCGAAACCGGACTTGCGTACGGCTGTCACTGCCACTTTGAAGTAAGGTACGGTTCGGAAAGACTGAACCCGAGATATTATCTCAGCGGTCTGCCGGATCCCGGATATTATTAATATGAAATTTAACGGATAACAGGAAACAACCGCTGTGCTGAGGCATGGCGGTTGTGTTTTATTGTGAAACGGTCATAAATTTTCTTTTCATTTCATAGATTTACTGTAGAGTACCCGAAAGGAAAGGACGTGCAGTATGAACGAAATTATGACAAGGGAAGAATTTTTAAAGGAACGAAATGCGGTGTGCGAGTCTGACGCTGTGGCGGGCGGGGACGATGTTTGCAAGGGGCAGGATGCTGATACGGCGGTTATGACGGAGGAAAACGGGAAGCTGAGTGCTGACGGTATAACCGTATCGGAAGTAGTGGTTAAAGGCAGGCGCAACAGGCAGTATGCAGGGCTGATACTCTTTATAACGGCGGTTGCCGGGGCTGTTGTCGGGGCGGTGTTTTACGGGAAGGCAACGGTGACAGTGCCTGACGAGATGCTGGAGGGCTTTCTCGAAGGAAGGATACACGGCGGATTTTTCGGGAATGCCGCCGCTTCGTTCATATCGGCGCTTATATGGTGCATTGTGCCGTTTTTAGCAGGGCTTTGCGCTGTGGGACAGCCTGTGGGTGCGCTTATACCGGCATTCAAGGGTATAGGCGTGGGAATGACGTTTGCGGCGCTTGTGAATATATACGGGGCAAACGGGATACCGGCTTTTGCGGTGTTTGTTCTTCCGTCCGCATTTATAGGAACGGTAATCTGCTGTTATCAGTGCCGTCTGTCCGTGTTATGCTCAAACAGTGTGCTGGCTGTGCTTAAAGGCAGGCGTGACGAGGCTCCGCACTATTATAAGATATATCTTGAGCGGTTTGCGGTATGCTGTATCGGGTGCTTTCTGCTGGGGATAGCTGACGCTGTTATAACTTTTTTATTCCGCCCGATATTCGTTATATGAAACACTTGAAATTTTCGTTTCACGGGTGTATAATGTTAACAGTAAAAATTGCCTTTGGCATGAAAGAAGGATAACATTATGGAAAAAATGGAAGTATTACTGGAAACCTCCGCACGTCACATCCACGTTACACAGGAGGCTCTCGAAACACTGTTCGGCAAGGGTCATGAGCTTACAAAGAAGAAGGATCTTTCTCAGCCCGGTCAGTTCGCCTGCGAGGAAAGAGTTACTATAACAGGCCCCAAGAGATCGCTTGCAAACGTATCTATTTTAGGCCCTGTACGTCCTGCTACACAGGTTGAGCTTTCGGCTACAGACGCACGTTCTATCGGATGTCCTATATTCGTAAGAGAATCGGGCGATATTGCAGGCACACCCGGCTGTAAGATAACAGGTCCTGAGGGCGAGATCGAAATCAGTGAGGGCGTTATCGTTGCAAAGCGTCACATCCACCTTGTTCCCGAAACCGCTGAAAAGTGGGGCGTGAAGAACAAGGATGTTGTAAGCGTAAAGGTTGATTCTGACGGAAGAAAGGCAATTCTCGGCGATGTTGTTATCAGAGTAAGCGAGAATTTTGCAGACGCTATGCACATTGATACAGACGAATCAAACGCTGTAATGGCCGCTCCCGGCATGATGGTCGAAGTAATCAAGTAATACGGCGTTACATATGACGGTTTTATCTCCGTGGCTTTGGGCTGCGGAGATTTTTTTGTGAATTAATGATAGCGAAAAAAGGAAAAATGTTTTCTATAGAAGGTTCTGCTGTAACGGAGGAAACTTACACAATAGATGAACTGATAAAAATCAGAACAAAGAATTAGTAAAAGAAATCAGCCTCTGCACGCTGTGCGAAACGCAAAAAGTAAATATTACGGGAAAAGTCAGGTGTAACGCTTGGCTTTTTCTTTTGTTTGTGGTAAAATATAAGCGGTAAGTCTAAACTAACTTATATTGAGGTGACACAATTGGAGATATTTCTGATACTGATGATACCGCTTATGGGAACAACGCTCGGCTCGCTTATGGTGTTCCTTATGCGTGATAAGGTGAGGGTAGGGACGGAGAAGCTGCTGCTTGGTTTTGCATCGGGAGTTATGATAGCGGCTTCGGTATGGTCGCTTCTGATACCGTCAATGGAACTGTCCGAACAGGGCTACGGGAAAATGAACTGGGTGCCTGCTGTGGTCGGCTTTGCGGCGGGGATTCTGTTCCTGCTTGGGATAGACAGCTTTGTGCCGCATCTGCATCTTGACAGCGATAAGCCTGAGGGCGTGCGCTCGGGGCTTTCAAAAACTACCATGATGCTGCTTGCGGTGACTATCCATAATGTGCCGGAGGGAATGGCTGTCGGTGCGGCTGTAGCCGGGTCAACCGGCACTGGCAGTGACAGCGTTACGCTTGCAAGTACATTTGCGCTGGCGCTGGGTATCGCAATACAGAACTTCCCTGAAGGAGCGGTGGTTTCAATGCCGCTTAAAAGTGAGGGAATGAAAAAGGGAAAAGCGTTTGTGATGGGAGTGCTGTCGGGAGTTGTCGAGCCGATAGGCGCGGCGGTGATGATACTGCTCGCTTCTTTCATCGCTCCGCTTTTGCCGTATATGCTGTCGTTTGCGGCAGGGGCTATGATGTATGTTGTGATAGAAGAGCTTATACCTGAGGCACAGGGCAAAGAGCATAGCAACATAGGAACGATAGGTGCGGCGGCAGGGTTTGTTGTTATGATGGTGCTTGATTGTACGTTGGGGTGAGAAAATGTTTTTGGTATAATGTGCTTCGATTATATCATTCAGCTTAGACCACGATAGCAAGCTACCGATAGTGCTATTTGTCGGACAGCACTTCTCGGGTTCGCTAT
>ENA-OZGX01000004-OZGX01000004.1-human-gut-metagenome-genome-assembly--contig:-NODE-4-length-128794-cov-12.226008_pt1 | contig 128794 bp, 115 predicted proteins | sample MGYA00244040_ERZ653674 | MGnify/ENA primary metagenome ERZ653674 (study PRJEB26926, sample SAMN06165232) | human gut metagenome | biome: ENVO:00009003; feature: ENVO:2100002; material: ENVO:00002003... | reverse complement strand
TCGGCTGTGCAAAAGCGCCGAAAAGAATTGCTCCGAGGCTGGTTCGTATTATTCCGGTCCGGCATATGTGGCGGAGCATCGGACCGTGGTGCGGAGGAAAGTAAAGAGAGCGGAAGGTCCCGCTCTCTTTCGGTGTCGGCTGAGCCGATTTTTCTTTTGTGCTTTTGCGCTTTTGTACGATGGGCGAGATCTCGCCGTCTTATGTACCTCGGCGGGAGGGGTCCCGCCGCTTTTGCGGCAGGGGAGTGCTCACCAAAGGTCGTCGTTGCGGACGATGGCTGCGCCTTTTGCCGCACGCGCTATGGCGGCGATGCCTTTCTTGGCGGCTTCCTTGGAGAGATAGCCGTCGTTGGTGGTGGCGACGATGTTGCCGTTGGATGCAAGCAGTCTCAGACGGATCTCGCCCTGTTTGTCGGTGTAGATCTGCCACTTCGGGAACTTCAGTTCCTCCCATTTTTGCAGGGTCTGATCCTCGATGGGGGCGGTGTCTGCGTTGTTGCGCACGCTGTTGATGCCCGTCTTGCAGTTCGCGATGGAGGTGTAGAGCCCCGCGCCGATGGCGACCACCCTGTAGTTGGAGGAGTAGAGCTTGTAGACGAAGTTGCCCTTGTCCGTCTTCTTGATGACGAACTTGCCGTGAGGAGCGCTCTCGTCGCCAGCTTCGATGACCTGTTCCGCGGGCTTGGTGTCCTCTTTGACAGCCGCCTTTGCGGGTTTGGTCTCTTCCTTCACGGGCTTCGCGGCTGCCTTTGCGGCAGGCTTTTTCTCCTGACCTTTTGCCGTCTCTTTCTTTGCGGGAGCGGCTTTTGCCGCGGGCTTCTTCTCCTGAGCCTTTGCGGGAGCTGCCTTCGCGGTCTCCTTCTTGGCAGCAGGTTTCTTTTCTGCGGGTTTAGCCGCCGCTTTGGTGTCTTTCTTGGCGTCGGACGCCGCTTTTTCTTTTGCCACTTTGGTTTCCTCCTTTTCACTATCGGATGCGACATCTGCTGCCGCAGGTTTCTTGGTTTGCGCTTTCTTTGCGGGCTTCTTCTCCGCAGTCTCTTTCCCTTCGGGGACGGCAGTCTCTTCCGAGACTTGTTCCGCGGGCTTCTTCTCCGCTTTCTTCTTCGCGGGCTTTATCACCGCGGTGCCCCAGACGTTGCTGTCGTCGGCTGCGGATTGCAGGATGAGAGTGGACTTCGGCTTCTTCTTGGGGGCGGCAGCAGGCTCTTCCGCAGGCGCCTCTTCTGCCGGAGCGGGCTCCGCGACCTCTTCCGCGACAGGCTCGGGAGCGGGCGCTTCCTCATAGACGGGAGCGGGCTCGGCAGGCACTTCCTGTTCAGGCTCCGACACGGCTTGGACGGGCTCGGTCTCTTCCGCCGCAGGCGCCGCCGTCTCCTCGGAAGGAGTGATGCCGTAGGCGTAGAGATAGACAGGGTCGGGCGAGGGGAGATCCTCCGCGGGAGCTTGCGCCGGCTCTTCTTCGGGAGCGACCGTTTGCGTGTAAGGCACGGGTGCGGGAGCAGGCTCTTCCGCAGGCGTCTCCGCCGCATTCGGTTCCTCTGCATATGGCGCCTCAGCGGGCGTCTCAGCCACGGTTTCCTGCGCGGTATAGGGCACCTCCGCGGGCGTCTCTTCTGCCGCGACCGGCTCGACGGGCTCGAATGCGGGAGCGGCGGCAGCTTTTGCCGCTTCCTCCTCGGCATTGAGGTCCGCCGCGCGGTAGACTTTGCCGTCGACGACCTTTATAAGTTCGCCGACCGGGGTATCGTCATCATCATCCGAATCGTCGATCTCGCTATCGAGAAAAACGATCTCGTCATAATTGTCGAGATAATCCGCCATAATTCATCCTCCGAAGATAAATCATTATTTATGATAGCACACGCGCGCGCACATTTCAAGTGGTGTGTTTTCAACAAAAAAACTTTTTTGTGCAACGGTGCGTGGATAATCGCTCTATGAGTGTATCGTTTCTCAAAAAATTGTTGGGGGATCGTTGCGGGCGGTCGCTCTCGGACTGTGAGCGCGTAGGGCTCGCGGAAGTGTGCTCGCGCCTTCCGGTGACTGCGAAAGAAAATCATATCATGGTGCAAATGTGGTACGCGCCGCCGTTGAAATCCGCGTCGGGATGTGATAGAATGTCTATATGCAAAATTTTGGTCTCAATCCCGAACAAATGCTCGCGGTGAACGACCGCGACGGCGCCATCCTCGTCATCGCGGGAGCGGGCAGCGGCAAAACGCGCGTGCTCACGGCGCGTATATGCGCCCTCGTCGACGCCGGTGTCTCTCCTTATCACATCCTCGCCATCACCTTCACGAACAAGGCGGCAAACGAGATGAAGGAGCGCATTGAGCGCTCTCTCGGCACGGACGGCGCGGGGGTGTGGACGAGCACTTTCCACTCCATGTGCGCGCGCATGCTCAGGATGGACGCGGACAGGCTGGGCTATTCCAAGGACTTCACCATATACACCGACCTCGAGAGCGAGAGGGTGGTGAAGAGGGTGTGCGAGACGGTGCAGGGCGCCGACGCGAAGCGCAAGGGGAGCTATCTCAACCACATCTCGAACGCCAAGACCGCGGCGCTCTCTCCCTCGGAATATTATGAGGAGATAAAGGACTTTTCCGACGACGCGAAAGTCATCTCGCTCGTCTATTCCGCGTACGAAAAGGAGCTGAAAGAGAGCAACGCGATGGACTTCGATGACCTGCTCTTAAAGGCGGTGGAGCTCTTTGAGAAATGCCCCGACGTGCTGGAGCGCTGGCAGACGAGGTTCCGCTACATCAACGTGGACGAGTTTCAGGACACCAACCGCCTGCAGCTGAAACTCGTAAAGTTGCTCTCCGGCAAATGGGGGAACGTCTTCGTCGTCGGCGACGAGGATCAGAGCATATATAGCTGGCGAGGGGCGGAGATACGCAACATCCTGGATTTCCCGAAGGAATTCCCCGGCGCGAAGACCTACAAGCTGGAGCAGAACTACCGCAGCACAAAGAATATACTCGAGGCGGCGAACAACGTCATCAAGCACAACTCCGCGCGCAACGAGAAGACCCTTTGGAGCTCGCTGGGCAAGGGCTGGGAGGTGGAGTATTACGAGGCGTTCAACGACCGCGACGAGGCGGACCACGTCACTCGCAGCATAAGCGCGCTGGAACGCGCGGGGGAGAGCTATCGCGACATGGCGGTCCTCGTGCGCGCGAACTCCCTCACCCGCCTTTTTGAAGAGAGTTTCACTCTGCACGGCATCCCTTATAAGGTGTTCGGCGGCTTCCGCTATTTCGAGCGGAAAGAGATCAAGGACACCCTGGGCTATGTCCGTCTCGCCATCAACCCCAGCGACAACGACGCATTCCTGCGCGTGGTAAACTATCCGCGGCGAGGCATCGGTGCGTCCGCCGTGGCGGAGGTGACTATGGCTGCGGCAAGGCACGGGATGTCCTATCTCGAAGTGGTGCGTCACCCCGGCCTGCTCACCCCCGCGTCCGCAAAAAAACTGACCCGTTTCGCGGAAGTGGCAGACGCCATCGCGGGCGCTCTCGGCGGCATGAGACCCGTGGATTTCATGAAGTACGTCATCAAGGAGAGCGGGCTGGAAAACACACTGAAGCTCAGCGAAGACCCCGAGGATCGCAACCGCTTCGAGAATATCGAAGGGCTGGTCGACGCGGTGAAAAACTTCGTGGACGACAACCCCGAAGCCACGATGTCGGACTTCATGCAGTCGGTGTCCCTCGTCTCGGACAGCGACGGCATGGATGAGGAGAACTACGTCACTCTCGCCACCGTCCACGCGGTAAAAGGGCTGGAGTTCGGCAACGTTTTCGTGGTGGGGGCGGAGGAGAATATCTTCCCCACATCGAGCGCAGTCGCGAGCGGCGACATCGAAGAAGAGCGACGGCTGATGTACGTCGCGCTCACCCGTGCAAAGCGCCGTCTCTGCGTCTCCTGGGCGCGCTCGCGTTTCAGATTCGGCAAGACGGAGAATAATGCAAAAAGCAGGTTTATCTATGAAATGCGCGGTGATAAACCTCCCGTCCGTACATTTGCCTCCCCATTCACGGCAAGGAGCGAAGCGGGGGCGAGACCCGCTCCCGCAACAGGGCAGAAGCCCTTTTCCGCCTTCGTATCCGCGCCGCCGAGAAGGGCGGACGCTCCCGCGTTTTCGGAGTTCCGTCCCGGCGTCAGGGTGCGGCACACACGCTTCGGCGAAGGAGTGGTGCGTGAGACGATGGGAGAGGGGGAGAACATGACCGCGGCGATAGAATTCAAAGGGCTCGGAGTCAAGCGCTTCTCGCTCTCCATCGCGATAAACAGCCTCAGCATCATCAAGGAGTGACCATGACCGCTTACGACAGAATGAAGGAGCTCGTCGACAAGCTCAACAGATACGCCGCGCTCTATTACGAAGAGGACGCGCCCGTCGTCTCGGACGCGGAATACGACGCGCTCTACGATGAGCTGCTCGCCCTCGAAAAGAGCGAAGGCTATACGCTGAAAAACTCTCCCACACACCGCGTGGGCGGCGCTCCGCAGAAAAAATTCGAGCAGTCCCGCCATCTCCTCCGTCTTTACAGCCTGGACAAGTGCAGGACGAGGGAGGAGATTGCGGAGTGGTATCGGCGCATCGTGAAGACGGTGGGCAGAGAGCCGGAGATCACGGCGGAATATAAGTTCGACGGACTCACCCTCAACATCCTCTATGAGAACGGCGAGATGGTGAAGGCGGCGACGCGCGGCGACGGCGTGGTGGGCGAAGAGGTCACGGCGCAGGTGCGCACCATCGCGGGAGTGCCGCGCACCATATCCTACAAGGGCAGGATCGAGATCCAGGGCGAGGGCATCATGCGCCTCAGCGCCCTTGCCGCCTACAACGCTAAGAGCGCGGAGCCCCTCAAAAACGCGCGCAACGGAGCGGCGGGCGCCATCCGCAACCTCGACCCTTCCGTGACTGCGGAACGGCACCTCTCCTTCATGGCGTACAACATCGGTTTCAGCGACAGGCATTTTGCCTCGCAGCGGGAGATGCACGAGTTTTTGCGCGAAGAGGGTTTTGAGACGGAAAGCGACTTTACCGTGCTGAAAGGCGCGGATGAAGCCTTCGCTTTTGCGGAAAAGGTGAATGAGCTCCGTCCCACGCTCGACTTCCTCATCGACGGCGTGGTCTTCAAGGTGGACGACACGGCGCTGCGCGACGAGATAGGGTATACGGAGAAATTCCCCAAGTGGGCGATCGCATACAAATTCAAGGCGGACGAGATGACCACGGTGCTGCGCGACGTCGTCTGGCAGGTGTCCAGGAGCGCGAAGCTGAACCCCCTCGCCGTCCTCGACCCCGTGGACATCGGCGGGGTGACGGTGCAGCGCGCCACACTCAACAACTACGGCGACATCCTGAAAAAGAAGGTGAGGATAGGCGACCGCGTCTTCATCCGCCGCAGCAACGACGTCATCCCGGAGATCACGGGAGTGGCGGAAGAGGTGCCCGGCGCACGCGCTGTGGAAAAACCCTCGGTGTGTCCCGCCTGCGGCGCTCCCGTGAAGGAAGAGGGCGCATTCCTCTACTGCACGGGGGAGCATTGCGCGCCGCAGATCGTCTCCTATCTCGATCACTTCGCCTCAAAGGACGCGATGGACATCGACGGCTTTTCCGAAAAGACTGCGGAGCAGTTTTACAACGAACTGCATCTCACCTCGCCCGTGGAACTCATGCGTCTCAGAAAAGAGGACATCTCCGGTCTCGACCGTTTCGGGGACAAGAAAGCGGACAATCTCATCGCCGCCATCCGAAAGGCAAAGGACACCACGATGGACAGACTGCTTTTCGCCCTCGGCATAGACGGCATCGGCAAGAAGACGGCAAAGGATCTTTCCGCACGTTTCGGCACGTTTGACGCGCTCATCGCGGCTGACCGCGACGCCCTCATGTCGGTGGACGGCATAGGAGAAGTGCTTGCGGACAACATCGTCGCCTATTTTGCGGACGAGGACGACCTGAAACTCCTCGACGACCTCTTTGCCGCGGGCGTCACCGTGCGCGAAGAGGAGAAGAAAGAGGGAGTGTTCAGCGGGATGCGCATCGTCCTCACCGGGTCGCTGCCCACCTACAAACGCGGGCAGGCGACCGCTCTCATCGAGGAGAACGGCGGGGAAGTGGCGGCGTCCGTCTCCAAGACCGTCGATCTTGTCCTTGCGGGCGAGGACGCGGGGAGCAAGCTGGAAAAAGCCCAAAAACTCGGCATCAGGATCATAGACGAAAACACTTTCAACGCCATGCTCGCGGGAGAGGTGCCCGCAAGCACGGCGGAAGGGGAGACGGAATGAGCGAAAAGAGAAGACCCAAACACCCCGCAGACTCCCGCACCGAGCAGGTGCACATCATCACGCAGTCGGACATCAACGGCTTCGACCGCCTGTTCGGCGGCGCTCTGATGGCGTGGATAGACATCCTCGCCGCCGTGGTGGCGCGCCGTCATTCCGAGCGCAACGTGACCACCGTCTTTGTGGACACGCTGGAATTTCGCGCGCCCGCCCGCGTCAACGATACCATCTATATGACAGGTAAGATCACTTATGCGGGCAAGACGTCGATGGAAGTGTGCGTGAAGACGTTTGTCGAAGAACTTTCCGGCGAACGCAAACTCATCAACGTGGCTTATCTCATCCTTGTCGCGCTCGACGAGGAGGAAAACCCCGCCGAAGTGCCCGAACTCATCCCCGTCACGGAAGAGGAACTGGAGGACTGGAAGGCGGGCAAGCGCCGCCGCGAACTCAGAAAACAGCGTAGCAGCGAGAAATTCTGACCCCTTCCTCGGGGCGTCAAGAGAGCCCCGATCGCTTTCACGGAGCGGAAACCCGCATTCTATCCGCATATATTGCCCGCAGCCGGCATCCCGGCTAAAACTTGAGTAAATTTCGCGCCCGTAACCCTTGCGGGCGCGATAATTTTTGTGATACAATGATAAAAATTATTCAGGCGGGTGCGTATATGCGCAGTATGACCGGATACGGAAAGGGCGAGGCGGAGGCAAACGGCAGGTCCGTCACCGTCGAGCTCAAGACCGTCAACCACAAGTTTTTTGACTGGAACACCAAGATGCCCAAGGGCTTCCTCTTTGCGGAGGACGAGGCGAAGAAAGCCGTTGCTCGGGAAGTCGCGCGCGGTCACGTCGACGTCTACATCACCGTACGGCAGACGGAGGCGCAGGCTGCGGAATACCGCGCGGACATCGCTCTTGCCTCAAAGTACGTCGCCGCCGCCAAGGAACTGTCGGAAGCCGTCGGCGTCCCCTTCGACATCGGTGCGCTGGCGCTCGCGAAAAACCCCGACATCCTCGCGCTCGAGACGGTGGAAGCGGACGACGAGGAATTGAAAGCCCTCCTCATGACGGCGCTTTCCGGCGCCCTCGAAGGGCTGGTCGCCATGCGTGAGCGTGAAGGCGAGGCGCTCCGCCGCGACATCACCGAGAAGCTGGACTCCATGTCGGCATCCGTGCAAAAGGTGGCTGAGCTTGCTCCCACCGTCGTGGAAGAATACAGAAAGAAGCTGACCGCCCGCATAACGGAACTGCTCGGCAGCGCGGTCGCGGACATGAGCAGAGTGGCGACCGAGGTCGCGCTCTTTGCGGACAAATGCGCCGTGGATGAGGAGATCAGCCGCCTCAAAGCGCACATCGCCGCCATGCGCGGCTATCTCGAAGCGGACGGCCCCATCGGGAGAAAGCTGGACTTTTTGGTGCAGGAGATGAACCGCGAGGCGAACACCATCGGCTCCAAGGCGAACGACCTCGACATCACCCGCGAGGTACTCTCCCTCAAGAACGACATCGAGAAGATCCGCGAACAGGCGCAGAACGTGGAGTGATATGGAAAGGAAAGGTCTGCTCATCGTCATATCCGGTTTCAGCGGCGTAGGCAAGGGCACCGTCATACAGATGGTGCTGGACGAACTGCCCACGCTGCGCTTCTCCATATCCTGCACGACGCGCGCGCCGCGCCGGGGTGAAGAGGACGGCGTCAACTACTACTTCCTCACCGAAGAGGAGTTCGAGAAAAAGATCGCCGAGGGCGCGTTCGTGGAATACACCCGCACCTTCACCCACTACTACGGCACTCTGAAAAGCGAGATCGACAACCCCATCGCCGCGGGCGTCGACATCCTTCTCGAGCTCAACGTGGTGGGCGCGAAGAACATCAAGAAGCTCTATCCCGGCTGCGTGACCATATTCGTGCAGCCGCCCTCCCTCGAAGCGCTGAAAGCACGCCTCATCGGCAGAGGCTCGGAGAGCCCCGAGAGCCTGGAGCGCCGCCTTAAAGAGATAGAGACCGAAAGCAAGGACATCCCGTCCTATGATTATGTCGTCACCAACACCGTTGCCCGGACCTGCGCGGACGAGATCGTCGCCATCATAAAGAGCGAACATCTGCGCACCGAGCGCGGAAGCACACAAAATATATTCCCTACGGAGGACTGAAATTATGATGATCGACCCCCCGATCGACAAACTCATCCAGAAGGCGGAATGCCGCTACGCTCTTGCCTGCGCGGTCGCAAAGCGCACAAGAGAGCTGCTGACCAGCGAGAGCTCTTATCTCGCCGACAGCGGCGAGAAGCCCGTCACCCTTGCCTGCAAAGAGATCTATTCGGGCAAGATCAAGATCGTGCGCGACTGATGCTGTACGGCAAACACGTTGTGCTCGGCGTGAGCGGCGGCATCGCCGCTTACAAAAGCTGCGAGCTCGTCTCGAGGCTGAAAAAACTCGGCGCGGACGTCCACGTCATCATGACAAGGAACGCCGAGGAATTTGTCGCGCCTCTCTCTTTCGAGACCCTCTCGGACAACAAGGTGGTGAGAGGGATGTTCGAGGAAAGGGAGGAGCACGACGTCCGTCACGTCGCTCTCGCGAAACTTGCCGACGTTTTCGTGGTCGCCCCCGCGACTGCGAACGTCATCGCGAAGTTCGCGCGCGGCATCGCCGACGACATGCTCTCGACGACATGGCTCGCATCCGACGCCCCCAAACTCGTCGCGCCCGCGATGAACACCGCCATGTACGACGACGAGGCAACGCAGGACAACATCTCGCTCCTCAAAGAGCGCGGCGTCATGTTTGTCGAACCCGGCGTGGGCAGGCTCGCCTGCGGCGACACGGGCAGAGGCAAGATGGCGGAACCTGCCGACATCGCGGAGCGCATCCAGGAGATCCTGCGCCCCGTGAGAGACTTTGAGGGAAAGAGAGTGCTGGTGACTTCGGGCGCCACCGAGGAGTATATCGACGGCGTGCGCGTCATCACCAATCATTCGAGCGGCAAGATGGGCTGCGCGCTTGCCGAAGCGGCAGCGGAGAGGGGAGCGGAAGTCGTGTTGGTGCACGGCAGGATGTCCGTCCCCGTCCCCGCAGGCGTGGCAAAAGCCGTGAGGGTGCACACCACTCTCGAGATGATGGACGCGGTGCTCGCGGAAACGGAAGCCGCCGACGTCATCGTGATGGCGGCAGCTCCTGCGGACTACCGCCCCAAGGAGACTTTCACATCCAAGTTGAAGAGCGAGACGCTCACGATGGAGTTTGTCAAAAACCCCGACATCGCAAAAGCGGTGGGTGAGAGAAAGGGCGGGCGCAAACTCGTCGTGTTCTCCGCCGAGACGGACGGTCTCATCGCCAACGCAAAAAAGAAAGTCGCGTCAAAAAACGCCGATCTCGCCGTCGCCAACGACGTCACCAAAGAGGGCGCCGGGTTCTACTGCGACACCAACATCGCCTCTCTGGTGGGCAGGAACGGGGAAGTGCGCGAGTGCGGGCTCATGACCAAGCGCGAGCTTGCGGACGTCATCCTCGACGCGGTGCTTAGCGGCTATGGTGCTTGAAGTCATCGTCGACATCTCCACCGCCGAGATAGACCGTCCCTTCGATTACGAGGGGGAGGACGTCCCGCTCGGCAGCCGCGTCGCGGTGGAATTCGCGCACCGCAACACCGTCGGCTTCGTCATCGGCAAGAAGGAGAAGTCGGACTTTCAAAATCTGAAAACGGCGAGGTATCTCGACACTCCCGTGAGTGCTGAGCAGCTCTCGCTCATGAACGAGATGCGGCGGCGCTACAATCTCCGTCACATCGACGTGCTCCGGCTCTTCATCCCCGCAAAACTGAGGGAAGAGAGAGACCCGGAGTTCAAGCGCATATATCTCACGGCGGCAGAAGGTCTCGACGACGAGGCGGTCGCCGTCGCATTGAAACGCGCGCCAAGACAGCGCGAAGCGCTGGAACACCTGAAAACGCGGGGAGGAGAGTATCTTTCCGTCCTCTCGGAGATGTTCGGCGCGGGCGCGGTGAACGGTCTCAGAGAAAAGGGCTTTGCAGAGGAGAGCGCCGTCCATGACGTCCGCACCCCTCTCGAGGAGCTCAAACGCGAGCACAAGCGCGTCACCCTCACCGAGGATCAGCAGCGCGCCGTCGACTCCATCATGTCGGGGAAGGGCGTCTACCTCCTGCACGGCGTGACGGGAAGCGGCAAGACGGAAGTCTACATGTCCGTCATAGAGCGCATGCTCGCGGCGGGAAAGACCGCGGTCATGCTCGTGCCGGAGATCGCGCTCACACCGCAGATCCTCGGTCTCTTCCGCGCCCGTTTCGGCGACGAGGTCGCGCTCATGCACTCGGGACTGAACGCGGGGGAGCGCTACGACGAGTGGAAGCGCATGCGGGACGGCAAGGCGAGGATCGCCGTAGGTCCGCGCTCGGCGGTGTTCGCGCCCCTTCAAAACATCGGCGTCATCATCATCGACGAGGAGCACGACTCCAGTTATGTCAGCGAGTCCAACCCCCGCTATGACACCAAAGAGGTCGCGAAAATGCGCGCGGAAGAGTGCGGCGCGGCGCTCGTGCTCGGTTCCGCCACTCCCGACATGGAGAGCTATCTGCTCGCGACGGAAGGGAAATATAAGCTGCTCACTCTCAAAAACCGCATCGCCGCCCACCAACTCCCGGAAATGGAGATCGTGGACATGGTGCAGGAGTTCCGCTACGGCAACCGTTCGCTGTTCTCCGCCGCTCTCCGCGACGGCATAGGCGCGGCGCTTGAAAGAAAGGAACAGGTCATCCTGTTTCTGAACCGCAGAGGGTTCGCGTCATTCCTCATGTGCCGCTCCTGCGGTTGGGTGGCGAAGTGCGAGGACTGCGACGTCTCCCTCACCTGGCACAAGACGGAAAACGTCCTGAAATGCCATTGCTGCGGCAAGCGCTATCATATGCTCACAAAGTGTCCCGTCTGCGGCGGCACGGAGATAAAGCAGGGCAAGACGGGCACGGAAAAGGTCGCGGAGGAGCTAAAGGAACAGTTCCCCGGCGTCAGAGTGCTCCGCATGGACAACGACACCACCTCAAGAAAGGACAGCTATTTCCGCATCCTGAGCGCTTTTGCCGCGGGAGAGGCGGATGTGCTGGTCGGCACGCAGATGATCGCAAAGGGGCACGACTTCCCCAACGTCACGCTCGTCGGCATCCTTGAGGCGGACGCGGCGCTCTATTTCAGCGACTACCGCTCCTCGGAGCGCACCTTCCAGCTCATCACGCAGGTGGCGGGCAGAGCGGGCAGAGCGGACAAAAAGGGCAGGGTCATCCTGCAGACCTATTCGCCCAGACACTATGTGTTCAATTTCGGCAGGACCTATGACTACGAGGGGTTCTGGCGCAAGGAGATCAACACCCGTATGGTGACCAAATTCCCGCCCTTCACCAAGGTGGTGAGAGTGCTCGTGGCGGCGGAGGAGGAACAGTCCGTCGTGGAATGCACCAGGGAGATATACCGCGGTGTGCGTGACATTGAGAGCCGTGTGGGCAAATTCGTCTATCTCGGCGCGGCGAAGTCGCCGGTCACGAGGATGCACGGTCTCACGCGCTATCAGGTGCTGATGAGGGTCTATCCCGACGTGTATGAGAAGATCATGCCCGAGATATACGCCCTCACGGCAAAATTCAGACCGGAAAGGGGGAACTGCTTTGCGGAGACAGACCCGCAGAGCCTCATATGATATGGCAAAACGTATAATTCTTCAATCGCCCGATCCAATACTCTTCAAGAAGTGCCGTCCCGTCGAGGTCTTCGACGAGAAACTTCATGTCCTGCTCGACGATATGCGCGAGACGCTGGAGGACGCCGACGGCGCGGGGCTTGCCGCACCTCAGGTCGCGGTCCTCAAGCGCGTGTGCGTGGTCAGCACCGAGGACGGCTATTTCGAGCTCGTCAACCCCGAGCTGAAGTCCGCCGCGGGCGAGCAGACGGGCGTTGAGGGGTGCCTCTCCGTCAAGGGCAAGTACGGCACCGTGACGCGGGCGGAGAAGATCACCGTCACCGCTTGCGACCGCTACGGCAAAAAGAAAAAGTATAAGGTGGAAGGGTTCACCGCGCGCGCTTTCCAGCACGAGATGGACCACCTCGACGGGGTGCTTTACACCTCGAAGTGCAAGGATCTGAAAAACGAATGACCGAGCCGAAGATCGTCTTCATGGGCACGCCGGATTTTTCCGCAAAAGTGCTTTCGGCGCTCGCCGCCGCCCATCCCGTCGCCGCAGTCGTGACGGGCACGGACAAGCCCGTGGGCAGGGGCTACGCGCTGCGGCCCTCCCCCCTCAAGGTCGAGGCGGAGAGGCTGGGCATCCCCGTGCTGCAATTCGACAAAGTCTCCCGCGAGGGTCTTGACGCCGTCGCGGCGCTTTCGCCCGACCTCGGCGTCACAGCCGCTTTCGGGCAGATCCTGTCCGAGAAATTCCTCTCGCTTTTCCCCCTCGGGGTCATCAACGTGCATGCGTCTCTCCTCCCCAAATACCGCGGAGCGTCCCCCATCCAATGGGCGGTGCTGGACGGCGAAAAGGAGACGGGCGTCACGGTCATGCGCACTGTGAAAGAGGTGGACGCAGGAGATATCCTGCTGCAAAAGCGCACGGAGATAGGCGCCGACGAGACTGCGGGCGAGCTCTTCGAGAGGCTTGCCGTGCTCGGCGGAGAAGCGCTTGTGGAAGCCGTCGGTCTCATCGCGGCGGGGAGGGCGGTCTACACCCCTCAGGACGCCAGGGAAGCCACTCATTGCGGGATGATCGCAAAAGAGGACGGCAAGATCGACTTCGGTCGTACTGCGAGAGAACTTGACTGTTTCGTGAGAGGCATGACGCCCTGGCCGTCCGCGTGGATGACCGTTGCGGGCAAGCGCGTCAAAGTGTTTTCCGCAAAGCCCGCGGAGGGGAGCGGAGAGCCCGGCACCGTCATTTCCGCATCCGCAAAGACGGGGCTCGTGGTCGCGTGCGGGGACGGAGCGGTGAGGCTCGGCGTTTTGCGGCCCGAGGGCAAACCGCGCATGAGCGACACGGCGTGGCTTGCGGGACACTCCGTAAACGCAGGAGAGAGACTGCAATGAAAGAGCACATCCGCGCCGCCTGCGAACTGCTGGACAAGATCTATACCGACCGCACCTACGCCGACCGCGTCTTTGACGGCGAGGACGCGAGCGCGCTCTCCACTCGTCTCGTGTTCGGAGTGCTGGAACGGGACACGGAGATAAGCTACATCCTCGATCGCCTCGTAGACAAACAGCCCAAGCGAATAGTCCGCATTTTGCTCAAAATCGGCGTTTATGCGCTGCTTTACATCGATAATATCCCCGATTACGCCATAGTCAACGAATGCGTGGAGACCGCGAAAGCCCTCGGCAAGGGCGGCGCCGCGGGCTTTCTGAACGCAGTCCTGAAAAAGGTCTCGACGCGCTCATACACCCTTCCCGCGCCATCCGACCCGGACTACCTCTCCGTGCATTTTTCCAAGCCCGAGTGGTTCATCGGGAGGATGACGGCGGAATACGGCGAGGCGCGCACCCGCGCCGTCCTCGAAGAGCCCGCGTCCGATCTTGTGCACATCCGCGTCAACTCGCGGTCAAGCTCCGATGAGGCGGTGAAAAAGCTCTTCGACGCGCATGCTCACGAGTATTATCCGAGCGCCGTCGGCGGTTTTCTTGTCAGAGTCACGCCCCTTGTCAGGTCGCTGTTTTCGGAGGGCATAGTTACTTATCAGTCGCCCTCTTCCGTGCTCGCCGTGGACGCTCTCGCCCCCGGCGGCAGGTGCGAAGTGCTCGACCTCTGTTCCGCCCCCGGCGGCAAGGCGGTCTATGCCTCCGAACTCGCTCCCGCTGCCACCGTTACGGCTTGCGACGTCCATCCTCACAGGGTGGAACTCATAAAGAAGTACGCCGCAAGGATGGGTGCGGACAACGTCCGTCCCATGCTCTCGGACGCCACGGTGTTCGAGCCGCGCTTTGAGGGCAGGTTCGATTTCGTCATAGCGGACGTGCCGTGCACCTGTTTCGGCACATTCAAAAAGCACCCCGACGTATTTTTGCAGCGCGGCGAGGAAGCGGTCGCGAAACTCGCCGAGACCCAACGCCGCATAATTGACAATGCCGTGCGTTACTTAAAACCCGGCGGCGTGATGGTCTATTCCACCTGCACGCTTTTCAAGGAAGAAAACATCGGGAACGCCGGATATGCGGAGGGGCTGGGTCTTTCCCTTGAAAAAATGCCCGTCCCCTTCGATAACGACGGCACTCTGCAGCTTCTCCCGAGAGGGGAGTGGGACGGCTTTTTCATTGTGAGGTTCCGCAAATGAGAGAGGAGACGGTGAACGCGAAAGGCGGAGCGGAGCGCGAAAAACGCGCACTCCTCGGGCTTAGCGAGAAGGAGATCGCAGCCCTTCTCCCGCCGTCCGCGCCCTCTTATACGGCGCGGCAGATCCGCGCGTTCTGTTTTGCGGGCAAGGACATCGACGGGATGACCTCGCTCTCCAAAGCTCTGCGCGCCGATCTGAAGGAAGAGTTCGTCACAAATCCCGTCTCCGTCATGCGCGTCTACGCCTCCCGTGACGGCAGCAAAAAGTATCTTTTCTCCCTCCCGGACGACAACCTCATCGAGGGCGTCTTCATGCCCCATGACTACGGCAACACCCTCTGCGTCTCCACGCAGGTGGGGTGCAGGATGCATTGCGCGTTCTGCGCGTCGGGTGCCGACGGGCTGGTGCGCGACCTCACTTTTTCGGAGATCCTGGGCGAGGTGGTCGCGGTCAATGCCGCGGAGGGCGGCAGCGTGAAGACCCGCGCCGTAACGAATATCGTCCTGATGGGGAGCGGCGAGCCCTTCGACAACTACGACAACGTGATGAGGTTCCTCGACGAAGTGTCCGCCGCGGACGGTCTCGGCGTCTCGGAACGCAACATCTCCCTCTCCACCTCGGGGCTCGCGGACAAAATGAAAAAGTTTGCGGACAGCGGCAGGAAAGTCACTCTTTCCGTCAGTCTGCATTCCCCCTTCGACGAGGAGAGGAGCAAACTCATGCCCGTCAACCGCAAGTATGACATCGCCTCCGTCGTGGACGCCGCGAGGTACTATTTCAAGCGCACGGGACGGCGGGTCATCTTCGAATATACCCTCATTGCGGGGGTCAACGACACGGACGCCTGCGCGGAGAAACTCGCGTCTCTCACCCGCGGCTTTCCCTCACACATCAATCTCATCCGCCTGAACCCCACGGACGCAAAACTCAAGCGCCCCACCGAGGACGCGGCGAGGGCGTTCATGCAAAAGCTTACAGCACTCGGAGTGTCCGCCACGATACGCCGCAGTTTCGGCGAGGACATCGAGGGCGCGTGCGGACAGCTCAGGCGCAGAGTGCTTGCGGAGGCGGAGAGCGAAGGCTCCGAGGAAAGGGCAGCGCAGTCCGCCGAAAAGAGGAGGAGGAAATTCACCACCGCATGAAGACGCTTTCGGGAAGGGTCATAAAGGCTGTTGCCTCCAAGTTCTGGGTGGACACCGAAGAGGGCGTCAAGGTGTGTTTCGCGCGCAAAAAGCTGAAGGCGGACGGCGAAATCTATGTGGGCGACAGGGTTTGTGCGGCAAAGGAGAGGGACAGCTTCGTCATCGAGAGGGTGGAGCCCCGCACCAACGTTCTCGTGCGCCCGTATGTCGCGAATGTCGACGTCTGTCTCATCGTCCTAGCTATCGAGCCCGAGCCCGACCTTCTGCTTGCGGACAAGGTCATCGTCAACTGCCTTGCGGAGGGGATCGCTCCCGTCCTCGTCTGGAACAAATCGGACCTTGAAAAAGCGGATCTTTCGGAGTATGATAACGTGTGTGAACGCGCTTTCGTGAGTGCTGAGACGGGAGAGGGCGTTAAAGAGCTTGCAGGTCTCATCCGCGGCAAGACGGTATGTTTTGCGGGGCAGTCGGCTGTGGGGAAAAGCTCGCTCATCAACGCGCTGCTGGATTCCCCCGCGCTCGAGGTGGGCGAACTCGCGAAAAAGATCAAGCGCGGCAGGCACACCACCCGCCGCTCGGAGATCCTCGCGCTCGGCGAGGGGACCTATCTCGTCGACACCTGCGGGTTCTCCATGCTCGACGCCGTGGACATCCCGCCCGAGGAGCTCAGGCTATATTTCGACGATATGGAGCGCTTCAGGCAGGACTGCCGCTTCAACACCTGCCTGCACATCGACGAGCCCGACTGCGCCGTCAAAGCGCACATAGGCTCCGGCGTGGGCAGGGGCAGATACGAACGATATAAGCTCATCTACGAGGAGCTTTGTGATAGGAGGAAAAACAAGTATGATTAAAGTCGCGCCGTCCATTCTTTCGGCGGATTTCGGCAAAATGGCAGACGCGGTCGGCAACATCAAGACCTGGGGCGCCGACATCGTGCACTGCGACGTTATGGACGGGGTCTATGTCCCCAACATCACCTTCGGCATGCCCATGGTCAAGGCGCTCAGGAAATATACCGACCTTCCCCTCGACGTCCATCTCATGATCACCCGTCCCGAGAAATACGTGGGGCAGTTCTGCGACGCGGGTGCGGACTGGGTCACATTTCACCCGGAAGCTTCCGAAGACGTCTGCGGCGCTCTGAACGAGATCAAGTCCAAAGGCGTGAAGTGCGGGCTCGTCGTCAATGCGGATCAGCCTTTCTCCATCGTCGAGCCATATCTTGACGAGATAGACATGCTGCTCATCATGACCGTGCAGGCGGGGTTCGGCGGGCAGTCCTTCAAGGAGGACTGCCTCGAAAAGGTGCGCATGGGCGAGAAACTGCGCGTGGAGCGCGGGCTCAGCTACGACATCGAGATCGACGGCGGAGTTTCGCCCTCCAACATCGCACGCTGTAAAGAGGCGGGCGCCACCATCGTCGTCGCGGGCAGCTCCGTTTTCAAAGCGGAGGATCCTACTGCCGCAGTCAAGGCGATGCAGATTTAGGGGCGGCATATGAAGATCGCGGTCACTTATCTGGACGGCAATGTTTTCGGGCACTTCGGACACTCCGAAGCGTTCAAGATCTATGAGGTCGATGGCGGCGAAGTGAAGAGCGCGGAGGTCGTCGCCGCTCCCGCAAACGGGCACGGCGCGCTGGCGGGTTTCCTCGCCTCTCTCGGGGCGGACACGCTCATATGCGGCGGCATCGGCATGGGTGCGCGAGTCGCCCTCGCCGAAGCCGGCATCACCGTCTACGGCGGTGTGGAGGGCGAGGCGGACAAAGCGGTCGCAGCCTTACTTTCCGGCACGCTCGAATATGACCCGAACGCCGCGTGCTCCCACCACGGACACGGCGAAGAAGGGCACTCCTGCGGGGAACATCATTGCGGAGGGCATGACTGCTCCCATAAGTGATCCCCGTTGTGATGCGGCTTTCCTTTTAGGAAAGTGCCGTGCGTTAAAACGACCTATAACAGATAAAAGACCGCTATCATGCGGTCTTTTGCTTTTCGGGAAATGCGTGGGCGCGGGATGCGAAGGGGAGGATGTCTCCGCCTTCTCGCTGTCACTCTTTTGCCGCCGGCGTCATATCATACGGTGCATGGAGGAAGGCTCATATGAAGATCGTCTGCATAAACCCGCCCAAGATCGTCAAACGCATCCTGAAACTGTTTGCAAAAAACAGAAAAAAGCCCGTCAAAAATGACGGGCAGAGTGATGACAAGTGATGACGTTTACGCTCTGTCTATCTTGCCGGAACGCAGGCAACGAGTGCACACATACACTTCTTCCGTGCCGCCGGTCGTGGTCTTGACTTTGACTTTCTGAACGTTCGGCGCCCAACTGCGTCTGGTCTTTCTGTGCGAGTGGCTGACCTGGTTGCCGCTCATTCTGCCTTTACCGCAAACGCTGCAAACTCTGGACATGACTACACCTCCTACACGTGGATAACGCGACTATATTACCAAATATCCGCGGCTTTGGCAACCGATTGAGCCAAAATTATTCATTCGGTTGCAAAAAATATTTACTTATAGTAAAATCTTTGCAAAAGGTGTTGTATGTCACTTACCACGACAAATAAATACGGCAAGATCTCCATCTCCGACGAGGCGGTCGCGGCAGTCGCAAGCCAGGTGGCTTCCGAGTGTTACGGCGTCGTCGAAATGGTGTCCCGCCGTTTCAGCGACAACATCGCCACGCTCTGGGGGCGCAACAAGCTCGGCAAAGGCGTCAAGGTCGCTTCGGTCGACAACCTCGTGTACATCGAGGTCTTTGTCATTTTGAAAGTCGGGGTCAACATCGAAACGGTCAGGAAGACCACAGCCGACACGGTCAGGTTCGCGGTGGAACAGTTCACCGGTATGCGCGTGAAAAAGGTGCACGTCAACGTCGTCGGCATCAAGGTCTGACAAGGTAGAACTAATGAATGTCATAGACGGATCAAGATATAAAACCATGCTTGCGGGGGGCGCGAAAGCGCTGGAGCTCAACCGCCCCGTCATCGACGAGCTCAACGTGTTCCCGGTGCCGGACGGCGACACGGGCACGAACATGTCCCTCACCATGGCTTCCGCCATGCGCGAGATCGCCGTCGTCGAAACGGACGACATCGGCGACATCGCAGTCGCATTCTCCAAAGGGGCACTGAAAGGCGCGCGCGGCAACAGCGGCGTCATCCTTTCGCAGATCCTGAAAGGGTTCGCCGTGGCGCTGGACGCAGCAGCCTCCGTCGACCGCAAGAATTTCGCGGCGGCGTTGAAGCGCGGCACCGAGATCGCTTACGGCGCCGTCACCAAACCCAAGGAAGGCACCATCCTCACCGTCGTGAGAGTGATGGCGGAGACCGCCGCTTCGCTCTCAAGAAAGCGGAATATGGAGTTCGAGGAGTTCCTCTCCGAGGTCATAAAGGCGGGCGAAGCCATCCTGCAAAAGACCCCCGAGATGCTCCCCGTGCTCGCAAAAGCCGGCGTCGTGGACGCGGGCGGCAGAGGTCTCGTCACCGTGATGGAGGGCATGTACGCCGCGCTTACGGGCGGCGAGATCCCCGTCATCGACCCCTCCAAGACCGCTCCCGCCGCGGTGCAAACGGACGGCAGGAAGGCATTCGTCTCTCTCGACAACGACTATGAGAACATCACCTTCCAATATTGCACGGAGTTTTTCATCACGCACTTAAAGTCCGCCGTCACCGAGTCCGACGTGGACAAGTTCCGCGACTATCTCATGACCATAGGCGACTGCGTCCTCGTCATCGGCGACCTCGACCTCGTCAAGACGCACGTCCACACCAACGAGCCCGACCACGCCCTCAAAGCGGCGCTCAAGCTCGGCGAGCTGGATTCCATCAAGATCGAGAATATGGTGGAACAGCACCGCAAACTCACCGGCGAGAAAGAGGACAAAAAAGAGGAAAAGAAAAAGGAGCTCAAGCCTTACGGCATGGTCGCGGTGTGCGCGGGCGACGGCATGAAAGCCATCTTCAACGATCTGCAGGTGGATGTCACCGTCGAGGGCGGTCAGACCATGAACCCCAGCGTGCACGACATCCTGAACGCCATCAACGCCACCAAGGCGCAGGACGTCTTCGTGCTCCCCAACAACTCCAACATCATCCTTGCGGCGCAGCAGGCGAAGGAACTTGCGGACGTCAACGTCCACGTCGTCGCCACCACATGCATGCCCGAAGGCATCTCCGCTGCGATCGTCTTCTCGCCCGAAGCCTCGCCCGAAGAGAACTATACGGCGATGTCCGCCGCTTTCTCGGAGCTCAGGACGGCGGAGGTCACCCACGCGGTGCGCTCCACGCGCATGAACGGCTTCTCAGTGAAAGAGGGGGACGTCATCGGCATCTCGGACAAGAAGATCGTCGCAAAAAGCTCCTCCGTCGCGGAAGCGACGCTGGAGACTGCGGCTAAGATCGTGGGGGACGCGGAGATGCTCACCCTCTATTACGGCGCGGACGTCACGGAGTCCGATGCTGAAAGGATGGTGAGCAAGCTTGAGGAGAGGCATCCCGACCTCGAGATCGCAGCCTACTACGGCGGACAGCCGCACTATTATTATCTCCTCTCCGCGGAATGATCGCTCTCAACGACGTCAAAGGCGTGGGAGCGGCGACTCTCGCAAAATTTTCCGAGCTCGGCATCAATTCGACTGCCGGGCTCGCGCTCTTTCTGCCGGCAAGATATATCGACCTCGGTGCGCCCGTGCGCGCGGCGGAGACGGAGAGCGGGCAGTTCTGCGTCCTGGAAGGCATAGTCGCGGGAAAGACGACGCCCGGGAAACGCGGCACGCGCAGTTTCACCGTGCGCCTCATCGACGCGACGGAAGGGAAGGGCGGCTTCAAGGTCACCTTCTTCAACCAACCCTATTATCATTCCGCATTCAAAGAAGGGGAGCGCTACCGCTTTCTCGGAAAGACGGTGCCGGGTGAGGCGGCTCTCGTCAACCCGATCTTCGAGTCCGCCGACAAACTGAAAAACCTGGACGGAGTTTTCACAGTCTATCCTCTCCGCGGCGTCATCGGACAGAGCACCTTCAAAAAACTCGTGCGCGAAGTGCTGGACGGAATGCGCCGCGACGGCGACGCTCCCGAGGAAGTGCTTTCCGCACTCGCTTCGGCACACTTCCCCGCAACCTCGGAAGAGGCGGAGCAGGGGATAAGAGCGCTTGCGGCATTCGACGCCGCGACTGCCGTCGACATCTATAAACGCACCGTCAACAGGGGAGACACGTTCCGCCAAGTATTCTACAAATTGCCGAAAGATATAATACTTCGCTTTGTTTCTTCACTTTCGGTGACGCCAACCCCCTCTCAAATGCGCACTTTTGAGGAAATATTCGGCGATCTGACTTCCCCCTCCGACATGTCCCGCATAGTCAGCGGCGACGTGGGGTCGGGCAAGACTTTGACGGCGTTTTTCGCCGCCGTATGCGCTGCGGAAGCCGGACATCAATGCGCGGTCATGGCGCCGACGGAGATCCTCGCCGCACAGCATGCGGCAAAGTTCCGTCCCGTCGCGGAGAAGCTCGGCATCAAGTATGCGCTCCTCACCGCGTCCACGCCCAAGAAGGAGGCGGAGGAGACTTTGCAAAAGCTCGCGTCGGGGCAGCTTTCCGTCATTTTCGGCACGCAGTCGCTGCTCTCAAAGAGGGTGGAGTTTTGCGACCTCGCTCTCGCCGTCATTGACGAACAGCACAAATTCGGCGTCAACGAGAGGGCGGAGCTGCAGAACAAGGGCGCTCGCGACGTACTCACACTCACCGCCACGCCCATCCCGCGCTCTCTCGCGCTCACTTTTTACGACGACATCGCGGTCTCCCGCGTTGAAAGAAGGGCGGATGCGTCGCCGAACATCACGACAAAACTTGTCTCCGACGCCAAACTCGAGGGGATGCTGCGTTTTGTCGCGGAGAAGTGCAGAGAAGGAGAGCAGGCTTTCATCGTCTGCCCCTGCATACGCGACAGCGAGGGCTTCGAGACCCTTTCACTTGCGGGGTTCGAGAGGGAGCACGGCGACGTTTTCGCCGACATCCCGCACGCGCTCATGCACGGCAGACTGAGCGGGAAGGAGAAGGACGAGATCATGACTGATTTTTCCAAAGGAAAAATCAAACTTCTCGTTGCGACATCCGTTGTCGAGGTCGGAGTGGACACCAAGGCGAGCATAATGTGCGTGCTTGCAGCCGACCGCTTCGGACTTGCGTCCCTGCACCAGCTTCGCGGCAGGATAGGGAGAGACGGCAGGGCTTCCTATTGCTTCCTGCACACCACAAGCACGTCGGAGCGCGCACTCACAAGACTTTCCGCCGTCGTTGAATGCACGGACGGGGCGGAGATCGCAGAGAGGGACTTCGAGATGAGAGGCGCGGGTGAGCTGCTCGGCACCGTGCAGAGCGGAGCGACCCTCACCCCCGCGCTCGGGCTCCCGATGACGCCCAAGGTGCTTGCCGCAGCCCGTGCTCTCGGCGAAGAGGAGAGAAGGCGCATCTCGGCTTATTTTTCCTCCGTGTTCGCCCCCGAGCTCTACGCCGCCTTTACGGAAAAAGTGGTGCGCGTCACCCTCGACAGTTGACGGAGCGGTCATATTCAAGAATTTTTACGGCTTTGCCGTAAAACTCCCTTTTGCTTGACATTTAATTTTTGTATATGTATAATAATAATTCGCTGGCGCAGTATTCTAGTCAGTTTTCGCCGACCCGAAGGCGGGGGTAAAATATCGCCAAAGGGCATATCGATGAAGTTTCTGGTGATGGCTTTGGTTGCCCAAACCGGGGCTGTTGCTGGGAGTTAAGACTTTCGGGCGCTTCGCAACGGCATGCGAAACTCGACCCGATCGTCGCGGAGACCCGAATCGGTGGGCGCAGCGCCTACTGACCGGGGTTAAACCTGCTATGCGGTGCGCAAGTGCTGTGTGCAGTGTAGCCTGCTTTGAGTGGACTTTCAGGGACTGAGGATCCACGCCCCGAGACATCCGGCCGATGCCGAAGGGCGATCGCCTCTCGAAATGTTGTCTGCAAAAAAAGATAAGGGCGGACGAAAATTGCCAAGGAAATCTTCTAGACTGTTCTCACGAGGCAGCTTGGGGATTATAGTGTGCTCTAAGTGGCGATTCGGTTGTGCAGCGGGAGACCCTGCATCTTGCGGAGTAATGGGAAACCCCTCGTACGGCGACGACGAGTTTCCGCAGGGGGAAAGCCTACCGAACCTGATGGCGCAAGGTTTACTCAGGCTGTTGCCAGCGAAAACGAATTTTACGGCTGATGCCGCGACATATCCCGCTCCGCGCCCATGCGCGGGCGCCGGGCAGCGAGGAGTTCCATGGACGAAAACATCTCAGCGCCGACGGACGGCGCACGGAATGCGTCGGACGACGCCGCGACCGCCGTCTCCACCGAGAACGCGGCGGCGCAATCGGGCAAAAAACCCCAGAAAAAACATAAGAAAAAACACAATTATTGGGCGATCAAGATCACGATCGTCACTCTTTTTCTTTCCGCGTTCATCAGCTATCTGACGGAGATCACCTCGTCTGCGGGCAACATCGCAATCACCGTCGTGCTGCTTTTCTTCATCGTGCTCGCCGGCATCATCGCGGACGGCATCGGCGTGTCCGTCACCTCCTGTGACATCACCCCCATCGTCTCCATGGCGTCCAAAAAGGAGTACGGCGCAAAGACCGCGATGTGGCTGGTCAAGAACAATGAGAAGGTCTCCAACGTCTGCAACGACGTCATCGGCGACATCATCAGCATCATCTCCGGTTCCTGCGGCACGGTCATCGTCATCGCCATCACCGTAAACCTCGACGAAAGCTGGCAGCAATGGCTGTCCATAGGCGTGTCGGCGCTCATCTCCGCCGTCATGGTCGGGGGCAAAGCCTTCCTCAAAAACATCGCCATCTCCAAGTCCAAGGAGTTTGTCATGTTCGTGGCGAAGATCATCGCCGTCTTCCACCCGGAGGAGCGCAGACGCCGCCGCCATCAGGTTGAAAAGAAGAAGAAATATCAGGCTCTTGCCGCAAAGAACGACGCCGCGCAAGAAAACGGCGGCAAAAAAGCGGTGAAGGGGAGCGACACCGCGGCGCGCGCCAATGCGGCAGCCGCCTCCGTACCCGCCGCGAACACTTCGGATGCGGAACTCATGCAAGAGAGCGCCTCCGAAGACGGACACGCACGCAAAGCGGACGGCAAAACGCCTTCCCTCTCCGACGATTACGCCGCTTCATCCGAAAGCAACGCCGCCCCCGCCCGCTCCGACGAAGAGAGCGGCGCCCCGTCCTCCGACGATGAGGCTTGACGTCTTTTTACAGCGCGAATTTTCCCTTCGTTCCCGCACTTATGCGGAAAATCTCATCCTGCGCGGGCTTGTCGAAGTGGACGGCAGAGTGGTGAAAAAGCCCTCTTTCGACGTCCCCGAGGACTGTAAGACCGCGCGCATCCTCCAAGATGAAAACTACGCCTCGCAAGGCGCATATAAACTCGCGGAAGCGCTCCGCGCCTTTTCGATCGACCTTTCGGGAGCGGACTGCGCGGACATCGGATGCTCAAACGGCGGTTTCACCGACCTCATGCTGAGAAGAGGAGCAAGGAGCGTCCTCGCCGTGGACGTGGGGGAGTGCGCTCTGCCCGAAAGCATCCTCGCGGACAGCCGCGTGACATTCCTAAAAGCGAACGCCCGCGAACTCCCGCCAACAAAGGACAAAGATTTTCTTTCAGCCGACCTCAGTTTCATCTCCCTGACCCTCGTGCTTCCCGCATTTTTCGGCGTACTGAAAGAGGGCGGGAAGGCGGTGCTCCTCGTCAAACCGCAGTTTGAGGCGGGAAGGAGCGCGCTCTCCAAAAAGGGGATCGTCCTCTCGGAAAAGGAGAGAGCAAAGGCGGTGGAAAAGGTCGCATCCTCGGCGGAAACGATAGGTTTCAAAGTGCTCGGTTCCACGCCGTCCCCCGTGATGTACGAGGACAAAAACAGAGAGTATCTTTTGCTTCTCGAAAAGCCCCGTTCTTAAATTTGCACAAACCGTGCAAGAGGAATAGTGCGGCTCTGACAGCATCCGCGGCGCCGCACTCCCATTGATCTTGTTCGGGCATACGCTGCATATTCCGGTCAGGCATCGCAAGATCCTCATGTCCCCGCACGGGATGTCTCCCGCACGGCGCGAAGGGGGCGGCAGGCGAAAAGCCCCGATCCCGAGCAAAATTATGCATTCATAATTATGCAGGCATTATTCATTATCCGCTGAATTTATGCATAAAATCTGCGCGAAAAGACATAATTACGGCTTTCATACAAAAATATTCGGATAATATGTTTTAACACTTGAATTTATGCGTTCGGCAATGTATAATCAATATCCGATCGGATATTGGATTATGAGGATAGCAGTTTACACCAAATCTTCTTTGACGGGACATCCCGTCCGCAGCAAACTTCTCGCCGAGCTTTCCTGCGAGAGCGGTCTCCTTTTGACCGAGATCCCTCAGGGGAGCGAGATCCCCGCGGGGTTCGACCGTCTGCTCGCATTCGGCGGCGACGGCACCATGCTGGAAGCGGCGGTGCGCGCCGCGCGTGCCGACGTCCCGCTTGTCGGCGTCAACATCGGCAACCTCGGTTTCCTCACGCAGTTCGACGCAAAAGTGGACGCAAAAACGCTTGCAGCCGCTCTTGAATGCGAGAGCGTAACGCGCAGGATGCTCATCGAATGCACCGCGGACGGCAAAAGTTATCTCGCTCTCAACGATATCGTGGTGAAGAGCGCGTCCGCCCGTCCCGTGAGCATTGAGCTCAGAGTGAACGGGCAGTTTTCGGACGCTTATCGCAGCGACGGCGTCATCGTGGCGACTCCGACGGGCTCCACGGCTTACTCACTTTCCGCGGGAGGACCGGTGCTTGCGCCCGACCTCAGCGCGCTCGTCATCAACCCCGTGTGTCCGCACACCCTGCATTCCCGCCCCCTCGTCGTGGGCGCGGACGCCATGATCGAGCTCGACATCATAGGCGGCGAAGGCGCGGGCATAATTGTGGACGGGACGGCGTCCGGCACGCTCTCTTCGCGCGCGTCCGTAAAGGTGAAGCGCTCCTCTCTCACCGCGCCTTTCGTAAACGCGGGAGTGCAGGATTTTTACGCAAGACTGCTTGACAAAATGAACAGATGGGGCTCCGCGCAGTCCGCAGAGGTGACGGTATGATGGGCAAGAACGCACGCCAGAGAAGGATCGTCGAGATCATTTCCCGACACGACATCGACACTCAGGAAGAGCTGGTCTCCTGGCTTGCGGAAGACGGTTTTTCCGTCACGCAGGCGACCGTCTCCCGCGACATCCGCGACCTCGGGCTGGTCAAAGTTCTGTCCCCGGACGGCAAGAAGTACCGCTACCAGGTGCAGCAGCCCAAGGACACCAGATCCGAGCGTTTTCTCAGCGTCTTCCGCAACACCGTGCTCTCCATCCGCGCGGCGGAGAACCTCATCGTCATCAAGACGGAGACGGGCTCGGCAAACGCCGCCGCGGAGACCGTGGACAGGCTGGAACTCGACGGCATCCTCGGCGTCATCGCGGGCGACAACACCATCTTCGCCGCCGTGGACTCTTCCGCCCACGCCGCAGACATCGCGGCACAACTGGAGGACATCCTGAGACCATGATCAAGTCCGTTTCCGTGCGCAACATCGCGCTCATCGACAAGGTGGAGCTCGAGCTCGGCGCAAGACTCAACATCCTGAGCGGCGAGACGGGCGCGGGCAAATCCCTCATCATCGATTCTCTCGGCTTCGTCCTCGGCGAGCGCGCCGACCGCGGTCTCATACGCTACGGCACCGATCACGCCGTGGTGGAAGCCGTCTTTGAAGACTATCTCACCCCGGACGTCGAGGCTTATCTCGACGACATGGGCATAGAGCCCGAGGACGTCCTCGTCATCCGCCGCAAGATGACCGCGGACGGCAAAAACGAGTGCCGCATCAATGGCAGAGTGACCACGCTCTCCGTGCTCAAAGGGCTTACGGAGCTCCTCGTCGACATCCACGGACAGCACGAGCATCAGTCCCTCATCAAACCCGCAAATCACGAGGGGATGCTGGACGGCATCGGCGGCAAGGACATCCTTTCCACACGCGATAAAGTGGGGGCGCTCCACGCAGAATACCGCGCCCTGAAAGAGGAATTTTCCCGTTTCGGGGACGAGAGCGAGAGGGCGAGACGGCTGGACGTCCTGCGCTTTCAGCTCGAGGAGATAGAGCGCGCGGACATCGCGGAAGGCGAGGAGGAAGAGCTCCTCGAAAAACGCAAGCGCATCCGCAATACGGAGAAGATCCTCTCCGCGCTGTCCTCGGCAAGGAGCGCTCTCGAAGGGTATGACGGGGCGTCCGTCGGCGGCAACCTCAAAGCAGCGGCGGCGAGCCTTCACACCATCTCGACCTTCGACGAGGGCATTGAACCCCTCTGCGACAGGCTGGACGCCGCAAAGACGGAGATCGAGGACATCGGCGAGACTCTCGGCGACATGATGCGGGAGTTCGATTTCGACGCGAAGAGCGCCGACGCCGTGGAGGAGCGCCTCGAGACCGTGCGCAATCTGCAACGCAAATACGGCGGGAATTACGCCGCAATGCGCGAGTTTTACGACAAAGCCGCAGCCGAAGCGGTCACCCTCGCTAATGCGTCCGAACGCGTCGAAGCGCTGGAGCGCGAGATCTCGGCAAAGGGCAAGGAGCTCTCAGCCGCGGCGGAGAAACTCGGCACGCTGCGCAGAAAGACCGCCGAAAGTTTCGAGCGCGCCATCATGAAGGAGCTTGGTGACCTCGGCATGGGCGGCACCACTTTCAAGGTGGACATCGCGAGCGACTATTCCGCGGACAGCGTAGGCGCGACAGGCGGCGACAGGGTGGAGTTCCTCATCTCGCCCAACGTAGGAGAGCCTTTGAAACCTCTTGCCAAGATCATCTCCGGCGGCGAGATGTCCCGCTTTATGCTTGCACTCAAAAACATCGTCGCGGGCATCGACCGCATCGGCACCATGGTGTTCGACGAGATAGACACCGGCATCTCAGGGCACATTTCCGCCGTCGTCGCGGAGAAGATGTGCAACATCTCCCGCACAAGGCAAGTCATCGCCATCACGCATATGCCGTCTCTCGCCGCGATGGCGGACAGCCATTTCCTCATCGAAAAGGGGGTGGAAGACGGCAAGACGCTCACCCGCCTCGTACTGCTCAGCGACGACACGGACGAAGTGGCGCGCCTCATCGGCGGCAACGACTATTCCTCTCACGCCGTCCCGCATGCCAAAGAGATGAAAAAGTGGGCGGAGGAATATAAAAGATCAGTCGAAAACGCCCGTGAACAGGCATAAACGCCGCAAAATGTCACAAGCCGAACGGAGATAATGACGCCGCCGAAACGGTTTCAAGCCAGACGTAAATGATAAACATCGCAGGTCTGTCCCATGGCGGACGCGAACAAAAGAAAAAACGCACCGAACAAGGTGCGTTCTCTCATGTGCGAGCATAGTCTGTAAGCCGAGTTCTGTCTTGGACGACGATCTATCTCGGCCGCATGTTGCCATACGGCTCTAGCGAACGGGAGCTTGCGGGCCGCTTTTCGTGCTCCTTTCTTGCATCGGGTGGGGTTTACATCGCGCCTCGTCGCCGATTTGCGGGTGAGCTCTTACCTCGCCTTTCCATCCTTACCCTTGCGGGCGGTTTTTTTCTGTTGCACTTTCCTTGAAGTCGCCTTCACAGGCAGTTGACCTGCACCCTTGCCCTGTGATGCTCGGACTTTCCTCACGTTTCCGTGCCGTCGCCCGGCTATCTCGCGCAATAATTTAAGCACAGATCGGAGCGCTTTGCAAGCGTTTGGACACTATTCCGCTCCGACATGCCGGAGCGGAATGATAAAACCGACCCGGAAAAATCCTTTTTGCATCTTTCCGCAGCCGAAACCCGCGGAAACGAGCCGTTCGGGACATACTGCGCCGCGCCCGGGGTCTCGATTTATCTCCCTTCATACGCCGCGGGTAGGAATAAACAGCGGCGGGAGGGGAATGATGAGAGTATGGAATATGCGATCGCGGGAGGAGTGACGGCACTCTTCCTCATCCTCTACATCCTCACGCGCAAGCGCCCGCGCGAAACATTCACCTCCGCGCTCGACGAGGAGAGTTTCGTTGCGTGCGCGCGTGAGTGCGCCGAAGCCCTCGGCATGCCCTCGGACGGCGGCAAAGAACCGAACACGGCGCCCATGAAAAGGGTGGTGCTCCGAGCGCTCGCACACTCCGAAGCAAAACATGACGACCCCGAACTCGACCGCCTTTTCCTCATGCTGAACGAGCGCAAAGAGGACTTGAAAAAGCTTGCAAAAGAGGATTTTTCTCTCCTTGGCGACCTTCCCGCCGCAAAGGGAGAGGCTAGGGCTGTCGCCGTCGCGAGAGTGACGCTCGCGCATTCCCGCTACATCTTCTGCGCGGACAGGACGGAGAGCGCCGTAGGGGCGTTCAACGCCGTCCGCACCCTGACGTTTTCGGAGACGGAGGGGATGCCCGCGGCGTTCCGCTTCGTGCTGCTCGAAAAGCTCGCGTTCCTCTCCGACCGCATCCTGAAACTCGAAAAGTCGGTGAAAGCGGCGCGCCGCACCGCAAAGCACCCCAAAACGGCGGCGTTTTCGCGGATGGCAAAGGCGGCGAGGGGAGTGACCTTCTCCCGCGTCTGCGCAGGGGAGCTCGGCTACGATACCGCAAAATTCGACGAGAGATATCTATCCCTTACGGATGAGACGGCGTTTTATCTCGGCAATGTGATCGACGCGGCGGACAACGTCGCCATCTTCGACTTCTCTTGCCTTTACGCTCCCGCGGAACTGCTTGCGCGTTACGACGCCTATGTCACCGCGCCGCCCGAGACCAGGAGAGCATTCATGCAAAAACTCGGGAAGCTCAGCGACAAGGAGAACCTGGACGAATATGCCTACGCCCTCCGTCTCACCGCCTACGACGGCTACGGCATGCTGCCGCCCCTTCCCGTAAAACGCTTCTCTCTCTTCGGCATGAACCTTTCCTTTGTGCGGGCGGAGGACGACCTCACTATGCTTGCCCGCGCACTTTCATCCAAGGAGACCATGCAGCTCCTCTTCGGGGGAGAGGGGAAAAGTATTATCAAAAACGCAAAAATCAAGAGTAGTTTTATGCCAAAAACGAGAGTTGTCCTCGCCGATTTCGGGGTGAAGGTGGAAGGGGACGCCCTCTCCGTCACGCGGTCTCTCCCCGCGGGCATCCTCTCTTCCGAGTGCGTCATCCTGCACAAAGGGGTGGAGCACAGGGTGGAGATAAGACGAGGGGAACGCTCCCTTAATGTCAACGGCACCGAGATGCGCGGGGTGAGTTCCGTCACCCTCGGCGCCACTCCGATCAACGCAGTCTTCACCGTGCCCGACGAAAAGGAAAGCCATTAGCGCAGGATAAGGCCGCTCGGCGCAGACGCGAGCCTAAAAAAAGCGGAGGCGTGAGGCAACAAAAGAGGAAAATTACACAGAATAAGAGCGCAGCGAGGCAGACCGGGAGCCGACAAAAAGGCAGACATCGGTGCGGATGCCGGACCTGAATAAGGCGGCAGAAAGGAGGACGCGAGGCGACAAACGGGTCATGTCGGCGCACCGCACATATGATGCCGCATCAGCAAAGCTCGCCCGGTGCGCACGCGATGCGGGACCCCGGACTTTACCGATCAAAGCCGAAAATCATCTTTTTTGCGCGCATACGGCGGGCGTTTTCTTTACAATGCGGCGCTATTTTGCTATCATTTGCGTAGTGCGGTCGGGAAAGAGCTTCATGCAAAAGGCACATCCCACGCGCATATTAACGCAGTTCGCCGCGAAACGGCACGGAGCGTAACGACCCCTATGCTGAACATCCACAGACTGACCAAGACCTATCCCGGCAACCTCCGCCCCTCGGTGGAGGAGCTCTCCCTCGACATCCGCGAAGGGGAGATCTTCGGCTTCATAGGACCCAACGGCGCGGGTAAATCCACCACGATAAAGTGCATCACCGGCATCGTCGGCTTTGAGAGCGGTTCCGTGACCGTTTGCGGAGTCAATCTCAAAGACGATCCGCTCGCCGCAAAGCGGCTCATCGGCTACGTCTCGGACGATCACATCCTCTATGAAGGGCTGACGGGGACGGAATTTCTCGATTTCATCTGCGACGTCTTTGCCGTCCCGCCCGGAGAACGCAAGGCAAGGACGGAGAAGTATCTTGCCCTTTTTTCTCTCGAAGACGCCGTCAACAAGCAGATCAAGTCCTATTCGCACGGGATGAAGCAGAAGCTCAACATCATCGGCGCGCTCATCCACGAGCCCAGGGTGTGGATCCTGGACGAGCCCATGACGGGGCTGGACCCCAAGTCCTCCTACAACCTCAAAAAGCTGATGCGGGAGCATGCGGACAAGGGCAACTGCGTCTTTTTCAGCTCCCATGTCCTGGACGTCGTTGAGAAGGTGTGCGACCGCGTGGGCATCATCGACGGCGGCAAACTGCTTGCGGACAGCACCATAAGCGACCTGCGCACCACGGGGCTCAACGAATCTCTCGAAGAGCTCTTCCTCAAACTCACAGACGACGAGGAACACGCGGCGGCAGATCGGGATAAGACAGCCGATGCGGCACAAAGCGTCGCAAACGGCTCCGTAAACGCCGCAAAAGGGGAGGAAAAGGGCGCGGAATGAAAGATTTCGTTTTGGTGTTCCGCGTGCTTTACCGCAACCGCAGCGCGGTGGCAAAGGAGAGCAACGGCGGCAAACGCAAACTGACCTCGCAGACGGTCATGATGCTCTCGCTGCTGCCGATGGTGGCGGTCATATGCGTGATGCTGGGCTTTGTCGCGGCGGAGCTCACTACGCGCTATTCCGCAATGACCCTCCTCAACGCCATCCTTTCCGCGGTGCAACTCTTTATCCTCTTCATGACACTTCCCACGGTGCTCGGCACTCTCTATTCCTCGGAGGACGCGGCGTTCCTTGCCGCGCTGCCGCTGAGACCCGTCTCCGTGTTTTTCGCAAAACTCCTGGTGGTGTACATCACGGCGCTGAAGATCGCGGCGGTGCTGCTCATCCCGTCCGTGCTGACGGTGTCGGTGACTTATTCCGCATTCGGCAACCCGATGTTCTACGGGTTTTTCCCGCTCATCGCGGTGATAGTGCTCGCGGCGCCCCTTCTGCCTCTCTTCATCGTGGTGTTATTCTCCATGCCCGTGGTGTGGATAGGCTCCCGTCTGAAGGGCAGAGCGGTCATAAAGACGGTGCTCTCGCTCGTCTTTTATATTCTGCTCATGGCGGCGTATATGGTGCTGGTGTTCTTCATCAACACGGAGGGCTTCGGACAGAACGGGACGGTGGTCTCGGACACCGCTCTCGAAGGGCTGAGACTGCTCTCCGATGTGATGTATCCCAACTCCGTGCTCATCTCGATGTGCCTCGGGATGGACGCGGCGGTGAACTTCGGCATAGGGCTCGCGATATGGTCGGGCATCACGGCTCTCACGGTGCTTTTCGCGCTGCTGTTCTACAAAAAGATCTCCTCGAGCCGCGCGGAATCCCCCGCGGAAGAGAGCTCTCCGCGCAGGCAAAGGAAGCCGCTCGGGATGACCGCAGCCCTCATAAAAAAGGATCTCCTCTCCGTCATGCGCGATCCGTCTGCGGCGATGGGGATGTTCTCCAACGTCGTGCTGGCGCCCATAGTCATGGCGGTGATGTTCTTCTTCATGCAGGGGGACGGCGACAGGACGATGAGCGAATTCGCCGGCGATATGATGATGCGTGGGATCGTGCTCCTTTACCCCATCGTCTTCCTCTCCGGCACGAACATGGTGGCGATGACGGCATATTCGAGGGAGGGAGAGTCCTTCTTCATCTCCAAATTCCTGCCCATCCCGCCCAAGACCTCGGTGAGGGCGAAACTGCTTTTCTCCCTCATGGTCGCGGGAGCGGCGCTCGCGGTCATCTTCGTCCTCGCGGCGACGCTTTACGGGATAGACATCGGCTCCGCGGTCGCGATTGTGGTCGTCTCGCTGCTGTTCATAACGGGGACGAGCGCGCTGCACATCTATTTCGACATCAAAAAGGGCAACGTGCATTGGAAGTCGCAGGCGGATATGAGAGCGGGAGCGGGCGGCGGCATCGCCGCGCTCATACCCATGATGATGAGCATAGTCCCGGCGGTCGGGTTCGTCATCGCGGGAGTCTTCATGGCGGGGCTCGAGGACTCTCTCGGCCGCAGCGGCGTGCTTGCCGTCTACTGGTGTCTAATCCTCGCAGTGGGGGCTGCCGTGGCGGTGAGCGGGCTGTATATCCTCCGCGAGAAGGGCATCCCGCTGTATGATAAGATAGGGGAGAACAGGACAGTCTCCCGCCAAAGACCGCTCAATACGGACAAAAACGGATTTTTGAGATAAACGCGGACGAGACGGCGCAACACGCTCCTGTGCCGTGCCGCACCGAACGCACCTTCAAGGAGGTCTTATGCAGAATAGAAAGATCGGTCTCGACGTCGGCGACGTGAGGATAGGCGTCGCGGTGAGCGACCTCATGGGTATCTGCGCCAATCCCCGCGAAACGTACGTCCGCAAAAAGGACGACTTCGACGCGGACATCGCTTATTTCACCGAATACGCAAAGCGGGAGGACGCGGACGCTTTTGTCGTGGGTCTCCCGATGAACATGGACGGCACGGAGGGTCCCCGTGCGGAGCTCACGCGCGCTTTCGGCGAGGCGCTTCACGAGAAGAGCGGGCTCAAAGTCGTCTATATGGACGAGAGGCTGACCACAGTCTCCGCGGAGAGGATGCTCATCGGCGCGGACGTCAGGCGGGAAAAGCGCAAAAAGGTCATAGACAAGGTCGCCGCGACGATAATTTTGCAATCCTACCTTGACGGCGGCGGCAGGAGAGGTTAAAATCAAATCACGAAACGAGGGCGCAAGCCCGAAAAGGAGCAGTCATGGCAGACTTTTTTGAAGACCAGAACAATATGGACGAAGACGACGACATCATAACCCTCTACAACGCGGAACGCGACGTCGACGAGGACTTTTATCACCTCGCGACGCTGGATGTCGACGACAAGTGGTTCGTCGTGCTCAAACCCGTGGAAAAACTCCCCGACATCGAAGAGGACGAAGTGCTCATCTACGAGGTGCAAGAAGGCGACGACGGCGACATTTTCGTTGCCATCGAGGACGAAGATCTTCTGCAAAAGGTGTTCGACGAGTTCATGAAGGAAATGGAAGCTCTCGACGACGAAACGGAAGAGAACTGACACCCGCACGAGACAGGCGCGCCCCTCTGGGGCGCGTTTTATTTTGCGCCGGATAGCGGCGGCGGAGCTCTTGAGAAAAACAGATCGGCGCCGAACAGCTCGCACCTCAGAGCAAGAGATTTTCGGATGATGTTGCACGGGCGGAACATCGCCGATAGTATGCTTACCCGCAAGTTTCGGCTGAAAAAAGAGTCGAAAAGGATCGCTCCGGGGCATATCCGCATCCTTCCGGTTCGGCATCTCCCGCTCGCCCTGCACAAAATTTCGCAAAAGGGGCGGAATTTCATTCCAAAGGCTTGCAAAAAAAATCTTTATATAATATAATCGCAAATGCACCGCACACCCCGGCGGAGCGGCGGTCGTTCCGCAAGGTAGCCGCAGCGACGATGTCGGGGGAGGTAAAAACAAAAAAGGAGGACTGATATGGCAGTCACAACAATGAAAGCCCTGCTGGAAGCAGGCGTGCATTTCGGTCACCAGACTAAGCGCTGGAACCCCAAGATGGCAAAGTACATCTACGCGACGAGGAACGATATTCACATCATCGACCTCCAGATCTCCGTCGACCATGTCGAAGCGGCGTACCAGTTCGTCAAGAACATCTCCGCGGAAGGGAAGTCCGTGCTCTTCGTCGGCACCAAGAAGCAGGCTCAGGAGGCGATCAAAGCCGAAGCCGAGCGCTGCGACATGTTCTACATCAATCAGAGATGGCTGGGCGGCACCCTCACCAACTTCAAGACCATCCGCACCCGTATCGACAGACTGAACAAGATCAACCAGATGGAGCTCATCGGTGAGTTCGAGCTGCTCCCCAAGAAGGAAGTGCTCAAACTCAAAGCCGAGCGCGACAAGCTGGAGCAGAACCTGGGCGGCATCAAGAATATGCGCAGCCTCCCCGGATGCCTCTTCGTCGTCGACCTCAAGCGTGAGGAAAACGCGGTGAGAGAAGCACGCAAACTCAACATCCCCATCGTCGCCGTCGTGGACACCAACTGCGATCCCGACCTCGTCGATTACGTCATTCCCGGCAACGATGACGCCATCCGCGCCATCCAGCTCTTCGCCTCCATCATCGCGGACGCGGTGATCGAAGGTCGTCAGGGCGAGTCCTTCGGCGGCATGAAGGAAGCCGCTCCCGCAGCAGAAGCAGAGGCTGTCCAAGCGGAAGAAGCGAAGGAAGAGGAGCCCGCAGCGGCTGCCGAGCCCGTCGTCGAGGAGAAGGCGCTCACCCCCGAGGAAGCCCTCGAGAGAGCCATCGCCGAGAAAGAGAAAGAGGAAGCGTAATGTGTTGCGGCGTGCGCCTCGTGCGCACGCCACTTTCAAAACGAACGGAATTTTCAGGAGATAAATTATGGCATTTACCAGCAAAGACGTTATGGAACTCCGTCAGCGCACCGGCGTTGGCATGATGGACTGCAAGAAGGCGCTCGTCGAGACGGACGGCGACATGGAGAAAGCGATCGACTATCTCCGCGAGAAAGGCATTGCCTCCGCCGCGAAGAAGCAGGGCAGGATCGCCTCCCAGGGCATCGTGGACAGCTACATCCACATGAACGGCAAGATCGGCGTGCTGCTCGAAGTCAACTGCGAGACCGACTTTGTCGCGATGAGCCCCGTCTTTAAGGAACTCGTGCACAACATCGCGATGCACATCGCCGCTGCCGCTCCCACCTACGTCACCAAAGAGGAAGTCCCCGCCGCCGAGCTTGAGAAAGAGAGAGAGATCCTCATCGCCCAGGCGAAGAACGAGCCCAATCCCAAGCCCGACGCCATCATCCACAAAATGGTGGACGGCAGGATCCAGAAATACTACAAGGACGTCTGCCTCATGGAGCAGGTGTACGTCCGCGACTCCTCCAAGACCATCAGCCAGCTCGTGACCGAAGCCATCGCCTCCATCGGCGAGAAGATCACGGTGAGACGCTTTGTGCGTTATCAGATGGGCGAAGGACTGCAGAAGCGCGAGGACAACTTCGCAGAAGAAGTCATGGCGCAGGCGGGCCTCAACAAGTAAGACCGAAAAGGGACGCGCAAGCGTTCCTTTTTTTCCCGCCCGGAGGCGGAAAGGGTGTTTTATGGCACAACTCAAATTCAAAAGAGTCATCATCAAGATCTCGGGCGAAGCGCTCGCCTGCGAGAACGGAGCGGGCATCGACCACAACAAACTCGCCAAAGTCTCCGAGCAGATCGTGGAAGTGAAGAACATGGGCGCGCAGGTGGGCGTGGTCATCGGCGGCGGCAACTTCTGGAGAGGTAGACAAGCCGACGAGGAGATGAACCGCAGCACCGCCGACCACATGGGCATGCTCGCGACCATCATCAACGCCCTCGCGTTGCAGGACTGCATCGAAAGAAAAGGCGCGGAGGTGAGAGTGCAGACCGCGCTCACCATCACCAAGGTCGCGGAGCCGTACATCCTGCGCAAGGCGTTGCGCCACCTCGAAAAGGGGAGGATCGTCATCTTCGCGTGCGGTACCGGCAACCCCTATTTCTCCACGGATACGGGCGCAGCGCTGAGAGCTGCGGAGATAGGCGCGGACGCGCTGTTGCTCGCAAAGAACGTGGACGGCGTCTACGACAGCGATCCCAAGCTGAACCCCGACGCGGTGAAGTTCGACTCGCTCACCTACATGCAGGTCATTTCAAAAGGGCTGAAAGCCATGGACACCACCGCCATCACTATGTGCATGGACAACTCCATCCCCATCATCGCGTTCAGCCTCAACGAAGAGGGGAGCATCAAGCGCGCCATCACGGGGGAGAAGATCGGCACCTACATCGGCAAGTGAGTTTGACGAGCGCTTTGCGCTCCGCGGAACTCAAACCGTGTCGAAATGACATGAAAATGACTTTTGAACGCACCTTTGAGGTGCGTTCATTCATTTTTCGTCTTGCTTTATGCGCGCGCATTTGGTATAATCATAAAAAAAGTGTCAGGAGGCATTTTATGGCATACGGGATCGATTCCGTCGACCTCATCTTCGAGGAGATGAAGGAGAAATTCACCAAGACGGTGCACAACTTCTCCACCGAAATGAAGAGCATGCGCGCGGGGCGCGCCAACCCCCACATCCTTGACAAAGTCATGGTGGACTACTACGGCACCCCCACGCCCATCAATAATATGGCGAACATCACCGTCCCCGAGGCGAGGCTCCTCGTCATCTCCGTGTGGGACAAGAGCGCGCTCAAAAACGTGGAAAAAGCCATCCTCGCCGCCAACATCGGCATCACACCCAACAACGACGGCAACGTCATCCGCCTCATCTTCCCCGAGCTCACCGAGGAGCGCAGAAAAGCCCTCGTCAAGGAGCTCAAGACCAATGCGGAGAACACCAAAGTCGTCCTGAGGAACGCTCGCCGCGACGCCATCGACGCGCTCAAAAAGCTGGAGAAGGACTCCGAGATCACGGAAGACGACCTCAAGGACTTCACCGCCGACGTGGACAAAGCCCTCTCCTCCGAGATAGAGGACGTGGACAAGCTCACCAAGGACAAGGAGCAGGAGATCCTCGCCGTCTGATGACGCCCCGCCATGTCGCCTACATCATGGACGGCAACGGCAGGTGGGCGGAAAAGCGCTCGCTTCCGCGCACGGCGGGGTATGCCGAGGGGCTGAAAGCCATGCTCCGGGTGCTTCGCCGCACGGAGGAACTCGGTGCCGACACCGCCACCGTCTACGCCTTTTCAGCGGAAAACTTCGCGCGTCCCGCGGAGGAGACCGCCGCCATCCTCGATGTCGTAAGGCGCTGGAACGACGATTACGCGGGGGAGTGGAGAGTGAGCTATATCGGCGATCTCTCCCGCTTTCCCGCACCTCTTCGCGAGAGCATTGAGCGGGTGACGGAACGCACGGCGGCAAACCGCGGTCTGCATCACGTCATCGCGCTCGGCTACGGCGGCAGAGAGGATATAGTCAATGCGGCGCGCGTCGCCGCGAAACAGGGGAAGATCGACAAAGAACACTTCGAGGAGGCTCTCTCCTCCCACGGGCTGCCCCCGCTCGACCTCATCGTGAGGAGCGGCGGAGAGCGGAGACTTTCGGGTTTCATGCTCTATGAGGCGGCTTATGCCGAGCTTCTCTTCCTCGACAAACTCTGGCCGGATATGACGGCGGAGGATGTCGATGCCGCGTTCGGCGATTTTGCCGCGCGCACGCGCAAATTCGGCGCATAACGTTCGCTTATGCTCAAACGCACCATCACGGCGGTATGCCTCATCGCTCTGCTCATCGGGCTTTTCGCCCTGAGCTATTTTGTCGAGCACGGCAACATCTTTCTCGATCTCTTCATCTGGATCCTCCTCACGGGGGCGGTGAGAGAGATGTATTTCTGCATGCAGGAGGCGGGGTTCAAGCTCTTCCGCATGCCGCTTGCCGTCTTCCTCGTCACGTCCTATCCCGTGATGTATCTCATGGAGCATTTTACGGGGCAGGGGTTCCTCGGGCTGGTGCTGTGCTTTGCGGCGGGCGTCTTTGCCGCACTCGTCGTCTTCACATTCGCAGACCCCGAGCGCAACCACGCCAAAGACCTCTTCGCGACGGTGTTCGTGATGGTCTATCCGGGCTTCCTCATCTCGCTTGCCTGGATGCTCGTGCAGCGCTATTCTGCGGTGTACGCCATCCCGTTCGCCATCTTCCTGCCCGTGGGCGCCGACACCTTCGCCTATTGGTTCGGCAGCATGATAGGCGGCAAAAAACTGTGCCCCTCCATCAGCCCCAAAAAGACGGTCGCGGGTTTTGTCGGCGGTCTCTTCGGCGGGATGCTGGTGGCGGTCATAATGTTCCTGCTGTTCGAGCAGTTCACGCTCTTCCCGGAGTCGGGCTACGTCCCCTTCACGGACGCGAAGTGGAAGTCCGCACTCATCTATCTCGCCATCGGTCTCGTCGGCGCACTTGCGGGACAGCTCGGCGACCTCGCCGCTTCCCGCATCAAACGCGCGCTCGGCATCAAGGACTTCGGCAAGATATTCCCGGGACACGGCGGCATCATGGACCGTTTCGACAGTATCATCGCGGGCATCATAGTCTTGCTCGTCTCCTTCTCGATCGTGTACGGGGCGCAGGGGATGCTCGCACTCTGATCCGCCGCAGGACGCAGCAACAAAGACATCCGACCCGCCGAACGCGCGGGCGCGACACGAAAACAACGCCGCACACCGCGGCTCGGCACTTTGGGATGAGACCCGTCCCGGGAGAGATATGAGCGAAAAGAAACACGTCACGCTGACCGTGCTCGGCAGCACGGGGTCCGTAGGCAGGCAGGTGCTTGCCGCAGTCGACCGTCACCCCGACCGCTTCAAAGTGGTGGGGCTTTCCGCGTTCACCAACGAAAAACTGCTGAGGGAGCAGATCGACAAATACGCCCCCAAACACTACTATTATCCCGCGGGCGGAGTGGAGATCCAGAGCAGTCTGTTCGATTTCCTCGACGACGCCAAGTTCGCGGCAAAGTGCCTCGGGAGCCTCGAGGAGCTGGCGGACTATCCCGCCGACATCACCGTGTCCGCCGTGAGCGGCATCGCGGGGCTGTGGGCTGCGGTCGCGGTGCTGAAACGCGGCGGCACTCTCGCCATCGCAAACAAGGAGACCATCGTCTGCGCGGGCAGGCACCTCAAAGCCCTCGAAAAGAAGTACGGCGGCAAAATACTTCCTCTCGACACCGAGCATTCCGCCATCATGGAGTGCCTGAAAGGGGAGGATCCGAAGAGCGTAAAGAGCGTCATCCTCACCGCGAGCGGCGGGGCTCTTCGCGACCTGCCTCTCGAAAGGCTCCCCAAGGTCACCGCGCGGGAGGCACTCAACCATCCCGTATGGAGCATGGGCAAAAAGGTCACCATAGACTCGGCGACCCTCTTCAACAAGGGGCTGGAAGTCATCGAGGCGATGAAACTCTTCTCGCTGGACGCGGACAAAGTCAAGGTGCTCATGCACCGCGAGAGCATAATACACGGGCTTGCGGAGTTCAATGACGGGAGCGTAAAGGCGCTCATGAGCGTCCCCGACATGGCGCTCGCCATCGAGACCGCACTCTTTTATCCCGTCCGACCCTCGGGCACTCTTCCCGAGCTCGATCTTGCGAAGATCGCCACCCTCGAGTTCGACGCGCCCGACTTCGAGCGCTATCCCTGCCTCGGCGTCGCCATGCGCGCGGCAAAAGCGGGCGAGGGTGCCTGCATCGCGATCTCTGCCGCCGACGAAGTGCTCGTGGACGCTTTCCTTGCGGGGACGATAAAATTCACGGACATAGCGACGGTGCTGGACAAAGTGGAACGCAAGTTCGCAAAAGTCGGCGACGTCTCCCTCGAAGATATCATCGGCATAGACGCGGAAGCTCGCAAATACACTTATTCCGTAGGAGTTAAATGAAGTGCTGCTCACGCTGACTTCCGCAAGTGCGGGTGAGGTTTTCACCTATATAGGCTACATCCTGCTGGCATTGGTCGCCCTGATGTTCATGATCGTCGTTCATGAGTCGGGGCACTATCTTGCGGGCAAGATGCTCGGCTTCACCATCGACGAATTCGGCATAGGCTTCGGTCCGCCGATCATAAAAAAACGCAACAAAAAGACGGGGGAGCTCTTCACCGTACGCATACTGCCGCTCGGAGGGTTCTGCGCCTTCCGCGGAGAGGACGACCTCGACACCGGCCTCAGCGAAAACGACCTCAACCTCGTCTACACACGCGGCGGCGAAGCGGCGGCGCCTTTCCCCGAGGTCGCGGAGGGCGGGACAAGGTCGGACGGGAAGGAAAAAGCGGCTGACGCCGCCGAAACGCGGGCAGTCGGCATCCCGTTCAACCGTCAGAAACCCTGGAAACGGCTCATCGTGATGTTCGCGGGAGCGCTGTTCAACTTCCTCAGCGCCATCTTCATCATCACGATATATTTCACCGCATACGGACAGATCCTCCCCGTGGTGAGCGAGGTCTACGACGTCAACGGCGAGACCAACGTCTTCCTCCCCGGCGACATCATCCTCGCAAAGGACGGACTGCAGGTCAACATCATGACGCAGGACGACGTGACGAGCGCCTTCGAGGACGTCAAAACGGGTACTGAGTATAAGATCCTGCGCGACGGCAAAGCCATGACCGTCACCGCGACGGTGGGCAGCTATACACTCGGCGAGGAGCACCTTGACGAGGGTGAGTCGGCGGAGCGCACGGGCGTGGGCATCGTCTACGGTGTGGAGAACGTCAAACTCGGCTTTTTCCGCTCCCTGGGGCGGTCGTTCGGGTTCAGTTTCTTCATCGTGTTCAAGATCCTCGCCTCGCTCGGCGCGTTGCTCACGGGACAGATAGGGCTGGAAGCGGCGGGCGGCACCATCACCGTCATCACGACCATCGCAAACCTGAGCTCCTCGGGACTGGGCTCATTCCTGTATGTGGTGGCGATCATCTCGGCAAACCTCGCCGTGATGAACCTGCTGCCCATCCCGTCTCTGGACGGATCCAGGATGCTGTTCACGCTGATAGAGATGATCTTCCGCAAACCCGTGCCGCGCAAGGTGGAGGCGGTGATCCACACCGTGGGGATGATCATCATCCTCGTGCTCGCCGTCTTTTTGGACATCTTCCACCTGGTGCACAACTGAGACGGAGAGCCCGGTCGTGAGACAGTTTCCGCGCCGATGCCGCGATATGACGGAGGAGCGGTAAAAGGGCAAGGCGGCAAGACGGCGGCAAGACTGCCGGGACAAACACCGCGCAAACACGACACGAGAAAAACGCTTGCTTCTCAAAACGGCGGATCGCAAATGAGCTGCACGACGCAAGCAAACAAGGAATAAAAACGGACGGAGCCAACTCCTCCCGATGAAGAGTTATGGAAAGAAGAAAGACGCGACAGGTGAAAGTGGGCAGGGTGAAGATAGGCGGCGGCGCGCCCGTCACGGTGCAGTCCATGCTGAACACCCGCACCACGGATGTGGAAGGGAGCCTTGCTCAGATCGCGGAGCTCGCGGACGCGGGCTGCGACCTCATCCGCCTCGCCGTCCCCGACGAGGAGTCCGCGGCGGCGTTCGGCGTCATCGCGAAGCGGTGCGGACTGCCGCTCATCGCGGATATACATTATAGCTACAAACTCGCGCACCTCGCGCTGGACGCGGGCGCGAAAAAGATCCGCATGAATCCCGGCAATATGCGGGATTTTGCCGAAATAAAGGAACTTGCGCGCAGGATGACCGACGCGGGCGTGCCCGTGCGTGTCGGCGTGAACGGCGGCTCCCTCGACCCAAAATTCGACGGCATGAAGGAGAGCGAAGCGCTGAAAGAGAGCGCGCTGGAATGCGCCGATGTCTTTGAAAGCTGCGGGATGCGGGACATCGTCATCGCCATCAAAGCCTCGGATGTCCGTACAATGACGGAAGCCAACAGGGCTCTCGCCGCCGCGTGCGACTATCCTTTGCACCTCGGCGTGACGGAGGCGGGCACACTCAGGAGCGGGCTCGTCAAGTCCGCGCTCGGCATAGGCAGCCTGCTTCAAGAGGGGATAGGCGACACCGTCCGGGTCTCCCTTTCGGCGCCGCCCGTAGAAGAAGTGCTGGCGGGAAAAACTCTGCTCAAAGCGCTCGGGCTGAAAGACGACTGCGTCGAAGTGGTGTCCTGTCCCACCTGCGCCCGCACGGAGATAGACGTCGAAGGGCTGGCTTCCGCGGTGGAGAGGGCGACGGCGCATGTCAGACTGCCGCTGAAGATCGCGGTCATGGGCTGTCCGCTGAACGGCATAGGCGAGGGCAGACACGCCCACCTCGGCATCGCGGGCGGCAAAGAGAAGTCGGTCATCATGTGTGACGGCGAGATAGTGGCGACGGTGAGGAGCGATATGCTGATGCCTTACTTCATGGCGCTCCTCGACGACTACATCACAGAGTATTCTAAAAATCACAAAATTGTAGAGTAGTTTGCTCGCAAAACGAGAAATGTCCGCCCTGCCCGACGGAGGGTGCGCACCGCTCGGAAAGCAAGCAGACAGAGGCAAAATGCGGAAACTGACCGCAAAATGCGTGCCCGGACGCAAAAGCGGCGCGGGCCGCAAACGGAGGGACAAGGTGCACAACAAATTCACGGAAGAGTTCGATTCGGTGACAAACGGGGCGTTCCCCATGCTCAAATTCAAGTCCGCCACCTTTCAGCGGGATCTGAATGCGCTGACGGTGCGCTTCCTCATCTCGGCGTATTCCGCAAGGGCGTTCGGCGACGACGAGAAAAAGAGGGTGGACGAGGCGCTGAAAGACATCTTCCCGGGCGTCGACGCGCACGCGGAGTACATAAGGACTTACGCCGACGACAGCACGGTGCGCAACAAGGTGTCGGAATATTTCAACTCCCACAATCTTCTCGTCTTCCGCGCGCTTTCTCCCGAAACATTGCTCATCGGCGTGACCGAGACGGACATTTCCGTCACTTTGGCGCTCGAAAACGCGCTCTTTCTCATGTTGCAGGGCTCAAACGTCCCGAAGGAACTTGCGGAATTCCTGGACGGCAATTTCAATCAGAACGTCTCAGTCAGTCTCAAAGACACGGGGGAGTCCTCCGCGCCGCTTGCGGAGGACGTCTCGGACAGCGTGGTGGTGCGCGATTCTCTTGCGCGTCTCATCTCCGCGGAAGCGGGGAAAAAGATCTATGCGAGGGGGAAGATCGCGGGCATCGCGAAGATGCCGGGCTACATCGCGGACATCAAGGGCGCGGCGGACAACGTCGTGCTGTGCGGCAGGGTCTCCGGGCTCACGAAACGCACTTATAAGAACAAAAAGTACACTCCCGACGACCCGAAAAACGGTCCCGAGGAGCTCCCGCTCGTCAGGTTTTTCCTGGACGACACCACGGGGAGGATGGACTGCGTGTGCTTCCCCCGTCCCGAAGAGGCGGAGGCGTTCGACGCCGTGAACGAGAAGGACGAAGTCGTCTGCGCGGGCAAGGTGACCATCTCGTCATACAACGGCGCGCCGAGCTTTGCCGTCAACGCGATGTTCAGGGCTGAGATAGACTTTTCCTCCATCCAGGCGGCGCCCTCCAAGCCCGTCCCCAAGAGCTATTCCGTCATAAGACCGCAGCCTTTCAAGGAGCAGAACACGCAGAAGGACCTCTTCGAGTCGGGTGCGGAAAAGCCTGTGCCCGCGTTCTTAAAAGGCAAGACCTTCGTCGTCTTCGATTTCGAGGCTACGGGGCTGGACATCCCGACCATCGAGCCCATCGAGATAGGCGCCGCGAAACTCACGGACGGCAAGGTGACGGAGACTTTCTCCACGCTGCTCGACCCGAAGTGCCACATCCCCGAAGAAGTTGCGGAAAAGACCAACATCAACGACGCAATGGTGCACGGCATGCCCACTTTTGCGGAAGTGCTGCCCGATTTTTTCAAGTTCACGCGCGGCGCGGTGCTTGTCGGGCACAACATCTCCACCTACGATTTCCCCCTCCTTAACAAGTATGCGCAGGCGGCGGGTTACATCTTCGACAACGAGCTTGAGGACACCATCATCCTCGCCCGCAAATATATCCCGGAATCAAGGCATTTCGGCTTGGAGGCGCTCACAAAAGCCTTCGGCATCACGCATGTCGAAGCGCACCGCGCGATGGGCGACGTCTTCGCCACCGTGGAGCTGCTGCGCCTCATCGCGGAGAGGGTATAGCGGCATCGGGACGCAGCGCGGGAAAACGGCAGAAAAAACAAAAATACGCGCAAAAATCTCCGAAAACGGGGTCAAAACGCTTGCGCGCGTGATTTTTATGTGATATTTTATATATGCTTTAAGTAGATTCTACTGAGAGTGAGCAGCCGCTCACTCTTTGTTTTAGGAGAAGGATATGGCAAAAGACGCCCGCTCCGCGCTGTCCGAGGACGCGCGCGGAAGCATCGAAAAACTCATCGCAGGCGCCGTGGACGCGCTGGACGCGGGATATGAGATCGTCGAGGTGCGCTACACCAAGGAATACGGCAAGTTCAACCTGACCGTGTTCATCTGGCACGCCGACGAAGTCACCCTCGATGACTGCGAAAAGGTGCACAACGCGGTGTCCGACGCGCTGGACGCCGCGGAGGATCTTTTCCCCGCGGACTACATCCTCAACGTCTCGTCCTCGGGGCTGGACCGTCCCATCGTCACCGACGACGATTTCCGCCGCGCTCTCGGCACCGAGATCGAGGCGATCACGCCCGCCGAGACCGTGCGCGGCACGCTGACGGGCTATACTGCTGAGACTTTCACCGTCCTCACCGGCGGCAAGTACGAAAAAGAAAAAACCATAAACCGAAATAACAAAACCAAGGTGCAACCGTACATCGGGTTTTAGGAGGAAACCATGATCAACAGAGAATTCTTTCAGGCGCTCGAAGAGTTCGCCAAAGAGAAAATAATCTCCAGAGAAGTGCTCGTCGACGCGCTTGAATCCGGCATCGCCGCCGCCTATAAGAAGGAGAACGGCGAGAGCAAGCCCATCGCAGTCCGTTTCAACGAGGAGAAGCAGACCGTCAACGTCTACGCTCACCGCATCGTCGTGGAAGAGGTGGACGACCCCGATCAGCAGATCTCTCTCGAAGAGGCGCACGAGATCAAGCCCTCGTATAAAGTGGGCGACATCGTCATCGAAGACATCACTCCCAAGGAGTTTTCGAGGATCGCGGCGCAGACTGCAAAGCAGGTCATCATGCAGAAGCTCAACGACGCCAAGAAAGAGTTCGTCCGCAACGAGATGACCGAGCGCCAGGGTGAGCTCGTCAACGCCGTAGTACGCCGCAAGGAAGGTCCCACCGTGTATGTCGAGATCATCGGCTCCCAGATGGAAGGCGTGATGACCCAGAGCGATCAGATCCCCACCGAGACCTACAATGTCGGCGACGTCATCAAGGTGTTCATCAAGAAGATCCGCGAGGGCAAGAACGGTCCCCAGGTGGTGGTGTCCAGAAGCTCCGCGGGCTTTGTGCGCAAGCTCTTCGAGATGGAAGTGCCCGAGATCAAGGCGGGTCTTGTCAAGATCGCCGGCATCGTCAGAGAGGGCGGTTTCCGCACCAAACTCGCGGTCTATTCCGAAGACCCCAACGTGGACGCCGTGGGCGCCTGCATCGGCAACAAGGGCGTCAGAGTCAACGCCGTCGTGAGCGAGCTCGCGGGTGAGAAAGTGGACGTCATCGAGTGGTGCGCCGACGCCATCGAGTATATCGCAAGAGCATTGAGCCCCGCGCAGGTGCTCATGGTCTCCATCAACGAAGAGGAGAAGACTGCTCGCGTCGTCGTCCCCGACGAGAAACTCAGCCTCGCCATCGGCAGGAACGGTCAGAACGCGCGTCTTGCGGCGAAACTCACCGGGTGGAAGATAGACGTCAAGCCCTATTCCTCCGTTATGGCAGCCGAGACCGCGTCCGAAGAGGAGGCGGCAGATGCCGAGTAATCCTCCCGGAGTGCGCAGGTGCGCCGCCTGCCGCGGGCACGCCGAAAAGTCAGGGATGATCCGCGTCTGCCGCGCAAAGGACGGCAGGATATTCGTGGATCCGAGCGGCAAGGCGGACGGCAGAGGAGTGTGGCTGCACCGCACCAAGGAGTGTATAGCGCTCGCCGAAAAGAAAAAGGCGCTCAATGCGGCATTCAGATGCGCCGTGCCGGTCGAAGTCATGGAGGCTCTCCGTGAAAGCGTCTGACATCGCCCCGTATGTGGGATTTGCACAGCGCAAAGGCTCGGTGCTCTATGGCGCCGACCGCATTGCGGAAAAGCGCGCAAAGGCGCTCGTCGTCCTCGCGGACTCGGGCGCACCCGAAAAGTTCCTGAGGGAACTCAAACGGATCTGCGGCGACATCCCGCTCTTCGAGGTCGAAGACCTCGCTGCGGCGACTCACCGCGACAACGTCAAAGCCATAGCCGTCACGGACAGTTCGCTCGCGACGGCGATCATAAACCTTACGAGGTAGCTATGAGCGAAACAAAAAAAGACATCACGCAAGACGCCGTCAAAAATCTCGGCGCATACAGGACGGGCAAACTCACCGAGCTGATGACCCTCATTTCCGCGGAAAAGGCGAAAGCCGCGGCGCTTCTTGCCGCGGTCAGGACGCGCAGAGCGACGCTCTTTGCCGAGGAAGAGGCGAATAGGCTGGAGGCGGAACGCAGAGCGGAAGCGGAAGAGGCGGCGGCGGAGAAAGCCGCAAAAGCCGAAGCTCCCGAGGAAGCGCCCGCGGAAGAAGCTGCTCCCGCCAAAGAGGAAGCGCCCGTCGAAACGCCGGAAGAGGCTCCCGTCCCCGTAGCGGAAGAGACTCCCGCGGCAGCCGAAGAGCAGGCTAAGGAAGCTCCCGCACCCGAAGAGAAGGCGAGCGAGGAGTCCGAAGAGGTGCCCGCCGAGAGCGAAAGACCCGCCGAAAAGGCTCAGGAGAAACCCGCCAAAAAGAAGCCCGCAGCGGACAAGGAGGAGAAAAAGGAGGAGAAGCCAGAAAGGAAGATCGTCCCCACCTCCAACCCCAACATCGTGCAGGAGATCCTCCCCAACGGAGAGGTGAGGCGCATTTTCGTACAGCCCTCCGCAGCCAAACCCGGCATAAAGACGAGAGTGTTCGAGGGCGGTTATACGGGCGGCAGGTCTCCGCGTCCTCAGGGCGGCGCTCCGGGCACCCGTCCCGCAGGCGGCGCAGGCGGTTTCCGCCGCGATACGACCGCCGCCAATCTGCAAAAGGCGGCGAACATGCCCTCCGGCAAGCCTTTCACGCAAAAGAACAAGAATGCGGGCAAGACCTCGGGCGGGCAGCGTTTCGACGACCGCGGCAGCATGAACAAGCGCGCCCTCATGAAGAAGGGCTACATCGTCGACGACAGCAAGATGATGCTCGACGACGAGGATCCGAGAGTGCGCGTCTTCAAGTCCAAGTCCAAAGCCTCAGGCGGCGGACAGGCGACCGTCATCGACCATGCGGTCATCACCACCGATCCCGTGCCCATCAAGGTGCTGAGCGAAAAGACGGGCATCCCCGCCTCCGAGCTCATCAAGACCCTCTTCATGCTGGGCATCATCAAGACCATCAACGAGAGCGTGGATTTCTCCACGGCGGAACTCGTGGTGAGCGAGGTCACCAAAAACGCGCCCATCACCCTCGAGCTCAAGCCGGAAGTCACCCTCGAAGAGACGCTTTCCGCCAAACTCGTCATCGACGACGAGGACACGGCGAAACTCAAACCCCGTCCTCCCGTGGTCACCATCATGGGTCACGTCGACCACGGCAAGACCTCCCTCCTCGACTACATCCGCAAGGCGAACGTCGCGGGCGGCGAGGCGGGCGGCATCACCCAGCACATCGGCGCTTACACCGTGTCGCTGAAAGGCTCGCCCATCACCTTCCTCGACACCCCCGGTCACGAGGCGTTCACATCCATGAGAGCGCGCGGCGCGCAGGTGACGGACATAGCGGTGCTGGTGGTCGCGGCGGACGACGGCATCATGCCTCAGACCATCGAGGCTATCAACCACGCCAAGCAGGCGGAAGTGCCCATCATCGTCGCCATCAACAAGATAGACAAGCAGGGCGCCAACCCCGACCAGGTGTTGCAGCAGCTCACCAACTATGAGCTCCTTCCCGAGGAATGGGGCGGCGAGACCCCCGTGGTGCGCGTCTCCGCAAAGACCGGCGAGGGCGTCGAGAGCCTTCTGGAAAACATCCTCATCATGGCGGAGATCCGCGAGCTCAAAGCCAACCCCGACCGTCCCGCACGCGGCACCATCATCGAAGCGCGCCTGGATAAGGGCGTGGGCAAGGTGGCGACCATCCTCGTGCAGACGGGCACTTTGAAGATCGGCGACAACGTCGTCGCGGGCACCTCTACGGGCAAGATCCGCGCCATGACGGACGACAAGGGCAGAAAGGTGAAGAAGGCAGGTCCTTCCACCCCCGTCTCCGTCACGGGCTGGGACGAAGTGCCGGAAGCGGGCGACATCATCGACGTGGTCGCGGACGAGAAGTTCGCAAGAGAACTCGCGGAGGAGCGTCGCCTGAGACTCGCGGCACAGAACGAAGAGTCCGGCTCGGTGTCTTTGAACGACCTCTTCGATAAGATCAAGAAGGGCGAGCTCAAGTCCGTCAAGCTCATCATCAAGGCGGACGTCCAGGGCTCTCTCGAAGCGGTCAAGCAGTCCCTCTCCAAGCTCGGCAACGAGGAAGTGGACATCGACATCATCCACGGCGCTGTCGGCGCCATCAAGGAGAGCGACGTCACTCTCGCGGACACCGCGAAAGCCATCATCATCGGCTTCAACGTCCGTCCCGACGCCAACGCCAAGGCGCTCGCCGCGCAGAAGCACATCGACATCCGCTTCTACGACATCATCTACAATGCCATCGAGGACATCGAAAAGGCGGTCAAGGGTCTGCTTGAGCCCAAGTTCCGCGAGAACGTCCTGGGCAGCGCGGAGGTCAGAGAGCTGTTCAAGATCACGGGAGTCGGCATCATCGCGGGCTGCCACGTCACGGACGGCAAGATCGTGCGCGGCGCGAAGGCGAGACTGCTCAGAAACGGCGCCGTGCAAGCCAACACCGAGATCGCGTCCCTCCGTCACGAGAAGGACGACGTCAAGGAGATGGCAAAGAACTTCGACTGCGGCATCATGCTCCTGAACTATCAGGACATCAAGGTGGGCGACGTCATCGAAGCCTACGTCATGGAGCAGATCAATGAAGATTAGGATGGAGCGCGTCAATTCCGAACTGCAGAAGCAGATCGCGGCGGTCATCGCGCATGACGTCAAGGATCCGCGCCTGAGTAAGGGCATCGTCAGCGTGACCAAGGTCACCACGACGCCCGACCTGAAGTTCGCAAAAGTGTGGCTCTCCGTCTACGCCGAAAACGAGGAGGCGAGGAGGGAAGTGCTGGAGACGGTGCGCCGCTCCAAGCACTTCATCCGCAACAGGCTGAAGGATCTCGTCGAGATCCGCCTCCTCCCCGACCTCGACTTCAAGTTGGACACCAGCGTGGACTACGGGATGAAGATAGACAAGCTGCTCAGCACCATCGACATCCCGAAGGAAACCGAAGAGGAAACCGAAGAGGAAAAATGAAGGACAGGCTGCAAAACATCGCAGATATGCTGAAAGGCGCAAAGGACATCGCCGTCATCGCGCACACCAACCCCGACGGCGACGCGATCTCCTGCGCGCTTGCGGTGTGCCGTGCCCTTCGGTCTCTCGGCAAGAACGCCGTCCCGGTGTGCGACTCCGCCGTGCCCGAAAAATATCTCTTCATGGAGGGCGCGGAGAGTTTCGTGCTCCCCGATAAGACTGTGCACGAGGCGGCGCTCGCGGTGGATTGCAGCGATCTTTCCCGCCTCGGCGGCGCGGGGAAAATGTTCCTCTCCGCCAAAAAACGCGCGGCGATCGACCACCACAAGTCTCACGAAAACTTCGCGCAGACGGACTATGTCGAGGCAGATTCCGCGGCTTGTGCGGAGATAATTTATCTCCTCCTCGACGGAATGGGTCTCGTAGATAAGACGGTTGCAGAGCTCGTCTTTGCGGGCATCGTCGCGGACTCGGGATGCTTTCAATATCCTTCCACCACCGAGCGCACACACGACATCGCGCGCAAGCTGATGGCTTTCGGCATCGACTCCGCAGACATCATCTACCGCGTGGTGAGGCGGGTCACTCCCTCCGTTTTCGCGCTCAAAAACCGCGTGCTTTCAAAGTGCAGGTTCTTTGACGGCGGCAGCATCGCGGTCATCACCTTCACCGCGAAGGACTTTGAAGAGACAGGCACCTCCCTCGACAACACGGAGGGCATCATCACCTCCGCCATCGACGTGGACGGGGTGGAAGTCGCGTTCGCGGTCTCGGAAGCCTCCGAAAAGAGTTTCAAGGTCAGCATCCGCACCAAGGAGAGGGCGGACGCAAGCGACATCGCGTCGGCATTCGGCGGCGGCGGGCACTCCCGTGCCGCGGGATGCAGAGTGAACGGCTTTTATGAGGACGTCATCGACAAGCTCCTGAAAGCCGCAAGGGACAGGATGTAAAATGCCTCGCAGTTCTTCGCCGCTTTCGGTCACGGGGTTTGTCAACATCGCAAAACCCGCCGACATGACATCCTCGGACGCCGTGTGCATCGTGCGCGGCGTTTTGTCTCGCAGGATAGGCGGACGGCAGAAGACCGGGCACCTCGGCACCCTCGACCCGCTTGCGGAAGGCGTGCTCCCCATCGCTCTCGGCAAAGCCACCGCGCTTTTCGACTTTCTCGCATTCAAGACAAAAGAATATATCGCACGCTTCACCTTCGGGCGCACCACCGACACCCTCGACCGAGGAGGCGTTTTTCTCGCGGATGAGGGCAGAGTCCCGACCGAGGATGAACTGAAAGCGGCGCTCCCGCGCTTTTTCGGCGACGTCATGCAGGTGCCGCCCGCATATTCCGCGAAATCCGTGGACGGAAAGCGCGCCTACGACCTTGCGCGCAAAGGCGTCATGCCGGAGCTTGCCGCACGCCCCGTGCACATCGAAAGCATAGAGCTGCTTGCTTCAAACGGCGCGGAGTTCACACTCCGCATCGTCTGCGGCGGCGGCACATATATCCGAGCCCTCGCGCGGGACATCGCGGCGGCACTCGGCACGGTCGCGTTCATGTCCGCGCTCACGCGCACCCGCTCCGGGATGTTCACCCTCGAGGACGCGGTGACGATGGACGATTTCAGGGCGGCGCCGGAGGAGCACATCATCCCCGCAGGTCGCGCCCTCGAAGGGCTTCCCCGCCTCGTCCTCGACCATAAAGAGGAGAGGATGATCGCAAACGGAGTTCCCGTGCCTTCCGCGTACGCCGCGGGCGAGAGTGCAGCCGTATTCTCCGCGGATGGAGGGCTGCTCGGGCTGGGACAGGCGGATGAAAAAGGCATGCGCTTAAAAGTGAGACTATGAAGAGGATAAATTTCGGCGAAAAATATGACGCACCGCTCGCGCTCGCGCTCGGTTTTTTCGACTGCGTGCACCGGGGTCACGCCGCGGTCATCTCATCGGCACGGGAATACGCCGCAGCCCACGGCTGCGAGTGCGCCGTCTTCACCTTTTCCAACGACCCCGGCGCATTCGTCGGCAAGCGCTCCCGCATCTATACCTTTGAGGAGAGGGCGGAAGCACTCTGCGGACTCGGCGCCGACGTCATCGTCGCGGCAGAGTTCGACAGCCGCTTCGCCGCGCTCTCGCGGGAACACTTTGCCGAGGTTCTCCGCGACACGCTCGACCTTCGCGCCATACGCGCGGGAGAGGATTATACATACGGTGCGCAGAGGGCGGGGGACGCCTCGACACTTGATGAAGACTTCGGCGCCTACGGCGTAGACATCGGGGTGCTGCCCCTCATCCGCATCGCGGGCGAGCAGGAAAAGATCTCCTCAACGGCGGTCAAAGAGGCGCTTTCGGCAGGGGACATCGCGCGCGCGAACGCTCTGCTTTCCGAGCCCTATTTCATGCTCGGCAGAGTATCGCACGCCCACGGCAGAGGCGGCACTTTCGGGTTCCCCACCGCCAACATCCCCTTTGACAGCAGCCGTCTTGCGCCCGCACCCGGGGTGTACGCCACCAAAGTCACCGTAGGAGGCAAAGTCTTCCTCGGCGGCACCAATGTCGGCACAAAACCCACTTTCGGGGACGAAAAGCCTTCGGTCGAGACCTTCATCCTGGACTTTGACGGCGACATCTACGGCAAAAATATAAAGCTCGCGTTCTACCAAAGACTGCGCGGGATAAGCGACTTCGGTTCGGCGGAAGGGCTTGCCGCCCAACTCGAGCGCGATGTCGCGCACATAAGAGAAATTTTTGCGGAGGCAAGCGATGAAAAATAAGTTTTCGGGCGTCCGTCCGCTCTTCGGACCGTCCGGTCACGCAGAGAGTTTCGCGGCGGAAGGGCACACCGCCACCGCCGATATGCCGGAATGGCTCGCCGCAAAGGGGCTGGACATTTTCGAGTATTCCTTCGGGAGGGGAGTGCGCGTCTCCACCGCGACCGCCGAGTCCATAGGCGCCGTGTGCGACGGTTACGGCATAGAGATGAGCGTCCACGCGCCCTATTTCATCAACTTCGCCTCTCCGGAGCCCGAAAAAGCGGAGAATTCCGTCAATTATCTGCTTTCCTCCCTCAAAGTGCTGAAAAGTTTCGGCGGCGAGCGCTGCGTGTTCCACGCCGGCGCGCAGGGAAAGGACACCCGCGAGGCGGCGTTCGCACGCACCAAAGAGGCGTTCGGGCGCGCGCTTGAACTCATCGCGGAAGAGCCCGCTTACTCAGACCTCATCGTCTGTCCGGAGACCATGGGCAAACAGGCGCAAATCGGCACCGTGGAAGAGGTGATAGAGCTTTGCAAAATGGGGCGGAACGTCTATCCCTGCGTGGACTTCGGGCACATCAACGCCCTCTACGGCGGCAGCCTCAAAGCGGCGGAGGATTTTGAGCTCATCGTCAAAAAACTCCTCGACGGCATCGGCGAAGAAAAGACGAAGAATATGCAGGTGCATTTTTCAAAGATACAGTACGGCGCGAAAGGGGAGATCAGGCACCTCACGTTTGCGGACGACGTTTACGGTCCCGAGTTCGAGCCCTTTGCCGAAGTCATCGTCAAATACGGGCTCACGCCGCACATCCTCTCGGAGTCCGCGGGGACGCAGGCGGAGGACGCCGTCGAGATGCGCGACATCTGGGCGGCTGCAGCAGCCCGCTGACGGCGCATATACGGGCGCGGCAGTCCGGAAATGCGCGGAACGCACGCGGCAAATGCGAAAAAGCGAAAGATCGGGCAGGGCGCAACGCAGCCGCACACGCAAAAGATCGCGGCAGAACGCTCGCACTACAAATGAAAACGCCAAAAGACGAAAATAACGGCTCCGAGCCGTTATTTTCTTATGTATTCATGGGTCCGTTCGGTGCGGAAAGGGGGCTTCAAGGCTTGTCCTCGCCATAGCGCTCCAGAGCCTGCGGCTGGACGCGCACGCGCCCGCCGGCTTCGTCCTCGATGCCGAGCAGATAGTCCGCAGAGACATCCAATGCGAGTGCGAGCCGCGCGATATAACTCGCCTTAGGTTCGTTGACGTCGTTTTCCCAAAGCGAGACCGCACTCGTATTCACGCCGATCTTTTCGGCAAGCTGCGCCTGCGACAGCGCACTGAGCGTACGTAGTTCCTTGATCCTTGCCCCTAAACTCATATAAAGATTATAACTCAAACATGCGGGCAATGTAAAGATGCAGTTGCCGACATTTCGCAAAATCGCGCTCCCGCTCATCAAGCCCCCGGGATCTTGCGTGTTTCCGCGCCCGAAATGAGAGAAAAGGGGAGTTTTCTCCCCCTACACGGAAAACCCGAGAAATCGAAGCTTTTCACGGCGCCATAACAAAGCAATGTGACGTCTCGGAGCAAAGGAAAACCGCCCGTAGTGACGAGCGGTTTAGTGGGGGGCCTACCCTGAAAGCCTTGAGTTCCACCCCTGTCCACGCGCATCTGCCGTGGCTTCCCCTTTAGGGGGCTGATGGCAAAATGATTATAGCAAAACGACGCGAAAAGTCAATAGCGATCTTGATTTTTTTAAACCGAAAAGAAAAACCGCCCATAAAAGGGCGGTTTGTGGGGGGCCTACACTAAAAGCCAGGTGTTCCACCCCTGTCCACGCGCATCTGCCGTGGCTTCCCGTTCCCGGGTGATGGCTTAATAAATATAGCAGAGCGGCGGCGTGATGTCAAGCCCGGATCTTCCGCAAAATCAGACCGTCTATGACCGAGAAATGCAGACTTCCGGCTTTTTTTTCGGCAAAAGGGTAGCATCCGCTCAAAAAATGATAGCGCGCCTCCGCAAAAAACCCGCTCATAAGAAAACCGCCCGTAAAAGGGCGGTTGGCGGGAAGTCTACGCACGAAGACCAAACGTTCTTCCCTGTCCACGCGCATCAGCCGTGGCTTCCCCTAACAGGGGCTGGTGGTCAAACTTATGGTAACAATCTATCGCATTTGTGTCAAGTATAAATTCCGTATCATATAAAACGACAAACGGAAGTGCAGAGCGCATGCGAACGGCTTTTGAAAATATACAACTTCAAAAAGATGGTGTATAAAAAAACGCAGGATCCCATAATACTCCGCTGAAACATTGAGGATCCGCAAGACACTTTGCGAAGATGATCCGAGCGCTCCAAAGACGATCGCTACGCTTCCCGAGGCGACCGAGACATTCTGCGAGGACAAATCGGACATTCCATCCCGAAAAATTTTTGAAAATTTTCAAAAAATTTGAGGGCAGAGAGCCTGCTAATCTATTCGCAAAACACAGCTCTTGCGTTTTTCGAGGTCAAAAAGTCCACCGAGTAATCGGTGGAACTTTTTTTGCCATGGACAAATATAGAGAGGGAAGTTGACTGCTTTTTTGCTTATTTTTTTCTAGAATGTTTAATTGTATGAACTCCGTCGGAGTAAAAAAGGTTGTCTGTGTTATATGTGCCGTCTTCGTTTTCTAGACCTATTAAATAATCTGATTTAACGTCTAGAATTTGACATATTCTTCGTAAGGATTCCATATTTGGTTCGGTTCTTCCTTGTTCCCAATGCGCATAACCGCTTTCGGTAATTCCAAGCAATTGAGCCATAAATTTTTGGGAATAACCTTTATATTGTCTTGCTTCTTTAAGCCTTTTACTAAATCTGCTCATGAAATCATCTTAAAAAAGACTGTACAAAATGTATTGACACTGTACGAAATGTACAGTATTATTAAACTGTACAAAATGTACAGGTGAAGAGAATGCCGACACTACTGACGCTGACGATACACACGCATACGGAGTATTTCAGGCACTATTTCAAAGTGCTGTTTGCAAAAGGGGATTTTGTGGTGTATCAGCGGCGAGACCAGTTTGCGCATATCGGACTTGTGTGCGTGTTCGCAACATCGGCGAAGTGTTACCGGGTTATGTGGGGAACAGATTTGCCGGTGTACGGCGAAGACTATCGGGAGACTGTGCAATATCGGTCGTTCCGGACACAGGAAAGTTTGTGTGTGTGGTTGGAATCAATAGCGCAACGCGGCGCAAGAATGCGCAGTGAATAAACAAGCAGGCAGCCCCTGCAAAGGAGACAAAAATGGCAGTAGCAAAAAATGCAATCAAGAGAATGGTCGTGGAAGAGGGCATAGTGCTTTCGAAAGTGTTCAAGCCGGCGAGTGACGAGTGGGTGAACTCCCGCGGCGAAAAGGTGGCGGCACAGCCTGACAGGTATCTCGCCGTCATAGCGTCAAGCTCGGAGTGCACCGACGAAAACGGACTTGCCGACGTGTCTGTCCTCGAATATCCTTGCGAGAAGGCACTTTACGATTTTGTGTCGTATCTGACTCCCGTCAAGGTGAAGTTCGAGTTCACGCCATACGGCAACAAAGCGGTGTCGTTCGAGCCGCTCAAAATCTGACAGACCTTACCACGGGAGCGGCTGGCGGCAATGTCGTTGGTCGCTCCCTCTCTCGTTTTAAGGGGGTGATGCGATAAAGCCTGATTTAAGTGTGTGAGCGAGCAGCCGAAGATTTCCGACGGAAGGTGCAGATATTAGCCGTGGCAGCGTCTTCGGCTATTTGCTTGGAAGAGTAAGCGAGTAGCGATAGCGAGGTGGTAAGGAAAAAAAACGAAAAGTGGGGTGTAGTAAATGGCAAAACAAAAGAAAGCGAAACCGTACGTTTATTACGATACGATTTGGAAAGGCGTAGGCGGCGGACTGTCGAACGCGGGAGAAAGCAAGCTGTGCAAGGTCGGAAAGCACAAGGTGCTTCTGACGCGTAGCGAAAGACTCAATCGTTATGGCAATCCGGTGCATACGGCGTCTTTGGTGCGAGGTGGCAGGACTGTCGGCTATTCCGCAAAAAGTTCCGGGAGCGCGACCATGGTCGTAAGCAAGATGCTCGCAAAGAACGGTATCGAAACGAAACGTCATAAGAAAAACCGCTCGTAAGAACGAGCGGTTTAGTGGGGGGCCTACCCTGAAAGCCATGGGTTCCACCCCTGTCCACGCGCATCTGCCGTGGCTTCCCGTTTCCGGGTGATGGCAGATGTGATTATAGCAAAAGGAGAAAGACATGTCAAACGTCAATTACACGCTTAACCGCCGAGGGGTCCGTCTTATCTCTGCTGATAAAGCCTGGATAAAAGGAAAAAACGGAAAACTTCGGCTTAATCCGAAGTTTACGTTTGTGGGCAAAATCAATGTTTCAATGCCGAATATGATTGTGTCTGCGTCTGACAGTCGCAAGCCATCTTATCGCGGCGACGTAAACGAATTGCCGCGCGCTGCGAAGCAACAAATCATAGACCACTTCTATGAAAGCGACGGCAAGCGCAATAAGCGAAAAGTGGCATACTTCGGAATTCTCAAAGAGAATAAAACAAAAAAGTGAGGTGCAAAAATGAAGAATCTGAATCAACACGTAAAAAGTGACAAGGTCAAATGGATAATCACGGGTATAGCTCTCGTGCTTATTCTTGCGATACTTGGCGGCGTTCTGGCGGCAGTTCTGACGGAAACGAATCCGAAAGATTGGTTCGAGCAGCCTGCCGGGGAAGAAACGGAAACTCCGGACGTTACGGACGGAGACGGCAACGAAATGGAGAGCGGCAAGGTATATCCTATGCCTTCGAATATGATTTTTGCCACCACCGCGGCGGAATCCGGCATAACAATCAAGGCGACCGTCGAACCTGCGGACGCTACTAATAAGAGTCTGTCTTGGAGCGTCGAGTGGGTGAATCCGTCGTCTTCGTGGGCAAACGGCAAGAATGTAAGCGAGTACATATCTTTGGCGCGTAACGGGCAAGACACTGCGACTGTTTCGTGTCTGAAACCGTTCGGTGAGCAGGCAAAGATAGTCGTGACTTCCGATAGCAATCCCGAAGCGAAGGCGGAGTGCACGCTGGACTATAAGCAGCGTATCACTGGTATAGGCGCTATTGAGTATTCCGGTGTAGGCGAAAATAATGGTGAAATTGCCAATTTCGGCAATGTCGGTTCTGTTGATGACATCAGCATTTATCTGCAAAACAATGCGCAGATTGTGGCGGAGTGGAGCGGTAATCAGGAAGGAAACGCAGCTGCAAATGAGTTCGGTGCGGCTGCTTTGAAGTCGTCCGTGTATACCATAGCGAACGATGACAAGGCTAAAATCGTTTCTTTTTCTATGCCGAGCATTATTGTTGATGAAGGTGTCGGATTTATCGATAATGTGCTGTCTGCGCTTGACGTTTTGGGTATCGGCGGCGAAAATCGCGGCTTTTTTGCTGACGCGGTTTATAAGGATTCCGGTCTTAATAATGACTTGCTGTCCTATGGCAGTCTGTTGATTGCTCTGTTCGGAACTGATTATTCTGAGGCGGCGAATTATTATTCCGACATCATACTGTTTTACGAATCGGTAATGAGCGGAGAGTATGACCTGACGCCTGTTGTCGAAGCTATGGGCGGCCTGGAAGCGTTTATGAATGCGTTTTTCCTGCGTTTTGAAGTGTCTGCCGGCGGATACACGGAAGTGTATTATGCGGCGTTTGACGTGTCTTTCATAGAGATTCTCGTTGAAAGCATAACGCTTGACAACGAATCCGTTGTGTTTTAAGGCGGTGTAAGATGAGCGGCGGCAGATATTCGAAGGGTGTGAACGCCGTGGCAAAACTTATAACGTGGCTGATTGTTGTTATGCTTGTTTTGGGTTTTGCCGGTGTACTTGTTTACTTGCTGACGCGTCCTGAGGGCATGTACGTCCGTTATGGCGAAGAGGTCATAACGGGCGACAATGCCGGGATAATGGTGGCGTTCGACGGCGAGGACATGACGTTCACGATTTGCAATTCGGACGGCTGGGGCGTGTATTCCGTTGAAGACTGCACTGTGAAAGTCGTGCCGAACGTAAATGCGGAGCATGATTTCGAGTTCACCGTGTCGGGAGAGAGTTCTGCGCGGCTGTTCAGCCTGGAATCTGATTTTACCGCGGCATTCCTGTGTTCGGAAGACAGCGAGCGCATAACGGTTTCCGAAAACGGTGAGTTCCGTATAGCGGCAGACAGTTACGATATGAAAGTGCTGCTCGAAAAGATTTTCGGTGAGGGGCAAGTAGAGATGTCAGAGGCGATAAGTGCCGCCGACTATCCGTATTTTGCTCTCCTTATCACTTCTCCGGACGGTAACGATACTCTTAAAATTCCGCTTCTGTCCTTCGTGCCGGTGGAAAGTGTGGAGCTTGACCAAACAGAGGTGATATTCTGATGACAAAGACCAGAATTACAATTTCTATAATCGTGCTGTTTGTTGTGTGTGCAATCGCGTTGACGGGAGGATTTCTCCCGTCTGCGGTCGCATATGCGGCAAATGACTTGAACATTGACAGCACGAACGTCCTGGACGACCTTACCGGGAGCACGATAGGCGGCAAGGAATTTGACATTGCGGACTATCCTTATGACGAAAAAGGCAAGACGCAAGTTATTTCTTTCAGCGAGTATTGTTACAGTTACTATTCAAATAAGCAGGGCAATTTCGGTCTTTACGTTTACGTCTACAATCCCAATGGGATAGCCTTTGACGAAAGCACCGGCCGCAACAAGATACAGTTTTCGGCGGACGGCGGAAAAACTTACGACAAATACACTTTGCAGTTTTTGAATTATTCGCACGGTGCGGATTGCGAGGGACTGTTTTATAAGTTCAAGGTGGTTTTCACTGACGCCCAGCGGAAAGCGGTTCTTAACGCATTGGACAGCGAAAAGCGCGTGTATAAGATAAGCGGAATCGAGTTGTCTTCGGGCGGCGGCAACGTCGTTGAATACGTGGTCGCTCAGACGTACGAGTATACGGGTTTTGCGGAAGGTTACGGCGCATTCGAGGGGTCGGCTGATAGTCTGACTTGCAAGGTGGACGGACTTTCCGTATATCTTACGCTTGACGTACATTCTACATATTATCGTCCGGGCGGCACCAACGGCGGCGCATACGCGCAGGACACTTTGCATTCCGTTTATTTTTCCGTCCCGAACAGTCTGATTGAGGAATACGGTGAAATGACTGCCGTGCATGCAACGTGGCTGAATGCTCGGACTTCGCCTATTTTCGTGACGGGGGACGAAGCTGTTTATAATGCCGTGAAATCATATCTCGGTCAGTATGTGGACGGTGGCAATTATCATCTGCTCAGTGACGCAAACAAGAATAATGACTTGGCATATGCACTTATCGCTTCGAAGTTTATCGAGAGTGCGGATTGGAACGACGCGGCATACGGGAGTTCCTGGTTGAGTTACAATGCAAACCGCAAATATACGAAGTCTGACGTGGATTTGTACACGTTGGCATATTGTTTCCTTGCCGAAAACGGTGACGCAGACAATTATACGCTGCCTGCCGAAGTGCTCCTCGGTGATAAAAACGAAGGAATAAAAGGTTGGTTCGAGGAATATACGTCGGAGCACGGCGGCGAACTCGTCAACGACCGTTTCAGCTCTGAGCTGTTTTCGGAAGTTGCGGACAGTTTCACGGACGTCAGAATAACGGCGAACGACACTTTCAAGCTGACGGACGAACAGATTTCGCAAGATTGGTGGCAGCAGTTTGTCGGCGGTGGATATAACGTGACGGGGACTACGGAATATCTGATTTCGGCTATCAAACAAGTAGGCGCGGACGATTTCAAAAGCACCGTATACGATACATGCGAGGGACTTTACATAGACGAGAGCGATTACGAGGAGTTCAAGGCATTTTACGACGAAGCGACGGAAAATGACGAAACCGTGTACCTGTTCCGCTATGCGCAGACGGAGTATGTAAGTCATGAAGTTGCGGTTTACACAAAAGGCGATGACGGAGCGATATTCAAGGGCTTTGACTATGATTACGTGTCTACGAATGCGTATTTTGCCGAGATGTGGGTGCAGCTTGATTTCGATATTATTGATGTCACGATGACGAAAAACGGCGTTGATACAGTCATTCCCGTGGTGATGTCGCCTGTCGATTTGGCAGCAGATGCAACGCCCCCGGTGATTACCAACGAGGATGGACCCGATTGGCTGCTCATAATCTTGGCTGTGCTGCTTCTGATTCTGTTGCTCGTGCTTTTGTGGCCTGTCCTGCCTTACGTTATCAAATTCGTAATATGGCTTATCTCTCTGCCGTTCAAGGCGATAGCGTCGCTTGTGAAGGCTGTGCGTAAGCGTAAATACGACAATCCGAAGAAGGGCAGGAAAGGCTCAAAAGGCGTTACAATGCCGCATGTCGAGGGCGAAGTCCGCGGTGAGAGCAAACAAACGGAATCCGTCCCGAAATACAGGCGAAAGAGGGGTGCATAACAGTTATTGCCGAAGGGGCATATTGCCCCTTTTGGCAATGTTTTGTGAGGTGTGTGTGGCAAGACGTAAAAGATATATAAAAGGGAAAGTTTACATTACGAACGACAAGGTGCTTGTCGGTGGTAAAGGTAAAAAGCGTCGTGTTGTTTCTATGGGCAATGATAAAAACAATATGGCTGTAAGGCGTATCATTTCGTTGCACGATAAGAACGGCAATAAAAAGGAACAGCTTATCCCCATAGAAAAATACTCTGATATTCCAAAGGCGAGCGGGGTTGAGGATAAGACGTTCCGAAAGACGACGAGCGGTAAGCCCATACAGGAGAAGTATTTGGGTAAAACGAATACGCGGCTTAATAAATGGGATATGGAGCGAATACGCCGCGGGAAAAATAAGCCAAAAAAGTAACGGGCAACATATGTTACCCGTTACGCTGCGAATAGACTTCAAATGTCTGGTCGGAACACCCCGACGTCGCGTTGCTATTATATGCGATTGCGTGTCGGAAGTCAAACGAAAACGGTATGAAAACGGTCAAAAGGATATTGCTGATTGTCTTTGTCGTCGTCCTTGCGGCGGTGATAGGGTATTTTGTCTATACGGGAGTGAGAATATGAAACGCGCTGAAAGACGCTGTAAAAGGCTCGATTACAGGCATATATTATGTGTGCTGATAACGCTCGGTTTTGTGGCGTGCAGCGCTTTTGTATTCCCGACGGCTTTCGGACGTCTGATTGAGGGGTTTCGTGATTTCGGCATTTCCGTCGGCGTGTATTTTACGCGTATTATAGGAATGCCGAATGCCGTTACGCCCACCGTGACGGAACTTCCGAATATACCGTTCTTCGGACTCACGGACAGCACCTTGCCGTCCATATTCCTGCCCGAAACGTGGGAAGGCTTCAAGGCGGATTTTGTGGCGTTCTGGAATCTGTTTGCGGACGGCGGTAATTTCAACGGCTATCTTCAAGTGCTCGGTGAAGCGGTAAAAGTATTGTTCGTTGTGGTGATGTTCTGTTTGCCGTTTATCGTTGTGATGTTGGTGCTGTTCCGTTCGTTTCTGAAAAAGCCGAATAACGATTACGACAAAGATACGCTGCCGCTCAGAGCGTTCAAAACTGCGGCGAAATATACGTATCACCCGGTGAAAACGTGGCTTGGCGATTTTATAGGCTTTCTCCGGGAGCATAAGGCGTATTGGATAATATGGCTTGTGCTGTGGGCGTATAATTTCAATTTGTTCACGATAGTGTTGGAGTTTTTCGCCTATTATCTTTACTTCGCCGTCAGCTTCGACGTAGGCAACCTTTATATCCAGGTCTACAAGCTGTTTATAGACCTTGCCGCGCCTTTCGGCTTTATTCCTTGGTGGATATGGCTGATTGCGTTTTTGTTGCTTGTAGATTGGTTTCGTAAGAAAATCGCATACGAGCGCTTGGAGCGCTTCGAACGTCGCAACCGCGGATTTATAAACGAACGTCCGATTGTTTTTATGGTGTGCGGCACTATGGGAAAAAAGAAGACGACGACGATAACTGATATGGTGCTGTCGCAGGAAGTGATGTTCCGTGATAAGGCGTTTGAGAAGATACTCGAAAACGACTTGAAGTTTCCGTATTTCCCTTGGATAAATTTGGAGAACGAACTGCGCCGCGCCATGGAGTATCACAAGGTATACAACCTTGCGACTGTTCGTCTTTTTGTATCGAAAAAGGCAGCTAGGTGGCGTAAATCTCCGTGCCGGGCAAAGATATTCGGCTACGACTATGAGCGTTACGGTCTGACTTACGATGACAAGCTGAAAACCGTTGACGTGTGGGAGGTCATTGAAACATACGCGCAGCTTTATTTTATCTACATAGTGCAGTCCTCGCTCATAATTTCCAACTATTCGATACGAACGGACGCGGTCATTGCGGACACGGGCAATTTTCCGCTATGGAATGCGGACTTTTTCAAGCGCGACAGCCGGCTCCTGGACGCATACAGTCGTCATGCGCATATTCTCGATTTCGACAGTCTGCGTTTGGGGCGTCGACTTGTAGCGGATAGCAGGACTGCCGACAGTTTCGAGTTCGGTGCGGTTGTCATAACGGAAATCGGCAAAGAGCGCGGCAACAGCATTGAAAATCAAGGCTTGAAAAAGACGGATGAAACGACGAATCAGAAAAACGACCTTTTCAACAGTTGGCTTAAAATGGTGCGTCATTCGGCGACGGTGGATAATTTTCCGTTTGTCCGTGTGATTACGGACGAACAGCGTCCGGAAAGCTGGGGTGCAGACGCGCGTGATTTGTGCGAGATAGTGCATGTGCGCGACAGTTCGGAAACACGGCTTGCGATGCCGTTCTTTGCGTTCGGGGAAATGCTGTACGATTGGGTGTTCGGACGGTTCGTGCGATTGTATTACGACTATCGCTTTAACCGCGGCGATAACACACTTACGATGTACTTGCTGAAAACGCTGACGGCAAAGATAAGCAAGTATTATTCGGGGGTGTATAACCGATTCGGCTATTCCGTGCTTGACGTTCAGACGGAGAACGGGACGCAGGACGGACGGCTCGAAGACGGCAAATATTATCTTATGACGAAGAAGATATACAGCAAGCGTTTTGCGACAGACTGTTTTTCGGACTTCTTTACGAAGAAGTCTTTGCAATCCGCTGTCGGCATAGACGATTTGCAGGAATACGCGACGGAAAAAGCGAGTTTCGACGAGCTGAACGCGCAGAACAGCTATTTTGTCGGCGACCTGATGAAACACATGGGCGGCGTGGCAACGGACGCAGGGGAAGGCTCTGAACGCTTAGCAGAAGGTGATACTACTGCGCAGTCAAGGGGCAAGGGAAAAAATCCGCCAGGATTTTCGGGACGGCATTCCCGTCCTTGACGGCGCGAACGTCTGCAAGCTGTCCGACCGGGCGGGCAACCGTGGGAACGGGGCCCGCCGCTGCCTTCGCGGCGAGCGATGTAAGGGAGCGCGAGGGTGTAACACCCTCGCAAAAAAAGACAAGACCGGCCGCGCTCGAACGGCGGTGCCGGGAGCGCGGCGGTCTGAGAGAGTACACCTTGACACGGCTCTCGCGTGTGTGCGCGCGTAGCGCGCGTGTACTTGACATTAGTCACACTTAAATCCAAAAACGGAAAAATCTGTGTCTTAAAAATAGGGGTGACAGACGTGAAAAAACTGTATGTTTCAAACAAAATCAAGCTGTTCAGAACGGTCACGGAGCACTCGTATTTTTTTACCTGTAAAGGTCGGGAGAAAAAATTCAAACCGATAACCGTTGACGATATCCGTTACAAGTTGGATATGGAGACGGGGGAGTCTCGGCTATATAAAAAAACGGAACTCCTTGCCTCTGAGCGTCGTTCGGTCGATCGGAGTTATCTGATGTTGCGCGAGTTGCTCGATATGAACGATTTTGATTGGTTCGTCACCTTGACGTTCGACAATCTGCGACTTGACCGAAACGACAACGAAGAGGTTTATCTGGCATACAAAACCTTTATACGAATGCTGTCACGAAAATACCCTGCGCTTAGATATATAAGCGTTCCCGAAAAGCACGAGAGCGGGGCGTTGCATTTTCATTTGCTTATGAGCGGTCTTACGCCTAAGCAGCTTGGATTCGTTGACAGCGGCAAAGTTTGTTGTTCCTGGTCGCCGAAGAATAAAGTTGCGAGTAAAGAATATTTCGAGCGTACGAAAAGGAATCGTGAGCTGACTCCGACGGACGGACTGCCGATATACAACGTGACAAAATTTTGTTACGGTTTTTCCACGGCAACGAGGATAGCGAGCCGAGAGCGGTGTAATTGGTACGTTCAGAAGTATTTGGACAAGGCTTTCGGCAGCACGGATTTGTTCAAAAAGCGATTCTTTTACAGTAGCAATCTTGTGAGAAAATCGTCTGTCAACGTCAGAACGTGGGAATATGGCGGAGTCGCTCCTTTGGAGATGATGAAGGGCAGTATCGAAGAATTGCTTGCAGACGGCAAAGTGTATGTGAATCGGGAACATAATTACGCAAAGGCAATACTCAGCCGTGAGGATTTCGAACTGTATACCTATTGTGAGTTTGTATCTGCGGCGGAACTTGACAACGAAACAATATACGGCGAAGAAATGCCGTTCGAGGAGGAATACGAATATGGAAAACATCAGTAAAATCGAAGCTGCGAAGAATAACTGCGGTTTTTACCGCCGTTATTGCGTTTTGCGGAGTGCTACTCCGGATTATCGGGAGTTTTATGCTGTGGAATATGCCGCAAAGCAAGAATTGCTTGATTTGTGCAATAAAATCGACGACGCAATCAACAGCGGAATAATGTCTTATGTGCGGATAGGGTATTATTTGAAAGAGATACGTGACCAACAGCTTGTAGGCGAAACCGATTACAAGAATATATACGAGTTCGCTTACTTTAACTGCGGAATTTCGAAAAGATATACTGCTTATCTGATTAACATCGCCGAACGGTTTTACATTCCGGAATTGGACGTTGTGGGAATTAGGCATACACGTGTTGTGCAAACGTTTGCACCGGTTAACGGGGAACGGACGTCGGTAGAAGATGATTATCACAGTCTTGCCGGGTTTTCTGTCAGTAAACTTATTGAGCTATTACAGCTGTCTGACGAAATGATTGTGCTGTACGTCAAAAATCCCAAAATGACATTGGCGGAAATCAAGCAGTTGGTCGCGAATCTGAACTATAACAGGGTAGACGAGGAAAAGAAGACCGAGGAACAGAATGCCCGTCTCGATGAGGAAGTGAAAGACATAGAGGCGGCATACAATCCCCGTCAGTATTACGACTTCGCTTATTTCAAGTCAAAGACAAAAGAACAGCTGCTGAATATTGTCATGGATTTGCAGAGAACGTACGTCGAAAATCCGAAAAATTTTTGAAAATTTTTCAAAAAATCGAGGGCAGAGAATCTGCTTATCTATTCGCAAAACACAGCTTTTGCGAACAGAAAGTGCAAAAAAGCCGCTTTTTCAGTAGGGTGAGAAGTTTTTTGGAAAATCTGCGGTCATTCGCAATTATTTGCGTTTTGCGGAGACTTATGTTGTTTTGCGTAGTTTTTCGTTCGGCTTATTAGCACCGACTGATCCGTGATGCCGGCGATCTTGTGGTATTGCTTTGCGTTGTTTTTCGACCGGCTCTTTCTTCCTCTTGTTCTGAGGTGCAATCTGTTCCGCGTGTATTGTTTTGCGCTGTTTTTCGGTCGGTTTATTCATTCAGTCCGAGTTTCCGTGTAAAGCCCGTTGTGCAAGTTTTCTCAGAAAAACTTACGCAATTCAAGTGTTTTGCGGCGATTTTGTCATCCGAAACTTTCTAAGGATCGTGCTATTTTCTTTTTTTATTGCGATCCGCTTCATTTTGTCGCAATTTTATTGCATTCCGCATTCAGGATCAATCATGGCCGTTTGTAGCGGCGGTCAGGCAGGCGGTTCGGCGCCGATGTTGACGATGCACCGCGGAGCGCGCATACCTCGCCGTCCGCCTTCTTTTACCGCTTCCGCATTAAAATGTGCCCCGCAGAGATCGGAAATGGCAATTACCGTCGCACGGACCGATCAACTTATGTTCGAACCGATTAACTTAAATTATAAGACGGGATCGCGAACGATGCGCCTACATTCGTGCACGAGATCGGACCCGTGCACAATGCCGCGATCCGACCGCAGGATGTGACCGGCGCACAATGCTGACATTTTTGCGTGTGGCAGAACGGCGCGCAATGCCGAGATCCGCGGGACGAAATCGTGATCTGCCGAAGTGTGAGCGTCGGGCGTTTTTCGCGTTTCATTTGTGATTTTTGCCGTGAAAACGGCGTTTGAACCGTCAACTTACATTAAAACCGCTGTTTTTGGCGCGTTATGATGAGGTTTTTACGTAAAAACATTGAATGCAGCACCGAAACAACGAAGCAGCTCGGCATGCACTAATATCACGCGCGGTCACTTCTCGCGGACGGCATGATTTTGCCAAAAATGCGGATCGGATCAAATGCCTTTTGCGGCAGCACCTCGACAATGCGTGCGTGAAAACTCGCACGATGAGGCATGCCGGACCGGAATAATGGCGCGATTTCCTAAAATCAGTCCGCGATGACGCGCATGAGGGTCTCACGGACGGCGATCCGCGCGTGCTCGAAGGTCAAAGCGCCTTGCACATAGACGATGTACGGCTCTTTTATGGGCGCGTCGGCGCTGAGCTCGATGGAGGAACCCTGCACAAAGGCGCCCGCCGCCATTATGACGTCTTGCTGATAGCCCGGCATCGCCCACGGCACGGGTACGACGTTGCTGTCCACGGGAGAAACGCTTTGCACCGCCTCGCAGAAATCGGTGAGCTGTTTTGCGCCGTGCATACGGATGCTCGTGACGATGTCATAGGCGCTCATCCCGGCTTTCGGGAGCGTGTCAAACCCGAGTTTTTCGTAGGCTTTGGCGAACAAAAAGGTACTTTTAAGTGCGTTTTCGGTGACTTGCGGCGCCAGGAAGAGCCCTTGATAGAACCTCGTGTAGCCCGCGTCGTAAGAGCCCACTTCGGTGCCGAGCGAAGGTGCGGTGAGCCGCTTTCCGACCAACTCGACGAGCTCCTTTTTGCCCGCGATGTAGCCGCCGGTGGGCGCGATGCCGCCTCCGATATTTTTGATGAGAGAGCCCGCGATGAGATCAGCCCCGACGTCGGTGGGCTCGATCTTTTCCACGAACTCGCCGTAGCAGTTGTCCACCAAGATCAGCGTTTCGGGGCTTAGCCGCTTGACGAACGCGATCATTTCGTCGATCTGTTCCACCGAGACGGCGCTGCGCCATTCATAGCCGCGGCTGCGTCCCGCAAAAACCGCCTTGACCTTGCGCGTCGTGAGCAGCTTTTCGATGGCATCGAAGTCGAAAACGGGGGTCAGACCGTCTTCTTTAAGTCCGATCATGTCAAAATCCACCCCGAATTCCTTCAAAGAGCCGCAGTTTTCGCCCGAAATGACGTCGGAGAGCGTGTCATAGGGCTTGCCCGTGACGGAGACGAAGAGGTCGCCGGGGCGCAGTACGCCGAAAAGCATGAGGGTGAGCGCCTGCGTACCTGCCGTGATCATGGGCGAGACGACGGCGCTTTCGGCGCCGAGCGCGTCCGCAAAGACCTGCGAGAGGGTGTCCCGTCCCGCGTCGTCATAGCCGTAGCCCGTGCTTCCCGCAAAATGGCGCGCCTGAACAGCATTTTTGCGGAAGGCGTCGAGCACCTTCTCCTGGTTGTGCAGAGCGATGTCCGCGATGTTGTCAAACTCGGCTTTCAGCTCTCGTATGCAGTCGTTGACAAGTTTTTCGGCAGTTTCCTTTCTCATATATTCACCGAACTATTCTAAATTTCCCGTTTTTATATAATTCTTGCCCGGGCGAAATTAACTTTCGTTTGGGCAATGTTTGTCTTACTTAGCTCGCCCGAGCATTGTTTAATGCCTGCACACGGCGTCCCGGCTTTACAAGTCCGAACGCATCGTCTTTATGCTTGCGGCATATCGTCTTTACGCGATACATCGTCTTCACGCGATACATCGTCTTCACACGATACATCGTTTTCGCGCGATGCATCGTCTTCACGCATCATCCGTTTGGCTCCGCACACTTAGTCCGCCTGTCCGCCTTGCACGCCGTCATCCCGCCCGCATTCTTCGAGGCGCTTTGCGACATATCTTTCGGCGGCGTCAAAGTCGCCGACGTCGAAACTCGCGGCAAATGCGTAGCGGCGGAACCACGTCAGTTGGCGCTTGGCGTAATTGCGGGTGTGTTTTTTGATGAGCTCGGAGACCGCGGCAAGTTCCTCCGCGGTCATGGGCATTTTGCCGTCAGAGATGCGCCCGAGATAGGGCGCGAACTCCTTGTAACCTATCGCCTGCATGCTCTGCCATGCGGCATTCGGTGAGAGTGCGGCGATCTCTTCCGCAAGTCCCGACTCGATCATCTCGTCCACGCGGGCGTCGATCGCGGCATAGAGCGCCTTTCTGTCCGCAGGCTCGAATTTCACCGCGATGACATCGGGCGCTTCCGTCTTCATCTCCGCGCCGTGTGCGGTGGCGCCGGACAACGCGATCTCAAGTGCGCGGATGACGCGCTTCGTATCGTTGGGGTGCAGTTTCGCAGCAGCCGCCGCGTCCGCTGCCGCAAGTTTCCGATGCATGGCTTCCGCACCCTCGCGTGAGAGTTCCTCCTCAAGCTCCCGCCTGAGAATCGGGTCCTTCATCGCGCTGCCGAAACTGAGCGGATAGAACAAGCTCTCGAAGTAAAGCCCCGTGCCGCCGACAAAGATGGGCAGTCTTCCTTCCGCGAGCGCCTTCTTTCCCGCGGCGGTCGCCTCGTCACGAAAACGCGCGACGGAATATTCTTCATCGGGCGCTACGACATCGATCAGGGAATGCGGCACTGCCTCTCGGCGGGACGGGGGCTCCTTTGCGGTGCCGATGTCCATGCCGCGATAGATCTGCATGCTGTCCGCGGACACGATCTCGCCGCCGAAACGCTTGGCGAGACGGAAGGCGAACTCCGACTTCCCGGAAGCGGTGGGCCCCATCACGAACACCGCGTCAGGCGCTGCGAAGGGGTTTTTCACTGTCATGGCGGCGCTCATACGATCCTCAGGAACATCTTCTCGAAGTCGCGCCTCGTGAGCGCGACCACGGCGGGACGTCCGTGCGGACACTTTTGCGGCAGCTCTCCCTTGTCGTTCAGGAAATTGGCGAGGACCTGTTCTATCTGCCGTTTGGTGAGATGCTCGCCGCCCTTGATCGCGGCGCGGCAGGCGTCGCGGCAGACCGTCTCTTTCATGAGGTCGGAAAGTTTGAGCTCGCCGTCGTCCAGCATGTGCGAGAAGAGCTCCGAGAGGAAATGTTCGAAGTCCATCCTGACGACGGGCTCGGGCAGCGCGTAGACGATGAAGCTGTTGGGCTTCTGTTCGATGACGAAACCCATCGCGTTGAGCGCGGGCATGATCTTCTCGAAATATTCCCTTTCCTCCCCGGAGAGGCGGAGCTTGTGCGGGATGAGAAGAGTCTGCGCGTATTCTGGCTTGAGCTCGGAGGAGAGTTTGTCGTAGAGGATGCGCTCGTGGGCGGCGTGCTGATCGATGATGTAGACGACGTTGGCGCGTTCCACGATGAGATAGGTGTCAAAGACCTGACCGACGACTGTGCCGTCGAAGAGACGGAACTTGTTGTTCAAACTATTCGCTAAATCCTCATCGGTATCCTGCGACATCGCGTTGATGAACGCATCTTCGCGCGAACCGTAGCCGTATGTCCCGCGATAAGGAAAAACGGAGCTGTCCGACGCGCTGCGCGCAAAACCCGCCCGCACGGATCCCGCCATTCTCAGCGACGAGATGTCGAAAGGCGTCTCGGCGGAGCCGCCCGCGTCGGCGCTCACAGTGCCGTACGGCGAAACGCTGCCTGCCTCGTCGTAAAGCGAAGCGGTGTCAATGGCGGTCTGTTCGTAGGACGCGGTCTTAGCACGGGAAAAGGCATGATGCACGCCGTATTCCTCCGTCTCGTCGGTCTCTGCGGCGGGTGCGAATCCGTGCTCACGCTCGGCAAAAGAGCTCTTCAAAGCGTCTTCGACCGCTCTGAAAACGGCGCCGAAAACGGCGTTTTTGTTGCGGAAACGCACCTCCGTCTTGGCGGGATGGACGTTGACGTCCACTTCCTCGAAAGGCACGACGATGTCGAGGACGTACATGGGATAGGTGCGCTTGACGAGATAGTCGCGGTAGGCTTTGTCGACAGCCGCGGAGACCGTGTCCACCGTGACGGATCTGCCGTTGACGATGACGGTCTGGCGGGAGCGCGTGGGCGCGGTATAGTCCACTTCCGAGATATATCCGCGCACTCTGATCCCGCTCGACGCCTCGCGTTCCACCGCGATGAAACGCCCCATGTCGAGGTTCGGGTAGACAGCCGCCATCGCGGAGGCGAGGTCGCCGCCGTCATGCTCGATGAGCACCCCCTTTTCGTTGCTCAGCGAGAAGCGGAGCGCGGGATTCGACAGCACGATCTTCTCCGCCGCGTCGACGATATAGCCCTGTTCCACGGAAGGTTTTTTCAGGAATTTGAGGCGCGCGGGAGTGTTGAAAAAGAGGTTCTCCACGGTGACGGAAGTGCCCTTTGCGCGGCTCGCAACGCACTCTTCGGTCACTTTTCCGCCGCTCAAAGACAATTTGTTCGCCTCCGCGCTCCCGTCCGCGCGGGAGACCATCGTCACCTCGCTCACGGACGCGATGCTCGCAAGCGCCTCACCGCGGAACCCCAGCGTGGAGATGGTGTCGAGGTCGGTGATCTCACTCAGTTTGCTGGTGGCGTGCGGAAGGAACGCCGCTCTCATGTCCTCTTTCAGGACGCCCGTGCCGTCGTCGCTGACGGTGATGCGGCGTATGCCACCTTCTTCTATCGTCACCGAGATCTCGGTCGCGCCCGCGTCGATGCTGTTTTCGACGAGTTCCTTGACGACGGAGGCGGGACGTTCCACCACCTCGCCCGCCGAGATCATATTGAAAACTCCCGGTTGAAGGACGTTTATCTTGCCCATAGCTTAGCCTTCCGATTTCTTTTTGAGGTCGTTGAGAACGGTGAGCGCCTGCAAAGGCGTGAGGTTCTCGACGTCGATGTCTCTGAGTTCCTTTTCCACTTCGGACTCCTCGCGGTCGAAGAGGCTGGTCTGCTGCACGGCGCGGGTGCCCGAGGACGTCGCGAGCAACATACTGTTGGAGTCGCGGTCGGCGGCGCGGCGCTCGAGCTCGGACATTATGCCGCGCGCGCGGTCGATGACGCTCTTTTTGACGCCCGCAAGTGACGCGACTTCCACGCCGAAACTCCTGGACGCGCTCCCCCGCGCGATCTTGTGCAGGAAGACGATCCTGTCCTTTGTTTCGCCGACGAGGACGCGGTAGTTCTTCACTCCGCCGAAACTCTCCGCGTCCGTGAGCTCGTGGAAATGAGTGGCAAAGAGGGTCTTGGCGCGGATCTCGGACGTGATGTATTCCAGCACCGCCCACGCGATGCTGAGCCCGTCATACGTGGACGTGCCCCGCCCTATCTCGTCGAGGATGAGGAGGGAGGAGGAAGTGGCGTAGTTCAGGATGGTGGCGACTTCGATCATCTCCACCATGAAGGTGGACTGACCGCCCGAAAGGTCGTCGCTTGCACCTATGCGGGTGAAGATCCTGTCCGTCAAAGTTATCTCCGCGCTCTTTGCGGGCACGAAGCAGCCGATGTGCGCCATCAGCGTGATGAGCGCGACCTGGCGCATATAGGTGCTCTTCCCCGCCATATTTGGACCCGTGAGGATGATGGTGCGGTTGTCTCCGCCGTCGAGAAGGGTGTCGTTGGGGACGTATGCGCCGTGCTCGAGCAAAGTCTCCACGACGGGATGTCTGCCGTCCTTGATGTCGATGGCTTTCACCTTGGAACCGATGACGGGACGCACGTAATTCCCGCGCACCGCGACCACAGCAAAGGAACACAGCACATCCAGCACCGCGAGCGCGCGCGCCGTCTTTTGCAGGGCGCTAAGTTCCGCCAAAGTCTTGACTTTGAGGTCGTCGAAGAGCCTGTTTTCCAGCGCCGCCGCTTCCTCGTGCGCGGTGAGGATGCGGGTCTCGAGCTCCTTCAGTTCGTCTGTGATGAAGCGCTCGCCGCCCACCAGCGTCTGTTTGCGCTGATAGCGGTAAGGCACCTTGTCGAGGAAGGAGTTGGACACCTCGATATAATAGCCGAACACCTTGTTATATTTGACTTTGAGGTTGCGGATCCCGGTGGCTTCGCGCTCCCGCGCTTCGAGATTGACGACCCACTCCTGCGCGGTGGACTTGATGTCGCGGAGGGAATCCAGCGTCTTATCGTATCCGCGCGCGATGATGAAACCTCCTCCGCCGTCCTTTTCCAGCTTGCGTGCGGTGCGCTCCAGCGCCCTGCCGAGCAGGGACGCGAGCTCGGGAAGCAGACAGATGTCAGCGTGGATGCGCTTGATGAGCGGGTCCTTCACTCCCGCGATCGCCTTCTTTATCTCGGGCAGCACATCGAGGGTGTCCGAGACGGAAAGCAGCACGGACGGAGTCGCGGAGCCGTATGCCACACGCCCCGCCAGCCTTTCAAGGTCGCGGACGGAAGAGAGACTCTCGCCGACGCTCTCCCGCACGCCCTTTTCGCGGACGAGGGTCTCCACCGCGTTCAGGCGGGCGTTGATCGCTTTTTCGTCTCTCAGAGGTCTTTCGAGCCACGCTCTTAACGTGCGTGCGCCCATCGCAGTATGCGTGCGGTCGAGCACGCCGATGAGGGACCCCGTCTTTTTGCCGTCTCTGGCGCGGGCGGTGAGCTCGAGGTTGCGCCTTGTCGCCGCGTCGAGGAGCATGAAGGACTTGTCGTAAAGATAGGTCACGCCGCTGAGCTGCGCGAGGGTGCGCTTCTGCGTCTGCGCGAGATATTCGACGAGCCCTCCCGCCGCGGACACGGCGTACTTTTTGTCCTCCACCTCGAAAGCCGCGAGCGAGGACACGCGGAGGGCGTCGCAAAGTTTCTTCTCCGCGGTGCGGAAATTGTAAGCAAACTCGTGCCAACAGCGGGGTTTTATGTCCGCGGAAGAGAAATAAGGCACGATGCGCCAGGCGCTTTCAAACTCCTCGTTGCACACGAACTCGGCGGGATGCGCCGAGGACAGAACGTCCGAAAGGCGGGTCGCCCAGTCCTCCCCCTTATATTCGTAGAGCCAGAACTCCCCCGTGCTGATGTCCGCCCACGCGAGCCCGAACGCGTCGCCGTCGAGGCAGACGGAAGCGAGATAGTTGGTGACTTTCTCGTCCAGGATCTCCTCCTCCATCACGGTGCCCGGGGTGACCACTCTCACGACGTCGCGCTCCAACATGCCTTTCGAGGTCGCGGGGTCGGTGAGCTGCTCGCATATCGCGACGCGGAAACCCGCGTCGATGAGACGGCGGATATAGTTGTCCACCGCGTGATAAGGCACTCCGCACATGGGGGCGCGCCTGTCCTTCAAGCCGCAGTCCCGTCCCGTGAGGGTGAGATCGAGCACCCGCGACGCGGTCTCCGCGTCGTCGAAAAACATCTCGTAAAAGTCCCCGAGCCTGAAAAAGAGCAGACAATCGGGATAATTGGCTTTGATCTGGAAATATCTCTTCATCATCGGAGAGAGTTCGTCAATGTTTATCTCCATCATTCCTCCGCCTTGCCGAAAAGGGACGCCGAGCGCGCCTCGTTTATCCTGACACGGAAAAACTCGCCCACTCCGCCCGCGTCGCCGGGGAATGTGACCAGCCTGCCGCTCGCGGTCCTGCCGCACAGCATCCCGGGATGTTTGGGCGCGACGTCCTCTGCGAGCACTTCATACACGCCGCCGACGTAGTCTTCCGAAAGTTCCTTTGTGATAGAATTCTGCAGTTTGATGAGCTCCCCGATCCTCGCCCGCTTGACGGGGTAAGGGATCTGGATCATCTTCGCCGCGGGAGTGCCCTTCCTCGGCGAGTATATGAACGTGAACGCGTTGGAGAAGCGCACTCTTCCGACAAGGTCCATGGTGTCAAGAAAGTCCTCCTCCGTCTCCGTCGGGAAGCCCACCATGACGTCCGTCGTGATGCCGATGTCGGGCATCGCCGCGCGCAGTTTCCCGATTAGGGAGAAATAGCGCTCGCGGGTGTAGCGTCGGTTCATGTCGCCGAGGACTTTGTCGGAGCCCGATTGCACGGGCAGATGGATGTTGTGGGGGACCTTGGTGCTCTCCGCCATCGCCGCGATGACGCCGTCCGTGAGATCCTTCGGGTGCGAGGTCATGAACCGCACGCGGAACTTGCCGTCTATCTTCTCCATCTCGCGCAGCAGCCTCTCGAAACTCTCTCCGGAGGAGAGGTCGTGCCCGTAGGAGTTGACGTTCTGTCCGAGCAGGGTTATCTCGCGATAGCCCTCGTCCACCGCGCGCCGCACCTCGTCGAGCACCGCGGGCATGGGGCGCGAGAGTTCCCGCCCTCTCACATACGGCACTATGCAATAGGTGCAGAAATTGTTGCATCCGTAGATGATGTTCACCCACGCATTGGGGAAACTCGTGCGCGTGACGGGAGCGCGCTCGTCGAGGGAGAGATAGTCCTCCGCGTCCTCCGTATCAAATGCGCGGTAACGCTTGTCGGAGCGCTTTTTCATCGCCGCGCGCGCCGCGAGCACCCTGTTTATCTCCTCCGGCAGCGCGAAAACATTGCGGGTGCCGAGGACGATGTCCACATACGGATAGCGTTCTTTGATGAGCTCGGGCATGCCGCTTTGCTTCGTCATGCAGCCCACGACAGCGATGACGAGCGCGGGGTTTTTCTTCTTCTCTCCTTTCACGACGCCGATGTTGCCGAGGGCGCGGCGCTCCGCGTTGTCCCGGATGCAGCAAGTGTTGAAAACGACGACGTCCGCGCTCTCCTCCTCGCCGCAGGGCACTCCGCCCATGCCTTCGAGGAGCCCCGCGATCTTCTCGGACTCGTGCACGTTCATCTGACAGCCATATGTGACGATCTTATACTTCATCTTGTCTTTTATCCTCTGCCGCAGGCGGAGACTTCTGCCCGCGCTCGTGCGCGCACGAGACACGCATGTATGCGTGTGCGCAAATTTCTCGGTCAGATAATTATACATAAAAAACGGCGAAAACACAATAATAAATCACGATGAAAAACCGAGAGCGTGAAATGGAGATCCCCTACACGGGGGACAAGCGTCGGAAAGTTTGGAAAAAAGCCGCGGCGGGCGTCCTCATCGCCCTCGCCGTCCTCACCGTGCTCTGCGGCGCGGCGCTGTTCGGCGGTTGGCTGTGGTTCAGAGAAAGCGTTGAAAAGGCGGAGTTCGACCCCGCCCTTCTCCCCACAGCGACCGCTCTCCCCGTCGTCCTCGACCGTCACGGCAACGAACTTGCGTACGCCGCGGACAATTTCATCGAACCGGGCTCTCTGCCGAGGCGGGTCACAGACGCTTTCGTCGCGCTCGAAGACAAGCGCTTCTATTCCCACAAAGGTTACGACCCCAAAGGGATGCTGCGCGCCGTCATCAAGAACATCGGCGCGGGACGCACCGTCGAGGGGGCTTCCACCATCACCCAGCAGCTCGTCAAAAACACGCACCTCAGCGCGGAGCGCACCCTGGAGCGCAAATTGAAGGAGATCGCCATCGCCGCGAAGATAGAGCAAAACTACTCCAAGGACGAGATCCTCTCCATGTACCTCTCCGTCATCTACTTCGGCTCGGGCGCCTACGGCATAAAGGAAGCGAGCAGAGTCTATTTCGGATGCGCGCCCGAAGAGCTCACCGTGGCACAAGCGGCGACGCTTGCAGGCATCCTCAAAAATCCCGCGGAGTATTCCCCGAAAAACCACCCGGAAAACGCCGTCGCACGGAGGGACCTCGTCCTCGACGTGATGTACCGCGAGGGGTGTCTCACGGCGGCGGAGCGCGACGAAGCAAAGGCGGAAGAGCTCGTCATTACGGAGACCTCGGAGGAGCGCGATCCCGCGGCGCGCTATGTCGCGGAGGCGGTCAGAGAGGCGTGCGGGCTGCTCGGCATCACGGAATACGAACTCGGCAACTCCGGTCTCACCGTCCTCACCGCTTACGACCCGTCCGCGCAGTCCGCGCTCGTCCGTGAGACGGAAAACGCCGCCGTCTACTCCTCTCCCGAAGTGGACGGAGAGGCGGTGCTCATCGACAACGCCACGGGAGAGATCGTCGCCTACCACAACACCACGGGCTACGAAGTGCGCCGTCAGGCGGGCTCGGCGATGAAACCGCTCGCGGTCTACGCGCCCGCGCTGGACGCGGGAGTCATCACCCTCGCCACTCCCGTACGCGACGAGCTGACGGACTTCGGCGGATGGCAACCCCAAAACTTCGGCGGGAACCATCTCGGCGACATCACTCCCCGCGAGGCATTGAAACGCTCCGTCAACACCGTCGCCGTCAAAGTGCTCTCTTATCTCGGCGCGGGACGAGCCGCGGAGAAGTGCCGCATGCTCGGGCTGCCGCTGACCTCGGAGGACGAAAACCTCGCCCTCGCGCTCGGCTCCACCCAAAAGGGGGTGAGCCCCGTGGAACTTGCGGGAGCGTATTCCGCCCTCGCGCGGGATGGTAATTTCATCGAGCCGCATTTCGTGCGCGCCGTGGTGAAAGACGGGGCGCGCGTCGCGGCGCACCCCAACACCGCAACAAGAGTGTTCTCCCCCGATGCTTCGGCACTCGTCACGGACTGCCTTGTCGACACCGTACGAGACGGCACCGCCCGCACGCTCTCCTCTCTCCCCTTCGAAGTCGCGGCAAAGACGGGCACCGTGGAGCGCTCCGACGGCGTCAACACGGACGCTTGGAGCGTGAGTTACACCACGGAAGCCACTCTCGCGGTCTGGCACGGCGGCACGGACATGACAGAGCTCGGCGGCGGACATCCCACCAGGCACGCCGCGAACATCTGGAAAACTATCTGCAGCGAGGAAATCCCCGCGCCCTTCGCTCTCCCGCGCACCGTCGTAAAAAAGCGGGTGGACGCCTTCTCCACCTTCTCGAGCGGGAAGACGGTGCTCGCCCTCCCGGGCACCCCGGAAAAGTATGTTTTCGAGGAACTCTTCTCCTCCTCTCGACTGCCCGACGCCGAGGGGTCGCGCTTCCTCTCCGCCCTTCCCGAGTTCACGCTCGCCGCAGACGGAGGAAGCGCCGTCCTCACCCTCACCGCGGAAGAGCCCTTCCTCTATGCGATATACTGCGCCGACGCTCTCGGCGAGCGGTGCGTCGCGCTCCTGGACGGCGAAACGGGCACGCTCCTCGACGGATACGACGAGGCGGATGGCGCATCCCGGGAAAACCCGACCTCAAACGGCATCTTTTTCGGACAAATGCCGCGCTCCGCGCCTGCGGGCACACGCGAAGTCTCCGTCTTAAAGACGGAGAAAGTGCGGGAGACGAGCCGTTTCCCCGCCCTCTCCGTCACGCTCTCGCACACTCCCTTCTCTTTCGGCGACAAGGTGTCTTACACCGTGGAAGTGCTGTCGAAAGAGAGCGGGAAACCGCTCAGCAGTGCGGAAAAGAGCTGTTTCCCGTCCGCATTCCTGCCTTTCCGATCCCGGGCGCAATGACAAGAACGACCGCAAAAGCGGTCGTTCTGTCTCACTTAAAACATTATCGGATCAAAGGCGTCCGTATGGGCGATGTCAAAACTCCTCTACGGCGGCGAGGGCTTGCTCCACGAGCGCGTCGACGTCGAGGGCTGCTTCCGCCTTGCGCACCGCTTCGAGAGAGGGGTGGATGACGGGAGACTTGGGCAAAAACACCGTGCAGCAGTCCTCATAGGGCTGTATGGACGTCTCGAATGTGTCGATCTTTTTGGCGACGGCGACGATCTCGTCCTTGTCCATCCCGATGAGGGGGCGGAATATGGGCAGAGTCGCGGTGTCGCCCGTGCAGGTCATGCTCTCCACCGTCTGGGAAGCGACCTGCCCAAGGCTCTCGCCCGTGACCAAAGCTCCGCACTCGAACTTCTCCGCGATGCGGCAGGCGATGCGCATCATGAAGCGGCGCATGACGGTGATCATGAAATTGGCGGGACACTCCTTGTGGATGGCGAGCTGTATCTCTGTGAAAGGCACCACGAAGAGGCGCATCCTGCCCGTATAACCGGAGACGATGTTCCTGAGTTCCACCACCTTTTCTCTCGCCTTTTCCGAGGTGTAAGGCGGGGACGCGAAGTGCACGGCGAAGAGCTTCATCCCGCGTTTTGCCATCATATAAGCCGCCACGGGAGAGTCGATGCCGCCGGAAAGGAGCAGCACTCCCCGCCCGGAACAACCGACGGGCAGCCCGCCCGCGCCTTGGATGACGTCGGTGTAGACCAGCGCGCACCCGTTCTCGCGGATGTCCACCCTGAAGTCGCAGTCATATTCGGTGAGGTCCACTCTGAATCTGCCGAGAGAAAGCACCGTGCCGCCGAGTGCGGCGGCGATCTCGGCAGAAGTCATGGGGATGCGCTTGTCCGCGCGCTTGACCGTGACGCGGAAGCGGATCTTTCCCTCTCTTTCCTCCGCGGCGCGCCCCGCTGCGACGGCAAGAGAGGCGCGGATCTCGGGGAAATCCTCATCCGCACGCACCGCCACCTTGTCCGCGACGGACAGAGAGTGTATGCCGAAGACCTTTTTCAGGCGGACGATGAGCTCCGCCTCGTCCTCTTCCGAGAAGTTTTCCACGAAATATCTGCCCTGGGAGCGCTCAAAGGTGTGTTCCACGCCGCTCAGCGCCCATTTGATGTTGCGCACAAGCATGGACTCGAAATAATCACGGTTCTTGCCCTTCAAAAAGAGCTCGCCGAAGCGTATCACAATGACTCTTTCCATAATATCTCCGCATTCACGGCGCACTTGCGGTACGCGCTGCGCGACGCACTCCGCATTAAAATGCCGCACACGCGCATTCATCTGCGCGCGAATTTTCTCAGTTTCTCCGTCTCTTCCTTCAACGCCTGCACGACTACGGGTACTTCGTCAATGTCGTTCCTTTCCGACACGCTGAACCGCACGATGCCGTCGCGGTGCTCCTCATCAAGTCCCAAAAGGGACTTGAACCTGCTCTCGCGGTGGGAGGAACAGGCGGAACCCACCCCCACCATTATGCCGCGCGCGTCGAGGGCATGCAGCAGCACCTCGCCTCGCACTCCCGCAAATGCGACCGTGAGGATGTGCGGCGCCGAGCGCTCCCTGTCCGTTATTAACACCGTGTCGGGGACGGCGTCGGCGATGCCCTTTGCCAAGTGTTCTATATAATTGCGTTTTTTAGAACAGTTCGCGGAAAGATCGCGCACCGCTGTCTCCGCCGCGACAGCGAACGCCTCGATGGCGGGTCCGTTCTCGGTGCCGGAGCGGAAGCCCTTCTCCTGCCCTCCGCCGTAGACGAGAGGACGGACGGGGGTCCCCTTTGCGACATAGAGCGCGCCTATGCCCTTGGGTGCGCCTATCTTGTGCCCGGAGACGGTGTAAAGATCGACGCCGAGGGCGCGCAGATCCACCTTCACCTTGCCGAAAGCCTGCACTCCGTCGCTGTGGAAAACCGCCTTGGGAGAGGCTTTTTTGGTCATTCTGACGAGTTTCGCGATGTCATTCACCGCTCCCGTCTCGTTGCTCACGTGCATGACGGAGACCAAAGAGACGTCGGGCGTGAGCAGCTCCGCAAATTTCTCCTCGTCCACGCCGCCATCCGGCTTGATGGGCGCGAAGACGACGTCAAAACCCTGTTCTTTGAGCAACTTTGCGGGGTTGATGACCGCGTCGTGCTCCCCTTCGCCGACGATGACGCGGCTGCCCTTGGGTTTGCGGGTGCAAAGGAGCGCGGTGTTGTCCGCTTCCGTGCCGCCGGAAAGGAAGTATAACTCCCCGCCCCCGGCGCGGAGCGCGGCGGAAAGGACTTCCCTCGCCTCTCTTATCCGTCTGCTCTCCTCGCTCGCCTCTTTATAGAGCGCGGATGCGTTGAACCATCTCTCCTCGTTTGCTTCTTTGAGCACGCGGAGAGACCCTTCCGTCATTTTAGTGGTCGCTGCGTTGTCCAGATAGATCATTGCGCCTCCACACTCAGTCCCGCGCCTTTGAGTTTTTCGTTGAGCAGCGTGACGAGATAGACGTCGGGAGCGAACAGCAGACGGTGTTCTCTGCCGCCCGCAGAAAAGACGAGGGCTTTGACGTCCTCGGTGTGCGTATTCTCGGCGGCGATGATGTCGCCCGGCATCACCATGTCATAAAACCCTTCAAAGGAGCGGATGTCCGCAAGGGCTATCTCCGCCATCCTTCTGCCCCGCCCGAGGATGTTCGCGCGAGAGATGACGAGCCTGCTGCCGCCGAAGGCATATTCGTACTCTTTGGGAGAGGAATAGAACTTCTGCATGAGCCACACCCCGAATGCGAACGCGACCGCCGCTGCCGCAAACACCCAATAGTTCACATAGATGGCAACGGGAATGAGCCCAAGCCCCATGAGCTCGAGCACTATGCCGAGGATCTGGTCGCGCCTGGCGCCCTTCCTCAGCTCCACATCCACCTTTTGCACATATCTTTCCGTCATTTCACTTTATAATAGTCGCCGTTTTTCACTTTGACGGCGAGTTTGCCGAACTGCACTTCCGCCTCTCCGCGCGCGTTTATGCCTTTGAGCCGCCCGCGCTTTGCGAGAGATCTCACCCACACGTCGTCGCCGACGCGCAAGGGAGTGGGGTCGGGAGCGTCTTCCACCACGCTCTCGGTGTCGTATTTTGCCGAAAGGTTCTCGAGCTTGCGTTTGAGCGCCCTCGCCTCGAAGACGTCCTTGTCCTCGACGGTCTCCTTGTTGGCGAGCTCCTTCAGCCTGTCCAGGATCTCGTCCGCCTCTTCGACGGAGTCCTCGATGAGTTTCTTGGTCTCGCGGCGGATGCTCTCGTCCAGCTTTTCCCGCTTTTCGACGATGATGCGCTTCTCCTGTTCCGCCTCTCGGAGAGCGCTCGCCGCCCTTTCGCGGTCGAGGGAGGCATCCGAGACGAGCTGCTCCGCGCGGCGTCTTGTCTGTTCCGCTGCGGAAAGCACGCTGTCGAACTGCCTCTTTTCGGCGGATATGCGTCCTCTCGCCCTTTCGACGATGCCGGGGTCCAGCCCGAGTGTGGTCGCAATATCGAGCGCGTTGGACGTGCCGATGGCGCCCATCACCAGCTTGAAGGTGGGACGGAAAGTCGCGGTGTCGAACTCCATGGACGCCGCCACCACGCCGGGGGTGGTGAGAGCGTACTCTTTGAGGTCGTTGAAGTGGGAGGTCACCAGAAACTTCGCGCCCGTGGACATCACGTAGTCCGAGATGCTGACCGCGAGCGCCGCGCCCTCACCGGGATCCGTACCTGCGCCGAGCTCGTCGAAGAGCACGAGGGAATGCGGGGTGATCTTCCCGAGGATGCCGATGATGTTTTTGATGTGCGCCGAGAAGGTGGAGAGGCTCTGCTCTATGCTCTGCTCGTCGCCGATGTCGCTGTAAACTCCGTCGAAAACGGGCACTTTCGCGCTCTTTGCGGGGAGATAAAGCCCGGAGAGCGCCATGCACACGAAAAGACCCGTCATCTTGAGGGTGACGGTCTTGCCGCCCGTGTTCGGACCCGTGATGAGCAGCATATGCTCATCCGCGCGCAGCGCGAGGGTGAGCGGGACGACCTTCTTCGCGTCGATGAGGGGATGTCTGCCCTCTTTGACGGCGAGCTCTCCCGCCTCGTTGAGGTCGGGGCGCACCGCCTTCATCTCGTGCGCGAGCTGAGCGCGCGCGAAGATCGCGTCCATCTCCACGATGGAGGCGTAACTGGCTTTGAGCCTGTCCGCGTGGGCGCTGATCATGGTGGAGAAATTGCGCAGGATGCGCTCTATCTCCGCCTGTTCGTTGAGTTTTTCGGTCTTAAGCTCGTTGTTGAGCTCCACGATCTGCATGGGCTCGATGTAGAGGGTCGCGCCCGAGGCGGACTGATCGTGCACGAGCCCGCTTATCGCGCCCTTGAACTCGCTCTTGACGGGGATGACGTATCTGTCGCCGCGTACGGTGACGATGCTGTCCTGCAAATATTTGTGATAGGTGGGCGAAGTGACGAAAAGCTGCAGCTTGGTCTTGACTCCGTCTCCGAGCTTCCTTATGCGCAGCCTTATCGCGCGGAGCTCGGGAGTCGCGTTGTCCGCCACTTCGGTGTCCGAGATGAAGGAGTCGAAGATGTCTTTCTCCAGCTTGTCGTCCGAAAACAGGGTGCCGAGCATGGCTTTGAGACCGGGCACTCCGAGGACGGGCGTGACCGCCTTGACCAGCCTGCGCGCGACACGGAGCGCTCTGCCCACCCTCAGGATCTCCGGGATGGAGAGCACCGCGCCCTTTTCGGACTTGACCACCGTCTCCTCGATGTCGTCCACCGCAAAGGACGGCGACACGGAGAACTCGAAAAGCGTCCTGTCCGCCTCCGCCGTCATGTCGAGGGCGAGAGCAGCCTCCCCCGCCGTAGTCGCGGGGCGCAAAGCAAGACAAAGGGCTTTGCCGCCCTCCGACTGTGCGTGGGCGGCAAGCAGACTCAATATCTTGCCGTATTCGAGCGTATTCAGACTCTTTTCGTCAAACATGCTTGTTTTGCTCCGCCTCGCTCAGGCGCGGATCTTTGCGTCGAACGCCTTTTCGAGAGCGGCGAGGATGAGCGCCATCTCGGAGGCGATCTCCTCATCCGTCAGAGTGCGCTCCACAGAAGAGAAGGTGAAGTTCATCGCGACGCTCTTCAGTCCTTCGCCGATCTGCGCGCTGCGGTAGACGTCGAAGACCTCGGCGTCGGCGAGGTGCGCCGCACCCGCCTTCCTGACCGCTTTCACCATATCCCCCGCCGCGACTCCGTCCGCCACCACGACGGCGAGGTCGCGCTCCACGGAAGGATAACGCGAGAACTCCCTGAACCCGACCACGCCCGCACATTCGGGAGCGAGAGCGTCGAGGTCGAGCTCCGCAGCGTAAAGCCTGACGTCCGCGCCGTACTCTTCCGCAACATCGGGATGGATCTCGCCGAGATAGCCGATCTTTTTGCCGTTCACCGTGATGTCCGCGCCTCTTCCCGGATGCAGGAACGGGAGCGCGGAGCGGCTGTACTCGGGAGCCGCGTGGAGCGCCTCAAAGAGCGCGTCGACGACGCCTTTCAGAGTGAAATAGTCCGCGCCGCCGCCGTACATGCCGATGACGAGTTTTTCTCTCTCTTCGGGGAGTTCCGTGAGAGGCAGGGACTTGGGATGATAGGTCTTTGCGATCTCGAAAAGAGCCGCGCTCTTGTTGAAGTGCGCCGCGTTGTAGGCGAGCACTTCAAGCATGCTGTGCGAGAGCACCGTGCGCATGACGCTGAGCGCCTCTCCGAGAGGATTGACCAGCTCCACCCACCGTCTCAGAACGCTGTCCGCGGGGATGCGCAGCTTGTCCGCAAACGAGGGCGAAGTGAAGGAATAGGTGATGCACTCGTTGAGACCGAGGGCGGCGAGCTCCTGCTTTGCGCGGTTGCGGAAAGCGATGTCCGCGGGCACTCCGCCCTGCGTCAGCCCGGAATGCGCGAACAGCGTGGGCTTGACGTGGGAGTAGCCGTACACTCTGACGAACTCCTCCGCAAGGTCGTTGACGCCGTCGATGTCCGAGCGCGCGTCCGGGACGTGCGCGACAAGCTCCCCGCCCTTCTTTTTGTCCACGGGGATACCGAGGCGGGAGAGGATGGCGACAAGCTCCTTTTCGGGCACTTCGCAGCCGAGGATGCGCTCGATCTTCTCCACCGTGAAGGGGATGTCTCTGACCTTTTCGTAGTCGACCTTGACATCGATGACGCCCTTGCCGATGACGCCGCTGCCCGTTTGATAGACGAGGGTGAGCGCGCGTTCGAGACCGTACTCCTGAGATGCGAAATCGATGCCTTTCTCAAAGCGTGCGGAGCTGTCCGAACGCAGATTGAGGGCGCGGGAAGTCCGTCTCACGCTGTCGCGCGCGAACTTGGCGGACTCGAATATGATGGTGGAAGTGTCCGGCTGTATGCCGCTGTACTCCCCTCCCATGATGCCGGCGACCGCGACGGGCTTTTCCGCGTCGCAGATGGCGAGCATTGAGGAAGTCATCGTGTTGTCCTTGCCGTCGAGGGTGACGATGTGCTCCCCCTCCGCGGCGTTGCGCACCACGATCTTGCCGCCCGCAAGATATCTCAGATCGAAGGCGTGCATGGGTTGCCCTATCTCGATGAGGACGTAGTTGGTGATGTCCACGATGTTGTTGATGGGACGGATGCCCACCGCCCTCAGGCGCATGCGCATCTTTGCGGGGGACGGGAAGATCCTGACGTCTCTCACGCAAGCCGCCATATACCTTGGGCAAAGCTCGCGGTTCTTCACCTCGACGCTCACCGCCTCGCCGACATCCGCGCCCGTCGCTTCATAGCCGATCTCCGGCTCGCGGCACTCCTTGCCGAGCGCGACGGCGACTTCCTTTGCGAGTTTATAGATGCTGTTGCAGTCGGGGCGGTTGGCGGTGACGGAGACATCCAGCACCACATCGTCGAGTCCGAGCGCGACCGCAGCGTCCACACCCAAGGGCGTCCCCTCCGGGAAGCGCAGGATGTCGCCCTCTTTCTGTCCTTCGATGTCGGCGGCGGAGAAACCTATCTCCTCCGCTCCGCAGAGCATCCCTTCCGAGGTCACGCCGCGGAGAGCGCCCTTTTTGATCTCGTGTCCGTCGGCGAGTTTGGCTCCGTCAAGAGCCACCGCGGTCAGTTCGCCGCCCTCGACGGGGACGTTGGTGACCACCTGTATGGTGCTGCCGCCGATGTCGACCTCAGCCACGCGCAGCCTGTCCGCCGCGGGGTGCTTCGTGACGGAGACTATCCTGCACGTCTTGACGAGGGTCGCCTTCTTCGCCTGATATTCTATGCCCTCCACTTCGAAGCCTATCGCCACGAGACGGGCGGCGAGCTCCTCGGGAGTGACGTCGATGTCCACATAATCTTTGAGCCAGGAAATCGGTGCAAGCATTATTTTTCCACCTCCCCGTTGAATTGTTTTAAGAACCTGACATCGTTCTCATAGAAGAGCTTGATGTTGGGGATGCCGTATTTTATCATCGCGATGCGCTCAAGTCCCAGCCCGAATGCGAAACCGCTGTATTCCTTGCTGTCGATGCCGCACATCTCGAGCACGGCCGGGTTCACGATGCCCGCGCCGAGGATCTCCACCCAGCCCGTGCCTTTGCACACTCTGCAGCCCTTGCCGCCGCATATCGCGCAGGTGACGTCCACTTCGACGGAAGGCTCCGTGAAGGGGAAGTAGGAGGGGCGCAGACGGATCTCCGTGTCCTTGGAGAACATCTGCTGCGCAAACGCCGTGAGGCAGCCTTCGAGGTCGCCCATGGTGATGTACTTGTCCACCGCGAGCCCCTCGATCTGATGGAAGATGGGGCTGTGCGAGGCGTCGTCGTCCGAGCGATAGACCCTGCCCGGGATGACGACGCGGATGGGGGGCTTTTTCGTGGTCATCATGCGCGCCTGCATGGGAGAAGTGTGCGTGCGCAGCACGAATGAATCGTTGACGTAAAAGGTGTCCTGCATGTCGCGTGCGGGATGATCCTTGGGGACGTTGAGGAGCTGGAAGTTGTAAAGGTCGCTCTCGATCTCGGGACCTTCCGCCACCTCGAACCCCATGCCGAGGAAGACGCGCACGATGTCCTCCCTCACCTGCGTGATGGGATGCAGCGTGCCGCGCGCGGGACGCTTGCCGGGAAGAGTGACGTCCACCGCTTCCGCACTGAGGCGCGCCTGTTTCTCGCGCTCTTCGGCGAGGGCGAGCTTGCTCTCCAACGCCGCCTCTATCTCCGTGCGGGCGATGTTGAGCACCTTGCCCATCTCGGGACGCTCCTCTTTGGAGAGTGCGCCCAAACCTTTCATGAGAGAGGTCAGCTCGCCGCTCTTTCCGAGGAAGCGCACTCTGACTTCTCCGAGCTGCTGCACGCTGTCCGCCGCGTCTATCGCGGCGAGTGCAGCCTGTTTGACACTTTCGATCTCTGCTTTCATTTGAACTCCGTACATATGCGTGCGCGCCGCGCACACGAAATATAACTCGATAATCATATCAATTTTCCGCGCGACAGTCAACAAAAGTAAGCGTATGATGCCGCATTTGCGGCAACTTTTTCATATAATACAGAGCATGAAAGAGGTGCACGGAAGGCTTAGACCGGGGATATTCCGCATCGGAGTGGCGCTGACGCTGTTTGTGGCGGCGTTCATCTTCTGCACCGTCTATTTCCGCAGCAACATCGTCCCCACCGTCATGGGGAGCGCCGTGGCAGAGGTCAGAGCCATGTGCACCGAGACGATAAACTCCGCCGTCACCGCCGTGGTCGGAGGCGGGGTGGAATATGACGACCTCTTCTCCGTCGTGCGCGACGACGCGGGCAACATCGAGATGGTGCAGGCAAATTCGCCGGAGATAAACATGGTGGCAAGAGAGATCGCCGGGCTCGCCCAAGCCAACCTCGACGCGCTGGACCTGAAAGAGATCTCCATCCCCATCGGCACATTCACGGGACTCGCGCTCCTCACGGGTCTCGGACCCGACGTCACGATAAGCGTCATGCCGATAGGCTCCGCACTTTGCGACTTCGTGAGCTATTTCATCGCCGCGGGCATCAACCAGACCCTGCACAAGATCTACATCGACGTTCATGCGGAGATCAACATCATCACTCCCCTCGACGAGCCCACCATAACCGTGAAAGCGGAAGTGTTGGTCGCGGAAAATCTTATCGTGGGCGAAGTGCCGGAGTTCTACTTCGGAGGCTCCATGCTGAACGGCGGCTATCTCGACCTCACTCCCTGACCCGCCCCGCAAGGTCGTACAACACCGGATCGGAATGATACGAACCGACCTCGAAGCAATTCTTTCCGGCACATTGGCACAGCCGAAACTTGCCGAAAATGTGCGGTCAAACGGGTCGCATCGATCGCACATTCTCGGCAAAGATAAAAAAGCATATGCAAAATAAACACCAAGGTGTTTAGCTGCGGCGGGTGAAGCAAAAAAGCGACATGCGGTCAGGTCTTTTTGCTGTGAGAGCGGAACACGAGAGAGAAAAGGAAGCCGAAGAGTATGACCGCGGAGATGCCGGGGGCAGCGGCTTTCAGCCCTCCCGCGACGGCGCCGAGCACTCCGCCCTCTTTCGCGCCCCTTATGGCGCCCTTTGCAAGACTGCTCCCGAACCCCGTGATGGGCACCGTGACGCCCGCGGCGGCAAAATCCTTCATATAGCCGAACACTCCTGCGGCTTCCAGCACCAGCCCGAGCAGCATGAAAGTGACGAGGATGCGCGCGGAGGACATCTCCGTCTTGTTGATGAGCAGTTGACCGAGCGCGCAGAGCGCTCCGCCCACCGCAAAAACTTTCAGATAAGTCAAAAATACTTCCATTTGCTCACTTCCCTCGGCTCACTTAGCGGCGCACACGCCTCTTGCCGCGGCACTTTTCGGCAACTCGGTCCGCGGGGATGCCGCCACGGGCACACTAGGGCTTTGCGCCGACTGCGTTTGCACCTGCTTTGCGACCGCAGGGGCTCAGCCGCGGCACATGCACAAAACGCCGAAATTATTCTCATTTTTGCCGTTTAGTATAATACTTTTCGACATTTTCGAGAGTACTCCGCCCTTTTACATCGGCTCGCTTTCGGCGACAAATGCGTGGCTTACGGCGGGGATGGTCTCCTTTTGGAGAGGCGTGTCCTTGTTGAGAAGAGCGCCCGTCGCGAGCACGAGCACGCGCCGCATGCTCCCCTTTTCGAGTTCCTTTGCGATCATCGCGTTGAACACCGTGTTCACGCACCCCGCACCCGAACCGCCCTGAAATGTCTTCTGACGCGGCAGATAAAACTCCGCGCCGCAGTCCCGATGTTTGTCGCCGAGGGTCACGCCCTCCCGAGAAAGCAGGTGATCGAGCGCTTCTTTGCCGAACCTGCCGAGGTCTCCCGTGAATATGGCGTCGTAGTCGGAGGGCGAGGTGCCCGTATCCTCGAAATGCGCGATGAGGGTGTCTGCCGCAGCCGGCGCCATCGCTCCTCCCATGTTGCTCTCGTCGTCGATGCCGAAGTCCACCACTTTCCCGAACGTCCCACCGGAGATCCTTATCACGTGCGTGCGGCGGTAATTTTCGTCCGCAACGGGCTCTTGCAGCGTTTGGGGGCGCAATTTTGCCTTGATCCTGCGCGCAAATCCCGAAAACACGCCGTTTTTGCAGAACGGGTCGCATTTGCCGTCCCCTTCGCCCTCTCTTTTCAGGCACTCCTCCCGCATATTCCTCATCCGTTCGGCAAAATCCCGTCTGTTGCGCGCGTCCTCCTCCGCGGTCGGGCGTCTCGCCCCGAGCACGGTGCAGCCCGCTCCCGTCACCGTCCATTGCGAAGTGGGCGTACGCTGATTGCCGAGCTCCAGCGGATAGCGGTACTGCCTCTCGGCAGAGGCAAAATGGCTGGATGTCGAACAAGCCACGGTGTCCGCCGCGCCGCCGCTTATCAGCGCCGTACCGATGAGCATCCCTTCACTGAACGTGGAACAGGCGTTGTATAGCCCCGCGAACGGCACTTTGAAATATCGCATAGCGAACCCCGACGCACTGAGTTCGTTCAGAAGGTCGCCCGCAAACATGAGATCGACGCCGTCACGCTCCTCGCCCGCGAGGCACATCGCGCCCCTCACCGCTTCGCGGTGCATCTTGCTCTCCGCCTTTTCGTAGGAGCGCTCCCCCCACAGGTCGTCCGAAAGCACGGTGTCGAAGAGCGCGCCGAAAGCGCCGTCCCCCTCTTTGGGTCCCACTACGGTGTAGGACGAGCGCACATAGACCGGTCTTTCCGCCCTGAAACTCTGCCGTCCCGTCTTCATACCGCCCTCACACGAAAAGGTGGATGACGCCCACGACCACCCCGGAGACCACTCCGAACACGATGATGGGCCCCGCGATGACGAACATCTTCGCGCATACGCCGAAGAACACGCCTTCGCGGTTGAACTCGAGCGCGGGCGACACCACGGAGTTGGCAAACCCCGTGATCGGGATGATGGAACCGCCTCCCGCGACTCGTCCCAGCCTGTCGTACACCCCGAGAGCGGTGAAAAAGGCGCCGAGAAAGATCATGATGACCGTCGTCCAACTGCCGATCTCCTCCTCGGTGAGCGCGGGGAACAGCGCTTCCACGCCGTCGTGCACCCCCTGTCCGACGCAGCAGATGAGCCCGCCCACGACGAATGCGGCGATGAGCGAGCGCCACATCGGGGATTTGGGCGCATTCTTTTTGACATACTCGCGGTATTCCGCCTTATCCGTCATTTCTTTCCCTGCCTTCGGGACGCACCGCCTCCTCCTCGGCGTCCGCCGCGAAGAAGATCTCGCTCGTCTCGGGATTTTCCGTAAAAAAAACGTCCACGACCTAAGTGTGGACATAATCGCGAATAATATTCCGTCCCGCTCCCGCGCCTGAATGCGCTGCTTGCAAAAACGGCGCCGCACGGCGGCGTCACTCCATCTTTTCCCGCATTTTGGCGAGGATCTTGCTCTCCAGCCTGCTCACCTGCACCTGCGATACGCCGAGTTCCGCCGCGACTTCGCTCTGCGTCTTGTCGCGGAAATAGCGCAAAATGATGAGCTTGCGCTCCCTTTCGGGAAGTGCACGGATGTTGTCGCGTAGCATCAGCCCGTCGATGTCCTCTTCGGGGGCTTGTGCGCCGACAAGCCTGTCTCCGAGAGGGGTGCCGTCCTCCTCGCCCGTCTCGTTCAGCGACACGACGAACCGTCCCGTGTCCAGCGCGAACACAACGTCGCCCGTATCGCAGCCGAATTTTTCGGCGAGCTCCTCCACGGTGGGCTCGGGAAGGTTCTTTTTCAGCCTGTCGTCGGTGTATGCCGCGATCTTTCCCGCCAGCGCCTTCGCCCATCTCGAGACCTTCACCGCGCCGTCGTCGCGCAGAAAACGCTTGATCTCGCCCATGATCATGGGCACCGCATAGGTCGAAAAGCGCACCCCGTACGCCTCGTCAAACCCCGCGACCGCCTTCAGAAAGCCCATCGCGCCGAGCTGCATCAGATCGTCGTATTCCAGCCTGCCCTTAAAGCGCTTGACGACGGAGCGGATGAGAGGCAGGTTTTCCTCCACAAGGCGTTCTTTTGCGCTCTCTTCGCCCTCCTGCGCCCGCTTTATGAGCCCGAGCGTCTCCTCATGACCGAGCATTCCCGCCCATCCTCTTCCGCATCACGACGGTGGTGCCGCGCCCGGGTTCGGACTCCACCTTCATGTCGTCCATAAACGTCTCGATGACGGTGAAACCCATGCCGCTGCGCTCGTCGTCGGGCTTGGTGGTGAAAAAGGGTTCGAGCGCGCGCGGGACGTCCTCGATGCCCTTGCCGAAGTCGCGTACGCTCACGGTGAGCGTCCCGCCGTCGTCGATGTCGGCGCAGATCTCGATGAGATTTTCCTCTCTCTCCTCGTCGTAGGCGTGCACGACGGCATTCGTCACCGCTTCGCTCACGGCGGTCTTGATGTCGCTGAGCTCGCTCAAAGTCGGCTCGCACTCCACCGCGAACCCCGCAACGGCATTGCGTGCGAAACTCTCGTTTTTCCCGTAGGCGGGGATCTGCATCTTCATATGGTTTCCCGTCATCATCTCACCTTCTCCACAACGGTATATACGCCGCTCATCCTGAACACCCTGTCCACCTGCGACGGCACGTCTTTGAGGCGCAATACGCCGCCCGACGCGCTCAGTTTTTTGTATCGCCCGAGAATGAGCCCGAGCCCCGTACTGTCCACAAACGAAACGTCTTTGAGGTCAAAGACCACCTCGCGGGGCTTCTCTCTTTCCATCTCGGCGTCCAGCTCCGTCCTCAGCGTGCGGCAGGCGAACTCGTCGATGTCGCCCTTGAAAAACACGGTCAGCCGACCGCGCTCGTGTCTGCATTCGATGCTCATATGTCCTCCAAGCGCATACTACACCATCCCGAAACGCGCATTTTGAGAGCTTTCGCCGCTTTTCTTCCCTCGGAGGCGCAAATTGTCAATAAATTCTCGCAAAATCCCTCGCAAAAAAGTTGACATTCTTCCGCCCGTATTGTATATTGTCATAGTCACGAATTGATCCCGGCTCACGGGGTGTGGCGCAGCTTGGTAGCGCACATGGTTTGGGACCATGGGGTCGGAAGTTCGAATCTTCTCACCCCGACCAAAACTCGTGACGATGGGATACACCCGGATGAGGGCCTTTAGCTCAGTTGGTTAGAGCGGTCGGCTCATAACCGATTGGTCCGCGGTTCGAGTCCGTGAAGGCCCACCACATAAACGGTCCGGTAGTACAGTTGGTTAGTACGCCAGCCTGTCACGCTGGAGGTCGAGGGTTCGAGCCCCTTCCGGATCGCCAAAGGTCAGGTGGCAGTGGCAAATGTCGCTGCCACTTGGCTAAAAAGAATGCCTCGGTAGCTCAGTTGGTAGAGCAAGGGACTGAAAATCCCTGTGTCGGTGGTTCAAGTCCGCCCCGAGGCACCACCAAAAAGCCGGTGCCCGCAACCGCGCCCCACCCGCTCAAGCCGGAGCACCCGATATGCTGGTGTAGCTCAATAGGCAGAGCAGCTGATTTGTAATCAGCAGGTTGATGGTTCGATTCCGTTCACCAGCTCCATGGGAGGATTCCCGAGTGGCCAAAGGGAGCAGACTGTAAATCTGTTGTCGACGACTTCGGTGGTTCGAATCCACCTCCTCCCACCAAGCAAGAGCCCAGCCAAACGGCTGGGTTTTTGCTTGGCGGGAGGAGGTCAGGGTATGCGAACCTTGCGCGCAAATGTCTACTAATTGCGTGATATATCGTTTGCAATATTATTTTAATTTTTGTGGGCAATTCCACAATGCGCGCAGGTTCGGCGGCACGCTCTGCGTGACGCCTTCGCCCTTTCCTGCCGCCTGCAATGAGACGCAACGCCCGCCCAAACACTGCCCTTTTCAATCCCCTACACTTATGGCGAACATCCACCTCCTAACCGCACTAAATAGTGCGGTTTTATGTTTTGAGCAGGGGGATCGTTGCCAGGTGCTTGCGGCGTTTTGTCCGATTGCTATTTCAGCAAGTCGACGGGGGTTTTCTTTATCTTCGTGAAGATGGGCAGCGCGCTCGATATAGCGGCTATGCCGATGCTCAATGCGAATGTCGAGAACACGGTGACCGCGCTCACCGGCATCAGCGATGTCAGATCGACGAAAGCGCTCGTCTCCACCGCTGCGGCGACTATCGCGGAAACGGAAGCCGCCACAATGACGGCACACGCCGCCGCGACAAGCGCGATCATCAGCACCTCGGTTATGTAAATGCAGTAGATGTTGCTCATCCTCATTCCCAATGAGCGGAATATGCCCATCCTCTTTTTGGTGTCGTTTATGGTTATGGAAACGAAATTGATCATCATGAGCGCGGAAAACACCGCCGCCCCGATGATGAAGCCGAGGATGATCTTGCTTGTGGCGTCTATGGAGCTGTTGACACGCCTCACTTCCGTGACGACGACGTCATTGACGCGATAATTGCTCCCGCCGCTGTTCATATCCATACGCTCGAAGAGATCTCTGTCCCGCGCTTTATCGGCGAGTCTGACCGTTACTCCGACGATCTGATACTCTTTTTGAGAAAACTCGACATCTTCGCTTGAAATTATCGGCGCCTGCGTCGAATCGTAAAGCATCCCTACGACCTCCAGCCGCTTGTCATAGATCTTTGCAGGCGAACCGCTTTGACGGCTTTCGAAACTTGCGTCGAAAAAGATCCTTTCGGCATCCGGATCGTAATGATCGCTGTATTGATATGCCAAAACAAAATGCTGGCTGACTACCATGGTGCCGGCAGGAAGGACATCATACTCCTCGCCGTACCACTGGATCTCAATGTCGTCAAGCGTTATCGTACCGTCGATCCTGACTTCCTCTTCATACGTAAAGTCATTGCTTGACACGCGGACGACGGGAGTTTCCCACAATTTGTTCTCGAAAAAGCTCGGAATGACTATTACTGACTCGTGCACCGTGTTTTCCGTGAGCGTCTTTAGATCCGCAAAATCTCTTTCATAATTATCGCGGTCGGGCACCGTTTTCAGATAGTCGTATCCGTCATAAAGTTTTGTGTCTATCACGCCGGTGATCACCAGCTTCATATCCCCGATATAATTCAATTCCTGTCCGACGAAATCGGTGACGGACGCGACACCTTTCCTGCCGCACCATCCGCCGTCGAGAGCAAGTATGCTTTCCGCAAGATATTTGGTGATGCAAACGGCGTTTTCGCCCTCCGCGGGCAGCCTCCCCTCGCCGACAAATTCATAACCGAGGCTCTCCATGCGCGCCTGATCCATCACGGACACGACCTCGTTGCCGCTGCTGTAATAGCTGTACTTCTCCTCCTCTTCCGTGAGGTCGAAGTTGTTTACGATCAAGCCAACGCCCCGCGTGTCGTAGGTGTTGACATATGCGTGTCCGCTCTCCCCCATAAGCTCCGCCACGCTCTCATCGGTGAGGGAGCCGCCCTCCTTGCCGTAATTGCCCGAAAACGAGAATTGCGTGAACCCGGCGTGGGTGTACGATTCGTGAAAACGCTCGTAAGGATCCTTTTCCGAAAGCGACACGGTGACGGCGAAAAGAGAAAGTGTACACACCAACAGTACGGTGGTGATGAACATCCTCCCCCAACGCCTTTTGAAATCACGCATGGCGAGTTTCAACATGGCGACGAAGGAAAGGTTGCCGCGCTTTTCCGGATCATTTGCTTTGCCCTCGTCCGCCCGAGGTTCGGCTTTCGGGCGGGGCGACCGCTCGTAGTCCTCGACGATCCTGCCGTCTTTAAGCCGTATGATCCTGTCGGCATACCTCATCGCGCTCTCTTCGTCGTGCGAGACCACGACGACCAGCTTATCGCGGGATATCTCTTGCAGCAATTCGTAGATCTCGTCGGAGGTAAAACTGTCTAGATTGCCCGTCGGTTCGTCGGCAAGGATGATCTCCGAGTTTTTGACGAGCGCCCGCGCGATCGCAACTCTCTGCTTTTGTCCGCCGGACAGTTCGCTTATCTTCCTGTGTTCGTGTCCGCCGAGACCTACGCGCGACAATGCCTCGGCGATCCTTGCCCCTGCATCGTCGGCTTTTTGCAGCTCCAACGCCAGCCCGACATTCTGCCCGACCGTGTCTCCGTCTATGAGATTGTATTCCTGAAAAACAAAGCCTACTTTATAGTTTCGGTAAAGATCCCCCGCCAAGCCGTCCGCGGCACCTATTTCCTTGCCGTCCACCAGTATCTTGCCTGATGTGGGATCGTCCAGCCCGCCTATCATGTTGAGCAGCGTGGTCTTGCCGCACCCGCTTTTGCCGAGCACGAATATCAACCCGCTCGCGGGCAACACCAAGTCTACATCGACAAGCGCAGGCACCTGCCCGCCCTTGCTCGCATATATCTTGCTTATTTGCCTCAGTTCCACCATGATATCCACCCCTCCGCGGCGCGCCGGGAACCCGACCCTGCGTCAACTATAATATATCACTTATCCCGTCCCGTTTCAATCCCTGATTTTCGGGACGCGCGCGAGGTCAGCGGCGGCGGGCGGGAGTGAGGGCGAGAGTGCGGCAAAGACTTGCAAGCCGCTTCACGAATATGCGCTGTGCCCTTTTGACAAAAATCAAGTGACCGCTTCACGAAAAGCGCGGCGATCTTCACCCGCATCTGCGCCGCTCCCGAGCTTTCCCCTCCCCGTGCCTGCTTGCGGCAAAGGCTTAAAATGTTCGCAAAACACGAAAATCGTTGTGCTTTTGCGAACAGTTGTTTATGATGTATTCGCAAAATACGGCACTTAACCTCGCGCACAAACTACGGCGCGGAGAAAGGAGCGGGAATGGCTGATTATTTCAAAGAGCGTGAGCGCGACGTCAATATGCGTCTTCGCGAGATCCGCGACACTCTCCCGGAGTTTGCGGACGAGTTTTTCGTGGGCGTGGAACCACAGACCACTTCCCTCACCCGTCTCGGCTACGCCTACGATCTCAGGATCTTTTTCGACTATCTGGTGAAGAGAGTGCGCCCCTTCCGCGGGATGCGCGCGGAGGATCTGACGCTTGCGGACATGGAAAAGATCACCGTCACCCACCTCGAGAATTTTATGGAATATCTCACCCTCTACGAGTTCGACGACAAGGAGTGCGTCAACGGCGACAGGGGGAAGGCGCGCAAGATCTCGACGGTGCGCAGCTTTTTCAAATACTACTTCAACAAGGACAAGCTGAGCTCCAATGTCGCGGCTAAGATCTCCCTCCCCAAACAGCGCGAAAAGGAGATAATCAGGCTGGAGCGGCATGAGATAGAGAAGATCCTGAACGCGGCGGAAAGCGGCGAAGGCATGAGCGAACATCAACGCAAGATCCTGCTCAACACCCGCGCGCGCGACGTCGCCATCCTCTCTCTGCTGCTCGGCACGGGCATCCGCGTGAGCGAGTGCGTGGGGCTGAACGTCACGGACATCGACTTCGAGACCAACGCTTTCACGGTGACGAGAAAGGGCGGCAGCCGCGCCATACTCTATTTCAACGACGACGTCAAAGAGGCGCTGGAATATTACATCGAAGGGGAAAGAAAGGCGCTGCTCTCCCGCACCGAAAAGGTGGAAGTGGGCGACGCAGACGCGCTCTTCCTCTCGCTGCAGGTCAGGCGCATATGCGTGCGCGCGGTGGAGAAGCTGGTCAAAAAGTACGCCGCAGTCGCCGCGCCCTTAAAAAAGATCTCCCCTCACAAACTGCGCAGCACCTACGGCACCAACCTCTACCGCGCGACGGGCGACATCTATATGGTGGCGGACGTGCTCGGACACCGCGACGTCAACACCACCAAGAAGCACTATGCCGCAATAGAACAGGACCACCGCAAAGCGGCGGCGAAGGCGGTCACCCTGCGCGAGGACGACTGACCCCGGAACGGAATGTCACATCGCCTCGGAAGGCACTTTTCCTGCGCTTTCCGACGGGAGGAGAACGCCGCGGGCGATCCCGCGGACACGCATTTGCGTTAAAAGATCGTAAAACCTGTGTTTATGAGAGCACTTCGCGCGTCGAAAGTGCTCTTTTTGTGTCTATTTCGCGAAGTGACTATTATAAAATATTGACTTAATTATAATAGTCTGCTATCATTATATCATCAAGGTCGGGCGAGGCATTTATGGACATTTCATCCGTCAACAGCGATCTCATCCGCGGCAACGTGACCACGATCATCCTGGGCTCTCTTTGGAACAGGGATCGCTACGGTTACGACATCCTGAAAGAGATCGAACAAAAGAGCGAGGGGCAGTATAAACTCAAACAGCCCACACTCTACAATCAGCTCAAAAGGCTGGAAAAACAGGGGCTCATCTCCTCTTATGAGGGCGACCCCGACGACACGGGCGGCGGCAGACGGCGCTACTACTCTCTCACCGCCGAGGGACGCGGTTTCCTGGAAAAGGAGAGGTCGGAATACGAATATTCCCGCACCATCCTCGACAAACTCGTCTCCTCCCGTCAGTTCGATTTCGACACCACTCCCGCGCCCTTCAACACCGACGATCTGCGCCCCTACACCAAAAAGGACAATTCCGACAAGGCGAAGGTCGTCTATAAGGAGAAGGAAAAGGTCGTCGTCGTGGAAAGAAAGGTCTACATCGACGCCGACGGCAACGAGATCTCGGAGGAAGAAGCTCAGCGCCTTGCCGCGGAAGGCGGCGGAGGCAGAGCCGTCTCCGAAGAGGAATATGCCCTGATCCAAGCCGAGAAACAGGCGGAGATCGAGCGCATCCAAGCCGAAAAACAAGCCGAGATCGACAGGCTCGAAGAGGAAAAACAGCGCGAACTCGAACGTCTGAACGCCGAAAAGGAGGAGGTGCTCCGCGCCGCGGAAGAGGAAAAGTACCGCGAGCTCGAGCGTCTCGAGGCGGAGAAGCAGGAAGAACTCGAAAGGCTGCGCGCCGAGCAGGAGGAGGAACTCCGCCGCGCCGAGGAAGCGCGCACGGAAGAACTCGAACGCATCCGCGCCGAAAAGCAGGCTCAGGCGGAACTTGCCGCCGAAGAACGCCGTGCAGAGCTTGAAAGGCTGCAAGAGGAGGCTCGCCTCGAGCGTGAACGCCTGGAGGCGGAACACGCGGAGGAGGTGGAGCGTCTCGAAGCGGAAAAGGCTGCCGCCGAAGAGGAATATGCCTTGAAAGAGGCGGAGCAGGCGGCAAGACACGAGGAAGAGATGGAGCGCATCCGCCGCGAACAGGAAGAGGCGGAGGAGCGTTTCCGCGAAGAATATGCCCGTTTCGAGGAAGAGAAGCGCATCGAAGCGGAGCGCAAGGCGGAGCTTGAACGCATAGAGCGCGAGCGCATCGACGCGGAGGAAAAATTCGCCGCCGAGCGCGAGCGTTTCCTCGCGGAAAAGGCAGAGGAAGAGGCTAAACGCGAGGCTTTCGAGCGTGCGGAACAGGAAAAGCGTGAACGCGCCGAACGCGAAGCGCGCGAGCGTGAAGAAGCGCTGCGTTCGCAAGCCACCATGTCCCTCGAAGACGTCTTCAAGGAGCTGGACGCGCGGTCGGAATACGCTGCGGCGGAAGGCGAGGACGGACGCATCATCGTAGAGGGTGCGGAGTGGGAAGTGGAAGCTCTCCTCCCCGCGGAGCCCGAACTCCCCGCAGAAGCGATCGCGGAAGAGGAAGAGGAAAAGGAGCCCGAGATCGTTCCCGAGCCCGTGTCCGGACCCGAACAGGAAGCCGTCGAAGAGGAAGAGGAAACTCCTCAGACGGCGTCTCTCGACGAGATATTCCGCACGCTGGACGCCAAGTCCGAATATACGGGCGCGGAGGGCGAAAAGGACGAATACATAGTGGAAGGCGCCGAGTGGCACACGCCCCTCTCTCCCGCTCCCGCGCAGGCGGCGCCTGCCGCAGACGCGGAGACCGACCGCGAAGAAGCGCCCGAAGACGCTCCGGAGGAGCTCTCCGCCGAGGAAGAAGCCCTTGCAGAGGAAGCACTCCGCGAGGACGACGAGGACGAAAGGTCGGATATGCTGGCGGAACTTGCCCGTCTCGAAACGGAGCGCAAGGCGGAGCTCGAACGCATCGCGCGCGAACTCGAGGAGATGCGCGAGCGCCTGAACGCCGCACCGCAGACGCAATATATCTATGCCGAAGCGCCCGCACGCACGCAGACGGCGGTGCGCGAAGAGCGCGTCACCGAAAGCTACCGCGAGGAAGTGCCCGCGGAAGAGCCGAGGCGTGCTCCGGAATCCACTCTGAGCGAGGTCTTCCGCAAGATAGACGAGCGCGACGCGGCGGAAAAAGAGGCGCGCGAGAGCGCCCGCGCGGAAGCCGCCTCCGACTACGCCGAGGCAGTGCCCCTCACCGAAACGACAAACGAGGACAAGGGCGAGTTCGTCACATCCGCGGTGGTGAACAAGCGCAGCGAGCCCTTCGATTACGAAAAGAGCGAGGTGGACTACCGCGGGTTCTTCTCCACCATCGGCACGGCGGAAACGCAGGAGGAAAAGGCGAAAGAGCCCTCCGAGCGCGCCATCCCCCGCCCCGAACCCGACCTCAAATCCCGCCTCTACTCCGAGGGCTTCAAGATGCGCTCCTACGACCGCAGGAACACCTCGGAATACTACACCTTCAATTTCATCAGCGCAAACCGCCTCAACCGCGACTGCTGGCTCATCGTGATGGCGATCTTCCTGGTGGAAGCGGCGGTGATGTGGGCGTGCACGGCGCGCGAGATAAGCTACATCTACTTCCTGCCCATCATGGCGGGCGGCGCGGCGCTCATGCTCATCCCCACCTTTGTGTGGATGGTCAACCCGACGAGGCGCAAACGCGCGGACTTCAACGTCAAGCTGTCCGTATTGAACCGCGGCATGATGCTCATCGAACTCGCCGTGGTGCTGGTGCTCATAGCATTCTTCGGAGTGGGCGTGAGCGTGAACGACACGGTGCTCATCCTCGAGACGATGGTGCTCCCGGTCATCCTGCTCACCAACCTGCCGTTGAGCTCCCTCGTCTACTACGGGCTCTACCGCAGCAAACGCTACCACACCGCGTGATGTAAAAACGGCTTGCAACCTCACCAAATGTGACCGCAGCGCACAACAAGCTGTTGACAGACACAAAACGCTATGATAAAAGACGGGATCATGCTTGATCCCGTCTTTTTGTAGTCTTACATTCACTTGTCCGTCACTTGTCCGCTTGCTGCTCTCCCGCAGGAGGGATCTCGGGCGTGAGCGCCTTGATGGCGGCGCGGGCAAGCTCGTCGCAGCGGTTGTTATGCTCGTTGTCGGCGTGCCCTTTCACCTTGACGAAGGTCACCTTGTGCGGTCTCATCGCGGCGAGCAGCTCCTGCCAGAGGTCGACATTCTTCACCTCGCCCTTCGCAGCCGTGCGCCAGCCGTTCTTGCGCCAGCCCCATACCCAGCCCTGCAAAAACGCTTCCACGCAGTATGCCGAGTCGCTGTAAACGGTGACGATGCAGGGCTCCTTCAAAAGTTTCAGCCCTTCAATGATCGCTTTGAGCTCCATGCGATTGTTGGTGGTGTCGCGCTCTCCTCCGCTCACTTCCCTGCGGAATTTTTTGTAGAAAAGGATCGCCGCCCAACCGCCGTTGCCGGGATTGCCGGAGCACGCGCCGTCCGTATAGATGTCGACGTGTTTTTCAGGCATTGCCGAGCTCCTCCGAGCGTTTTTTGCACTTCGCCATGCCCTTCTTCACGATGTCTTCCAGCCCGTCCTCGCGGAAGCTGTCCACCGCCTGTATGGTGGTGCCGCCCTTGGAGCACACCGCGTCGATGAGTTCCCCTACGGGGCGGGAGCTCACCGCCACCATCTTTGCGGAACCGCGCACGGTCTGGATGGCGAGGAGTTTCGCGGTCTCCGGGTCGAGACCGCCCTCGACGCCGCCGTCGATGAGCGCCTCGATGAACATATAGACATAAGCAGGTCCGGAGCCGGAGAGCGATGTCACCGCGTCGAATTTGCTCTCGTCGAGCTCCGCCACCTTGCCGATGGACGCGAAGATGTCCGCCACGAACTGCGACCTCGCCCCCTCCTCGAACGCGATGACGCTCATACCCTCGCCCACGAGCGCGGGCGTGTTGGGCATCACTCTGACATAGTTGCGCTTGCCCAGCGCCGCTCTGAGCTTTGCTACGGGCACTCCCGCCATGATGGACACCACCGTCCCCGCCGAGATGACGGGAGCGATCTCCTCAAACACCGCGGGCGCGACCTGCGGCTTGACCGCGAACATCAGATATTCCGACGAGGACGCCACTTCGCGGTTGTCCGCGGTGGTATAGACGCCGTTCTGCGCCATGACGGCGAGTTTTTCGGGGTCACGGTCGCTCACCGCGATCCTGTCGGCGCGCAAAAGACCGCCGCGCAGCACGCCGCCGAGGATGGCGGACGCCATGTTGCCTGCACCGATGATGCCGAGGGTGAATTTCTTTTCCATACTATCTCCGTTTTATTCGACTATTTATTTGACTATGCATTGCATAGTTGCTATAATAGACAAGCACTTTAGGGGAGTGGCTCAACGGTAGAGCAACGGTCTCCAAAACCGTCGGTTGCGTGTTCGAATCGCGTCTCCCCTGCCACAGCGACCTGCGCTCAGCGCGGGTCGCTTTTGCGTGGTCGCGACGCGCTTCTCACACTTTTGTAACGCGATTTTGGCGCCTGCGTGAACTTCGCACGCAGATCAGATGCGCCAAAATGCGCTCTTCCGTCGCGCCGCGCGCTCCTTACGAATCGCGTCTCCGCGTCGCTGCGTGGCTAAGTTCGCTGCGCCTTGCTCATCATTTCGCAAGGCGTCCGCTTCAAAGCCCGCAGCTCCTTTTCTGCTCGGAAAAATACGGTCGTTCGGTCTGCTCCTCGTTCCTGCGGAACTATCGCATCCCTCTCTGATTTTTCCTGCGCAGGGGCGGCTTGCGCCGCTTTTTTTGCTTTTACAAGCAGGTCGTTTCTGCTTGTTGCGGACGCGCTTTTGCCCCAGCCGAAAATTAAAGATTTTCGCCCGGGGACCCCGCTCACACTTGTGTAACGCGGTGCGCTCCTTACGCTCTTCGCTCTCATCGCACTCCTTGCAAATCTCATCATCGCGGACGGCTTGCGCCGTTTATTTGCTTGGTCGTGTGGCTTTATCACATTCTATGCCGTGGAGGGCAAGGTGATGTTGGTGCGGGTCAATAGCCAAGCGGTTCGCCGATGAGGATGACTTTGATGCGCCCCTGAGGCTTGCAGAAGCGGTGCTCCACAAAGTGCGCGCAGATGGTGGTGGCACCTTTGCAGTCCATGCACTTTCCCGACTTCAGACAAGGGTTGGGGATGTTCAGCCTCTTGACGTTGAGGGGCGCCGCGACATTGCGCGCGCGGTCCATCGCTTCCGTGACTGTGTTTTCGATCTTGTTCACTCCCGCGACGAGGATGACGTTCTCGGGGCCGAAAGTGATGGCGGCGACGCGGTTGCCGGTGCCGTCGATGTTGACCAGCCAGCCGTCGCGGGAAATGCCGTTGATCCCCGCGATGAAGCTGTCCGCAAGCAGCCCTTTGCGCATCATCTGCCTCTTTTCGGCGGGATCGGTGACGACGTCGCGGTCGATGAGCTCGATGTCCGTCCTCGCCTTGACGGCGTCCATGAGCCCGATCTGGACTGCGGTCACGGAGCCTCCCCATGCGACGGTGTCCCCTGCGGGGATGAGAGAAAGCGCGAGCTCCCTGCCCTCTTCCGCCGTCTCGCAATAGTGCGCGTCAAAGCCGCGCTTTCTGAGGTTTTGCAAAGTTTCTTCGACGATCTCTCTCGTGATCTTCATAGTCTCTCCTTTTCTGTCTCGCGCGGGCATCCCGCGCTCTTTCGGCGCCGCTAATCCTGCGCCGTCTATTCGACGCCCGCAAAGGCGTTGATCTCCGCTGCGAACTCGGAGTCCGCCGAGGCGTAGCCCTTTGCGAAATTCAGTCTTATGGTCAGCGCGCTCTTCTCGCAGGTGACGAAGTCGCGCATGACGATGTTGATGTATTGCAAATTCTCCTTGTCGTCATACAGCCCTTTCACGAAGTCGTTGGCGAGCTCGATCAGCTTCCCTTCGCGGTAGCGCGGCCCGAACACGAGCGCCGTGTCCGTGAGCTGGCATTGGAGCACGAAGAATCACCTGTCAATGTCTTTGAAGGTGTCTATATAGCGGTAAAGTATGTCTCCGGCAAACTTCTTCGCCGATTTGCCGTTCCAGAATTTCTTATAGGGCGAAACGAGGGAGGCATAGCATGTCTCTGCGTCCTCGCCTACTTCGTCACCGTGCTTGTAGAAGAAATAGTCGCGACCGCAGTAATCCGTCTCGTCGGGAGTGATGAAGACGATCACCTTTCCTCTCACGTCGTCGAGAGTGAGGGCGTCCAGAAACTCGGCGTCCGCGATGTTGGTGTCGTTGACCACCCTATCCGCGCTCACGATCTCGTCGAAGAGGTCGAACACTTTCTCCTCGGAGTCGTTCTTGAAATGGGAGAAGTCCAGCACGAGGAACTCGCTCGGATGCGCGTCCATGAACTCGTCGATGTCGCGGAGCACGCCCTCATAGTCCACGCCGTTCACGGGGCCGTGGAAAATGACGAGATCGCCGCCTTTTTTGTTGACGCGGATGTCGAAATATCTCACGCCGCGCTCGAGCTGCTCGGCAAAAGTCAGATCCTGCGTGACGGCATACCACGGCATCTCTATGCAACCGCTGTCGTGCGAGCCGGGGATGGCGAGGTCGGTGACCGGAGTGTCGCCGTCGATATACTTCATCCATTCAGTGAGATACTCGTTGGGCTGCACTGTGTCCTCCGCGATGACCTTGTTGCCCTCCGCGATGATGGGCGCAAGGATGACGACCAAAACGGCGATCAAACCGAAAAAGCAGCCCACCGTGATGAGCGCGATCTTCTTTTTCTGCTGCTTGGTCAGTTTCTTCTTGCCTTCGCCGTCCTTCCCGCCGTCGGCTGCGCTCTCCTCTCCCCGCGCCGCGTCCTCTTGACGCGGGAGCTTGTCGGCATCATCTTCGAGTGCCGCTTCTTCTCCGCGCGGGAGCTTGTTGACATCCTCCATTTCCCACCTCACCACGGGCTCGCCCGATAGTCGCGCGCGCGTGACGATAATATCCTCTCGCGACCGCAATATAATTTTAATTCCGCGCAGGCGATTAGTCAATCACGAAATCCGCCGAAATCCCATGCCAGCCCGGAATAATACGAACCGGCCTCGGAGCAATTCTTTTCGGCGCTTTTACACAGCCGAAACTTGCGGGGACCCCGAAACAAAATCATCCGAAAATCTCTTGCTCAGAGGTGCGAGCAGTTCCGCACATGCCGACATGCGTGCCTAACAGGAACAAACAGCGGGACATATGAAAACGCCGCGGGAACTCCGCGGCGTTTCGCTCGTAAAGAATTATTCCTCGACGGGAGCCTCGTCGTCCGCTTTCTTCTTGCGGGTGGCTCTCTTCTTGGGGGCTTCCTCAGCCTCGGCGGGAGCTTCTTCCTTCTCGTCCTCGAGCTTGAGGTCCAGACCTTTGAAGAGGTCTCCGAGGGTGGCGGTGCTGGAGCCGGAGACCCATTCCTTGGGCTCGTTGGAGGTCTCTTTCCTTGGACGACGCTCCTTTCTCTCCTCGCCTGCCTCGACCTTCTCGGCAAACTTCTTCATGCGGGAAGCGCGACGCGCGCTCTTCTCCTCGCCGCTCTCGCTCTCGGCTGCCGCCTCTTCGCCCGCTTCGGGTGCGGGGAGCAGATCCTTGATGGAGAGGGTGATGCGGTTGTCTTCGAAGCTGATGATCTTCGCCTCGACCTCGTCGCCGACTTTGAGCACTTCGCCCGCGTCTTTGATCCAGTTGTGGGAGATCTGAGACACATGCACCAGACCGTCCACGCCGTCCGCGATGGAGATGAATGCTCCGAAGGGGAAGATGCGCTCCACCTTGCCCTTGATGACGGTGCCGACGGGATATTTCTCCGCAGCTATCTCATAGGGCTTCTTCTGGAGCTGCTTGTAGCCGAGAGAGACGCGGTTGTTCTCTCTGTCCACTTTGAGGACGACGAAGTCGTAGGTCTCGCCGATCTTGAGCACGAGGGAAGGATCGTTGATCTTGTTCCAACTGAGCTCGGAGATGTGGGCGAGGCAATCGAACCCGCGCACGTTGACGAACGCGCCGAACTCGGTGAACCTCTTCACTCTGCCCTCGACGACGTCGTTGACATGGATATTGTTCCAGAAATTGTCCTCTTTCTCCTTGCGCTCGCGCTCGAGGATGATGCGCTGGGACGCGAAGAGATATCTGGACTTCTTCTCGGGCTTGGCTTCGGCGGCGTCGACCTCCTCGCCTTCCGCGACTTCCTTTTCCTTGGGAGGCATGAGGGTGAGACGCAGGGTCTTGTCCTTGTAGTCCTCCAGGTTCTTGACATAACCGATGCGGATCTGGGATGCGGGCACGAACACGGTGTACTTGCCCATCCTGCCGCGCAGACCGCCCTTGACGACTTCCGTCATCTTGAGGGAGAACTCGCCGGAAGAGAGAGCTTTCTCTGCCGCTTCGTCCTCTGCGCGTCTCTGATCCACTTCCTTCTTGGAGAGTGCGACGTAGTCCTTGTTGGTGGCGATGATGGTCGCTTCGACCTCGTCGCCGGGCTTGTAATCTTTGGGATCGTATTCGCCGTCGGCGGTTGCGTCTGCCTTATCAATGAAACCGTCTTTTTTGCCGCCGATGCTGACGTAGATGCCGTTTTCGTCCGCGGTGATGACACTGCCTTTCACGCGCTTGCCGACCTTGTAGGTGACGAAACCGGACACTTTGGACGACGCGACGACGTCTTCCATGGTCAGTTCCTTCTCGGGGGCGGACTGCTCATCCTGAGATTTTTCTTCGCGAAGCGTTGCCTCTTTTTGCGCTTCTTCTGCCGCTGCCGCGTTCTCTTTGATGGCAGCGATGTCTTGAGTTTCACTCATAAGTTTTGTAACCTCCTGTATCAACCACGGCGGAGTGGATGCTCCCGCCACGATCGATATACTCTCCAGATGTTTGATCTTTTCCGCAGGCAATTCCTCCGCGCAAGTGACGAAAAAGGTGTTGGCGTTGACCTCGCTCGCGACCTCGAACAGCCTGCGCGTGTTGGCGCTCGAACGGCTGCCGAGGACGATGACGGCGTCATGCGTACCCGCAAGGCACCGCGCTTCGTCTTGTCTGCTTAAAGTAGTATAACAAATAGTATTAAAAATTCCAACTGTTTTTTCGCCGTTTTTTTGTGAATTTTCGGCAATTTGCTCTATTTCTCCCAGCCTGTCCGCAAGTATGGTGGTCTGAAAGACGACGGAAGTGGGTCTTCCCGAAAAAACGGGCTCATCTTTGTCGGAAATGACGGTGACGTTTTTGCCGTAGCTCGCGGCACCCGACACCTCGTCGTGATTGCGGTCTCCGACGATTACGATGTCGTCGCCCGCCGCGCTCCTCTCCTCCACTATGTGGTGGATGCGCTTGACCACGGGACAGGTCGCGTCAAACAGCTTCACCCCGTGCGAACGGATGGTCTCCTCGTCCTCGCGCGGGATGCCGTGGGCGCGGATGAGCACAGCCGCTCCCGCAGGGAGCGCCTTCGCCTCCTCGAGAGTGACGGCGTGCACTCCTCTCTCCTCGAGATAGCTCACGACGCCCTCGTTGTGGATGAGGGCGCCGACTGTGTACACTTTCCCGAACTTTGCGGCAAGCTCCAGCGCCTTGTCCACGGCGTTCTTCACGCCTTTGCAAAACCCCGCGTGCCGCGCAACGGTGACTTTCACTTTTTCTTCCTCTTGAGCTTGGGCTCGACGTACTCGTCGCACGCCTTTCTGGTCGCGACCATGCCCTCATACACCTTTTCGGTCGCCTTCTCGTACGCCTCGGGGTCGCGGGTGCCGTAGAACTCTTCGAGGGAGATGGGCTCGCCGATGTAGAGCCAGTTTTTGCGGAACACCTTGTGCATGCGGTAGTACACCATGGGAAGGACGTGGGTGCGGGACTTGATGGCGAACCTCGCCGCGCCCTGCTTGAACTCCAGCATCTCCTTGGTGCCCTCGCGGTTCCTCGTGCCCTCGGGGTACATGACGAGCTTCTTGCCCGCGCGGAGCACTCCGAGCACCTCTTTGACGGCGTTGATGTCCGGCTCGCCGCGGTGCACGGGGATGGCGCCCGCCTTGCGAAGGAACCAATTCGCGATCTTAGCGCACTCGAACGCTTCAGCCTTCGCGAGGACGTGCAGCTCCTTTTTGTAAAGCTGCGCGACGGGGATGAGAGTGTCCGGGATGGCGTAGTGGTTGCACACCACCAAGCCCCCCTGCATCTCATCGAAGCGCTCCTTGTGCACGATCTCGGTGGGCCAAAGCAGCCTGATGAGAGGGGTGAGGACTGCCCTCACCACACGGTAAAAGCGGAAGGATTCTTCCTTCTTCTTGGGTCTTGCGGCGGGCTTTTTCTCCGCCGCGGCGGTCTCTTTCTTTTCGATGTCGCTCATTTTGTTTTCTCCAGGACGATGCGGATCACCTCTTCGGTGACTTCGTCGATGCTCATATCCGTGGTGTCGATCCTCACCGCGTCCTCCGCCGCTTTCAGCGGCGCGACCGCGCGGTGGGAGTCGTTGTGGTCGCGTTTGTTGATGTCGTCCAGCACCTCTTTGAGGGTGCAGGCGCTGCCCTTTTCGACAAGTTCCTTATGCCTGCGCTTCGCCCTCTCCTCGGGGGACGCGGTCATGAAAAACTTGCAGTTCGCCTCCGGGAGCACGAAGGTGCCGATGTCCCTGCCGTCCAGCACCACGTCGTGGGTGCGGGCGAACTCGCGTTGCAGCTCCACCATCTTATATCTCACGACGGGGAGCGCCGAGACATCCGATGCGGCTTTGGACATATGCGGCTCGCGAAGGTACGGCGTGACGTTTTTGCCGCACACGTAGATCTGCTGCACGTCGTCCTCATAGCGGATGTCCATCACAAGATCGCTAAGAGCCGCGCCTACGCCCTTTTCGTCATTGACGTCGACGCCGCGTTCCAGCATGAAATATGCCACGCTGCGGTACATTGCGCCCGTGTCGAGATAGATGATGCCGAGCCGCTTCGCGACCGCTTTTGCGATGGTGCTCTTGCCCGCTCCCGCAGGCCCGTCGATTGCGATGTTTATCATGTGTACCTCTGCCCTTTGCGTGAAATTATAGCCATCGAACGCCCCGCTGTCAATCGCGGCGGCCGTCTTTACTCCCTCGAGCGATGATGTCGCCCGCTGCCTGCGCCGCGGTGGAAAAGGCGATCTGCAGGTTGTATCCCCCTGTGTACGCGTCGCAGTCGATGACCTCTCCCGTGAAATAAAGCCCCGGGACGAGCCTGCTTCCGCACTTGGGAGTGAGCTCCGAGGTGTCCACTCCCCCGGACGTCACCACCGCTTCCTCGAAGGGTCCCACTCCCGCAAAGGAGAATGTCAGCCCCTTCACCGCGTCCACGAGCCTGCCCCTCTCCTCCCGCGTGACGGAGTTGACTTTCTCGTCGGGAGAGAGTCCCGCGCGTTTCAGCACATAGAGGTTCAGCCTCTCGGGAAGAAGGGCGCGGGTGACGTTTTTGAGGTCGGCGTTCTTTCTCTCCGCAAAGTCGCGCAGCACCCTCGCGTCCAGCTTCTCGCGGGAGAGCGCGGGTTTGAGGTCGAGGGTGAGCGCTCCTCCGCTCACGCGGTTCAGCCGCGCGGAAAGGGAGAGCGCGACGGGTCCGCTCAGCCCCCGTTTGGTAAATAGCATCTCCCCGAACTCCGAAAGCGTCCTGCCGTCCGGGAGGACGGCGGCGAGCTCGATGTTTTTCAATGATATGCCGTTGAGGGGCGAGACGTCCTCTTTGGTGAGAAGCTGCACGAGCGAGGGCACCGGCTTCACCACGGAGTGTCCGAAGCTCTCCGCAAAGGCATAGCCGTCTCCCGTCGAGCCCGTGGACGGATAGCTCTTGCCGCCCGTCGCGATGACGAGGAAGTCGGAGCGGATCTCCCCTCCGTCCGAAAGGGTGACGACGAACTCTTCCCCCTCTTTTTTCGCGCTTTTGACCTCGGAATGCAGCAGCACGCGCACCCCGCTCTCTTTGAGAGCGCGGTCGAGCGCGCGGGTGATGTCCGAGGATTTCCCCGAGGCGGGGAACACCCTGTTGCCCCTCTCCGTGACGAGGGGGACGCCCATGTCTTCAAAGAATTTTTTGGTGCTTTCGGGAGGGAAAGACCACACGGCGGAACGCAGGAATTTCTCGCCGCGCACCACCCCTTCCAAAAATTCGCGAGGGGGAAGATCCGCGGTGAGATTGCACCTGCCCTTGCCGGTGATGAAGAGCTTTTTGCCCGTCTTTTCGTTCTTTTCGAGGAGGGTGACTTCCGCTCCGCCGCGCGCGAGCAGCACCGCCGCAAAACACCCGGAAGCGCCTCCTCCCACCACGGTCACTCTCACAGTTTCCACTCCGTTCCGCCTATCTTTTCAAGGCTCCCATCGTCCGTGCACAGCACGCGGACGGGGGTGACGGTGATATATCCGAGGTCGGAGAGTTTGCAGTCCGTGTCCTCGGCGTCCGCGGAGCAGTCGCCGGGAGAGCCGAAGAGCTCGTAGCCCTCTTTGCCGTCGTGTTCGTACCAGTCGTTATAGCGCCTGAGACCGAGGGGGACGACGGCGACGCCCTTTATCTTTTCCGCTCTCCCCGAAGGGATGTTGACGTTGACTGTGACAAACGGGGACGTCGCGGCGTAGAGCGCGGGCAGGTTCTCTTTCACGAAACGCGCGGCGAGGTCGTAACCGCCGTCCGACGCCACCGTAGACACCGCGACCGCCGGCACTCCGAGCACGCTCCCCTCCTCCGCCGCGCCGAAAGTGCCCGAATAGATGATGTCCGAGCCTATGTTGAGCACGCTGTTGATGCCGGAGACCACGAGGTCGAATTTCTCGTCGCGATATATGTATTCCAGCGCGAATTTGACCGCGTCCGCGGGAGACCCGTGCACCGCGTGGAAGGGGATGCGCCTCCCCTTTCCGTCCGTAAGCAACATCTCGTCAGGCGAGACTTCCGTCCATTTCAGGGTGCGGTTGAACGTGAGCGCGTGTCCCGCGCCCGAGCGCTCCCCCGCAGGCGCGCTGACGATGACTTCGTGCTCCTCCGCGAGCGCGAGCGCGAGTTTCACTATACCTTCCGCAAAATAACCGTCGTCGTTGGTGAGCAGGATCCTCATCTTTCCCTCCGCTCAGAGTGACCTGAGATAGTCCACTTCGTAGTCGTTGAGCTCGCGCGAACAGCCGCGTCCCAGCCCTCCGAGGCGGAGCGCGCCTATCGCCGTGCGTTTCAGAAAGACCACATTCTTCTCCACGGCGGAGAACATGTTGCGGATCTCTCTGTTCCTGCCCTCGGTGACGATCACTTCGAGGCGGCTCAGACCGTTCTCTTCCCCGAGGAGCTTGACCTTGCAGCGGGAATATTTCACTCCCTCATAGGTCACGCCCTTTCTCAGGATGGCGAGGTCGCTCTCTTGGATCCCGCCCTCTATCTTGACGATGTAAGTCTTGGGGATCTCCGACGAGGGATGAGTGAGCTTGTGCACGAGTTCGCCGTCGTCGGTGAACAAAAGCAGCCCTTCGCTGTCGTAGTCCAGTCTGCCCACGGGGACGAGACGGCGGGAGGTGTTGAGATAGTCGTACACCGTCTTCCTGCCCTTTTCGTCCGAGCGGGTGGTCACGCAGCCCTTGGGCTTGTTGAGCATGATATATTCGTAATGGGTGACGGGCACGACCTTTTTGCCGTCCACGAACACCGTGTCGCGCTCGCCGACGTCCGCGCCGGGCTCCGCGACCTTCTTTCCGTTGAGAGTCACCCGTCCTTCGGTGACGAGTTCGTCCGCTTTCCTTCTGGAGCACACTCCGCACTCCGCGAGATATTTGTTGATGCGCATGATGCCGCCTTCGCCGCGGCGCGGATGCGCGCGCGGTAATGTGATCGAATGATGACATTATAACCTTTTTTCCGCCCGGACGCAAGCGTTGGCGCGGGGCGGCGAAGGCGGACGGTCAGTCTTTTAAGAACACTATGCCGGCGTTGTCTCCGCTCCTTTTTGCGGGATACTCCGCGGGGGACGGAGCTCCCCTTTCGTCAAGGCGCACCTCGACGCGCTCCATGCCCTCCCTCCACTCGGGCATAGTGAGGACGTCCCGCATTTCAAATCCCGCGAATGCGCCGTCAAGGATCCTCTTCGTCTCCGCCCACATGTCGTAGCGGTCCAGCACCACGGAGATGAGCTGCATCCCGTCGCGGTAAGCGCCGCCCACGAGACACCTGCCGCTCTTGGTCGTATAGCCCGTCTTGACTCCGTTCGCGCCCTCGAAGGTGCCGAGCAGCTTGTTCTTGTTGGCGAAATAGCGCCTGCTCTCTCCCTCGCCGACAGTCACGCTGCGGGTGGAAAAGATGCGCCTGAGATCGGCGTTGCGGTATGCCTCCGCCGTGATGAGAGCGAGGTCCCGTGCGGTGGTGTAGTGCTCGTCGTCGTGCAATCCGTGGGGATTTACGAAGTGCGAACGCTCCGCTCCGCACGCCGCCGCGCGCTCGTTCATCATCGCCGCAAAGTGCGGGACGCTCCCGCCCGCCGCGACCGCGAGCGCCACCGCCGCGTCGTTGCCGCTGCGCAGTATGAGACCGTAAAGCAGCTCCTCTACGGTCAGTTTCTCGCCCGCCCTCAGATAGACGGAGGAGCCTTCCACTCCCGCCGCGACTGCGGACACGGTCACTTCGAGGTCGAGAGGCAGCGTCTCCGCGACCACGAGCGCGGTGAGGATCTTGGTGGTGCTGGCGGGATATGCCCTCTCGTCCGCGTTCAGAGCGTAAAGCACCCGTCCCGTCGTCCACTCGATGACGATCTCCTTCGCGCTCCCCGCGCCCTCGGCGACGCCCCGGAAAGGCATCGCCGTCACGAGCACGGCGGTCAGCGCCGCAAAAAGAAGCAATGCTCCCGCACGGCGGACAAGGCGGCGTTCACTCTTCATCTTCTCCTCCTTTGACGGCTTTCAGCGCCGCGCGGAGAAGCCCCTTCCACTTCTCCTCTTTCTCGACGGCGGCGACGGACAGGAACTTCTTTTCCCTGCCGCAGACGAGAAAGCCCATCGGCGTGACGGTCATGCCGCCGCCGCTCGCCGCGGCGCAGGGATAACACTCCTTGCCGTCGCTCTTCGGAGGATACTCTCCCCCTCCCGCGACAAAGCCGTAACTCACCCTTGAGACGGGGATCAGCACCGTGCCGTCCTCCGCGCGGAAAGGTTTGCCAACCACCGCGTCGCAGTCCGTGACCGCACGCAGACTGTCTATCGTTCTCAGCAAAACGTCCTCGATGTCTCTCATCTTTCCTCCTCGGGCTTTTTGCCTCGCTCCCCGCCGCGATATGCCGCAGCTATCCGCAGAACGGACAGCACGCTGATGGCAAACACGGCTTCCGCCTCGACGACGAGAGCGGCATGCGGCAGAAAGAACGTTTTCCTGCCGACGACGGGCGGCAGCGCGGAAAGCACAGCCGCCGCTCCTCCCGCAAAGAGAGCGCCCTCGGCGCACTCCCCGCACCCCGCCGCGACGGAGACGCGACCTCCCGCAAACACCCGCGCGTCCCTCGCCTCGGCAAGGGCGGCACGCAACGCGGCGCGGGAGGGAAACTTCGCCCGCGTTTTGCGAAAAGAGCGCTTTTCGCCGTTGATACGCAGCGTAAAACCCTCTTTTTCGTCACGGAAAGTCGCGGTGAGCACCTCCGCTCCCGCCACCTCGACCTTTCCCGCAAAGCGCGCGGAGAACACATCCGCATGCACTCTCACCTTGACCCGCACGGGCGCGGTGAGCAGGATGAGCAGCACTTCCGCCGCTATGAGCGCAAACAAAAAAGCCACATCCTTAGTGTGACTTTTCCGTTCGTTTTTATGTGACGTTTCTGCAGCAGCCCCGCGCCCCGAACCCGCTGCAAGCGCAAAGCGGTGAGAGCGCAGCCGTATTGCAGCTGCGAGGCAACAAAAAGCGGCGACAACGCGCCCTTATTACAACTGCGAGGTGCCGAAAAGCGTCGAGAATGCGCCCTTATTATAACTTCGAGGTGCCGAAAAGCGGCGAGAATGCGACCGTGGGCGAGAGATTATGTGATGATTTTGCGCGGAGGTGGTGCAGCTGATAGTTTACATATTAGCAAGGCACATCCGCGCAAAAGCACGCAAAAGATCCGCCCACGGGTGTGTTCGAGACGCTTTTCGGCGCCTTTTATTCATAAACCTGGAATTCTTCGCCTTCCAAAAATTCCGGGATCTCCTCTTCTTCGACGTCGGCGGCGGCTTCGGTCTCCTCCGCGCCTTCGATGGTGCGGTTGTGGAAGAGGGTGTCCTCGGCGGGAGCGTAGATGTCTTTGAGCTTTTCGAGCACTTCGGTGTAATCGGGAAGGTCGTCCAGGCTCTCGAGTTGGAATTTTTTCAGGAACTCGTCCGTCGTGCCGTAGAGGAAGGGTCTGCCAACGGCTTCCTTCCTGCCGACGACATGGATGAGACCGGCTTTCAGAAGCCCCGAGATGGCGTACTCACAGCTTCGCGTCGTGCCGTCGTCGGGAGAGCCGCGCATCTCCTCGAGCTCCGTCCTGGTGATGGGCTGCTGATAGGCGATGGTGGCGAGCACTTCGAGAAGGGTCTTGCTGAGCTGTCTCTCGCGCAGCGGGGTGAGGATCTCCGCCAACATCTCGCCGTAGCGGGGATTGGAGCCGAACTGCAGCTTGCCGTTGAACTCCGAAAGGACGATGCCGCTCGTGCCGGAATACTCCTTTTTGAGTTCCGCGACGATGCTCTCCAGCTTTTTGGTGGTGAGCTCCGGGATCTTCTCCGCTATGTACTTTTTCTCGATGGGCGTGCCCGCCGCAAAGATGAGCGCTTCGACGGCGTTCTTAATATTTTCCATCCTCGTCCTCCTTGAAATCCAGCGGAGCGTCCTCCGCGCCCTCCACCGCGAACAGCCTGATGTCGCCGAATATCTCATCCTGTTCGGCGTGCAGTCTGCCGTACTTCATCAGTTCCAGCACGGCGAGGAAGGTGGTGACTATGTCGCTGTTGTCGAAGTCCGGCTCGAAGAGTGAGACGAAGGAAAACTCCTTCTCATAGCGCAGGACTTCGAGGATATGGTTCATCTGATCCGCCACCGAGAACCTGTCCTTCACCACCTTTTTGGGGATGACGGACGCCTGACGGCGGTCGGCGTTGATCATGACGCGCGCGAACGCTTCCACAAGCTTCGGAAGAGAGAAATTGGTGAGCACCACGCGGTAATCCTTCTCGGAATAGGTGGGCATGCGATAAAAGCGGTTGATCGTCTCTCTCTCGCGCAGTTTCTCCGCCTCCTGCTTGATGAGCTGGAAGGCTTTGATCTTGCGCAGAAGTTCCTGCCGCTCCGCCTCTGCGTCGAACGCGAACTCGTCGTCGTCATCCTCTTCGCGGGGTAGGATGCAGAGAGATTTGAGATAGACCAGCTTCGCCGCCATCGTGATGAACTCGCCCGCATACTCATAGTCCATCTCCTCCTTGGGGAGGTTGGTGATGATCTCCACATACTGGCGGGTGATGTCCGAGACAAAGATGTCTTCAATGTCGATCTTCGCCTTGGTGATGAGCTCCAAGAGCAGGTCGATGGGTCCGTCGTAGTCGCTCAGATGATAGTGTATGACGGGTTTGCCTCCGGCAAGGAACTCGGAGTCCGACATCCCTTCTTCGCCGAGGGTCTCCGCAGTCTCGAATGTCGCCGAGCGCTCGGACGAGCGCGGGATGTGTCTCTCGTGCACCACCGCTTCCGTCACGATGCGCACTCTCTCACGCGGCTCCGCCTCTTCCTTCTCGGCGCCTTCTGCGGCGTCCTCTTTCTCCGCCTCGTCCGCCTCTGTATCCTCCCCTTCCCTCTCGGGCGCGTCGGTCTCTGCGGGCTCTTCGTCCCGCACGGGAAAACTCTCCCCGTCCGCGGGGAGCACCGCCTCGGCGTCCTCTGAGGCGCCGAACTCTCGGATGTCGTCAGTCAGTTCATCCATTCGGGCACCGTATTGTTCCTGAGAAGGTCGTCATAGGTCTGCGGTTTCACGATATAGTCCGCCCGCTCTCCGTCCACGAGGACGACGGGAGGCACCGCATTGAGGTTGTAGTTGGAAGCCATGGAATAGTTGTACGCTCCCGTGGAGAACACCGCGAGGATGTCCCCCGTCTCGGCGTGCTGCAACGGGATGTCCTTTGCGATGATGTCGCCGCTCTCGCAGCACTTCCCCGCGATGGTCACGGTCTCGTCCGCGGGCTTGTCCGCCTTGTTCGCGATCATGGCAGAATATTCCGACTCATACAGCGCATAGCGTGGGTTGTCGAACATGCCCCCGTCCACCGCGACGTACTTTTTCACGCCGGGGAAATCCTTTATGGCGCCCACCGTATAGAGAGTGACGCCCGCTTCGCCCACTATGCTCCTGCCGGGCTCCACGATGACGAAAGGCTGTTTCAGCCCGTTTTCGGCGGCTTTTTCGCGCACGCGGCGCGCGACGCTCTCCACCGTATAGGCATAGCGGCGCGGGGTGAACTTCGGATCCTTGTCCGTATAGTAGATGCCGTAGCCGCCGCCCGTGTCCAGGATGTCGCACACGATGCCCTCGTCCGCGAGCTTTTTCATGAAGCCGACGGTGATGTCGATGGCTTGGTCGTAAGAGGAATGGTCGTAGATCTGCGAGCCGATGTGCATGTGCAGACCGCGGAAATTCAGGTGCTCCCTCGCCGCGATGCCGCGGATGACCTCGAGCGCGTCGCCGTTCACGTCAAAGCCGAATTTGCTGAAAGGCGCTGCTGTCACCACCGCCTCGAAAGTATGGGCGGAAACGCCGGGGTTCACTCTCACCAGCACGTCCTGCTTTTTGCCGAGTTCCCCCGCCTTTTTGTCAATGAGGTCGATCTCGTTCAGGCTGTCGACGACAAAGAAACCTATGCCGTCGGACACGCCTTCCGCCACCTCTTTCGGGGTCTTGTTGTTGCCGTGGAAGAGGACGTGACCGAGGTCCGCCCCCGCGCGCTTCACCATCTCGAGCTCCCCGCCCGAGACGACGTCGAACCACAGCCCGTGCGCCGCGGCGAGCTTAGCCGTCGCTATGGTGGCGAACGCCTTGTTGGCAAAGGCGACCGCGCCCTCGCCCCCTTTGGATACTGCGGCGACGAATGCGTCGCACACCTCGGATATGTACCGCGCATCCATGACGTAGAGCGGAGTGCCGAATCTTGCCGCAAGCTCCGTCGCCCTGAACCCGCCGATGTAAAGGTTGCCGTCTTTCACATAGAGTGTTTCGCGTGTGTTCATCATTTTACTCCAATTTTGTATAGACTATCATAAGCGGCAGGAAAAGTCAAATGCGGAGCGCGTTTACACTCCGCATCCCGCGATAAATTTCAAACGGATCGCAAAGGAAAGGACGGCGCCGGCGCGCCGTCCTCACGGTGTCCTCATACGCGCGGTGAGCCGATGCGCCGGAAAAGATCCCATATGGAGGCGCGTGCGACGTCCTCCGCGGCGACGAGGTCGAACTCCCTCTCCGCCGTGCCGTTCACGACGACATAGCCTTTGCCGACGACGTCGCCCTTCCTTACGGGCGCTTTAACTTTGTCGGGGAGCTCGAGCCTAAGCTCCGCCGCGGTTTTGTCGCTGCGCGGCGCAAGCCTTACGATGTCCTCATTCACGGTCACGCCGACGCTCCTCTCCTTGCCTCCCGCCACTTTCACGCGCTGAGCGGCAAGTTCGCCCGCACCGAGCAGTTTTTCCGCTTTGAAACTGCCGAAAGCGTGGTTGAACATGGAGCTCACGGCATTGAACCTGCTCTTGGAGCTGTCCGCTCCCGCCACCACCGCGATGACGCGCATACCGTCCCGCGCCGCCGTAGCCGCAAGGCAGAACTTCGCCTCGGAAGTGAAGCCCGTCTTTCCGCCGTCGCAGCCGTTGTAGAATTTGACGAGTTTGTTGGTGTTGGTCATGACGGTGGTGCGCCCGTCGGGATGGACATAGTCCTCGAGCCACACCCCGGCATCCTCGAAATAGACGGGATGGCGGATGACCTCGCGGAACATCAGGGCAACGTCGTGCGCCGTGGAAAAGCTCTCGGCTGCGGGCAGCCCCGTGCAGTTGGCAAAGCGGGTGTCCTTCATGCCGAGCTCGGCGGCGCGGGCGTTCATGTCGCTCACAAACCCTTCCACGCTCCCGCTCACTCTCTCCGCAAGCGCGACGCAGCTATCGTTGGCGCTCGCCACGATGACGGACTTCAGAAGGTCGCCCGCCCTGTGCTCCGTGCCCGCGTCGAGAAAGACCTGCGATCCGCCCATGGACGCCGCGTTCTCGCTCACCGACACCTTTTCGTCCAAAGAGAGTTCTCCCCTGTCCACCGCTTCGAGGGTGAGCAGTACGGTCATGATCTTCACCATGCTCGCGATGGGGAGCCTCTCGTTCTCGTTTTTGGCGTAAAGGGGCGTGAACGTCGCCGCGTCAACGAGATAGGCGCTGCGCCCCTCCGCGGAGAAGCCCTCCGCGCTCGCCGTCGGGACGAACACCGCACTCACCGCCGCGCATACCGAGAAGAGCGCGACCGCAAGGACGACGAGCAGATTTTTCAGCAAACCGTGCATTCTGTCTTTCATGATCCACCTCGACGGCAGTATGAGCAAAACGGCGGATATTATGCCGGACCGGAATAATATGAACCAGCCTCAGAGCAATTCTTTTTGGCGCTTTTGCGGCTAAGACTTGCCGAAATCAAAAATTCGAAGCGGATGGCGCGGCGCTCGGACTAACGCACTCATCCTGACCGTTTGATCCCCTCTCAGAACCCGACGACGATCACTTTCACGAAGGCGCCCACCAGCACGAAGATCACAAAATCCGCCGCCATGTTCACTCCGTACACTTTGAGGAGGACGAGCGCGGAGGAGCGCACTCTGCCGCACCCCACCGCTCTTGCGGCGCGGGCTCCCGCGACCGTCATCGAAAGAAAGGTGACAAGGAAAAAGGGAGCGTAGATCACCAGCAAGTTGACTATGCCCGTTGCGCCGTAGACCGCGACGAGCAGGCACATGTATTTGCCGAAAAAGTAGCCGAGCACCGCGGGAGAAAGCAGGCTCACGGGAGCGACCGCGGGAGCGCACGCAGCCGCGAGCAGCACTCCGTAGCCGAGCAGCACCGCGAATCCCGTCGTGAAAAACACCTTCACGGCGCCGAACTCCATGTCCGCCCTCGCGACGCGCTCGAACTCCCCTCCCGCCGCGCTTATCGTGACGAATATGCCGATGACGATGCCGAGGGCAAACACTATGCCGAAGCTCAGCACCGTCTTTTTGTTCTCTTTGAGGAAATCCTTCACGACGCCCCGCGCCGCTCTCAGCCCCGTCATTTTCATATCTAAGAGATATGTCGGTTTTTTTCTTTTTATGCCGACCCTGACCGATACGGATCTGCCGATTTTGGCCGAGCAAAGCGGTCCCGGCAAAATCAGCGGCGAAGGACCCGGTCCATATCATTCCGGTCCGGCATGGATGTGCAGCACGCTTTGGAGGTGACCGCCGTGGTCTTGCACAGCGCTCCGGTGTTCCGCAGGCGCCGAGCCGAAAAAAGCAAATTTCGGCAAGATGAGCGGCTTTGGGCGCAAATGACCCTAAAATCGCCGCCCGAGAGGTGATATGCTCGTTGCATGCACCGGATCCCTTCCCGCATAAAGCTCTATCTCCTGCGTCTCGGCTTCCAGCCCAACCTCAAGGGCTATCGGCTGCTCGCGCGGCTCATCGCCCTCGCCGAGGAGGGAGAGGAAGTCATGCCCCTCAAATACCGAGGCTACAAGCTGCTTGCGGAGGAGTTCGGAGTGGGCGCGGCGAGCGTGGAAAAGGACATCCAGAACGCCATCTCCTCCGCATGGCTCAGGGGCAACGTGGACGTCCTTTATGGGGAGTTCGGCGAGACGCTGGACGAGGACAAGGGAAAACCCACCAACAAACAGTTCCTGCTCACCGCGCTGGAACGGCTCGCTTCGGACGGAGAAAACCGCACCGAACGGGTGTGATGCGTTCGGCAGCTTCCCTCCCTCTCTGCCGGACTGAAATGACCCCCATACATGGGGGTCATTTTTTGTGCTTTTTCTTTTTCTGCGGAATACCCTTTTGCGCCGTCTCGCGCTCCGTCTTTCGGCATTATGCCGCCTTACGGTAGGGGACGGGCACAGGCACTTTCTCCGCTTCGTCCAGCATGAAGCGGGCGTGCACTCCGTAACCGCGGGTGGGGTCGGACACAAAGACGTGCGTCACCGCCCCGACAAGCGCACCGTCCTGCAATATGGGGCTGCCGCTCATGCCCTGCACTATGCCCCCCGCCTTTTCGAGCAATCTCTTATCGCGCACCGCAATTACCAGCCCTTTCTGCGCCCTCTCGCTCTGCGGCTCGCATTTCACGATGTCCACGTCGTACAGCATGGGCTCGCTGCCCTCTATCGTGGTCAGCACTTGCGCGTGCCCCGGATGCGCCTCTCCTCGCTCCGCAACGCGCACCCGCTCTCCGCGGGGATGGGAGTTCCACACCCCGTAGATGCCGATCTCCGTATTCTCGGTGTTCCGCCCCACGGGAGGAGCAAGCCTGTTCAGCTCCGCGCCGAGACCTCCCGCGCGCCCCGGCTCGCCCTTCACCACGCCGTCTATCGCGACATCGAACACCTTGCCCTCCTGCAATTCCGCGCACACCCCCGTCTCGGGGTCCGCGACATGGTGCCCGAGGGCGGCGTAAGCGCCCTGCTCCGTCACGAAGGTGAGCGTGCCGATGCCGCCTACATCCTCTTTGAGACAAATACCCAGCCTCTTTTTGCCGCTCGCCGCCTCGCTCACGGGAGTGGCTTTGACATCGAACGTGCGGGAGTCCCTCTCCACCGAGAGCACCACTTCGCCCTCCGCTTCCGAGACCTTTTTGCGAAACTCGAAGAAGTTGTCCGCCTCCTCGCCGTCCAGCTTTTTCACCACGTCCCCGGGGCGCAGACCGCTCCCCTCGAGAGGACGGGCGCTCCCCTCCTCCGTCACCACGTCGCCCACTCCCGTCACGATGAGACCGTCGGCGTTGAGTGCGATGCCTATGGGCGCGCCGCCCACATACACGAATCTCTCCTCTCCCGCAGCGACCGCCGTGCCGCCCGCTCCCGCGGAAAGCACGCCGACCAGCACCGCAAGAGAGAGCACTATCCCGGCAAATTTTCTCATAAGCCTATTTTCTGCCGGGAGCGCGCCCTTTTACATGGAAAAAACTGTATTCCGGCGGCACGGGACAGGAAACGTTTCCCCGATGAAAGCGCGGATCATATAGAAAAGGAAGGCAAGATGCCTTCCTTTCGGGCTTTTTTATGTCGTGCGGGAGAATATCCCACACCGGTTCACCACCTGCGGCGCTTGTCGTCCGTATATTCCGTGACGTGGGTGATGGGGGTGTTCGCGGTGCCGTTCATGATGGAGCGCGCCATCAGCACGCCCATCACGGACGCCATCATGAGACCGCGCGTCCAGCCCGAACTGTCACCGAGACAATGCAGACCGGCGATGGAGGTGTTGAGTTTGTCGTCCATCTTGATCTTGTTGCTGTAAAATTTCAGTTCCGGTGAATAAAGCAGCGTCTCATATCCCGCAAAGCCCGGCACCACCTCGTCCACCGCCTGGATGAAGTTGATGATGTTGGTCATCGCGCGGTACGGCATCGCCGCCGTGATGTCGCCCGCAACGGCGTCTTTCAGCGTGGGGCGGACGTTGGACATGCCGAGCTCTCTTTGCCACGTCCTCTTGCCGGCAAGTATGTCGCCGTAACGCTGCACCAGGATCTTGCCTGCGCCCAGCATATTGGTGAGTTCGCCCACCTTCTGCGCATACTCGATGGGCTGATTGAAGGGCTGCGTGAAGGAATGCGAGCAAAGGATGGCGAGGTTGGTGTTCTCGCTTTTCAGCTCCTTATAGCTGTGTCCGTTGACGACGGCGAGGTCGTTGTCGTAGTTCTCCTGCGAGACGAAACCGCCGGGGTTCTGACAGAAGATGCGCACCTTGTTCTTGAAGGGGACGGGATAGCCGATGAGCTTGGACTCATACAGCACGCTGTTGATCTCTTCCATGATCTCGTTGCGCACCTCGACGCGCACTCCGATGTCCACCACCCCGGGAGCGTGCGCGATGTTGTGCACCGAGCACATCTTTTCCAGCCAATCCGCGCCTCTCCTGCCCGTCGCGATGATGGTCTTGTCGGCGAGGATCTCGCGCGCGCCCGCCTTGTCTTCGATGATGACGCCCTTGCAGACGTTGTCTTCCAGGATGATGTTGTTGCACTGCGCGCCGAAGATGAGCTCCACTCCCCCGTCGCGGAGGTAGTTCTCGATGGCAAGATAGATGCCCTGCGCCTTTTCGGTGCCCATGTGACGGATGGGACAATCCACGAGTTTGAGCCCCGCTTTGATGGCTTTTCTGCGGATCTCCTTCACCTTCTCCTCGTTGCCGAGCCCTTCGATGTGCTCGTCGGCGCCGAATTCGAGATAGATCTTGTCCGTATAATCGATGAGTTCCTGCGCGAAATCGTGCCCGATGAGTTCGGGCAGTTCGCCGCCCACCTCATAGGAGAGCGAAAGTTTGCCGTCCGAAAACGCTCCCGCGCCGGAAAAACCCGTAGTGATGTGACAATACGGCTTGCAGTTTCGGCAGGGACCGCCGTAAGTCTTGGGGCACTTACGCTTTTCGACGGGCTGCCCCTTTTCCACGATGACGATCTTTTTGTCGCTGCCGTGACGGAGCAGTTCGATGGCGGTGAAGATGCCTGCGGGACCCGCGCCCACTATACAGATGTCGTGCTTTTTCATGATTGCCCTCCGCGCTAAGCGATCCGCAAAGCGACCTTGTGCATTATAAAGCCAAAATCCCCACCTGTCAACAGTAATTTTTATAAAATAATATAACTAAACCGCCGCCCCGGCGCGGCGCTCCGGGCGGCGCTCACACCATGTCCGCCTCCTCCGCCGCGCGGCGTATCTTTTCCAGCGCGTGCTTCTCTATGCGGGAGACATAAGAGCGCGAGATGCCGAACTTCGCCGCCACTTCCCTTTGCGTGAGAGCGGGCGCCCCATTAAGCCCGTAACGCAGGCGTATGACGGCGTATTCCCTCTCCCCCAGACACTTTTCGGTGATGTCTCTGAGCTGCTCCGTCAGCATGTTGCTCTCCACATCCTCGATGACGGAGCCCGTGTCCGCGAGCATGTCCATGATGGTGAGCTCGTTGCCGTCGCGGTCCACCCCCACGGGCTCGCTCAGCGAGACGTTGGAGCGGTGCTTCTTGGATGTGCGCATGGTCATCAGGATCTCGTTCTCAATGCAACGGGATGCGTAGGTGGCAAGCTGCGTCCCCTTGTCGTGACGGAAGCTCTCCACCGCCTTTATGAGACCGATGGACCCGACGGAGATGAGCTCGTCGTTGTCACCGTAGTTGGCATATTTCTTCGCGATGTGTGCAACGAGGCGGAGATTGTGACGGATGAGGATCTCCTTCGCCTCCTTGTCTCCTCTCTCCGCCCTCAGCACGTATTCCGTCTCCTTCTCCTTGGAAAGAGGCTTTGGAAATGAGCTTTTTTCGGACACGAAAGAGGAAAAGAGAACGAGATTTTTGAGCAACAGGAACAGACTGTCAAGCGCCATACACCCTCCGCAGTCCTACATGATATGCGCCCAACGGAAAATTTTTTACTTTTTCTGCCGTGCGGAAAGGGTGTCGAAGGCGGCTCGGGACAATTCTTTTCGGCGCTTTTGCGAAAACGCATTGCCAATATGTATACTATTGTCTGCGCCGCTTTCTCAAAAATTCTCTCGAAAATCTCTTGCCCGGAGCCGCCCTCTCCACCCTTTCCGCACGGCATACCGCACTTTATATGCAGCCGTAGAGAGACATTCTTTTCGGCTATTTTGCGCAATGTTTATGCCCGGTTCCGCCCCCGTTTCACGTTCTTTTATTCGGGGTGAAACGAAAAAGCGCAATAAAAAACGGAGCAATGCTCCGTTTTCATAAGTTTCGGAATGCTTTCGGGCAGAAAACCACGCCGCCCGACGGGCGCTCACTTCTTTTTGTCGGAAAGCTGGTCCTTCAGTTTGACGAGTTCCTCTATCTCCGTAAGGAGGGTGTTGATGTCCTTGAACTGGCGGTGCACCGAGGCGTAACGCACATATGCGACGTCGTCCACGTCGCGGAGCTGTTCCATGACGAGTTCGCCTATATACTTCGAGGAGACTTCCTGCTCCAGCGAATTGAGGAGTTTGCGCTGGATGTCCGCGACCATCTTGTCGATGGCGGTCATGGAGATGGGGCGCTTCTCGCAGGCTTTCATGATGCCGAGCTTGACCTTGTTTGGGTCGAAAGTCTGGCGGGAGCCGTCCTTTTTGACGACGAGGATGGGGGTGCTCTCCACCGTCTCGTAGGTGGTGAAGCGCTTGCCGCAGCTCTCGCACTCGCGGCGGCGGCGGATGGAAGTGCCCTCTTCGTTCTGTCTGCTGTCGATGACCTTGCTGTCCATGCAGCCGCAGTAGATGCATTTCATAGTCGTGCCTCGCAATTACGACGGAATATCGCTCGGTTCCGTCCGATATTGTATAAATTATACAATAAAACCGCGCCGATGTAAACAATTTGACAAAAAATTCGCCTTTCGGCATAAAGCCGGACGGGAGAGCGTAAGGTTTTGTATGAACGTCAAGCAGTACACATTCGCCGAGCTCGCCGAAAAACAGGTGGTCAACGTCGCGGACGGCAGACAGCTCGGGCACACCTGCGATATGGTCTTCACCGCCTACGGCAGGATCCTCGGGCTGGTCGTCCCCGGCAAAAAGAGCTTTTTCAAGAGTTTCGCGTCGTCGGACAACCTCTTCGTGCCCTGGAACAACATCGTGAAGATAGGCGGAGACGTCATACTCGTCGAGATGGTGGGCGGCGTCTCCGTGTGCAAAGAGGAGGACGACGATGACGATGGCAGACAGCCGAAATGACGGAAGAGGGACGCCCCTCCATGCAGCCCGCGGGACATGGGAGAGCGTGCGGGCGCATGCGGAGCGAAAAGAGGCGCTGTCCGCTTTTCGCGTCCGGCTTTTGAAGGCGTCGGCGAATGTACGCGCCCTTTGGGCGCGAGTCCGCTTCAAACTCCTCTTTTAGGTATGCCGGACCGGTAAACGATATTACCGCAAAAAGCCGGAACAGTCTTGCAACAAAAAAAGCCTAATATGGTAACAAATTGAAAAAGCAGCGCGGGCGAGGGGTATTACCGCTCAGGTCAACAATTCCCTGAGACGGGCGACGGCGGCTTTCTCCATCCTGCTCACCTGCGCCTGGCTCACCCCCACTTTTTCGCTGATCTCGTTCTGGGTCTTGCCGTCGAAATAGCGCATCCTGAGCACGGAAAGCTCCCTTTCCGGCACCTCTTTCAGCGCCTCGCGGAGCGCTATACGCTCCGACCAGATGTCCGCGTTCTCCTTTTCGTCGGGGACGCGGTCGAGAAGGAGCGTCCCCTCATCTTCGTCAGAAAACGCGGGCTCGAAGAATGACACGGGCTCGCTCACGGCGTCGAGAGCGCACGCTACGTCCTTCATCCCGGCGCCGATCTCTTCCGCGATCTCCGTCAGCCCCGGGTCGCGCATACTGCTCTCCACGATCTTCTCCCGCGCTTTCAGCGCCTTGTAGGCAAGGTCGCGCAGCGAACGCGGCACCTTCACCCCCGTCCTGTCGCGGAGCGTGCGGCGGATCTCGCCTATGATCATGGGCACCGCATAGGTGGAAAAGCGCATCCCGAGGGAGCGGTCGAAGTTGTTGAGCGCCTTCATCATCCCCACCATCCCCGCCTGAAAGAGGTCGTCCGCACTCTCCGAAGAGGCGGAAAACCGTCCGACAACTGAGAGGACGAGCCGCATATTCGCCGCAAGGAAGCGCTCCTTCGCGCTCTCATCCCCCTCCCCGATGCGCCGCAAAAGCTCCTCGCTCTCCCCTCGGGCAAGCCTCGGGAGCGTGCTCGTGTCTATGCCGCTGATGACGACTTTGCGCATAAAAATATCCTCCTGCACATCGTTATGTAGGAGGATGATCGGAGGAAAATGAGGGCAACCATTCTCAAAAACGCCGAAATGTATTATACTTTTCGCCATATTTTAGAATAGTTTGCGCTTCTTTTTCCCTTTTATTCCCTTGTCTTGCAGACACGGCTCCGCTGCCGTTCCGCGCGCTCGGATGGCGGGCACCGCCCTCAGCCGAGTTTTGCGATCTCCTTTTTCAGCGAAGAGACGATCTTTTTCTCCAGCCGCGAGATGTAGGACTGTGAGATGCCCATCATCTCCGCGATCTCCTTTTGCGTCATCTCCTCTTTGCCACCGAGACCGAAGCGCAACTCCACGATCCTGCGCTCCCTTTCGGGCAGGCGGGAGAAACTCTCCATCAGCATCTCCCTCTCCGCGGACTGCTCTACGTCCTTATAGACCGCGTCCGGCTCGGTGCCCAAGACGTCCGAGAGCAAGAGGACATTGCCTTCCCAATCCACGTTGAGCGGCTCATCCAAGCTTACTTCCGACCTCAGGCGCGAGGTCTTTCTCAGGTGCATCAGGATCTCGTTCTCTATGCAGCGGGAGGCGAATGTGGCAAGTTTGATGTTCTTGTCCGGTCTGAAGCTGCCCACCGCCTTGATGAGACCTATGGTGCCGATGGAGATGAGGTCCTCGATGTCCACCCCCGTGTTGTCGAAACGCTTGGCTATGTAGACCACGAGGCGGAGGTTGCGCTCGATGAGCTTCAGGCGCGCCTCTTCGTTGCCTGCAGCGTACTCTTTGAGCGCCCGCGCCTCCTCTTCGGGCGTCATCGGAGACGGCAAACTGTCCCCCGTGCCGATATAATTCACCTCGCATGGCGCGGCAACACCCAAAAACCGCAGTATCCTTCCTATCAGCTCTCTGAGTTTGCTTTTCATTCTATCTCCTTTGCCCCGCCGCTTTGCGGGAGTCGGAACGAGCGACATAGGTGAATGCTGTCGTTCGTTCCGAATTCCGAATGCGGAAAGCGCGGCTACACACCGCCGCACACCGTCTTAGTCTCCGCGGCGCAGATCCCCGATCTGCGCGCGGCGCTAAAACATGGTGTTTTGCAAGATCACCTCATAGCCCTCGAAGTCGCGCTCCGCGAGCGCGGCGTACGCCCTTGTCTCTCTACCGCACGCGCGCACTCCGTCCACCTTGACGATGGGCAGGCTCGCGCCCCCGCTCACCGTCTCAAGCTGCACGAAGCCCTCTATCCTGGACGCTCTTTCGCTGCCGTGCCAGCCGCAGACGCTCTCCGCAAAGCTCTCCGAGACGATGATGACCGGAAGCCCGCTCACCGCGTCCGTGAGCGCGTTGCCGCTGTCGCAAAGCGCCTCGGCGCGGAACTCTATGCCGTCCACCACGATGCCCGCGTCGCAGATCTTTCTTGCCGTCCGTCCGCGTGCACGCAGGATGCACCGCACCGCGACGAGCAACGCGAGCGCCGCACCCGCGACTGTCCCGAGGACGAGATAACCGTTCAGGTCCACGCCGACGAGATAGCTCACACCCGCGACCGTGCCGCCGAGCGCGAAAGTCACCGTGCAGAACAGCGCGAGCGAGATTATGTAGTCCTTTATGCCGTGATGTTTTTCAAAAAGCGCCACAACGACGGGCGCGAGCGTCACCCGCACGACGATCTCCGCCCACTCGGGCAACAGCGGATAAGCCGTCGCGACTGCGGCGCCCACCGCCACCGCTGACAGAAAACGGAGTTTCAGCACCTTGCGCCTGCGCAAAAGCAACACCGCATAAACGATGAGCGCGTCCAGCGCGAGGTTGTTGAGGATCACCACTTCGATGTACACCTTCACGCCTCGGATGATAACCCCGCCCGAGCGCGAAATCTTTCCGTCGGGAGCGTATGTTTCTATGCGTGTCAAGGCTAAAAAAAGCAAACTTCAGCGCCGGATTTTTGCCCGGCACCACCTTCTCCCCGCCGATGCGGCACATGTACCGGACAGGAATAAATGACCCCGTTCGACGCCGCCTGTATCCGCCATGACCATGTCATCGGTCTTGCGGGCACGGTCGGCAAAAATTCGGCAAAAAAGCGGTCAGAGGGTCGCTTCTTCGAGGGTGCGTTTCTTGGCGGTGCGGAAGGTCAATTCCGTCATAACGAGCATTAAAACCACAAAAACGATGAGATAAAGCGGCAGTATCGCGAAATCCGTCGCGTTGCCGATGAGTCCGAACAACGGGGGTATGAATGTCGAGCCGACATAGGCGCTCGCCATCTGGATGCCGATGATCGCCCCGGAGTTTTCCGCCCCGAAATTGGCGGGAGTGGAATGTATGATGCTGGGATAAATGGGCGCGCACCCGAACCCTATGATGACGAACCCCGCAAGCGAGAGCTCCGCCGCGGTCACGGGGATGACGAGCAGGATGATGCCCAAAGTCAGCACGCTCGCGCCTATGATGATCATCCTTCTGTCCCCTATCTTCGCGGAGACGAAACCGCTCAGGAATCTCCCCGCCGTGATGCCGATGTAAAAGAGTGAGGCAAACTGCGCCGCCTGCGCCTCCGAGATGTGCTTGACTTCGACGAAATAGGTGCTTGCCCACTGCATGGCGGTCGCCTCCGCCGCGCAATAGGCGAAAAATCCGATGAGGATGAAGGGCACGCCCTTGATCTTCAGCGCGCCGATGAGACCTATGCTCTTCTGCTCGACGGCGTCCGTCTTTTTGTGGATCTTCCACACGGGCAGCGTCACGAGCAGCAGCGCCGCGATCCCGAGCTGGATGTAGCCTACGATGCGGTAGCCGTCGTTCCATGTGGAGGAAGTCAGCGCATAGCTCATGATGAAGGGGCTGACGATCGCGCCCACTCCCCAGAAGCAATGCAGCAAGCTCATGTGGCGGGCGGAATAATGAAGGGCGATGTAATTGTTGAGAGCTGCGTCGATGGCTCCCGCGCCCAGCCCGTACGGGACGGAAAACAGGATGAGCATCCAAAAGCGGTCGGAAAAAGAAAAGCCGAAGAGCGCTCCCGCGGTCAGAAATACGCTGACCACCGTCACCACTCTTGCCCCGAACTTGCGCGTCAGCCTGTCCGACATCAGACTGGAGACGATCGTCCCGCCCGAAATGACCATGGAAACGATGCCCATATAGGACACGGGGACGCCGAGTTCGCCGTACATAGTCGGCCAGCCCGCTCCGAGCAGAGAGTCGGGCAGCCCGAGACTGATGAAGGCAAGATAGATGAGCGCAAGCAACAACGAATACATTTTCCGCTCCCGCGAGCGTCATGCGCCCGCAAACGGGAAAAATTATAACAAACTTTACCCGAACGGGCAAGCAAAGAACGGATACATCGTGCTCAAACACGCTTCGAATGAGAAACATCGCGCTCAGAGACACTACGAATAGACTGTTCGTCTCGATGGCGCTCGCTCGGAGGTTGCGGCGTGCTCGAAGAAATAAACAAACTGCCGTCCTCTGACATGGGAGTAAGATAAACCCCCTCCTGCGGGTGCAAAGGCTTCGTCGTGCTCAAAGACACTCTCTCAAGCTGTTCGTTGTGTTCAAGTACGCTACGAACAGACTTTTCGTCTCGCGGGTAAGTTAGAATTCCCCCCTCCTTCCCTTCGGGCTTTCCTCCCCCGTGTCCGATTAGAGTATCGTCCTC